>Ga0181527_1000167_pt1 | contig 75527 bp, 73 predicted proteins | sample PEATcosm2014_Bin_30_FD_119762 | JGI IMG/M metagenome (GOLD analysis project Ga0181527, IMG submission 119762) | Peatland microbial communities from MTU Mesocosm Facility, Houghton, MI, USA - PEATcosm2014_Bin06_60_metaG | ecosystem: Environmental > Terrestrial > Soil > Wetlands > Peat | place...
CCGCGAGCCTCCGGCCGATCCGGCGACGAAGAAGTGTCCCGAGTGCCTGATGGAGATTCCCATCGACGCCCGGCGCTGCGGTCATTGCGCCTCGGAGCTAACGCGCCAGGCGGCGTGACACCGGCGTGTTTCCGAATCTGAAATCCTGAATTTCAAAGGGCCGGACCGCGGGGTCCCCGGCACGCGCCGTGGTTGCGCGTGTTGGGGCAGTCAGTGTCCTTTGTAGAACCCCTTCCGGCGTTGCTCGCTATAGCGTTGCAGCGCGTCTTGGATGATGGGGTGAGCGTTGCTGGCGGGCTCCAATTCATCTACTTCCACCTTCTTGCCCTCCAGTTGCTTGTAATCCTGGAAGAAGCGCCGCAGCATGGCCAGGCGGTGAGGGGGCATCTCGCTGAATTCCTGATAGCTGTTGAACTCCGGGTCCTTGGTGGCTACGGCGATGATCTTGTGATCTTTTTTGCCGGAGTCGATCATGGTCATGAGCCCGATCGTGCGCGCCTCGATCAGCGTCAGGGGCACCACCGGTTCCTGGCAAAAGACCAGCACGTCGAGCGGATCGTCATCTTCGGCGAGGGTCTGCGGAATGAATCCATAGTTGGCCGGGTAGTAAGCAGCCGAGTAGAGAACGCGATCCAGGCGGATGAGCCCGCTTGGCTTATCCAACTCGTATTTCACGCTGGAGCCGAAGGGAATCTCGATCACGCTGAGAAACTCGGCCGGAAGCCGTTCGCCGGGAGTGATGTCGTGCCAAGGATGAATCATGCGGAAAGTCTCCGCATGGTTTGATGCTGGATTCCCGCTCAGGATTGGCCTGGGGGAGCCATGGCAGACGAAGTTCTTTCCGCAGAGGATTGGCCTGGAGGTGCACGCCGCGGCACGTATGCCGCGCACCCCGCATGGGCGAGCGTGTAGAATCCGAAGTGAAACGGTGATCTGATGCCGAGCTCTTGTGGCAGGGATATCTCAACATAACTCAGGGTGGTCCCGTAGTCGATGGCATCCCCGGTAGAGGCGAACCAAGCGGACGGCAGTGCAGCCGGTCGCGGCAAGGCGGCCGCCGCGATGGTGGCGGCGGGCATCTTTCTCAGCCGCATCGCCGGCTTGATTCGCGACCGCGTTTTTGCCCATTTTTTCGGCAACACGGATGCCGCCGACGCCTTTCGCGCCGCTTTCCGCATTCCTAATTTTCTTCAGAACCTGTTCGGCGAAGGGGTGCTGTCGGCCTCGTTTATCCCCGTTTACGCGCGGCTGCGGGCCGAGCAGGAGGACGAACAGGCGGGAAAGCTGGCGGAGGCGATCTTCGCCCTGCTGTTCCTGGCGACGACAGTCTTGGTTGCGCTCGGCATTTTCGCCACGCCGTGGCTGATCGATGCCATCGCACCGGGCTTCCACGGAGACAAGCGCGAACTCACGGTTCGCCTGGTGCGCATCCTGTTTCCCGGCGCCGGCCTGCTGGTGTTCAGCGCCTGGTGCCTGGGAATCCTCAACAGCCATCGCCGGTTCTTCCTTTCCTACACCGCGCCGGTAATCTGGAACATTACGCTGATCGCGGCGCTGGCTTGGCGCGGCGGGCATGTTTCCGCTTCCAGACTGGCTGAAATTCTCTCCTGGGCATCGGTGGTTGGCAGCGCCTTGCAGTTCGCGGTGCAACTGCCGACCGTGTTTCGCTTCCTGTGGCCATTGCGTCTGCGGCTGGGCGCTCAGCGAGAGCACGTTCGCACGGTGCTGCGCAACTTCGGGCCGGTGTTTGTTTCGCGCGGCGTGGTGCAGATCAGCGCCTACGTCGATTCCCTGCTCGCCAGTTTTTTGCCGACCGGGGCGGTCGCGGCGCTCTCCTATGCGCAGACGATCTATACGCTGCCGGTGAGCCTGTTCGGCATGTCCGTCTCGGCCGCCGAGTTGCCCGCCATGTCGAGCGCGCTCGGCACCGACGAGCAAATCGCGCAGGCTTTGCGCGAGCGATTGGCGCGGGGACTGGAGCAGATCGCCTTTTTCGTGGTGCCCTCGGCTGCTGCATTCCTGCTTCTTGGCCACGTAGTGGTTGCAACCCTGTATCGCTCCGGACTTTTCGGGACCAGGGATGTGACCTACGTTTGGGGAGTTCTGGCCGGCTCCAGCGTCGGCCTGCTGGCCTCGACCTTCGGACGCCTCTATTCATCGGCCTTCTACGCCTTGCGCGACACCCGCACACCACTGAAGTTCGCGACGGTTCGGGTGGCGCTCACAGTCGTTCTCGGGTATCTGTGCGCGCTGCCGTTGCCGCCCCTGCTGGGGCTGGACCGCAAATGGGGAGTCGCCGGCCTGACCCTCTCGGCGGGAATCGCCGGCTGGATCGAGTTCGGGTTGCTGCGCCGCTCGCTCGCCAGGCGCATCGGCGCCGTGTCATATTCGGTCGCGCGCACCGCCAAGCTTTGGCTGGCCGCGCTGGCCGCCGCAGCCGCCGGACTTGCGCTGTGGCGGGTGAGTCCCGCGGCGCATCCCGTGATGACGGGGGTGGTGGTGCTGGTGCCTTATTGCCTCGTCTACCTGCTGCTGACGCAATGGATGGGCATTTCAACGATTGGCAGCGCCTGGCGGGCGCTCAGGCGACGGTAACGCAGTTTTCGGGTTGATGTATCCAAGAACGATTATTCCAGCGTGTCACCCTGAGGTTGAGCCGTTTTGCGGGCGTCTGCGGGGTCCCCGGAAAGCCAGATTTCAGGCTTTCTGGGGTGCTTTGAGCCCGCAGGCGAAATCCTGAGCGCAGCGAAGGAACTCGTTAGGACGCGATCGGGGTCCCCGGCGAGGCTCGGCTCGCTGGGGTGAGGGACGTAAGGGTCTATGTATTTGTTTTTCCGGCCTTCAGGTGACGCTCGGTGAAATGCATAGATCGTCACGTCGGTTCGCAAAGGCGGCGAACCTCCTCACGATGACACCCGCAGCGCAGGATACAGTGTCTCTGGTACTGCTCTACTGGCCTTTGACGATCTGCATCTTCGACCAATCGTAGGAAAAGTGCTTTCCACAATCCAGGCAGACGATGTAATGCCCGGCCTTGACGGACTGCACGGGATTCCAGTCGACCGACGATGCGTCGGAAGTCCCCATCTCCGCCGAGAATGGCTGACTGATGTGCCTGTGCCGGCAGGAAAAACGAAGAAACTGTAAGACTCTTTCCAGCATTGCTGGTCCTTCTGGCCTGAGCCGGACACGGCCTGGCAGGGGCAAGCTCGCCCCTGTCTGGTCGTCAATGGTTGTTGGGTCTACCGCTTGTTACGCGCGCACGGCGACCTGTGGGCCGAGTGCGTCGCCACCATTCTCCGTCTTAACTTCGGCCTTCTGGCCAGGTTTGCGGATGTCGATGCCGCCTTTAAAGAACGCTCCGTCTTCGATGCTGATGCGCTGCGCCACGACATCGCCGGTCAAGGAGCCTTCATTACGGATGTCGACGCGATCGCTGGCATTCATATTGCCGCGAACTTTGCCGAGAACCACGATCTCGCGAGCGGTGATGTTGGCGGAAACGACTCCGTTGCGCCCGATGGTCACACGATTGCCCGGAAGGTTGATGGAGCCTTCAATGCGCCCGTCGATATAAAGCGATTCAGAGCCCGCGACCTCGCCTTTGATGACCAGCGACTTGCCAATCGTGGCCTGATCCTGTGCCGAAGGAACCGGCGCGCTCGGACGCGGCACAACGTGGGGCTCCTCGTGGCCGGCGTTATTGGTGGCTGGGGTATACCCCGGTCGCTGGGGTTCGGGGGATGGCGCAGGAGTACTGGGGATACTGGAAGGCTTCCACATAGTTATCTTTGAATCCTTTCGTGGCGGTAAACCGCACGTGAATAGCCAAAACCGGAGCGAGCTTCACTACTTCAGAACTGCCGCAAGTGATTAGAGTTGGCTTCGGATTGCGGGACGCCCGCGCGCCGCCGCAACGCTTGATCGCGTAATTTCTGCCTCTCAGCCGCGACTTCCTACATCGGAGACATCACCTAGTTTATTTCATCTTCTGCCATTATGCTTCTTGCCGGGAGTTATATCCGCCCGGCTGGGCTCCCGGGGTCTCGCATGATTTCCGAAAAGCTGATACAGCGTCATATCGAGCGGCTGCCACATCAGTCGGCGGGGTACAAACAGCTCATCCGCGAGCTGGGCTTGCACGGCGCCGAGCGGCGCGAGTTGGAAGAAAAGCTGGCCGAAATGGTCAAACGCGGCCAACTCGTCCTCACCGGCCGGGACCGTTACTCGCTGCCGATCGAGGCCGCCAACCGCAACCTGGTGGTGGGCCGGCTCACCATGCATCGTGACGGCTACGGCTTTGTGATTCCCGACAGCCATGAGCTGCGGGCCCAACTCGGAGGCGACATTTTTGTCAGCCCGGCGGAGCTCGGCTCGGCCATGCACGGCGACCAGGTTTTGGTCGAGCTGAAAGGCCAGCACGGCGATGGACGCACCGAGGGCCGCATCCTGCGCATCACCAATCGCGCCAACGCGACGGTGGTCGGCGTCTTCCACCATGGGCCGCGCTTTCATTCGGTCCGGCCGCTGGACGAACGCGTCACCGGCGACGTGCTGATTCCACGGGGCATGGAGTGGCCCTCGGAAGTTCGCGACGAAGCCGCTCAGCGCCGGGAAAAAATCACCTTGCGCAAGTCAGAAGCGACGGAGGATCGCATCATTGGCGGCGAAGCGCGCCGCCGCGAGTGGGACGATTTGGAGGGCTTGGTCGTCGAGGTGGAAATCCTTGAATGGCCAACCGTCACGCAGAGCGCGAAGGGCCGCGTCATCGAGATTCTTGGCTACGAAGACGACTTCGGCGTGGATGTCGAGATCGTCATCCGCAAACACCATCTGCCCCATCGTTTTCCCCTGGAAGCGCTTGCCCAGGCACAAGCGGTCGAAGCGGTCATCCCGGCGCGCGAGTTGCGCCGCCGCCGCGACTTCCGCCGGGTGCCGATCGTGACCATCGACGGCGAAACCGCCCGCGATTTTGACGATGCCGTAACCGTGAGCCGCCTGGAAAACGGCAACTATGAGCTGCAAGTTCATATCGCCGACGTGGCGCACTACGTTCACGAGGACTCGCCCATGGACCGCGAAGCGCGCTGGCGCGGAACCTCCGTGTATTTCCCCGACCGGGCCATTCCCATGTTGCCGGTTGAGCTCTCCACGGGGATTTGCACCCTGAGCCCGCACGCCGACCGGCTGGTCATGTCGTGCTTGATGGAAATCGACCCGCGCGGCGAGATCGTGCGCTACGACTTATGCCCCGGCATCATCCGCTCGGCCGAACGCATGACTTACACCAACGTTGCGCTGGTTCTGGATGGCGATGCCGGCATGCGCCAAAGATATGCGCCATTGGTCAAGCAGTTCGAACTGATGGAGGAACTGGCGCTGATTCTCTCCGCCAAGCGGGAACGGCGCGGCTCCATCGATTTCGATTTGCCGGAACCGGTCATTGCCTTCGACGAGCACGGTCTGATGCGCGGCGTCACCCGCTCCGAACGCAACATCGCTAATCGCATTATCGAGGAGTTCATGCTGGCCGCCAACGAGTCGGTTGCCAGCTATCTGGAGGATAAACGGGTCGCTTCTCTGTACCGCGTCCACCAGAAACCGGAGGCCAAGCGCGTCTTGGAGTTCGAGACCCTCGCCGCCGCTTTTGGCTACTCTCTTGGGGTAGGAGCCTTGCCGGTGGAGCGCTTCGCGTTGCGCAGCGAACGCCGCGCCAGCCGCGGCACCGGACACAGAGCGCGTGACCTGGAAGTCCCCAAGGACATACACATCACTCCGCGCATGTACCAGAAACTGACCAGCAAGATCGAAGGCAAACCCGAGGAACGGATTCTCTCCTACCTCATGCTGCGTTCGTTGCCACAGGCGCGCTACTCGGAGGTCAACCAGGGGCACTTTGCGCTGGCCGCCACCACCTACACGCACTTCACCTCGCCGATTCGGCGCTATCCCGACCTGACCGTGCATCGCATTCTCAAGGCGGTGCTGGCCGAATCGGCCGAGCAAAGCGACGGGCAAGTGCCGCTAGGGAGCGGAGGCCCGGTCGTACAAAATCGCTCGGCCAAGGCCTCGCCTGACAATCAGCCGGACTTGGGTTCTCCCTGGTCGCGACCGCAGCACAAGCGGCGCGAAGACGGGGCGCACGATGGCCACGGCTCTTCCGCCAGGACGGGAGAAGCGCTCACTGGGCCGATTTCCGAGGATGAGCTGCATGAGATTGCCACGGACACCAGCTTTACCGAACGGCGCGCCGCCGAGGCCGAACGCGAGTTGCTCGAATGGAAGAAAGCTAAATTCATGCAAGAGCGTTTGGGCGATGAGTTCGACGGGCTGATCGTCAGCGTCACCAAGTTTGGTCTCTTCGTCGAACTCAACGAGCTGTTCATCGAAGGCCTGGTGCCGCTCTCCACCATGACCGACGACAGCTACACCTACCACGAGAACACCCGCCAGATCATCGGCCAGCGAAACCATCAGACCTATTCGATCGGCGACCGCGTGCGCGTGCTGGTGGACCGCGTGGATCCGGTGCAGCACAAGATTCAATTTGCGCTCCTCCAGGAGCAGCCTTCGCGCGCGCAACGCCGTCATCGGAAAGCGTGAGGCGGCGAGGCTCAGCGTGCCGGCCGCGTTGCATGAGCAATCTTCCTAAGTGTTGGCAGACCCCTGAACTGGTTGCATAAATACTGCTTTGAAGGGGCGCGGCTTCAGCCGCGCCGTCCAAAGCCAGTAATGGCGCGGGCTTTAGCCCCTGAGGGAATTGCCGTTTCTTCCAAAATGCATTTGTGCAACCAGTTCTAGACCGGATTCACGGAAGGTGTCTCCGAGGGGGCCCACGTCCCGCCCTTCTCTTGGGCTGACGTGGGGTGCTGATAATTCCGGATACACCAACTCGGAACCGCTCTTGGGCACTGCTCTAGTACAATGAGAGTCTCCAATTCCTTTCTGAGAGGCATAAATGGCACGGATGGTGAAGTGTGTGAAGCTGGGGCGTGAAGCCGAGGGTCTCGAGGAACCTCCTTTCGATAGCCCGCTGGGACAGAAAATTTACGAAAACGTATCCAAGGAAGCCTGGGCGCAGTGGCAGGACCACATGAAAATCCTGCTCAACGAATATCGTTTGCAGCCATGGCGCAAGGAACACCAGGATTTCATCGTGCTCCAGATGGAGGAGTATTTTTTTGGCAGCGGCGGCGAGAAGCCGAAAGAGTACCTGGCGCCCGAGAAATAGCTGTCAGCGAGGCATTCTTGACCAACATTCGGCGGTATCGAATTCTCATGCTGGTGGCGTGCGCGACTGCGATGGTGATGGCTCACCCGGCTTTTGGCGCCGATGCGGTGGACCGCAAGGCAGTTCTCACGCAGGTGCGGAAGTCGTATCCATATCTGCGCGCCAAGGGGCTGGCGGGTTTCAAATGCACCCTGGTGCCGAACTGGGAGGCAGTGCTCGCGGATATAGGGAAGTCCGACCCTGAACGGGCTGCGACCGCATTAAAACTGCTCACGCCCTTGCGCTTCCAGGTGATGCTCGGATCATCCGATTTAGCCCAGGTGACGCATAACAGCATCGACGCGCCCGAACAAAGCCAGGCGGCCCTGCAGCAGATCTACGGTGGCATGGAGCAGATGGTCACCGGCTTCTTCCAGACCTGGACGCCGTTCATGCTCACCGACCCTTTCCCGGAAACCGACGGCGACTACAAGCTGGAAGACCTCGGCCCAAAATACCGTCTATCGTACAAAGAAGCCGGAGACTCGGACGTCGTGTATTTGATCAACAAGGACCTCACTGTGGCCGAGATGAAGGCGACCAACGCGGAATTCGAGGGGACCATCCGGCCCACCTTTGAAAAGAGCCCGGCTGGATTTCTGCTCACCGCCTACGAAGCTGATTATCAGCAGGCAGGCGCGTCCAATCCCATACACTTGCACGTTGAAATCAACTACCAGGAAGTTTCTAAGCTGCAATTGCCGAAGAAACTCTATATCGCCGCCGGCATGCCGGCCTATACGCGAATCGAACTGGCATTCACCGACTGCAGCGCGGAAAAGAAGTGACGCCCAATCGCTTGGGCAAGAAGTGAGGCGCGAGGAGGAAACGAGGCGCGGCAGCAAGGGAAAGATTGGCAATGCTTGTCTGCCCTGAATTGCCTTAAAAGCGGCAGTCGTGCGCTGCCCTTGCTGTACAATAGACTTACCCCACGTTACGCGCCTGCGTAGCGAACACCGTCGGGACGTGGCTCAGCCTGGTAGAGCACTCGCTTGGGGTGCGAGGGGTCGCCAGTTCAAATCTGGCCGTCCCGACCATTCTTAGAATCAAGCGGTTGCACGGTATTCCTTCCAGGCCGAAATACTAAGGCAGGGGGTCAATTACCGCAAGGATTTTCGGCCCTTTTCCACCAAGCGTGAGCGGCCCCGTGTCTTTTCCTGTCTCTTCCGCTTCTCTGCGCGTCTCTTATCATTCAAACGGGCTTGACGCTCTGCGTTGCCGTGCCTATCGCAGCAGTAAAGTTGTCCCGGTTCGGGCGAGAACACTTTGTCGCAATTGCGGAATGTGCATACTTGGATTCCCTGGTAACCGCCCACGAGCGCGAACACAAGGGCTGCGGTTTCCCAATCGGGACAGTACAGGGCAGGGAGAACGCGCGCCGATCTTTCTGAGTACCACATGACGAGCCGAACATTCTTAAATTTATCGGCTATCAGATTGCCGTAGTTGGCGACGGCAGTAGCGCCCCAATTAACTCCCAGGTCCCTCCGTGTGGCTGTTCTCTTTTTGGTGTCAATTTCCAGCACCCATTTGGGAATCTCGATATAGTCGGGCACTGCGGAGCGCACTTTCTCAAGCACGCCTCGGATGACCGAATCGTCCATCCGGCCAAGCGCCCGTTTCAACTCTTGTGCCTGAGTAATGCGTTTCGGCGCGCCTTTCGCTGCCCTCCCCGTCAGCCAAGCCGCGATGTCCTCTTGCCGGACCTCACGAACAAACATGCTATCGCTTGGGAAAGTAGGACGCCCCGCATGGACTTTTGCCATTTCCTGGGCGTCGTCTACCGGGTCCTCCGGCCCCCAATCAACAAGAATCGGGAAAGAGCATGTAACGGTCTGTAACGGTCTCGCCATATCAAGGAAAATCTAGCATAGACTCGGGTCCAAGTAAAGGGACCTCCGGGTCCAAGTAAAGGGACTGCCTAACGGGCGCGGCAGCCGGTAACGGAAAAAGGACGCTAGATGAGGACGGAAAAGATGGACGAATTTTTGACGGTGGACGAAGCGGCGGAGCTTGCGGGCCTCTCGCATTGGACCATTCGGAAGTACATCAAATTTTCCAAGTTGCAGCGTTACGTATCGGGGTCGCGAATCGTTGTGAGCCGCGCAGAGCTGCTGGAGTTGCTAAGACCCAAGAAGGCAGAAGGACAGGACAAGCGAAATGATTCCGCCGCTACCGATTGAGCGCTACCCGGAGGCCGCGCTAGAGGGCTTGATTGCACGCGAGTGGGTCCAGATGATTTGCGGGTGCGAAGATCACACGATCAACCTGGAGCCCATTCAAGCCGCCATCGCTTCTACTTGCAAACTGATGCGAGAGGCCGGATGGACGCCGCTCTATCAGCATTCGTTCCTCGCACAGCTTCGCAACGATCTAACCGAGCTAACACGCGCACATCCGGTTGCCCGGCAGTTTATCACTATCTTAGACCTCGAATTGGAGTGTGACTGATGCAACCCGCTTCCGTTTCCGTTTTCCGCACTTCGTTCTTTGCGCTGCTTGAATCCTACGCGCCAACGCTGTTAGGCGGACCTGAAGCCCGCGCGCCGCATAAAGCGGCGCAGACATTGGCTGCCGGGCAAGTGGGCATCTTCGGCGTGCTTGGTGGGCCGTCAGATTGGTTCGCTGATTCTGATTATTCAGCCATCCGGGCGAGCGTAAGACGTGCCCTTGCGGACCCATCAGTCCGAACCATTGACCTAATTGTGGATTCACCTGGAGGCAGTGTGCTTGGTTTGCCCGAAACGGCAGACGTGATTTTCCAAGCTAACAAGGTGAAGCCGGTTAATGCTCGGATTGTCGGTATAGCCGCAAGCGCCGCGTATTGGCTCGCCGCACAGGCAAGCACAATCACTCTCACGCCATCCGGCGAAGTGGGTAGTGTGGGCGTTCTGGACTTGCACGCGGACATTAGCGGGGCTTTGGAAAAGGAGGGCGTCAAACTCACGGCAATAGTAGCGGGGCCTCACAAGATAGAGCGCGCACCGTTCGCGCCGCTCTCAGATGACGCCCAAGCACACATGCAAACTGGCGTAAACGCGTGGTACTCGGATTTCTTGGGCGCTATTCGGCGCGGACGCGGCGCGCGGGTGTCTCACGCTGGCAATTACGGCGGAGGCCGGATGCTCAGCGCACGCGAAGCGTTGAGTACGGGGCTAGTCGATTTTGTTTTGCCTCTGTAGATGCGCGGCCTGTTGCTGAGCGGCGGTGCATGGCGTGGTGATGCTTAACGGCAGGCCAGTTCTGTAACAAGCGGGCATGGCACGGGGAGGCCGTGTCCCGGAAATCTCGCGAAAGGTGAACTTATGACACTGCTTGAACTCAATTTCCAACGCCGCAAGGCGAAGGCGGAAGCTGCCGGGCTGCTGGATAAGGCAGTGGCCGAATCGCGCACGCTCAGCATAGCCGAGCAAGTACATTTTGACACGCTGGCCGCACGCATTCACGAATTAGACACCGCGATTGGCGAGCGCGAATCTCTCCGAAAGTTGGCATTATAAAATGTCGCTCACACTTCTCAATCTCTCCAGCCCCGTCCCCACTAAGCGCGCCGAGTTGCCGCTTGGTGCTCCGTACTCGCTCGCAAGCTTGGCGTCCCTAATGGTTGGCGTCAAATCCAACTCCGGGCAATATGTCACGCCGCAAACCGCGCTCCGGGCATCCGCAGTGCTCGCATGTATTCGGATTCTGACGGAGGACCTAAGCGCGCTTCCGCTGAATCTGTACCGGCGCACGCCGCAAGGCGCAATGCCCGCAACGGACCATCCGCTCTATCGCTTGTTGCACGATGCGCCTAACGCTTGGCAGACAAGTATGGAAGTGCGTGAGTCTATGATTCTGGACACGCTGTGCTTCGGGCAGTCCTTTATAGAAAAGGAATTTGGGCCTGACGGAATTAGCGCGTTGTACCCACTCAGCGCGGGCCGGATGACGTACACCAATCCGCTTGACATGTTCATCCCTCCGCCCGTGCCGCTGTTCTTCAGGTATGCGGACCCGCGCTCGGGCCAGCGCATCCTTATTAGTGATGATCTCTGGATTACGCGGTTGCTCGCCCCGGGCGGCACCATCGAAGGCCAAAGTTTGATCTTGTTAGCGCGTGAGGCCATTGGCTTGGCGCTCGCGGCGGAAGAGCAAGGCGCGCGGCTCTTCTCTCAGGGTGTCCAATCGGACTTGACCATCTCAGCGGACGATACTTTGGACGAGGAAGCTAAAAAGCAGCTCCGCCAAGCGTTCATGGCCCGGCACGCGGGCTCAAGTAATGCGTGGATGCCGTTGCTACTTGAAGGTGGGCTCAAAGCCGCGCGTATTGGACTCACAGCGCAAGAGTCTCAGTACATCGAAGCCCGGCAATTTCAGCTTGCAGACATCTCCCGCGTTTTCCGCGTGCCTGAAGTATTGCTCGGCATCAGTCAGGGCAAGTCCTCCACCTACGCGAGTGCAGAGCAGTTCTTTTTGGCCTAACCCAAATACACACTTGGGCCATGGTGCGCCCGCATTGAGCAGACTATCCATCGTGACCTGCTCGCCCCAAGCGAAGCGGCAGAGTATTTTGTCAAACACGATCTCGATTCACTCGTACGCGCGGATTTGCAGACACGCTATGCGGCGCACGCGGCGGGTATCGTGGGAGGTTTCCTCACACGCAATGAAGCGCGGCAAATGGAGAACCTGCCCACGCTGCCCGGACTTGACGAACCGCTATCGCCGCTTAATCTTGGCAGTGGCATCAATCCGTTAATAAAGCCCGCACAAGGCGCTGGAGCGCAGCGGCTTGCCAATCAACTCGCCAAGAACACTGTGGCGCACGAAATGAAATTGCTTGCTGACGGCAAGAGCCCCATTGAGATTTACGGGAAATTGCTGCCCGGCTATCTGGCAGCCAAGACCGGACTGCCCGCCATGCAATGCGCTGAGTATTGTCATGCGCGGGTTGCACAGCCGGGCGGTAGCGAGTCTGAGGCTATTGAGCTGCTTGCCAGCTTGCTTACAAGAGTTTGATTGCGGGCAGGTCCCGTGTTTCGTTCAATCAACCGGCTGGACCGGCACACGAGCGAAAAACAATCGGCGCACAGCGCCTAAAACGGAGTCCTGATCATGAAGTTATCCGAAATTCAAGCAATGCGGCAGACGTGCCGGGCTAAGCTGGAAGACCTGCTTGGACGCACGTCTAGCCGTGAAATGTCCACGGAAGAAAACCAGATGTTTACCGATCTCAAGGCAGAGGGCGAGCGGCTTGTCAGCTTGGAAGGCCGCTACGCGGTCTTGGAGTCCTTCGACAAGGGCGTAACTCCGCCCATCATTCACCTGCCCGTCGCTCCAACCGGAGCGGACCGAACGGCTGCCTATGCGAAAGCGTTGGATTCGTTCCTGCGTACTGGCAAAATGGCAGCGGGTGACACGCCTCTGCAAATCCAGCAATCGCCGATCTCCGGCGTGGCCGCCGCCATTCCAACCGATGTCATTCCGAGCATTATTCAGGGCATCAACGACTTTGACATTGCCGGTCGCCTTGGCGTCCTGGACTTCCCGCGTGAAACAACGAGTCCCTTGGTAGTCACGATGCAGGTCGCTGCCCCGGCTGCAGCCGTGTTCGTTGAAGGCGCCGCGCCTACAGCCTCAACACCGCCCACTTATTCAACGGTCACGCTCACCGGCGCGCGGTATCAGAACCTCACGAAGTATTCGATTGAAGCACGGATGAATTTGGCCGTGCCTATCGTGGCCTCAGTTCTGAAGGCTCTCGCCCTCGGGCAGATTCAGAGTCAGAACGAAGCATTCATGATTGCATTTGCCGCTGCGATAGCGGCCAATCCGGCGGCCTTGGTCGACAGCACTTCGGACTCTCCGGCTGACGCCTACAGCTTTATGTCCCGTCTGAAGTACGCGCAAGGGTACTTCTGGCAGAACAGCCCCAACAACCGTTACCTTCTGTGTCCCTCGGACTTGGAGAAGGTAAAGAATGCTCGCGACAGCTACGGGCGCCCACTGTTTGACGACAGCGCGGACACGATTCTCAGTAAGCCTTACGTTGTACACCCGGATGCTGATCGTGTGTACTACGGAGACTTCAGCGTGAGTTGCTGCCGTTCCCGCACTCCGTTGTACATTCAGACCCTGCTTGAGCTGTTCGCTGAGCAAGGTCTCATTGGCGTCACGAGCTACCAGTTTGCGGACTGGAAGTTCTTTGCGCCGCCTACGTATCAGCCGGTAGTTTTTGGCAATCTGGACGCGGCTGGTTCCTAATGATATCGGCGCGGGGTATTTTCCTCCCCTTGTTAGCTGGGGGCTCCTGCACATGGCCCGCGCCGCCCACCTCAATGGGTGTCATCCCATGTGCAGGATGGAGCTAGCGGCGGTCTAGCGGTACCGCCGAGAAAAACTGCTGAGAATGGGGCTGCCGCTTTCGGGGAGATGGCAGCGGCCCCACTTTCAACTTACGGGGAGTTATGCGGCAAATCATGCTCACTTTGTCTGACGCGCTGTACGCGGAGCTGGAGGCGGCATCCGCTAGCGTCCGCGAGCATGGATTCACACCGGAAACATGGGCACAAGAGGCCGTGGAGTCGGCGTTGGCAACGCGGAGACTGCCGAGCGTACCTGTTGGCGGTCATGGCCCACACAAAAGAAGAGCGGTTGAAGCGGACGCGGAGCCTGAGTGTTACCCGGTTCACTTTCCAGAAGAAATGGAGTCCCTAACATGATTGATGCAGTTGATGAGCTGATTGCATACCGCAAACAAAATGGCCGCCTGAGCCCGATGCTGCGGCGCGTTCATAAGTTCCACAGAGCTAATCCCCAAGTGCTCGATTTTTTAGTTTCGGAGATGCGTGTTGACCGGGAGAACGGATGGACGCGCACATCGCTTGGCAGCCTTTGGCACTATGCCCGATGGGTACTCACAAGGAAGCACCGCGCGCCCGGTGAAAGTTTCGTGATGAGCAACAATCTGTTTCCGCATTACGAGCGAATTATCGCCATCTTGCACCCAGACCTAAACGGTTTCTTTGAGATGGCAAAAAGCAAAGCGGACGCGGACTTGGGCACCATGCTTGAGCCCGTCCCAAAGACCAAAAAGCGCGGGTACATCCGCCGCTTGCTGTGGGCACCCCACGGCGAAGTAATTGAGCACGGATGGCAGCCCACGATACGGCATGAGCCTAAGCAGGTCGGACGCCGTGAGCGGGTGAGGCGGCAGGGATGACCATTGATGAGCTGAAACAGCAACGGCGTTGGGTACTCTGGCGGCTTGAAACCGTGGGCGGGAAGCAAACCAAAGTCCCGTATAGGCCGGACGGACGCAAGGCAATGGCGAACAATCCGGGGACGTGGCACACCTATGCGGAGTGCGCGGCCATCGCTTCTCAGTTCTCCGGCGTTGGCCTTGTGCTTGGTCAAGGCGTGTGGGGCGTGGACATTGACGGATGCTGTGACGCTGTTAGCGGGAAATTCACTCCCGAATCGCGGGAGATCGTGATTCGCTTGGACAGCTACAGCGAATTCTCGCCATCGGGCACCGGCTGTCATGTGCTCGGACTCGGCGAGCTGCCCGGTCCCGGCCTCAAGAAGCCGCACTCCGGATGCAAGGCCGTAGAGGTCAAAGCGGACGGCTATTACTTCACGTTCACTGGACGCCATCTGAGCAAGACGCCCGCCGCGCTGATGGACCGGCAAGAGCAAGTGCTCGCGCTCTATGACCGCGTGTCCAAATTGGCGAACCCGCGCAAGACGGACGGACTCCAAGTGTCCATCCCGCTCAGTGAGGAAGAGCGCTTCCGCAAGCTGATGGCGGGGGACATGAGCGATTACAACGGGGACCACAGCATGGCAGACTTCGCTCTCTGCATCTTGCTGGCGAAAAAGCACGGCTGTAATGCGTTCAAGATTGACGCGGAGTTCCGGAACTCCGGCCTGTATCGCGAGAAGTGGGAACGTGAAGATTACCGCGAAAACACGATCACGCGCGCAGCCACGGCAGTAGCCAAAGAAGCGCCGATCTTCTTTGATGTCCCATGCGAAGACCCGATGGACGAAGACGCGCCCACAACGTGGATTGTCCAGCCGTTGCCTGGGCGTGAGGAAGGCTGGTTTCCCTGTGGTGAAGTCTCCCTCATTGGCGGCCCAAGTGGCGCGGGCAAAACACACGCCTTACTGCGTATGGCCGAAGGCGCACGGCGGCGGGCGGACGTGTTCGGGCACCGTACCACGGCTAGCGAATACTGCATCTTGTTGCACGACCGGAGCACGGCATCAATGCGCCGCACATGCAACGCCGCCAAGCTGCCCCTGGATGAGGTTATGTCCCGCGTGATTCGGCTTACACAAACACAGCAAAGAGCACGCCCTGCAGAGGTTGTGGAAGCCGCGATACAGACCCGGCACAGCGTAACCCTATGGGTATTAGAAGGGCTGGACTTTTGGACGCCAAAGATTGGCGATATCGAAGCCGTGGGCTCCGTTATGGACGAATTGCAACGCGTAGCAAAACAATACAGGGTTGCCATTGTGGGCACTTTGGGCAGTCCTAAGCAGAAGGAAAATGACCGCTACGCTAGCGGGCGCGATCAATTTATGGGCAGTGTCGCCTTCGGGCGTAAGAGCGAAACCTGTATCAGCATCTCACGCACTACGGATAAGGCCGTACGACAGATGGACGTGATGACCCGCAATACCGGCGATGAGGTGTTTTTCTTCACCTGGACTGATGCCGGGCTGACGCTCACCACGGAACCAAAGGCCGACAAACCAGCAGAGTCAGATTCAGCATTTTCCAGAATGACCGTTGCTGTGCGTGTGAAGTTTGGTTCCGGTGAACCCATCCAATTCCTGCCATCGCTCGGTGCAAAAGCGACATTCCATCGCTGGCAAGCTTGGGCGTTTGACAATGGTCTAATCCACAAATATAAGGGGCGATGGTATTTGATACCGCAAGAGATAGGTGCCACCGTTACCGAAGAGACAACACTGAATTGAACAAAACTGGAATTTTCTTGAGACAAGTGCTCGTTAAAAAGGGCAATGTGTCTCAAGATGAAAAAGTTGAGAAGGGCTGTAAGTTATTCATTCCACAGAGAGCATTACCTCTTCTCTTAGTGGGGTTCTTTGATACACACATAGGTGAAAAGACATGCATGAGTATCATCCCACACAGTAGCGTGAATGTGCAGGCGGGACGCCCGCCGCTGCCAGTACCCGTAACTGAAGAGTACTGTGTGCGCGCTGCGTGCATTAGCCTTCGATAGGCGCATAAGATCAAAGCCGTCAATAAGATAAGGATGGGGGGGCAAAATGTTAAAAGGCGTTCCAAGCTAGCCCTCCGTCAGCGATTTCCGTACATAGATGAAAATAGTTTTCATTTAGCATTTTTGTTGCAAATAAAGCTAGTTAGGAGCACGTCCAGTTAGCGCGTCCGCCTATAAAATCCACGTAACGCGCACAAATTAAAAGACTTATTGACAATCTGGCGAATCCAGCTACTCTGCTTTCAGGCCGGGGAGGGCCTTTCGTATGGCATACTTGAAATTCAACATTGAGGACGAGCTAGTAAAGGCGGCACGCGGCCAGAAGACCAAGGCGGACCCGCTCACGCTGCTATCCATCATTCTCAGCCCGGGCGCTTTCGCGCGTCTGCTCAAACAAAAAGGCTAGATCACGCGGGGCATCACGGATTTTTCTCGTCCAGAGTGCCCCGCAATCGCGTTTAGGGGCCCGTAGGCGCGTCCGCAATAAATCAGGCCGGGGTAGTAGCGGCTATTTTGAAGGCCGCCATCCTGAAGGACAGCGGCCCTGTTCCAGCTCCACTTCAGTTGACTCAATTGCATCCGCGCGATAGCAAACTCACCCGCTCATGCACCGCCTGTAAGTCCGCCGTCACGAGGTTTGCATATCGACGCGTCATCTCAAGTGTGGAGTGCCCGAGCACCTTTTGGAGATGGAACACAGACCCGCCGCGCCTGAGATAGTTCACCGCGAAAGTGTGCCGGAATGAGTGGAGAGTGCGACATGGCGGGGCGAATCCTAGTTTCTTGCAACGCAATTTCACGTCCCGCAAGACGTTTCTGCGCCCCAATTTCGTTTGCGTGCTGTTGGCAAAAAGCAGATGGTCCGGCGCACGATTCGATTCCTTGAAATGGCGAAACATCGCTTTTCGCAACTCAAAACTGAAGGGGACAACTCGCTGCTTGCGCCCCTTCCCATCCAACGTGACAAGCAGATTTTCAAAGTCAATATCGGCAACGTGCAAAGTGAGGGCCTCTGTGATGCGACAGCCGGTATCAAGCAGGAACATGATGAGCAGATGCAACCGCTGTTGATATTTGCCCTCGGGCTTCCACGCCACAAGCAGCCGGATTTGTTGCTCGGTGAACGCGGGGAGCACAAGCTGTGGCTCTTTGAGTTGGGCAATTTTCGGATGCTTGCAAGCGGGACTGCACTTCACCTCTGAGCCCGCATTGGCCCAATGGAGATAGGTGTTGATGGCGCGGATTGCCGAATTGCAGCCTGTGGCCTTCAGCCCTTTTTCACGCATTCGCAGCATGGCCTCTTTCAGTTCATCTTGCGAGGGGGACTCTGTGCGTAGCCATTTGAAGCTGTGCTTGTACCACTCCAGCGTTGACGGTGAGACGTTCGAGAGGAATTGGCGTTCGTGGATGAACTCAGAAAATCCCATATCGGCTTTCTCCAAAGCGAGTAGTCAGATTTGGAAGAAAACCGCACAACCTACTGATTCTAAAGGGACGTGGCTCAGCCTGGTAGAGCACTCGCTTGGGGTGCGAGGGGTCGCCAGTTCAAATCTGGCCGTCCCGACCAATCAAAACTGACCTTTGTTTTCAGCAGATTACAAACGAATCCGTCTGTCACTTTAGAACCCATTGCACATAGCTCGCGATGTGACCAGTTATCGACGGTTACGGCAGTTTGAATTGTTCAGCGTTTTTGCTCGTTGTGCTGTTGGCTCTTGGGTGATCGGCGCAGACATGCAATGTAAACTTTTTGTCGCGCTGCAGCGCAAACTTCTCCACCATTTCATCGAAAGTTTTGCAGGCGAGCGCGTTAGCAGAGTTGAAGACCCATGCGCATTCGGAGCAACCCCAACCCGCAAAACGTTGTCGTTCAACCCATACCAGCTCCCGACTCATGGCGGCCCTCGTCGCTGCGCCCCATCGCTGTCTGATTCCCGCGCTTAGTGCTACGCCAGTGGTCACGCAGTCCCGCGGCAGGCTGTGCAAAGAGGCTGACGAAGTTATACATGCGCTAATGTGAGTGTCTGTTCGATATCCTACATACGTGGAAGATTTTCTTCGTGCGAACCCGATTTCGGGCCTCGTTTAGATTAGGGGGTCGCTTAAATGTTGGTCGCGTCCGTGCGTGGCGATGCTTGCGTGTAGCAGTGATAAAACCAAGGCAGGATGCCCTACAGAAGTGTTGTGTTTGGGGTTGTATAATCTTCCGCGTGGCGCGAATAAACAGGATTCCTGTTTCCCGTGTCCAGAACAGGTTTTCGGCTGTGATTCTAGTTGTCTTAAGGCGCGTGCGTGGAAAGCAAAAACCCCCAAGGCGTGAAGTCTGGCGAGCGGACGAATACAGAAGGAAAGCCCGTCAGCAACCTGATACTTCTATCGATGTCCGATAGCGACTACGCCTCACTTCGTCCTCATCTCGAGTACGTCAGCTTGCCGAACCACATGGTCCTTCACGAAGGAGGCGGAAAGCTGGAATTTGTGTATTTTCCGAATCGAGGCATGATTTCTCTTGTAGTCGTAATGAAAGATGGAAAGACCGCCGAAGCCGGCATAGTTGGCAATGAGGGCTTTACAGGAACACCGGCGTCTGTTGGCCTGACCAGGAGCCCGCTGCAAGCGGTGGTACAAATCACGGGGGATGGGTTTCGGGTAGAGGTCGCAGCTTTACAAAACACTTTGGAATCCGCTCCACACCTGCAATGGATGTTGAGCCGCTATGCAGTCGTTCAGGGAATGCAGGTTGCACAAACAGCCGCGTGTAATCGGCTGCATGATGTTAAGCAGCGTCTTGCACGGTGGTTGCTCATGACTCAGGATAGAGTGGATTCGGCGTCGCTGCCCATCACCCATGATTTTCTCGCAACGATGCTAGGGACAGATAGGCCTAGTGTGAGCTTGGCAGCCGGTGTTTTGCAGAAGAAGAAGCTTATCGAGTACACCCGTGGCGCAGTGAAGATCGTGAACCGCAATAAACTTGAAGACTCCGCCTGTGAGTGTTACGGGATTATCCAACAGTACAATGGCGAGCTGGGCTTGAAATAAGTCCGCAAGTGAAGACTCGCCCTGTTTTTATGGCCGACCGAGCGGGCAGATGCCGCTTCAGCGTTGGATGAAGTCCTCGGTGTAGGTGACGAACTCGGGATACGCGCCGGCGCCAAGCTCGTGCAGGTCCATTCCCTGGCGCTCGCCCTCCGGCGGCACCCGTTGCGGCAGCACGCGGTCGAGCAGCAGATTCAAGCCGTAGCTCAACGGCAGCACAAATCCGAGCAAGGTGGCGATTCCCACGACTTGCGCGATCCACTGTCCCGGAGCCGCGCCGGGCACATGAGCAAAGAGCCCCGCCGCCAGCAGGCTCCAGAGGCCGCACAAGCCGTGCACGGAAAACGACCCGACGGTGTCGTCCACCGCAATCAGCTCCAGCCACTGGATGGAAAACGTGACCAGGGCTCCGGCCACAACGCCGATCAACAAAGCCGCCAGCGGTTCCATGAATGCGCAGCCGGCACAACTTGCAACCAATCCGCCGACCCACCCATTGGCCACCAGCGAGGCATCGGGTTTACCGAAACGGATGCGCGTGATGAGCAAGGAAGTCAATGCGGACGCGGACGCCGACAGCATTGTGTTCACCGCGATGAGTACTACCCGCGCAGGGATGGTGCCGGTAAACAAGATTGCGCCCGCCGAATTCAGCCCCACCCATCCCAGCAACGCCAACAGGCAGCCAAACAGAACCAGCACGGTGTTGTGTCCAGGGATCGCCGCGGGAATGCCTTCCACCGAGTATTTGCCGCGCCGGGGACCGAGAATCCACAGGATCACCAGAGCGTTCAGCCCGCCAACGGCCTGAATCGAGCCGGCACCGCCGCAATCGATAAAGCCGCGGCCGAGCGAGTAGTTGACGCCGAGCTGAGCCAGCCATCCGCCACCCCAAGCCCAGTGCGCGAACAGCGGATAGATGCAACCGGCCAGCAGCACGGCAGCGGCGGCACTAGCCCCAAGCCGCCAGCGATCCGCTGCGCTGCCAAGCGGAATCGCCGCCGCCAGCCCAACGCCGAAGATCTGCAGCAGTGCAGCCAGCGATGCCGGAGAACCGTCGAGTTCCAGTCCGCGAAAGAAAAACTTCTCGTCGGCGAGCCAGCTCCACTGCTTACCCGCAATGCTGATTGCGTGCATCGGTCGGCCGGCATACCCCTCCAGGGCAAAGCCGCACACGAAATAGACGCCGGCGGCGATCGCGACCACGCACAGCGTACTCAGCATCGCATGCGCCGCGCTGCGCGAACGCACAAAGCCGGTATTGATCAGCGCAACTCCGGCAATCGCCAGCGGGACCAGCAGTATCAGGAAAATGCAGATTGCCATTCCCACTTCCGAGAGCGCGGGAAACGTGGCAGGCATCAGTGACGCTCCCCGGCGAGAGGCGCATGCGCGCGAAAGACAAGAAACAAGCCCAATATTTCGACGCCGACGCCGGCCAGCACGAAACATAAGCGGGATGCCGGAACGGCAAGCAGCATAACAGCAGCCAGCACCAGCAGCCATCCGCTCAACAGCAACAGGAAGCCTGCAATCTTCATTTCAATCGAGCCCTCACCTACAGACGCCTCTGTCGACTGACTTCACTTGTGCCGCGCCACGTAGAGCAACAAGGTGAATATCACGACGGGAATCAACGCCAGCATGAGATAGAACAGAATCCTTTTGCCCCAAGGCGAACGGTGTCGTTTCCAATCGTGCAGTTCGGCGCGGTCAGCCGCCACCCCAACCTGGTCCTGGTGCTCCAGGTCCCAGGCAAACTCGTGCGCATTGGGATAGCGGTTCTTGGGGTCGCGCTCCATCGCACGGTAGATGATCTCCTGCAGTTGCGGAGAAATCGACGGATCGATCTCACGCGGCGGAATCGGATTATTCAGCACCCGCTCGTTCATGATGACGAAGGGGTTAGGTCCGCTGAACGGCACCGTGCCCGTCAACATCTCGTACAACATGACTCCCAGTGCGTAGATATCGCTGCGCGCATCGCCGCGCTTGCCTTTGACCTGTTCCGGAGAAATGTAGTCCGGCGTTCCCATCGTCTGCGAGGCCGACGTGAAAGTGATGCGCCGCGAACTGGTGTTGCCCGCGATGCCGAAGTCGATCAGCTTGATGTTGTCGTCGGCGTCGATCATGATGTTTTCCGGCTTGAGGTCGCGGTGCACCACTCCGTTGCGGTGAATGTAGTCGAGCGCCTCGCATATGCGCAGCGCGATTCGCACCGCGCGCTCGGGCGACAGCTTGCGTTGCTCGTTCATCAATTGACGCAGCAGCCGCCCCTCCACCCACTCCATTACCATGTAGCGTTCGCTGCGGTCGTCATCGCCCAGAACCTTCATTACCCCGGGATGATCCAGCTTTCTGCCGATCTCCTCTTCGCGCTGGAAGCGTTCGAAAAACACCGGGTCGCTTTCCATCTCGATGTGCGGAACCTTGATGGCAACCGTGCGGCCGGTGCGCACGTCCTTGCCGCGGAAGATCGAAGCCATGCCACTGCGTGCGGCCACGCTCTCCAGGTAATAGTGGTCGAGTTGCTCGCCAGGATGGAGTTGAGTCATTGGTTGTCAGCAGGCCGATACCAACTGTCGGCCCGCATCGATGAGCTGAAGCGGATTCGCCGTGAGCTGCTGCGTCTCTTCCGGCGCGCGGTTCAGCCAAACGACTCAGGGCAGTTTGTACGGCCGTCCTCGATACATTCCAACGCGTTCGACATCACGAATGCGAACCAGTTGAAGGCTCACATTATCGCTGCCATCTCGCTGATTGGCAAGCTGCACCAGTTGCTCGGCCGCGGCTTGCAGGTCAGTCTCACCGCTCACCGCCTTGGCCAGATCGGCCTCCGGAAGCGCGCCGTGCAGGCCGTCTGAACTCAACAAAAGAACATCGCCGGGAAGCAACAGATGCTCGCTGAGGTCGGCGCTCACGAACAACTCGTTCCCCAGCGAGCGGCTCAACACGTGGCGAGTAGCGGATTCCCTCGCTTGGCCCGACGACAGAATACCAAGCCGGAGTTGCTCGTTCGCCAGCGTATGATCGCGCGTCAGCAGCGTAGCGCGGCCCCGGCGAATCAGATAACACCGCGAATCGCCAACATGCGCCACGGTGAAGCGGTCGAAGCGCAGAGCGCAGGCTACCAACGTGGTCGCCATCGCCCGTCCGGCCGCCCCGGATGCCAACCCCGCTTCGTGTACATTTATGTTGGCGGCCTGTACGAGGCGCTGTAATAAAGGTGCATGTGGCTCACCGGCGAGAGCGCTCTCAAATCCGGCGAGCAGCGTTCCAACCGCCAGCCGCGAAGCGACTTCGCCGTTTTCGTTGCCTCCGACTCCATCAGCAACCACGAACAGCCAACCGTGACTCCGCCCTCTTGCCGGAGAGTCTGGAATCGTACGGCCTAAATAGTCTTCGTTATGTTCGCGGATGCGGCCGGGATCGCTGAGCTGTGCAAACTCTATCTCGAGCATCGAACTCTGTTGTTGTAACCCAAACGCGACAGGGCTTGGCGCGGCTGGGGCAAGTTGGCCTCGATACCTGGACATTCAACCTCTCGCTGTTTCATCGCACTATGCCAAATCATGACTAAAAAAGTGGGCGGGCTTGCACCCGCCCCGGGAGGAGAAATCACAGAATCGTCATCGGCTTGGCTGAAACCAAGGTGGTCCTGCCTGTTGACTTGCTCATGCGGACAAAGTAAATGCCACCGTAAATGCCCCAGACCGCGGCAATGCCCAGCGCCAGCAGCGGCTCCATCTTGGTGCCGTAACCCATGAATGGCCCCACCACGTAGAACCCCATGCACGCCAGGTTTGCCACGAGCCCAAAGACTGGAATCACCATATGCCGCAGCGGGTTGAACTTCGGATGCCCATGGTAGCAAACGATGCAGATCAGGCAACTCATGCCATACAGCAGGAATGTACCGAAGTTCGAGGCCAGCGTGATAGCCAGCAGCGAATTAGGCCACGCCGCCATCTTGTCGTGAGTCGAGTATCCAAAACTCGACCAGAACCCTTGCGGCAACGCCTTGATTGCGGCGTCGGTGGGCGCGCCGGCGTCGCCGAATGCAGTGGCCACCGCGATGCAACCGATCACTGCCGAAATGGCCGCCAGTGTCCAGATGGCGCGGTGCGGGGTCAGGTTCTTGCCGTGCAACATGCCGAAGTGCTCAGGCGCTTCACGATCTTTGCCCATGGCATAGGTAACTCGCGCGCCGGTGTTCATGCACGAGAGCGTCGTGCCGATCAGGGCAAGAAACACCGTTAGCGCCTCGCACAACATGAAGATGCGCCCGCGGCCCGTTCCGAACAGCGCGTCTCCCACCACGATCATCATGTCGCCGATCGGCGCCGCCGAGTTGGCCGCGCTCTGCATGGTATAGCCGCTGTTCAAGAAGTAGTTCGCCGCGAAATACTCAATGAGATAGCAGAACACTCCCTGCACCAGCAGCGACACCAGCACCGCGATCGGAACGTCGCGCTTGGCGTTCTTGGCCTCGCCCCCCATTGAGGTAACCGATTCAAAGCCCACCAGAATCAGGATGGCAACCGTCGCCTGTACGAAGGCCCAGCCAATACTGTGCAAACCCGTGACCGATGACGCCTTCGGGTGACTGAGGAAGTTGCCTTTTTCGTCCTGGGCCGGGTAACTGATCTGAAACGGCGCCGGCTTGCCTGCCGCGTCCAGCTTCGGTTGTGGAATGCCCGACGCGTCGCGCACTATGTTCTCGACTTCTTTTCCATCTTCCATCGCCTTCTGCGTGGCGAACTCATAGGTAAAGGCGGACCCTGAAGTCGAATCGAACTGATAGGCCACGCTTCCCGGAGGGTGATTCATGCGGTAACCGAGTGCTATCACCGAGAAGATCAGCAACGCTGTGATCTGGATGACGTTGATCGCGATGTTGACTGCCGTCGACCCGTTGATACCCCGGTAGGCGATGTACGCCACCAGAAAAGAGAAGACGATCGCAGCCGCCATCATGAACATCGGTCCGGGGTTGGATGCATTCATGACACTCGGCCAGATTGTCCCCACCAGGTACCCGCACAGGATGCCCATGACGCCAACCATCACGCCCGGATAGATCCAGTAATAAAGATGCGACGCCCAGCCGACGATAAACTTCGAAAGCCGCGCATAGCGCCACACCGCGTTGTGATTGAGAAAAGACTGCTCGGCGAAATAATACGAGCTGCCCGTTCCCGGATACAGTTTCGCCATCTCCGCATAACACACCGCCGTGGCCAAACACAGCAGCAGGGCGATGACTATGCCGATCCACATCGACGGGGAGGTAACGCCCGTAGTCGCTTGAATATAGAAGGTGAGCCATAGGAAGGCCCCGGGAGCGATGAGCGCCATGGCATTCATCGTCAGGCCCGTTAAGCCTACGGTACGTTTCATTTCAACTGTCGGAGTCTCCGCCACGTTTCATTCTCCTTGTGGGAATTTATTCTTCCGACCCTATCGGGTTCGGAGTCTGCGATAGCCAACGCACCCGCTATCGCCAATCTCTATCAGGCGGTGCACATCAAACACCGCCATATGATGCTTACTTACTATCCGGCTCCAACACGAAGATCAGCCCAGCCGACAACGTCGATTGAGTGCTGGCGAACTTTGTCGCATCCTTGTTGAAAGCGTGGGAATTGTTCGAGTCGTCGAAGCGATACTCGGCCCGGGTGATCAGGTGCTGCGCAACTTTCCTCTCCACCGTGCCGGTGATTTCGTTAATATGCTGGCGAGTGGCAGTCGTGAAACCGGTGTGGTCGTTATAGTACTCATAGCGTCCCGCCAGCGCCCACAATGGGTTGAACTGGTATTTCGCATATCCAGCTACGCCCGCCCAGTCAACCGCCTTCTTACACGCGGCGCCACAAGCTGCTGCCGCCACGGGGGTCAGGCCCTGGACGCGGCCGTAATCGCCATTGGCCATCAGGGACAGCTTGCTATTGGGCGTATAGGTAATCACCGTGTCACTCACATTGCGCCAGTTGCCGCCATCCAGCGGGGTCGCTCCCGGGCCGCCCAGCCAGCCCTCGGTAATGGAAACCTTCTTGTTCGGGTTCCAGGCGAAGCTTAAGCCACCCGTCTTGCCGCTGTTGTAGGTGTCCACAAGATTGTTCCAGCCGTTGACCACATAGCCAGTCAGCGTGTACTTATCGTTGAACGTGTAGGCGGCGCTCAAGCCGAAGTGATAGAACGGAATCGCATAGTTGAACAACAAGCTGCGCGAATAGTTCCAATTCTTGTTGCTCTCAATGACCTCGGCGCCGACAGGCGTCACGAACTTGCCAAAGGTCAGCGTCAGCCCCTTGCCAACCGGAGCTAGATAAGACATGTATGCTTGCTTCAGATACTGCGCGAAGCCAAGTCCGCCGGGATCGGTGCTATTTACGACGTTCATCGCATTGCCAAAACCCAGCGTCACGTCATATCCAAGCCGGCTGGTCGCGTCGGGCGCTTTATCCAAACCCACTTCGATCAGGTTGAGTGCGAATTGATTCGTCGCATTATCGAAGAGGCGTAAGCCTGAGGTCCGGTTTGCCGGGCTATTGAAGTTGAACCCGTAGTAGCCATCCACCAATCCGTTGACGGTGGCGCCTTTGAGTACACTAGAGATGCCATCCAGTGGACCAGGCGCCGCGGCAGGAGCGGTGGCGACGGCCACCGCATTCGACGGTGCCGCCGGCGCGGCTGCCGGAGCCTCTGTCTTCGCTTGTGCGGCAACCTGGGCTTTCAACTGCTGTAACTGCTGCTCCAAATCAGAGATGCGCTGGTTGATGTCCGCGGTGGCCGGCGGCTGCGCGGTCTGCGCCGCTAAAAGCAGCGGACATAATAGAAGGAACAAATACAACCCAGTTACGGCACCTGATTTGAGCATGTCTATGACCTGCTTTCTCGCTTGTAAAAGGCTATAGGTTTGGATTCGGGTTTGGTCACCCGGTAGGTTCAGAGTAGACAGGGTTCCTCATTGCGTCCAACGCATAGTTCCGTTGGCATAGATCGAAAAACCTTTCACAAATTGTAGTTATGAGAGAGATAAAGAATGGTTATGCAAATTGCGGTTATAGGCGGGATAAAAGATACTTATCTCGTTAGAGAGGGCGTCCTAACGTCCTTTATATCATCGAGTGAGTGTGATAGCTAGACTAGTACCCCAAAAGTATATGACATAACTTAGGGTGTCATGCTACGCGAGCCGGAGCCCCGGGCCAGTTAAGAGCTATCACGAAGGTTCCCAAATTTGGCTACATCGTGTCACGATGCATTTCTGATTCGTGTTTGGCCGGCTTCGTACGGCTTGACGGTTGGCCCTTGCTGGCGAGGCATCGCACGTTTGTTCGCTCGCGCAATCAGTGCATCGATGGAAGTGCTCCCTGGGCCAAGAATCAAAATCAGAAGCGAGGCAAACAGAAACGTAAACGGAGCGGCGTCGAAGAACTTGGGAGGATCGGAGAAGATGGAGAGTAGAGCGGCCCGGTCTGCCGTCAGATAAGCGACCACCATGTCGCCTGTCAGCAGAAGCGCCGTCAGTCGCGAACCGAGCCCAAGGATCAGCAGAATTCCCCCGGCGACCTCGAGGCCGGAGACAAAGATCGCATTCGCGTGAGGAAAAGGTATTCCGAGACTGGCGAAGAATCCGGTCACTCGTTCCAGGTTCTGCAGCTTGCCCCACCCGGTCTGCGCGAACAGAAAACCCCAGTACAGCCGTATTGCGAGCAGCAGCGGCGAGCGCAATGCCGAGACAACCGTGGCGAAGTTTTCATAAGCCCAGCTGCATTTCTCGTAAGACGTGCTCATCTTGTCCTCTTCTCGAAGTTGGACCGACTTGCCTTACGAGGCCGCGACGCGCTCCGTAGAGAGAGCCAGCCGAGTTTACTCCAGATTGCAAACCACTCCTGAACCTTGCCTGCGCAATCCGCGTCCTCGCCGGCTCGATCCGCGAGCGCGCTCTCGATGGCATCGCCGATCGAGAGTCCGCGCTGCAATCCGGTTAACACAGCGAACTCGCCCGGCTCCAGCCGCCTGTAGTGGACGCTGAACTCGGCGCGATGGACCGCGAGGAATATTTCTTCCGGACCGCCGAAGCGCAGCAGCCAGTTCACCCGCAACCTGTTGTTGAGCGCGGCGACATCGCGCGACGAGCCTTTCAGCGCCAGCAGAATGTCATCGACCGCATAGTGCGGCCTCAGCAGGCGGATGTACGGTTGCAGCGCCAATTTCGCATCGCCGTTCAGCCCCGCGATCTGGGCTGGCGTCAGCGGCTGCCGTTCTGCGGAGTCGAAAGCTTCGATGTGAGACCATTCGAGCCGCACCATGTCGAGAGCCAAATCGCGGTGGGGCTCGGTGAACTCGGCATGTGCCTCGAGCCACGGGAGCAATTGCGAGCCGAGGTTGCGCATCGTAAATGACTGCGACGGGCAATCCGTCAAATACTTTCGCGCCAGGCCGTCGAACTGTTTTTGTCCAATCACGGCGCGCAGTCCTGGAAAATCTTCCGCGAACGAATCCAGTATCCGGAACCAGTATTGCCGGTTGTAGATCTCCAGCCGCTCGAAGCCGGTGAGCCGGCTGTTGGGCTTGATGAACGCGGACGCCTCCGTCATCATCGACCGTCCATCGCCGGTCGTGCGCCGCATGCCTTCCGTCGCCGTCAACGGTTGCATCACGGCCTTGGCCATCCTTCGCTGCAACTCAAGCAGTGAGTTCATGTGCGTATGCCTCCGTGGGCATGCCACGCGCGCCTTCCCCGGCAAATTGTTGCAGATATTTTTTCGCCTTCAGGGCCTCGGCGTGCACTTCCTCGAACGAAGGGATCTTGTCATCCCACTCCAGCAGTGTCGCGGTTGGGCCGCATCGCTTGATGGCAGCCGCATACAACTCCCAAACCGGATCGATCACCGCGTGGTCGTGCGTGTCGAGTATGTACTTCCGATAGCGCGAATGGCCCGCGATGTGGATTTGAGCGACGCGCTCGGCGGGCACATTGTCGACGTATTCGTGCGGATCAAAGCCGTGATTGAAGGAAGAAACGTAAATGTTGTTCACGTCCAGCAGAATGCCGCAGTCGGCGCGCTCCACGACCTCCGACAGAAACTCCCATTCCGACATTTCCGAGTCGTGGAATTCGGCATAGCTGCTTACGTTTTCGACCGCGACCGGAATCTCGACAAAGTCCTGCACCTGCCGAACCTTCTTCGCAGTCGATTTCACCGCTTCCCACGTGTACGGCATTGGCAGCAGGTCGTGCGTGTAACGGCCGTCCACACTTCCCCAGCATAGGTGATCGGTCAGCCACGGAGTCTTGGTTCTGCGGACCAGCGCTTTCAGCCTCTTCAGGTGTTCGCGATTCAGCGGGCCGGCCGATCCGAAGTACATCGAGACGCCATGCTGCACAACCCGGTACTGTTCGAGGATGCAGTCCAGAATGGCCAGCGGACGACCGCCGTCAATCATGTAGTTCTCGGAGATGATTTCGAACCAGTCGACGACCGGCTTGCGAGTCAGAATGTGCTCGTAATGCGGAATCCGGAGCCCAATACCGATGCCGTAGTCGGTGTGTCCGTTGAAGCGATTTGCTGGCATTGCCATTCCCCTGAAAAGATTTCGTTAACGCCAAGCCGCTGGAGCGGTCCTGAGGAGGGTGTCCCGGAACCTTCGTGGGATCACCCAGAGCCAGCGACGGACACATCACGCCGCGTGCGCCTCCTAAATCCACTCAGGCGGCCACAATTGTATGATGCGGGAGGCGGCATGGCAGACGCAGCGAGGGACCGGATGCGCCGGCCCCTCTGCCTGGCGCCTACGACAGCATCTTCTTCGAGCCGTCAGTGGCGCAGCCGCCCTTGCCTTTGCAGGAGTTCTTGCCCTTGCAGCCGTTGTCACCGCTCTTACAGCCGCCCTGGCCTTTACAGTCGTTCTTGCCTTTACAACCGTGTTTATCGGCGTAGAGTCCCGCCTTTGCCAGCTTCACAGTGGCAGCGCCCACATTCTTCTCGGGAGAAGTCTGGGATGTGTTGGTGGTAGTTGCGCTGGCTCCGCCGAGAAGTCCGGAAATCGCAGCTGTAAGAACAAGGGTTTTCATCGATTTGGTCATCAAAGTTCTCCTTTGGGTTGGCTGTGCCGGTCTCCTCGACCGAACTGCCTCACAAGGATGCGGTTTCTCAGTACCGGGAGGGCCGCATAGGTTCCTCGTGTTGAAAATCATTTTCAATTAAAGTACGGAGAAACCGCACGGCCGGATGGTGTCATTTAGGTGGTAGGAGTCGAATACACAGCCAGAGCAGTCCAACCAAGCTGCTGAAAAAACCTTTTGTGTACGAGCCGCTCGAAATAAGCCGCCGGATTTCCAGTTGGCGCGTCCTGGTTTGTTTTGCAATTCTGTCACTTTGACGGGGTATTTCAGCAGTTCGGAATTCTATGGGAATATCGAGAAGCTCCCGGTTGGAGCGCCGAATCGCCTCCCGGGCGCTACCGCCGGACGTTGCAGAGGCGCATGGCGGAGTCCACCAATTCGCTCATGCTGAAGGGCTTGGAAATAAACAGCGAAGCGTCCGCTTCAGTCGCGCGCCGCACTCGTTCTTCGTCGCCATAGCCGGATATAAGGATCGTCTGGATCGAGGGATTGTGCGTTTTCAGCAGTTCGACAAGCTCGGTGCCTTTCATTCCAGCCATGACAACGTCAGCAATCACCAGGGTTGGCTTTATCTTGATGGCAGTCTCCCACGCCTCCTGTGAAGATGCTGAGGCGTGAACGCGAAAACCTTCACGGCGCAGTGCCTCTACAATCGAATTCCGCACCATCTCCTCGTCCTCCACCACCAGCACAGAGCACGGCTCGGGGGCCAGCGCCAGCTCGACGCGGTTGACCTTCTGAGGGGAGCCGGCCACAGGCTTTTGGGTGCGCGGAAAGCAGACGAAAAAGGTGGCGCCCACGCCAACCGCACTATCGAAGTTGATGAATCCGCCGCTCTGGATAACGATGCCGTACACGGTTGACAGGCCCAACCCGGTTCCTTTGCCCGTCTCTTTGGTTGTGAAGAAAGGTTCAAAAATACGATTTTGCGTAACCTCGTCCATCCCGGTTCCCGTATCGCGGACAATCAAGCGAACGTAGCTCCCGGCAGGGACCTGGCCACTGGCGGCTTCAGACTCCGCAGTCACTTCGAAGTTCTCAGTGGAGATTTCGAGCAGGCCGCCATCGGGCATTGCGTCACGGGAATTCAACGCAAGATTCAGGATCACCTGCGTGATCTGAACCGGATCAGCCTTGATGTTGCCGAGATCGGGGTGGAGGTCGAGGTGCAGCTTAATGTCTTCCTGGAGCAGATGATTCAACAGCGTCACCGCATCGCGAATCACTTCGTTCAGACTCAACACTTCCGGCCGCATTAATTGCCGCCGGCTGAAGGCGAGAAGCTGCCGGATGACCCCCGCTCCCTTCTGGGCCGCGTCGACCGACTCCTTGATCCTGGCGTCCTTGAACTCGGGATCATTGCTGGTCAGCGCCAAGTGCGAGGCGAGAGTCACCACTTGCAGAACATTGTTCAGGTCGTGCGCAATGCCTCCCGCCAGTTGGCCGACAGCCTCCATTTTTTGCGCCTGTCGCAGTTGGTTCTCCAATTCCTCCAGGCGCGTCACATCCCTCTTCACCGCAACATATTTCTGGGGCACTCCATGCGCATCGTGAACCGGAGCGATCGTAGCCTCTTCCGTATACAGAGTGCCGTCCTTACGGCGATTGATGAAGCGGCCTTTCCACTCGCCTCCGGACTTCAACGTCCGCCAGAGCTCGGCGTAGAACTCTTTCGGCTGCCGGCCGGACTGAAGCACCCGGGGATTCTTCCCATAAACTTCCGCTCGCGTGTAACCGGTCAGCTTTTCAAAGTGCGGATTGACGTATTCAATCGATCCGCGAAGATCCGTAATCACGATGCTGTCGCTCGTGCTTTCAACCGCCCGTGCCAGCAACAGTACCTGCTGTTCGTGTCGCTGCGCGTCGTCAAGCAGTTCCCGCAGCGCCTGTTCGCTGCACTCCAGCGACTTCAGCGCCTCCTGCTCCAGCGTCACGTCCTGCACAATGACCATGGCGCCGGCCGGCTTATTCTCGCCGCCAAAGGAGGAAATCGCCGCCTTCCCCCATCGGACGTCCCCATCCTTGCCGTGGTACTCCCGAATCCGCGACACTTGCTCCTCGCCGGCGTCCTCGGGCTTATGGGAGTGAAGCAGGTTTGCATAAGGAATTCCCAACAGCTCTTGTTGCGAGTAACCGAGGAAGTCGGCGAAGGCGCGATTGCACTGCACCACGCACCCCTCGTGATCGAGCATGCAAACACCGGCATGCGAATTCTCGAAGCACTGGCTTAGGGTGCTCTCAAAGCCCGCGGTGCGCCTAACCGAACGCCGCCATAAAACCAAAGCCACCGCCGAGGCGGCAATGACATAACAAACTGATTCGATGAGCTCAAAGAGAAGCTCGGGATACCCAAGGGGGCGCCACACCAAACGCTCGATCAGCGTCAAGCCGGCCGCACACACTCCCAGCCAAGCAGCAGCGATAAGAATCAGTACCTTATGATTTGCGGCGAATTCGGGCCAACTGGAACGCACTCCACCCCCCACAACAACAGGGTAGCTCTTATGGAACTTTTCGTCGAGGGTCTGCACCCGCAACGGCGGAGTGCGATAATCGATTGCGCTCGCATGGGAACGCAAGGAACAATCGCGGAAGAAGCTGGCTCCCGGCGCCAACGGCTGACGGAATTAGCCCTCCTTTTTCTGAAGCTTGGCACGATCGCATTCGGTGGCCCAGCCGCGCACATCGCCATGATGTAGCAGGAGGTCGTGCAGCGCCGGCATTGGCTGACCGAATCGGATTTCCTGGACCGCGTCGGCGCCGCTAATCTCATCCCCGGCCCCAGTTCAACCGAGTTGGTGATCCACATCGGCCATCGCCGCGCGGGGTGGCCGGGCCTCATCGTCGCCGGATGCTGCTTCATTCTGCCGGCCGCATTCAGTGTTGGCCTGCTGGCCTGGATCTATGTTCGTTTCGGCACAATGCCAGTGGCCTCCGGCCTGCTCTACGGCGTCAAACCGGTGGTAATTGCCGTGGTTTTGCAGGCGCTGTGGAATTTTTCCCGCACTGCGATTCGCAGCCGCTGGCTGGCGCTGGTAGGGGCGATCGCAGCCGCGTTGGCACTGGTGCCGGTGCATCCCCTGCTTGTGCTGATCGCGGGCGGCGCTTTCGCCGGGATAAAGAACCTGCTCTCTCGTTCGCTGCCCACCCGCAAGTCCGCGGCGGGCGCCATGATCTCGCTTGGCTCTAAAGCAGCCGGTGGCGTGGCCGTCGCGACCGCCGTCGGACTTGGCGCCATTTTCACCACCTTCGTAAAAATAGGCTCGGTGCTTTTTGGCAGCGGATACGTGTTGCTCGCCTTTCTCCGCGCGGAATTTGTCGAACGGCGCGGCTGGCTCACTGCGCAGCAACTGCTCGATGCGGTTGCCGTTGGGCAAATCACGCCCGGACCCGTTTTTACTACCGCAACGTTCATCGGATATCTCCTCCATGGTCCGGCCGGGGCCTTCGCCGCTACCGCCGGAATATTTCTTCCCGCCTTCGTTTTCGTGGCGGCCAGCGCGCCCTTGATCCCACGTCTGCGCCGCTCCGCCTTCGCGGGTGCGGTCCTGGACGGAATCAACGTCGCCTCGCTGGCGCTGATGGCGGTAGTGACCTGGCAGCTTGGAGCTGCCGCGCTGGTGGATTGGCTGACCGTGTTGATCGCTGCCGTCAGTGCGCTGCTGCTGTTCCGCTGGCGCGTGAACTCCGCCTGGCTGATCCTTGCCTCCGCTGTTCTGGGAATCATTGCCAAGGGCCACATCGCATAGAGCGGTTGCCGAAGGACCCAATTATGTCGGGGAAACGCCGGGCGGCACAACCGTACCCATTCGCCGCAACAGCGAGTTTCATGTGTGTCCCACGAGTCTGTGACATGACATTGGGTGTCATGCTGAGCGCAGCGAAGCATCCCGGGAACCTATCCCACCCCGCGCCGCTCCGGGATTTTGGGTGAAATCCTTCGGCTGCAATTCAGCTACACGCTGTGCTGGGATTCTTCGCTCGGCTGCGCTCGCTCAGAATGACACGGTAAAAGTTATTGTGCGAATTTCTGGGCCACACAGGTCTATGCGCGGCAAGTTTTGACATTGGGAGGTCCCGGTTCGCGCCGGGTTTTCTGGGGGAGATAATGCATAGAAAACCGCAACGTGAACCGGAACACCTACAACACAACACCGTAGTCGCCGTCCTATGCGTTCTAACCGGGCCTGGACCAGTCAAAACGTAATCACACGAAGCAGCCGAACGCGCCAGGCTCCCGGCGCCGGGGTCCCCGACAAGCGCCGATGTTGCGCTTGTTGGGGTGGAAAGCCGCTCTAGGAACTTCGTAACGGATCCGTAGTCCCGTCCGGGCGGCTCAGATGAACAAAATCGACAAAGCCGGACGAAACACTTTGATAGCGGTCAACGATCGACGATCCCGCCACGATCAGCCCCGGGAACGCGATCCCCGCCCACAGCTTCATGATCAACAACAACGAACGAATACGCAGTTGCAAAGCCTGTTCGACCACCGCTCGCGCGGTCGCGGCAACTTCGGGATTCGGGTTGGTTGTCGCCGGGTCCGCCATGGCGATCAGCAGCGCCGCATTGTGCGCCACCGCCTTGACATAAGCCAAGACCGCGATCTGGCGCTGCCGCTGTACCGCGCGGAACGCGGCTGGCGCGAGCTTCTCGCGCAGGTACCGGGTTTCGTTTGGGTCGACAAGATTGCGGAATGCGGCGATATCGACAGGCACCAGTTGCCGGCTTAGTTCGTCGTAGGTTTGTGAGGACAGAACACTACGGCGCGCTATGTAGAACACGAAGACCAGCGCGGCGACAACCCCGGTGATCAGAAAAATCGTGATCATGAAAACTCCGGCGTGTTCTTCCGGTCAGTAAGCATGGCGATGATTGCACAATACAGGTTGAACTTAGCCCACGGCGTCGCCTTGGACCACGCAAAACGATTCCACGTTCTATTTCCAGAACAGGCCCCGTCTTTCGTTTCGGAAATCGACCGGATCGATGTACTCTTGATACATACGTCGCGTAATGCGGCAGGCGCGGCTGAGGGGGCTGAATGCCACTGTTCAGTGCTTCGGAAGATTTTGCCCGGCGCACATTGTCTGGAATACCCGGGCTTTTGTCTCGTCTCGCCTACATCACCAGTCTTCGAGATGAGAAAGGAAACTACCGTCATTGGGGGCTGGCACGCACCCATGGAACCGCCGCTGCCACGGAAGCCATGTGCCGCGCGCACTTGGAAATGCTGACACAGGTGCTTCGCGCGCCGCTCTCCCAACTCATGCGGGAAGTGGAGGCTCCTCAGCAAGTCGAGCTCGGGGCGCCACAGGTTCTGCTCAATAAATCGGCTCCTCTGCGATTGATTGTGCCGGCCGGGGCACACGCCGCCACGCTCATCCATGCCAAGGCTACGATTCTCGCGTTGCGCGCGTTGGAAGACGCGAGGAACTGGCTGCAAACCAGTCATCGAGCCGCATAGCAATCCCAACAACCTGTCCCAGGATTTCCGCCTCGTTCGGCTGCTTCAGGGAACGAGGACGCTCCGGCGAGAGCGGATGTGGTTGCAGAATCAGCGAATCGCCAACCACCGCGCACCACGAACATACAAACCCTTCGCGCGTCTCGACAAAGTAAACCGGCCGTTCATATTCGGAGCGCCACGTTCCTTCCTGCACTTTGTTGCGCGACTCGTCGACTTGCACAAAAGTGCCGGGCAGCAGCAGCGGATACATGGTGAGATCCTCGCTGCCGATATATCCATAAACAAAGCGCTCCGGCTGCAGATGGGCCAGGTGCGAAAGCGGCACCAACCCCCAGCGCTGGATCATGCGGCCCATGTTCGTCGTGCGCCTGACATCGAAGCCGGGATCGATTTCCGTCGGCAGATACATCGCCGTTGCGCTTGCCAGTGCCTCCGAAAGGTGCGAACGCGGAGGTTCGATCAGCGACAGGTCGCCGGCTGTCTGGTTGACGTCGATGCCATACCAGGAGAGCAGTTCACGCACGTCGCGCCGGTAGATGATGCTGAACGAATACAGCCGGAAGATGCTGGGGATGACCCCTTTGGTCTCAATGTCGGATAGCCTGCTTAATGGAACACCAAAATCGTCGTTCTGGTGTTTCGCCGCAATCCGTAAACTTGCCGCCTCCACTTCTCGAATGGTGAACCCCAACTGCTCACGAAGTGCCCGGAGCTTTTGCCCTGCCGTTGTCAACAGCATGCCCCCTATTGTTGTCCTAAGAACTAAAGCCGGAACCTTAACAAAGTACAGGAAGTCGAAGAATATTTACAATCTGCGATCCCGGGCGTATGGAATCCGTAACTCCGAAGTCGCCTTGCCTGAGTGGATCGAGCATCCGTCCGCGAAACGGGAAGATTCAAGCCGAAAGCCGGAATCCACGGCCCGAAGCACGCGGAAGCTTGCGGTGAACGAGGCTGGCAGAGATCACGGGCGGGGCGATGTGCTCTGGATCACATCTGAGCGTGATATCTATGGTTGACCCCCGTGCCGCACTGGCTGACAATAGAGTTGGAGTTGAAAATGATTTTCAGATTCGCAAGCCGGGCCCCGTCCTCCAAGACGCGTCCGCCTGTTCGTGCGGCAAAGCACGCCGGCCAGCGCCGCCCCGCATCGGGGCTCCCGGAGAGCGCCGCTTCCGCGAAGGCAAACGTTGCCGATCCCAGCCGGGAAATACAACTTGTGCCGCTTTGCGATCTTCCTCAAGGTGTTCACGCTATCATTCACGAGATTCAATTGCCGGCAAGCGCCGCCGAGCAAGTCATGCTGTTCGGGTTCATGAGCGGCGTCGAAGTCGTCTCCGGCCAATGCGGTCCCGGCGGTGATCCCAGAGTTTACCGGCTTGACGGAACGGAAGTGGCAATCCGGCGCGCTACCGCACAGCACATCCTGGTGCGAATCCCCTCGGTCCAGGAGCAGGCCTGATGTCCTCGCGCGAGTGCTGCGGCCCTTCCTTCGGCACAAGCGTACTGGAAGGTGTGGACCAGAAATCAATCCGCACGATCGCTCTCGTAGGCCCGCCCAATTGCGGCAAGACCACGCTCTTCAACCAGCTTACAGGCCTCAACCGCAAGGTCGCGAATTTTCCCGGCGTCACCGTCGAACACTTCACCGGATACATCACTTTGCAGGACGGCGAGCGTGTCGCCCTGATCGACCTGCCGGGCATCTACAGCATGCACGCAAAATCCGAGGACGAGCGCGTCACGGTCGATGTTCTGCGCGGCCAAATGACGGGAATCGAGCCGCCGGACGCCATCGTGCTGGTGCTCGACTCCACCAATCTTGGCCGTCACCTGGCGCTGGCGGCGCCGGTCATCAGCCTCGGACTGCCTACGCTGGTGCTGCTCAACATGGCCGATTCCCTGCGCGCCCGCGACGGTCATATCGATGTGTTATCGCTGGCGAGGCAGTTGGGCACTCCCGTGGCCCTCGTTAGTGCGGTCAGCGGAGAGGGCCTGGAGGCCGTCGATCACTTCATCAGTTCGGCCATGCACCAGCCGCAACCGACTGAGTTGCCCATGCTGCACGATGTCCGCGAATGCCGGCAATGGGCTGAACGCATCAATGTTCAGTCCAACTACCGCAAGCCCTTGCCGCCCGTGTGGACACGCCGCCTGGATGCCGTTTATCTGCACCGTCTATGGGGTCCACTGATTTTTTTCCTGGTGGTTGTTGCCGTTTTCCAGACGATCTTTGCCGCCGGCCAGCCTCTCTCCAAAATTCTTCAGGACGCGCTCGATTACCTGGGGACCGCCGTTTCTCCCCATGTCCATAACGCACTGATCCGCTCTTTGTTGATTGATGGCGCCTGGAAGGGTGTTTCCTCGGTGCTGGTCTTTCTGCCGCAGATTCTGCTGCTCTTCCTGCTGATCGGGGTACTGGAAGACTCGGGATACCTGGCGCGTGCAGCCGTGATCGCCGACCGCACCATGTCCCGCTTCGGATTGAACGGTAAAGCCTTCATCCCGCTGCTTTCGGCATACGCCTGCGCGGTTCCGGCCATCATGGCGACCCGCACCATCGAGAACAAGCGCGACCGCCTGGCCACCATCATGGTTGCCCCCTTCATGACGTGTTCGGCGCGTCTGCCGGTTTACACCATGGTGATCGCCGCGTTTGTGCCTGACGCGCGTATCGCGGGAGTATTTTTCGGCTCGCGCGCGCTGGCCATGCTGGGGCTCTACGTGATCGGGTTTCTGGCCGCGTTGTTCACCGCGCGCATGCTGAAGTCCTCCATCCTCAAAAGCAAGGATGTTCCCTTCCTGCTGGAGTTGCCGCCCTATCGCTGGCCGACATTGCGCTCGCTTGGAATGCGCCTCCTGGACCGCACTAAAGCCTTCGTCTGGCGCGCCGGAACCGTCATTCTCGCGGTTTCGCTGCTGCTGGCGATTCTGACCAACCTGCCGCTCCATCAGGGACAACCGCCGGCCATTCAGGACAGCATCGCGGGACGCCTCGGTCATTCGCTTGTGCCGGTCATCGCTCCGCTCGGTTTCAACTGGAAGATTGGTGTCGGCTTGCTTACCTCATTAGCCGCGCGCGAGGTCATCGTAGGCACGCTGGGCACGCTCTATGGCGTCGATCCCCAACAGCACGCCATGAACCTGCAACAGGCGCTGCACAGTGATCTCAGCCTGGGAGGCGCGGCTGCGCTGCTCATCTTCTTCGCCTTCGCCATGCAGTGCACCTCGACGCTGGCCGTTGTGCGCCGTGAAACCAACAGTTGGAAGTGGCCCGCGCTTCAATTCACCTACATGACCGTAATGGCTTACGGCGGCGCCTTCATCGCGAAACACCTGGTCGACGCCATCTTCCGATAGATCAGATTCGCGGCGCAAAAAAGCCCACCACTTAGGAAGTGGTGGGCCGCTCACCACCGAGGGGCGAATAATATCCTCGGTTATTGAGCGTGTGATGTGGGAGCCCGGTTCGGCGTTAGCCGAAGAGGCCCAAGATGACGAAATCTTCATCTTGCGGTGTTCGACGCGCTATCTGTACGCTCCGATCCGAAATTGGGGTATACCGACTGTGGAATCGCTCAAGTAGCGAAGGTGCGCGCGTTACCGCTTGGGCGGCTTGTGCAGGCGAATGTAGGTCACCTGGGAAAGCAGCCGTTGTGTCAGCGCGCTGTGTGCCTCCGGAGTCAGCGGGGCGTTCCTGTCGTCAGTAGTCATCCGCGGGTTCTCCTCCTGTGCGAAAACTGTAGCTGCGTACCCGACATTACATTCGATAAGCAAGAAGCTGTTCGGGCGCGGAGTGGAGGGATATTTTGTTTCTTGCAGCAAAAGCAACACAAAAGATTCCTCGACTCGCGACGAAAAACGTGTCGCTCGCTCGGAATGACGTTCATCTCTTGGGATACAGCATCTCTGTCACCGCCCTAGGCCTTGAGCACGCCTGAAAGCGCCTGCCCGGTATAGGACTTTTTTACCCGTGCAACCTGCTCCGGCGTTCCCTGGGCGACCAGGCGTCCGCCCTCTTCGCCGCCCTCCGGCCCGAGGTCGATGATCCAGTCGGCGTTGCGGACGACATCGAGATTATGCTCGATGATGATGATGGTGTTGCCCAGATCGGTGAGCCGGTGCAGCACGTCGAGCAGCTTGTTCACGTCCTCGAAGTGCAGGCCGGTGGTTGGCTCGTCGAGCAGGTAGAGCGTGCGCCCTGTCTGGCGCTTGCTGAGCTCGCGCGCCAGCTTGATGCGCTGCGCTTCGCCGCCCGAGAGCGTGACCGAGGACTGGCCAAGGTGTATGTAGCCGAGCCCGACGTCAACCAGTGTCTGCAACTTCTGCCGCGCCTGCGGAATGTTCTCCAATACGCCGAGTGCGTCCGAGATCGGCGTATTCAGCAGGTCCGCAATCGAGTACCCCTTGTACTTCACGGCCAGTGTCTCGCGGTTGTAGCGTTTGCCGCCGCAGACCTCGCAGAGCACGTAGACATCCGGCAGGAAGTTCATCTCGATGCGGCGCTCGCCCTCGCCCTGGCAGGCCTCGCAACGGCCTCCCGACACGTTGAAGGAGAAGCGGCCGGCCTTGTAACCGCGCTCGCGCGACTCCGGAAGCATGGCATAAAGCTCGCGGATGTTGGTGAAGGCCCCCGTGTAGGTCGCCGGATTTGAGCGCGGCGTACGCCCGATGGGCGACTGATCGATGCGTATCACCTTGTCGATGTTTTCGCTTCCGCTGATGGCGCGGTGCTTGCCCGGATCTTCGCGCGAACGGTAAAGCTGGCGCGCCAGGGCGCGGTAGAGGATGTCATTCACCAACGTCGACTTGCCGGAGCCGGAGACGCCGGTCACGACCGTCATAACGCCCAACGGAAAGCTGACATCCAGATTCTTCAGGTTGTTCTCGTGCGCCCCGAGGATTGCGATGGCCGCGCCATTGGGCTGCCGGCGCTCGTGACGCACGCCGATCCGCCGCCGTCCGCTGATGTACTGGCCGGTCAGCGATTCGAGCTCATCGGCAATCTGCTGGGGAGTTCCGGCGGCGACAACCTCGCCTCCGTGCCGGCCGGCGCCGGGTCCCAGGTCGATGACGTAATCAGCGCGCCGGATGGTTTCTTCATCGTGCTCCACCACCAGCACGGTGTTGCCCAGATCGCGCAGAGATTCGAGCGATTGCAGCAGGCGGGCGTTGTCGCGGTGATGCAGGCCGATCGAAGGCTCGTCCAACACGTAGAGCACGCCGCGCAGCTTGGAGCCGATCTGCGTCGCCAGCCGGATACGCTGCCCTTCGCCGCCGGAAAGCGTGGCCGCCGAACGATCCAGAGCAATGTAGCCCAGGCCGACATGATTAAGAAAGCCAAGCCTCTCACCGATTTCGCGCAGCACGCGGCCCGCAATCTTCTCTTCGCGTTCGTTCAGGCGGATAGCGGGCACCGCCTCGACGGCTCGCGAAACCGGCAGCGCCGTAAAGTCGGAAATGGACATGCCGTTGACCTTCACGGCAAGGCTCTCGGGCCGCAGGCGCCTGCCCTCGCAGCGAGGACAGGGCGTGGCGGACATGTAGTTCAGCAGCCACTCGCGGTAGCTGTCGGAGTTCGACTCCTCGATCATTTGCCGCAGGAAGGCGAAAACTCCGCGAAAACCGGCGGGGCTGCTTTTCTCCGGTCCGTAGAGGATCAGGTTCTGTGTCGCCGCCGGGAGCTGCTCGAATGGCACCGCCAGGTCAAAGCGATGTACCTCGGCCGCACGCTTCAGCAACGACTGAAGATAGGTAGACCCGCTGCCGGGTCCGAGGCCGCCGTCCAGCAGGGGCTTCGACCAGTCCACCACAATCTTGGCGGGGTCAAAATCATATTTCGAGCCGAGGCCGTTGCACTCCGGGCACGCGCCGTAGATGCTGTTGAAGGAAAACGATCGCGGCTCCAGTTGCGGAACATTGATGCCGCACTCGGGACACGCCATGCGCGAGGAATACAGCCGCTCGTCGCCGCCGACGACAGCCACTTGCACCAGCCCTTGCCCGAGCTTCATGGCAACCTCGACGGAATTGGTCAGACGGCGCTCGATTCCGGACTTTAGCAGCAGGCGGTCCACCACCACCTCGATGGTGTGGTTGCGGCGCTTGTCGAGGCGGATATCCGCTTCGATGTTGACCAACTCGCCGTCGATGCGGGCGCGCGTAAATCCGTGCTGGGCGAGCTTCTCCAGTTCCTTCTTGAACTCGCCCTTGCGACCCCGCACCAATGGGGCCAACAGCATCACGCGGGTCTGCCCCGTGCCGGATTCGTCATGAGGAACCATTTCCAGCAACCGCTCCACGATCTGGTCAGCCGACTGCCGGGTGATCTCCCTGCCGCACTTTGGGCAATGGGGCAGCCCTATGGAGGAGTAAAGCAGGCGCAAGTAATCGTAAATCTCAGTAATTGTCCCTACAGTCGAGCGCGGGCTACGGCTGGTAGTCTTTTGTTCAATGGAGATGGCAGGGCTCAGACCGTCGATCGCATCGACGTCGGGCCGTTCCAGTTGGTCCAGAAACTGACGCGCATACGCCGACAGCGTCTCGACATAGCGCCGCTGCCCTTCGGCATAGATGGTGTCGAAGGCCAGCGATGACTTGCCCGAACCGCTGAGCCCGGTGATCACCGTCAGGGAGTTGCGCGGAATCTCAACCGAGATGTTCTTGAGGTTGTGCTGGCGCGCGCCGCGCACCGAGATCTTTGTAATTGGCATCCCAAAATAACGCCTCCGGCGCGACCAGCGACACCCACGTTACGTGGTACAGGACCCACAGTTACGTGGACAGTCCGCTGGAAACGTCGGAAAGTGTGGAAGACACTTCGACACAGGTATCTTAGAAGGCAATAGAGTCAAGCGTCAAACTGAGGCATAACAGAACAAGCAGCGCGCGATCGCCGAAGCGCCGTTGGCAACGGGTTCCCGCAACAGAGCCGCGGAGAATTCGCAACGGGAAATGGTTCAAGGATGCGTGGAACAACCGGAGATTCCAAAATCGGACTTGTTCTCCACAGGCACAAAGGTTTAACGTGAGCTTGATCTTTTCCGAGCATCTTATGTTGTAGGCTCTTGGCTGCGGCTCCCCCGCTGACATTACGAACGGGCTGGAGCGAGCGTATTGATAAAAAGGTTGAGAGACTTGACGACTCTATTTGTTCCACTCGCATTGCTTTTGACCATTGTGCTTTCGATCGCATTCGGAATTGGTGCCGGATATCTGGCGATTGTGGGTATTCTGAATGCCTTCAGCCGTAACCGCGGAGAACGGAAACCCGCGGCCGCCACTCTTATCTCCACTGCCGGTCCATCCGGCGACTGACCGGGGCTTCGGTCAGATATGCGTCCGCTCGCGCTCCAGGCGCGGGCATGCGGTTCGTTGAACTCGCACGAAATTTCAGCATCGCTAATACTTTACTTTTTTTGAGCGCCCCCACTGAAGTCCCTTGCGCTGCGTCGCAGCCGTTTTTATTCTGACGTGCGCGGAGCACTTTCTGGTCCCGTGTTTGCGCTTCTGAAGAGTGGCTTGGAAGCAAAACAACAATTACACAATAGAAGCACTCACCTAAAGGAGCATTGCATGTCAAAGAAATCAAGATTGATCCGTGGCGTCCTCATCATTCTCGCCTTCTTTGGTGTCCTGAGCGTAGGCGTCCTCATCGGCCAGGAGCACGGGTATCGTCGTCATATGGGTGCGGCCCTGGACTCGCTTCGGTCCGCCCAGCATTCCATCCACGAGGCAATGAGAGAAAGGGGCGGCCGTCATTCGCAGATGGCCTTGGAGCACATAGAAAGAGCCATACGCGAAGTCCAGGAAGAACTTCATTAGATTGAATTCCGCGGCCAAGGAATAGCACCAGAATCGCAAGGGCTCTCAGCAATTGAGAGCCCTTGGTGCTTTACGGCCCGACCGGGCGGCTTTCCATCAAAGCATTACGCTACGAATTGCAGCAAGTCCCCTTGGCGCTTTCCAACTTACGACAACCGGGCGCTTCAGGAAACGGTCTTCACGCTATGATCCGGCCGCAACGCTTGCTTGGCCCGCATCAGCTCCGCCGCCTTCTGCGCAATGTGTTCGGCCGCAACCTCGAACTCCTTCACCAGTTCCCAGGGAGCGCCGGAATCGCCAAAGCGGTCCTTGACGCCGATATAGCCGGCAACCACCGGGGTTTTTAGGGACTCGGGATCTTCCAGAATAAGTCCGGCCACGCGCCATGCCAGCGCACCGATCTGGTGCTCTTCAGCGGTAACGATGACCTGAGTCTCGCGAGCGGCGCGCAGAATCGCCCGCCGGTCGATCGGCTTCAAGGTGTGTACGTTCAGGATGCGCGTCTCGTAACCGAACTCCTGTTTCAGCATCCAGGCGGCGCGCATGGCCTCGGGCACCATTGGACCGCAGGCAATGATCGTCAGGTTCTCGTGTTCGTTGTGGTAATCGCTTTCCAGGCAGGTTTGGAAGGCATCGATGAAGTTCGGCTGCTCGCCGCGAAAACGGATTACATTGGCCTTGCCGAATTCGAAGGGCGTCTGGTCGGTGGTGACGACCGGCGTCGCCTCGCGAGCAAAGCGGATGTATTTCGGTCCGATCACCCCCAGAAGCAGCTTCTGGGTGGCCTTCCTCGTCTCCACGGAGTCGCAGGGAACCACGGCGCTCATGTTAGGTAAGCCGCAGATGGCAAACAGGTCCTCCAGCGCCTGGTGCGTGGCTCCGTCCGGACCTACCGAAACGCCGCCGTGCGCGCCGGCGACCAGGACATTAAAGTTGCCATAGCAAACCGAGACGCGCAGTTGATCGAGGTTGCGGGCCGCCGCGAACGTACCGTAGGTGCCCATGACCGGCAGCTTGCCTTCCTTGGCCAGTCCGGCGGCAACCGAGGTCGCCGACTGTTCGGCGATGCCCATGCTCAACCAGCGGCTGGCTCGTTCCGGGTGGCCTTCGTAAAACTCGCTGATCGTGATCGACCCGGAGATGTCCAACCCGAGGCAGACGACACGCGGATCGCCGCCTTCCAGCGAAAGCGCCTTGCCGAAGCCTTTGCGCGTTGGCTCCATCTTCGCCTTCATGTTGTCGCCCGAGTTCCACCAGTAATCGCGTCCGAAGCGCGGCATTTTCGCTGCGAGAGAGACATCAATTTCCTGCTGATAGCGCTGCATGCGCGCAAACATCTCCTCGACCGGGACCTGGCTTTCCACCCCAAGAATCCGCAGCGCCTCATCCAACTCCTTGCGATTCGGCGCCTTTCCGTGCCAGCCGGCGGCGTTCTCCATAAAAGTGACGCCTTTGCCCTTGACGGTTTCCGCCAGGATCAGCAGCGGCTTGCCCGACTTGTTTTGCTTGGCCGCCTGCAATGCATCGACGATTTGCGTCATGTCATGCCCATCGATTCGCACCACCTGCCAGCCGAAAGCCTCGTATTTGGCGGCGATCGGTTCGACGTTCATAACCGTTTCGGTCTTGCCGTCAATCTGCAGATGGTTGTTGTCCAGAATGGCCACGATGTTGTCGAGCTTATAGTGAGCCGCCTCCATGGCAGCTTCCCAGACTTGTCCCTCCTGCTGCTCGCCATCGCCCATGATGCAGAAGACGGTGTAAGCGCGGCCATCGAGCCGGCCGGCGAGCGCACTGCCCACGGCGACACTCAGCCCTTGCCCCAATGAGCCTGAGGAGCATTCCACGCCCGGCAGCTTCAGCCAGTGCGGATGCCCTTGCAAAGGAGAGCGCAAACGCCGCAGCAGGCCGAGGTCCAGCTTATCGAAGAAGCCGGCGAAGGCCAGTCCCACATAGAGCGCTGGAGCCTTGTGTCCAGCCGACCAGAAGATGCGGTCGCGATCGGCCCAGGAGGGATTCCGCGGGTCATGTTTGGCTATGTGCAGATACAGGGCAGCGGTGATGTCCATCATCGAAAGGGTTCCGCCTGAGTGTCCTGAACCCGCACAACAAAGTCCCGTGAGGATATAACCGCGCATCAGCGCAGCCGTTTTTTCAAGCTGTTCAACCGAATAATCCTGCGTAACGCTTCCTTTGTTTGAGTCCAATATAGGCACTGCAATCCTCCGCTGGAAGCCCCGCGCAACACCGGCTGAGTTGCTGAAGCGCCGGAAAATGCACTGGGGAAAGACCCAGCCCGGACGAGGTTATGCCCACGCCAACACCCTTGCAGTGAGGCGCCTCACAAGACACGTGTGATCACGCGCAGACCAGCTCTCTAAGATTGGCGTAGCGGGATGATCCTGTCGGGCGGGATCTAGAGGACTGCGGAAAACTGTTCTCCGCGGTGTCATCCTGAGCGCGGCGAAGGATCTGCTGTTTGCGCGTGCTGAAAAAAAGCAGATCCTTCGGTCGCGCAAAACCGGCGCGGCCTCAGGATGACACTGCTATGAGTTTTTCCGCAGCCTGCTAGCGGCTGAAATTATTCTGCTTCTGAAGTTGTTGTTGCAATTGGAGTTGTTGTTGCTGCTGCTGCTGCAATTGTTGCAAATCGCGCAATAACTGCTCAGGCGTTTTTGGCTGCTGCGGTTGCCCTGGCTGCTGCTGATCCGCGCCTGCGGCGTTCGGCGTCGGCGGCTGCCCGGGGGGAGGCTGGGTTGGCGGATTCGGCACAACGACGGGTTCCCGGTCAGGCGTCTCGTCGGGGGTGTCGTTGTCGTCATTATTCGCCGCCGGGGACGGAGGAGGAGCTGGTCGAGCCGCGGCAGCAGAAGCAGATGGCTGTTCGCGGGAGTTCTGCCGCATGGTCAGCATGACCCGAACGACGGAATTCGGCTGCTGCTGCGAACCAAGCAGAATGTAGTCATAGCGCGAGCCGTTCAGCAGCGACGCCAAGACGTCACGTGGTCTCCCAGGCCCAAGGTTGACGTAAACCCGCTCGCCCGCAAAGCCAGGAGAGTCGATGGATGCACCAGTGGTGTTCTGCACTGCCCGCAGCACGTCGCCCAAGGTGGAATTCTCGGCACGGATACTGAGTAATCCATCACGAAAAGTGACTTGCGGAGGATTGGCCGCTGTCTGAGCCGGCAGAGAGCCGGCTCTCTGGGTGGGCACCGGCTGCTGTCCCGCCGGGAGCGCCGAAGCCCGCGTAGCTGGCGTTTGGCCCGGCAAGGCAGGAGCCAAAGCTGCAAGCAGAATCGAAACGCATACGAATTTAGCTCTGATCCTCATACTGGAGCGTGGGCAGAATAGGTGTACCCCAAAGCCGGGCTTCACGGGATATACCTTTCGCGAAACTGGCCCACTGGTCAATCATTCTACACCTGTATCGCCGCGGCGCGTGGCCCGGATTCGATTTCGTCATCGCACGAAACGTGTTTTTTGGGGCGGCCTGCTAGACTAGCTAGTGAGTCGTACTGATCCCCAACTTTATAGGAATTCCCGGCGGCTCCTATAGTGTGCCGTCGCTTACCGAGGTCCCCGGTGGACGCCGCAGGGTTGGGTGTGCCGGGGCGGAGGGCTGAAATCGGTGGTAAAAACTCTGGAATGGACTGACGCGGGCGTGTGCTTCATCGATCAGACGAAGCTGCCAACGGAAGAGGTCTACGTAACCTGCCGGACTTATCAGGAAGTCGCCGAAGCAATTCGAACGATGATCGTGCGCGGCGCCCCCGCGATTGGAGTGGCGGCGGCGATGGGGATAGCCCTCGGCGCGCGCGATCTCGAGGCCTCCGATATCGCGGAGTTTCGCAACGGATTCGGGCAGATTTGCCGTGCTCTGGGCAAAACCCGTCCCACCGCGGTCAACCTGTTCTGGGCCATCCGCCGCATGCAGCGTTGTTTCGAAGCGCTGATCGGAAACCCCATACCGCAGGTCAAGCTGGGATTGATTGCCGAAGCTCAGCGCATGCATGACGAAGACATCGCAGCCAACCAGGCGATGGGCCGTTTTGGCGCTTCGCTGCTGCCTGACAGCGGCGGCGTGCTCACCCATTGCAACGCGGGCGCGCTTGCCACGGCGGGTTATGGAACCGCTCTGGGCGTGATCCGGGCCGCGGTCGAGGCCGGAAAACAGCTACACGTGTACGCCGACGAAACCCGTCCCTTCCTGCAAGGTGCCCGGCTAACCGCCTGGGAGCTGATGAAAGACGGCATTCCGACCACGCTCATCTGCGACAACATGGCTGGCGTCATGATGGCGCAGGGCAAAGTCCAGGCGGTGATCGTGGGCGCCGACCGCATCGCCGCCAATGGCGACACGGCGAACAAGATTGGCACTTATTCGGTCGCCATTCTGGCGCACGAGCATCACATCCCCTTTTACGTCGCCGCGCCTTTTTCCACCGTGGACATGGAGACGCCGGATGGATCGCGCATTCCCATCGAACAGCGCGCGGCCAGCGAAGTTACGCACATCGGCGGACGGCAGATGGCGCCGGACTCCGTGCTGATCGAGAATCCGGCATTCGACGTCACGCCGTCCCGCTACATAGCGGCGATCATCACCGAACGGGGCCTTGCCCAGGCGCCTTACGTGGAATCGCTGCGCGCGCTGTCAGCGGTGCCCGCTGGTGTTGGGCAAAGGTGAGAAAAGCGTGGTTTGGCGGGCTTGATGAGTCGTCGCATGCTCCGGGCGGATGCCAACACGGGGTCCCCGGCAGTGATGCTCAGGGGTATACAGACTGTGGAATTGCTCTAGCCTCCAGCACTCGCTGGGAGTCCGGCGGCCGGTTAATTCTCTTCGCTCTGTGAACGCAGAATCTCGCGGATTTCACGATTGATGCGTGCCGCATCGCGAGAAGCAGTGTCGATGAGCTCGACCCATTTCTTGTTGGTGTCGTCCAGCTTGGCCTGACTCAGCAGGTAGGAAGCCTGCATGATGGTCTCGATAGAGTTGCTCAAATCGTGTGCCAAGGTGCGCAGGCTCTTGCTGATCGCAAGCGGAATTCGTGGAACACTCCCCATCCCAGGCTCAGGTGTCATTACTCCCTCTCGTAAAGCCGCGCTCTCTGCTAGAGCGGTTTCAGAATAGGTGTATCCCGGAGCTATCAACCTTCACGGAATAGACCTTTTGCGAAACTGGCCTAAGGTTAAGCATAGCAGCACTCGTCCGCTAATGCTTGGACGCGGACGCTTACGGCTGTGGTTGTGCCCGCCCGTTTTTCCAACTCAATGCGATACCAATATAAGGTAATCAGCTACTTAGCGCAAAAACCTGAATTGCGGAGACTCTTTTGGCCTTGGACGGCCTGCTGAAACGGGCTCTTTCCGAAGCTAGCGCGGTTCCACAGTAGGTATGTCCCGACATATCAGACTGTCATGGCGAGCGAAGTCGAGCCACCTTTTGTTCCTTACTGCTGAAAGACAAAGGATGGCTCCGCTCCGCGCCCGAACAGCTTCTTGCTTCTTGAACGTAATGCCGGGTACGCAGCCTGGCTGCTCCGGCCACTGGCGCTCGGCGCTCCGGGCGCCATGACATTCCCTTGGGATTTTTGGATATACCAATACGGGATGCTGTAGCGCTGTTCGCCCTTACGGCGGCCTGCGCGGGGCAAAAAAAAGCAGCCTCGCGGCTGCTCTAATTCTCCGTTGTTTTTGGGTTATTTTGGAGCTTTTTCGAAGCGTTTGTTCACTTCGCTCCAGTTCACTACGTTCCACCATGCTTTGAGGTATTCGGCTCTCCGGTTCTGGTATTTGAGGTAATACGCGTGCTCCCAAACATCGTTTCCCATGACCGGATAGAGGCCCTGCGAGAGCGGGCTGTCCTGGTTGGGCGTACTGATGACCTGCAAACCGCCCGAACCGCTGACCAGCCAGGCCCAACCGCTGCCGAACTGCTTTGCGCCGGCATCGTTGAACTTCTCCTGGAATGCCGCAAAGTCACCGAAGGCTTTTTTGATGGCGTCGGCAATCGCGCCCGTGGGCGCCCCGCCCGCCTTCGGTCCCATGATGGTCCAGAACATCGCGTGGTTCACATGGCCGCCGCCGTGATTGCGAACGGCGGTGCGAATTGCCTCGGGAACGCTGTTGAGGTTCTTGAGAATCTCCTCGGCGCCTTTGCTCTTTAGCTCGGGAGCCTTTTCCAGGGCCGCGTTGAAGTTGTCAACGTAAGCCTGGTGGTGCTTGTCATGATGCAGGTGCATCGTCTGCGCGTCGATGTACGGCTCGAGCGCCTCGTACGCGTACGGCAACGCGGGAACTTCGAAGGCCATTCTTTCCTCCAACAATCTCCGTAGAACTTCAAGATGGATGCGTGGGGTTCTACTCGGGTCACAAATACTTTGTTCAGCGAGAGCCCCTATGCCCCAATCAACGCAACCCGTTTCGCTGGGCCACGCGGCGTGTTCCTGACTGGGCGGTCGCGAATACTGGAAACGCCTTGTATCCAGATGCATGCCACGCGGCCCGGGTGCGCCCGGCCAACCCAACAACGGTAAAAGCGGCTGTTATGGGGACCCCAAGCGCGCGATTGAGTGAGTCGTCGGACGGCCTGCCGCATCAAAATCCAGTAGCTCGCAAGTGGGAAGACTCAATTGCAGACGACTTTTGCCGCTTTCAATGGGAGACAAATTCCCGTCGATGTTTTCACCCCGGGCGCCGAGGGGCGCTTCCCCATCGTCTGTGCTCTTCATGGCTCGGGAGGGCTGCACAACGCGGGGGCGCTACAGGTCGGAGAACTGCTGGCAAGCCAGGGATTCTGCGTCTTTGTTCCACACTATTTCGCCGCCACAGATACCCAATGGGCGGATGTGACTACCATCTGGCGGGAGTTTCCCAACTGGCTGCGGGTGGTTTCAGATTTGCTGGATTTCGCGGAGAAGCATCCGAAGGCCGACCCCGGCCGCATTGGGCTCATCGGCTTTTCGCTCGGGGCATACCTGTCGCTGGCGTTGGGGTCGCAGCAGCAGCGCATCAAGGCCATTGTCGATTTCTTCGGCGGGCTGAGCGATTACTTCATCGAGCGGCTCACGCAACTGGCTCCGGTGCTGATCCTGCACGGCGAAGCCGACAAGGTCGTGCCGGTGAACGAAGCGCACAAAGTCGCCCAAACTCTCGAGCGGCGCGGTCTGCCTTACGAAATGAAGCTCTACAGAAACGCGGGACACGGCTTTCACGGCCTTGAGATGTTGGACGCCGGCCAGCGAGCCTACAAATTCCTGAAAAAGCACCTCGCAAACGGCCAAAGAGGTTGAGAAGCGGACTGCCTCCGGTGACAACTTGGCTTCTCTTTCGAAGGACAATCTTGCCCGCGCGAGGCAGGCAAAGTATTCTCAACTCCTGAACTGCTGAAAGGAACCGGGAAGTATGTGGCGTTTGTTCTTTGTCGCCGTGCTGTTGGCGTTGCCAACGCTCGCCTGGTGCGAAAACGCTGAAGCGGCCGATCCCGAGCTCATAGTTCACCGGGCGTTGTTCCAGATTTCGAAAGGCGCCTACAACGCGGAAGATGAAAAACAGGTACGCCGGCTCGGAGATGCCGCGTCGGTAGCCTTCACCAAAGAGATTGGCAACCGGCAGATGAAGTGGACCGACATCGAGAACTTCTTGTTCCTGGTCCACGAAGCTTTTGCCACGCCATCCACAATCCAGAACCCGCGTGATCGCAAGCCAAAGACGAGCTTGTTCGTGCTTCAGACTTTGAATCACCTGCCCTTGACGGACGAACTCAAGCGATCCATCGCGGATACAAAGGTTTTCCTGGAGGGGCGGCAATAGTCGCGGTGCTGAGGCTGGTGGACGATTCGAAATCCATCGTTCCCGCTGGCTATGCGACTGTCTTTTCTCCGCTGGTAAAAAGCTCCATCTCTTTCAATGTTGCACTGATGATCAGTTTCGCCTCGGTTGCCGCCTGCACTTCTTCGGGCCGCAATCCCGGCGCGATTTCTTCCAGCACGAGCCCCTGCCCGCGAACCACCTTGATGTAACCCATCTCGGTCACAATCGTGTCCACGACGCCGAGACCGGTGATCGGGAGCCCACAGCGTTTCAGAATCTTCGGGCGGCCATCCTTCGCAGTATGTTCCATGGCGACGATTACGCGTCTGGCGCCGGCGACCAGGTCCATGGCCCCGCCCATGCCTTTGACCATCTTGCCCGGAATCATCCAGTTCGCCAGGTTGCCTTCCTCATCCACTTCCATGGCGCCAAGCACGCTCAGGTTGACGTGCCCGCCGCGAATCATGGCAAACGATTCGGCGCTGGAGAAATAAGCGGTCCCCGGAATCTGCGTGACCGTCTCCTTCCCGGCGTTGATCAGGTCCGGATCTTCCGTGCCCGCGACCGGGTAGGGTCCTATGCCCAGCATCCCGTTCTCGCTTTGCAGGACGACATCCATTCCCGGTGGCACATGGTTGGCGACCAGTGTCGGCATGCCGATACCGAGGTTCACATAGAAGCCGTCGCGCAACTCGCGGGCGATGCGCCGCACGATGAATTCCCGCTTGATTGCGTCCTGTTCCTTACCAGTTTTCGTGGCCATATTTGTCCTCGCGTTGAAACCTGTTCCCATATCGTGCCCGGAAGCTCAGGCAGCCGTCTTTCTGACCGTCCTGCGCTCGATCCGCTTTTCTTCTCCAGCCGCCTGGAAGATGCGCCGCACATAAATGCTGGGAGTGTGTATCTGCTCCGCTGGAATTTCGCCGGGCTCGACCAGCTCTTCCACTTCGGCAATGGTGACTCCGCCGGCGGTTGCGATCATCGGGTTGAAGTTCTGCGCTGTTTTGCGGTAGACGAGGTTCCCCCACCTATCGCCTTTCCAGGCCTTCACCAGCGAGAAGTCGGCTTTCAGCCAGCGCTCCATAACGTAGCTTCGGCCCTCGAACTCATGGGTTTCCTTGCCTTCGGCAACCACGGTTCCGACGCCCGTCGGGGTATAAAACGCCGGAATCCCGGCGCCCCCGGCGCGAATGCGCTCGGCAAGCGTGCCTTGCGGAATCAGTTCCAGTTCGAGTTTGCCGGCCAGCACCATCTCTTCGAAAAGCCGGTTCTCGCCTACGTAGCTGCCCTTGTGACTGCGAATCTGCCCTTTCTGAAGCAGCAGGCCCAGTCCGAAGTCATCCACGCCCATGTTGTTGCTGATGGTGTTGAGATTCCTGACGCCTTTCTCTACCAAAGCGGCGATCAGGTTTTCGGGAATTCCGCACAAGCCGAACCCGCCAACCATCAACGTAGCACCATCCTCAATGTCAAAGATCGCCTCTTTGGCATTGGCGAATACCTTATCCATGTATGCCCCCCACCAAGCGGAAACCGCGCAACAAACTCTATATGAACTTAAAGGCAGCCGCAACTCCGTCGATGCCTGTGCTGCATGAATTCCCGCGAAATGTATGTTGAAGAGAAGCCGGGCTTTCCCGCCCGGGGTGGCAATTCCGTGCCACGCCAATCTTGAAAAGCTCAGGTGAAGCGGGGGACTGGGGCGAATCAGCGCCCGTACTTTTCGATCCATTCATCTTGCTGGCGTTCGAGTTCCAGGTCGATCCAGCCGATGTAGGAACGGCCGTCCCGGGCTTTGCCGATCCAAACGCGGGTCGTGGGCTCGATCCGGGCGTCACCCTGCTTGCTAAAAGTGATGCCGGCCTCGCGACCCAGCGAGGAGCGCAGCGCCTCCAGGTCCGTTGGGTAAAACAGAGTCGTCATCAGCCGGTCATTATAGAAAGTCATCACCAGCTCGCCGCTGGCGCCGAATCTCGCAAAGCCCTGGCGCGAGATAGTCAATATCCTGAACGGCGGCCTTTGGTCGCTTGTCAGCGGGCGCCGATCCTCAAGAACATCCCAATCGCCGGGCTTGAGATTCAACTCGCGCTGCACTTTTTGCTGGCTGTACCCGCTGTAGAGCGGCGGTAGCAGCTTGGTAGGCTTCGGTTCGTCTTTTCCCCGGCAGCCGGAAACGAATAGCAAGGCCAGCAAGGCGAGCGCGAGGGCCGGGGCGAATGGGAATTCGCGGCGCGGAGGCGACGCTGTTCGATGGAGGCTCACGGCGGCAGTATAACTCTGCCCCAGCCCGCGCAGCTACGGCGCGTGCCGGGAACCCCGCGCCTGGCAAGGTCATCGGCACGCGGAAGTGAGGGGACTATCAGTGTTTTTGCGCGGTTGCCGTGGAAGGGACGGATTCGACTTTGGGGGCCGGGAGAACGTAGATCAGCTCGCCCGGTTTCGCATACTTCAATTGCTCACGGGCTTCCTTCTCGATTGCCTGCGGATCTGTCTTGAGGGAGTTGACACGCTGCCGCAACCTTTCGTTCTCCGCCTGCGCCTGTTGCACTTCCTGTTGCAGATGCTTGTACTCATTCACCTTCTGCCGGTAGGCCATCATGCCGTTTGCGCCGAACATGACGTGATAAAACAGCCACCCGGCAAACACAGCCACGCAGCCCGTCGCCAGCCATTGCCGGCGCGAGCACAAGCCTCGGGCGATTGCGCGCAAAAAAATCATTCCAGCCTTGCGAATCTCGTCTAGAGCAGTTTAGGAATTAGTGTATCCCGCGTTCACCGCCGGGCTGAAAAACGTCCGGCTGCTTCGACGACTACACCTTTCGCTAAAATGGTCTAGCCCTGAAACACCCACTGCTTGGCGGCCGCGCTCAGCTTTTCGAGGTCGCTCTCGCTGCGCGCTTCGGTGTAAATGCGCACAACCGGTTCGGTTCCACTCAAGCGATAGCAGACCCAGGAACCATCTTCGAGCACCAGTTTCAAGCCGTCCGTGCGCACCACTTGCGCAACTCTTTTCGATGCGAACTCGCGCGGCTGTGCCTGCAACCTTTTAGTGAACTTCGCCTTCACCTCATCCGTCAAGCGGAAGTTCTCACGCAACGGATAAAAGGAACCAACTTTGGCAAACAGAGCCCGCAGTTGCTCCTGCAAGGATTTTCCCAGCGTGGCCACCATCTCGCAGCATAGCAGCCCGGCCAGCACCCCATCCTTTTCCGGAACGTGGTAGCGAATCGAGAGGCCCGCGCTCTCCTCGCCGCCAATCGCGATCTTGTCCTGCTTGATCAGTTCGCCGATGTACTTGAAGCCCACGGGCGTCTCGTGCAACTCCACCTTATGATGCCCGGCCAGGGCATTGACGAGATTTGTGGTCGCAACCGATTTGGCCACGCCGTTTCTCCAGCCGCGACTCGCCACCAGGTAGTCGAACAGCAACGCGATCACGTAATTCGGCGACATATACGTGCCGTCTTCATCGACAATGCCGAAGCGGTCGGCATCGCCGTCGGTGGCAATCCCTATGCGCGCTCCGCTCTGGCGCATCTTGTCGCGCAGATCGTTCAGCAAGTGCCCGTCGGGTTCCGGAGCGTGCCCGCCGAACAGCACGTCGCGGTAGTCATGAACCGTCGCGACCTCGATTCCGTTGGCGCGCAGCAGTTCGTCGCTGTAACCGCGTGCCGCGCCCCAGAGCGGATCGAAGCAGACCTTCAGCCCCGCCTTCCTGATCGCCGCAAAGTCGATAACCCCCTGCAAGCGTTTCAGGTAATCGCTCTTGATTTCAATTTCTTCGCGCTTCGGTCCGCCGCCATTGCCCTTCGCCATGCCGGCCTGGTCCGCGGCGGCCACTTCGGCCTCGATCCGGTTGGTCACTTCCGGCAACGCGGGAGCGCCGTCCGGGGTCGAGAACTTGATGCCGTTGTACTCCGGCGGATTATGGCTGGCGGTGAAATTGATGCCGCCGTCGGCCTGGCGGGAGATGATCGCCCAGGCGATCGTTGGGGTCGGCGCCGCCTCCGCGACGACAAGCGGCTGTATTCCGTGGCTGCGCAAGACCTCGCTCGCCAGCTCCACGAAGCTCTCGCCAAGGAATCGCGGGTCCCGGCCGACGATGATCCGGGCCGCTTGCGGCTTCACGCTGGAAACGTACCGCGCAATCCCCGTAACTGCCCGCCGGACATTATGAAAGGTGAACTCATCGGCCATTACCGCCCGCCAACCAGAAGTGCCAAACTTGATCTGAGTAGCCATCACTGGACCCCCGCGCACCGCCCTTGAAGATTGACGTCAGGCCAGATGATGTTACACGCGACACCAGGAAGAATTCAAAAATGCGCACGCCCGGGCCTCCGCCGGCGTCCTTGCCGGTGGGGTGGTCAGGCGAGCGGCTGGGTTGCGCCAATTCACCACTGGAGTAGATAATGCGTCCATGACGGACAAGCGGCTGGTGCTCTCGACCTGCGGCTCTCATGAGGTGGCAACGAAAATTGCGCGCGCTCTGGTCGATGGACAGGTCGCTGCCTGCGTCAACATCCTCGGTCCGATGGAATCCGTTTATCGCTGGAAAGGCAGAGTGGAGACCAGCCAGGAGTTCCTGCTGCTGATCAAGACTACGGCTGAAAACTTCGAGCGCCTCTGCGCCGAGATCCGCCGGCTGAATTCCTACGAGCTTCCCGAGGTGCTTCAGTTCACCGTGGAGGTGGGACTGGAAGCCTACCTGGACTGGATCGGCGACTCCGTCACCGGAACTCTACCCTGAGCGCTAAGTAGCGACCCATCGACCCAAACGCACGCACTCGTACCGGTAGTAGCGGATTGCTCAATCGGTGAGCGGTATCTGGAACTCATTTCTCCGGACGCACCGCCCGGAGATTCAAACGCACATAGTCGATCAAAAAAGGCGGCGCATCCTCGCCCGCCTGTTTGATGAGCCGGTTCATGAACTCCCGTTGCAGTTTCTCGTCGAGTCTCGCCAGATAATTTCGCGCGATCACGCTGGCAAAAAACGAGCCAAATGAATCGGGGTCGGGGAAGCTGACCGGCGATGGCCAGCTCTCAACCTCAATGGACGCGAACCCGGCGCGTTTCAGCCGTTCCATGGTTTGCCTGGTGTCCGGAAAGTGAAACTCCTCGACCCAATCGCGAATATAGGTTACGAACGAGAGTTCGCCGGCGAGCACCGCCATGCGCCGCCGCCAGCGCTCAATGTTGCCCTGGCCGCCAAACTGCGCCACCAGCCAGCCTCCCGGACGCAGCATCTGGAACAGATTCGAGAATAGCCGGGCGTGATCCGGTATCCAGTGGAAGGTAGCCGTGCTGAAAACTCCATCGACTATTTCGTCAAGTTCCAGGGCTCCTAAGTCTGCCTGCACGAAGCGCAAGCGGTTGCCGACTCGCGGGCGCAGGAACTCGCGGGCGGCGGCGAGCATGTTCTCCGAGACGTCGACGGCGATCACCCGCCCTTCGGGCAGCCGCTTCATCAACTCGGCTGTAAGCCTGCCGGTGCCGCAGCCTGCGTCCAAGACGGTTTCATCGCCGCGCAACTCCAACCGCGAAAGAATCTGCCGGCCCCACTGAAACTGCGGGTCGGAAAGACGATGGTAGGCAGCGGCATCCCACTCGCCGGGCTTGGTTTGGCCGGAACTCATGAATGGATCATCTCCCTGAACGCCCGGCTGCTTCGCGGAATACACCTTCCACGAATCCGGTCCGGTCGGAGGCCTTCAACTTTGAAGTTCAAAGGTTACGCAAAGGCTGCGGCAGGGTCAAATCCGCACGCTTTTCCGCGCAGAAAAAAGCCCAGAAGGTTCCTGGGCTCGAAGTCAGAGTTCTGAAATCCGTGGCGCTCAACCGAGGTCAGCGTGCAGCCCGCCGCGCTTCATTGGCGTAGTAGCCGCTCCGTGTGCGCACCTGCAAACGCTTGTAAGCCGTCGAGTGCACTTCCACTTTTACGGTGCGGTATCCGCCGGCGCGCTGCGGGTTGGAAGGCTTGTAGCCAATGATGTACTGATTACGAATATCGTGCGCTACCTGGCGGCTGATCTCATCGACCTCGGTGAGGTCCTTCGGGAAGAAGGCAACGCCGCCGGTTTGCTCGGCCAGAGTATGCAACGCACGGCGAGCGCGCTTCTCGCGCTCGCTGCCGAGAATGCCGATCGTATAGATTGTCGGCCCGCCATCGACGGCAACCTTGCGAACAGCCTGTTCCAAGGTGTCCATGCTTGCCGTATCCTCGCCATCGGTCACCACCAGCAGCACCTTCTTCTGGTCCGGCGGCGCGGTCTTCGTCAGGTGATCGGCCGATGCCACGACAGCGTCGTAGAGCGCCGTGCCCCCGCGTGCATCGAGGTGATTGAGCGCATCCTTCAGCAGGTTGATGTTGTCCGTATAGTCCTGATCCAGATACGGCGTCTGGTTGAAGTTAACAATGAAAACCTGGTCCTTCGGGTTACTGGCCCTCACCAGGTTCAGAGCCGCCTGGTTCACCGCCGGACGCTTGTCCCGCATGGAACCGGAATTGTCGACCAGGATTCCGAGCGCGACCGGCACATCGCCTTGCCGAAAGGACGTAATCTTTTGCGGCTGGCCATTTTCAAATACGACGAAGTCCGCTCGGTTCAGATTGGTCACCGGGTGCTGCCGGTCATCGACCACCGTGGCGTGCAGCGTGACTTCTTCCACTTCTTTCTTGAAAACGAAAACTCCGCCCTCCTGGCTATCGGGAGCCTGTCCCTGTTGCGGAACCTCTACCGTGTCGCCGGGCTGATTGAGGGGCGGATTCTCGGGGACAGTGGAATCCTCCGGCGCGGACACCGCCGGCGGAGGCGCAGGCGTGGAATTTCCCTGCCCGGCATTGGTGGACTGCTGCGGCGCTCCGGTTGCCGGCATCATCGCCCAGAGGATGAGGCACAGCAATAACGCCAAGGGAACGGTTTTATTCATTCGGAGCATAATAGCCTGTTCTCGCGTAGACCGTAAGGGATGGGCCCCCTTTCGGAAGCTGAAGCTTTACTTTGATTCTGCGCCACTTTCCATCATGCGCTGTATTAGTTGGACGGTATCCGAGCACATATTGGTTGCGCAGCTCCGCTCCAATCTTCGCTGCCGTGGTGCCAAGTTGGTTCGGATTATCGATGGTAAACATCCGTCCGCCGGTTACTTCCGCCACGTCTGACAGCAGCAGCGGCCCCTCCCGCTCCTCCGGCGTCTGCGGAGCGAGGGAAAAGATCCCGACTGCATAAATCTGAACATCCGCCTCCCTCACCAGCGATTTGATCTCTCCCTCCGTGTAACGGCTGTGATTGTCGCCGCCGTCGGAGATGATCAGCAAAGCCTTTCTCTGATACTTTGCCTGCCGCATCATGGAGACCCCAAGATAAATCGCATCCAGCAGCGCCGTGCGGCCCTTTGGCCGGGTGAACACCAGCTTACTCTGTATGTCTTCCACCGACTGCGTAAAATCGGAGAGAACTTGGGGCGCGTCGCTGAAGGTGATCAGGAAGAACTCATCCTCGGGGTTTGCGGTCTTGAAGAACTCGACTACGGCCTCCCGCGCCTGCTTGATCTTGCTTTCCATACTGCCGCTGACGTCGAAAATCACCCCAAGCGAGATCGGAGCGTCTTCGCTGGAAAAATACTTGATTTCCTGCCGCTGGCCGTTGTCGAACAGGACAAACTGGTCCTTTTCGAGCCCTGTCACCAGCCGGTTCATGGGATCGATAATGGTTGCCGGAACCAGCACAAGGTCCACATCCACCAAGATTGGCTTGGTATAGGTCTTCAGCGACACGTCTGACGATGAAACCTCGGCCGTGGGAGGTGGCGCCGTATCGGTCACCTTCGGGTTTTTCGCCTCAGGCGCAACCCGCGGACGGACATGCACTTCGTCAAACCACGGTTCCGGCTCAGGATTGGCGACGCCATCGCCTGTCCCGGGAGGCTGCGGAAGGCCAATAGCACCAGCCGAATCAGGCGCCTCCTGGGCGACGGCCGCCAGCCCAAGCAGGGTGCAGGCCAATGCCAGCCATATCATCAAGATCCGGACCCCGCGGTTCATACTTCCCTCGGTTCGGGCTGGGACCATCATTGCAAGCCGCTCCCAGGTCGTATCAAGCGGCGGAAAAGCGAGTTCTGACAATTATCGATGTTCCTCGAGGCTGGTTGGTTTGCTTTTGTAACTGCTACAATCAGCTCAGCTTCCGCAAATATCCAGCAAACGAGTTGCCCCTTTTGCAAGCGGAGCATGAAGTCACAATGGCGAAGAAGATCACCCCTCCAAGGGCGGCAATCTCCGGCTCCAAAGGGCCTGGATTGCAGCTTTCCGCGCCTGAATTCGCTCATCTGCCATACGCCGTTACGTCCGATAATGCGTACCTCTACGAGCAGGTTCCGCGGGTTGATCCTCCAGCCGACGCCTATGGCGATCCGGGCGAGCCCGATAGACCTCCGGGACAACCAATCCTTCTTGGCGTGATCACCACACTGGATCTTGGAACCTTAGAACGCCGTGTGGCACGTTTTCAACAAACGGATGCGGCCGAGTTCGCAGTGCGGTCTGCTGAATTGGATGCGGCCGGCGGGCAGATTGAGCCGCTTCCTCTACTGGCGGACATTTCTTTTCCAACGCTCCAGATCAGCACGGCCCCATCGCTGGAGGCTGCCGGAGAGAGCGTGCTTAATCGCTTGTGGCGGCTTCCCCCCGGCGGCCGCGATGAGTTTCGTTCGCTATTGACGAACTGCCAACTCACGGTGGCGGGCAGCGAAGGCCTTTGGGAAGCCCTGCTGCACTACCATGCATCGGGTTCGCGAACCAGTAGGGCCTTTTCAGAGCCGAGAGTATTGGTACTGGTCATCTCTCGCCAGCAGAGCGCTGAAATTCTCCGACCGGTTCACCGCGTCGTCCGCAATCTGCCTGGCTTTCAGGCTGGCGAAATGGTGCGCGCCGCGCGCGAGAATTTCTTTTTTGAAGACGTGACCCGTGCCATGCCGAGACTCGACGGCTGCGGACCCCACTTCAACCCCGAAACCGCCAGGGAGCTGCTGCGACCGGTCCATCCAGGCGAGGTAACCATGCTGGCGATTACGGCTCACAGCAGTTTCCGCCTGCACTCGGAAGCGGGGTGGGCCGATACCCTCCTGGCCCACGTAAGCCCCAAACTGCGGGAGTGCGCCAGCGTTCAACTGCACGAAATCATTCTGGATCGCCGCTTGGGAGCTCCCTATCGCACGAGGCATGACGGGCTGCAAGAAGCCTCCGATCATGTGGTGTACGAAAGCGACATGACCGCGGCCGTGAGGGCTGTGGCCGACGGGGCGAATGCCGCCTTCGTGATGGGCGTTGCGAATTCGGACGTGGTGCTGGACATCGCCAGCCGGAGAGAAATGTTACCAGCCCGATCGGCAGAGCTCGACTTGAGTCTGCAAGGTTTAGTGAAATATGTGGTTGCCGACTAGAGCTGGTTGCATTAATTCGCTCTGGAAGAAACGAGAGTCTCCTCAGGGGCTAAAGCCCGCGCCATCACCGGCTTTGGACGGCGCGGCTCAAGGCACCCCAGCAAGCCAAATACAGGCTTGCCGGGGACCCCGTAAAGCCGCGCCCCTTCAAAGAAATATCTATGCACCCAGTTCTAGACCAGTTTTGCGAAGGACCGGGTGGCGCGCGCGTGTGCTGATCGCGGCACTGCTTGTCACCTGGCTGGCTAACTTGCTGGCCCAGCCTACAGAGTCGGAAAGGCAACTGCGCATCTTTGCCTCGCAGACCACCTACGTGGTGCCAATCGTCGAGCACAACGGCACACCGTATGTCGGGCTGTTCGAGGTGCTGGAACCGCTCGGGCGTGTCGAGTCGCACTCCGATAAACAGAAGTGGAAGCTGAAATTCACGGCCGCTTCGTCGCGCTCGGTTGAAGTGGAATTCACCCAAGGGGGGGCCAGAGGCAAACTCGCCGGCGTGGGTTACGACTTGCCCGCCGAGTTTGTGCTGCTTGGCGGCAGAGGCTTTGTGCCGGTAACTACGTTGGGCGGCATGTTGCCGCGCATACTGTCGCAACAGGTGCAACTGCATCCGGGCAACCGTCTGCTGATCGGGGCCCTCGGGTTCAGCTTCACTCAGCAGGTGCGGCAGAATCCCCCCGGCCTGGTCCTTACCTTCCCGTCGGCGGTGAATCCGATGATCGCGACGGAGCCGGGGCGCATCCGGCTGACGTTCACGCGCGAACCGGTGATTCGCCCGGCGGACGGCGGCGCGCAGAAGTTCTCCGACCCGGTTTTCCAGTCGAGCAGCGTTGCAGCCTCCAATGGCGCGTTGCAATTGACGGTCAATGTGGCAAGCCCGGTGATGGCAAGCTTCTCCGACGGCGGCAAAACCATTACTATTTCCCCGCTTCCACCGCCGGCAAGCGCGGAGGTGAAGCCTCCACCGCAGAACGCGGCTCCACAAGACGGCTCAGCGCAGCCAATCGCCACACCGGCGGCGCCGTTGCCGCCCAAGCCGGTCGTGGTGATCGACGCCGCACATGGCGGGAGCGACCACGGAGCGATGCTCGCGGAAAACGTTCCCGAAAAAGATCTGACCTTATCCCTGGCTCGGCTCATCCAGCACGATCTTGAAGCGCACGGAGTGGCGACCCACATGGTGCGCACGGGCGACAGCGATCTCGATACTGACCAGCGCGCCGCTGCCGCCAACTCCGCCCATATTCTTGCCTACATCGCGATTCATGCCGCCAGCGAGGGACATGGGGTTCGCCTGTATACGGCGCTTCTGCCGGCTTCCGCGCAGCCGCCCACGCGCAAACAGTTTCTGGCATGGGCGACCGCCCAATCCAACTGGCTCGACCTGAGCGGCAACCTCGCCGGCTCGGTGGCGGCGGAGCTCAATCAGCGCAACATTGTGGTGCACGCCTTCGCCTCTCCCTTGCGCCCGCTCAATAACATCTGGGCTCCGGCCATCGGGCTTGAGGTGACGCCACCGGAGGGGGAGAAGGACATCAAGTCCGGCGCATATTTGCACACCATCTCCGCCGCGGTTTCCGCGGGGATCGTGGCCGTGCGCTACAAACTGGAGGCCGCGCGATGATCTCACGCCGCCTCGGTAAACCTGAATTCTACTTGGCGCTGACCAGAACTGGTTGCATACATGCATTTGGGAAGCACCGGCAATTCCCTCGGGGGCTGAAGCCCGCGTCATTACTCCCTCTGGACGGCGCGGCTAAAGCCGCACCCCTTCAAAGCCAAGTCGTGAAACAGCTTGTGGGCCCACATCTGGAGGCCGCGCGATGATCTCACGCCGCCTGCAGATCATTCTCGCCGTGCTCGTCTTTTCCGCGCTGGCGCTCGGTTATTATGCATTGCGCTTGAAGCGCCGCGCCGAAGCTTTGCAAACTGCGATTCTGGATACCCGTCCCATGACTCCGCCCGTCTCCGGGCTGCCCGAAGTGGTGCGGATGTTCGTGGCCGACGATCGCGATGGAACCATCCACAAGCGGCAGGTTTCAATGGTGCTGCCCACCTCGCCTTCAAGCCGGGGTCTGACGCTGCTTCGCGTCCTGATCGCCAGCTACCTGGAAAGTGCGTCCACCCACAAACTCGGCGATGGAGCGGACATTCGCGGCGTTTACTTCGTGAATGACACACTTGCCGTGGTGGACGCCAATGCGGAGTTTGCCGATAAACACCGTTCCGGGGCGCTGGTGGAAGAGCTGACCATCACCTCCTTTGTGCAGACTCTGTCCGCCGCCTTCCCGAAGGTGACGCAGGTAAAGTTTCTGGTGGACGGCAAGGAGCGCGAGACGCTGGCCGGACACGCCGACCTGAAGGGCGTCTATGATGTAGCTACGGTGAACCAGTTGGTACGGGAGATGCAGTGAAGGGACGGTCGGACTTTCCGCGCAAGCGGAAACGGCGGGGGGGCACGACCGAATTCATACCTTCAGCAAGCATGCCTCGAATGCTCCCGCCGTCAGTCTTTTCGGGAGAAATACCAATGAAGCGATCAACACTTATTGTAGCCTTATTGGGTATTCTGATTACGTGCAGTTGCACAGCTAACACTACTCAAAGTGCTAGTCGATCTACACGAACCAAGACATCTTCATATGTATATTCAGTCGATGAAATATCACTCATGACAGTCGGAGATATAGAGAGAGCTATCCCTGGACTCGCAAAATGGAAAAACGACCGCTACATTCCACCATTACAAGGTGACTATCTGCCAGATTTTAAGCCGCTCCCACATGGAACGCCATTAGCAGTATACGGACCTACAATTCCATATTTCCAGGGAGCAGTGCCAGTTCTATTGACGGGCCATGGCTTGCGTATTTTATTTCTCCATGGAGTGAGATATGAAACGCCTCTCGGATGCGTTCTCGCAGATGGACAGTACGCAATGTTGGAAAAGAATTGGAAACGCATGGTTTCTGTTGTTGTTCATGGCAGATATGCTCTGGCTTCGACTAATGTGATTTGGCTTCAGGTTGTCGGCGCTACAGGTTTTCCAGCATTACAGAACTGTGTCATCGACGAAATGATCGATGCGCACGGCGATACCATATAAGCCGAGCTTCAATGAGGCCGAGCGCACATGGATGGTATATGATGGCTTTCGTAAACACACGACGAGCTAATCAGCAGTTGGCCTTCGTGATCGCATCACTCGCAAAAAGCGGCGTCAAGCTGGGCCTTGTAGAGCCAGCTTCCGAGCATTTAAAAAACAAAATACAGAGATTCTTCGCTCGCTTCGCTCACTCAGAATGACACCCTTGGGTTGGCAAATTCTTTTTCCGGGGCGGCGCTGCTTACGATGCCACACTGCGGAAGTCCGGGAGATGCAGTGAGCGCGCCTGCCGAAAACTCGCGAGCCTCGGAAGTACCCGGCGGCATTGCGGAGGTGTCGGCTGGCCACGACGGCAGGCCCAGGATTGCGGTTTTCGATTCCGGCGTTGGCGGACTGACCGTACTGCGTTCCATCGTTGCGCTGGCGCCGAACGCAAACTACCTCTATTTTGGCGATTCGGCCAGGCTGCCTTACGGCAACAAATCTCGCGAAACCATCGCTCGCTATACGGTTGAGGCCGCGCGGTTCCTGGAAAAGTGCGGGGCGGAGATTCTGGTGATCGGCTGCAACACGGCCAGTTCCGTGGCGCTCTACGACGTGAAGAGCGCGGTCGAGATCCCGGTCATAGGAGTGATTGAGCCCGGAGCGGACCATGCCGCCGAGTTGAGCCGTCACCGCGAGGCCATCGTGATTGCCACCGAAAACACGGTCGCCAGCCATGCTTATCAGCGCGCCCTGGCGCGCCGGGGATTCGCCACCTATGAAAAAGCCTGCCCGCTGCTGGTGCCGCTGGTCGAGGAAGGATGGACGGATCATCCGGTGACCGAGCAGATTGCGCGCATTTACGTCATCGAGGCTCTGCGCAGCGCTCCGCCGAATACCGATGTGATGGTGTTGGGCTGCACTCATTACCCGCTGCTGCGTCCGCTGCTCCGCCGGGTGGTGCCGCAACGCATAGAGTTTGTCGATCCAGCCGACAGCACGGCGCAAGTGGTGGCGTCGCTGTTGAGTGGTTGCGAGCCAGGCGGCAACGGCGAGCCGGCGTTCCGCTTTTTTACCACCGACTCGGTTGAAAAATTCAAGCGCATGGTTCCGCTGTTTCTTGGCCGTGCGGTTGAGTGCGTCGAGCGCGTCGAGTTGGGACACTAGTGAACTGAATACAACTGCTAACAGGGATTGGAAACTCGTCCATGATCTATCGCTCCGACAATCGCGCGCTCGACCAGATGCGCGCCGCAAATATCACCCTCGACTTTATCCGCACCGCCGAAGGCTCCTGCCTGATCGAATTCGGCAACACTCGCGTGATCTGCACTTGCTCGATCGAGGAAACCGTTCCAGGCTGGATGCGTAACCAGGGAAAAGGCTGGATCACCGGCGAGTACGGCATGCTGCCGCGCTCCACGCTGACCCGTTCGCCGCGCGAGAGCAGCCGGGGACGCATCGGCGGGCGGACCCATGAAATCCAGAGGCTGATCGGCCGTTCCATGCGCGCCGTGGTCGATATGGAGAAGCTCGGCGAGCGCACCCTTTGGATCGATTGCGATGTCATCCAGGCGGACGGGGGAACGCGCACTGCCTCGGTCACCGGCGGTTTTGTGGCCCTGGCGCTGGCGCTGGAGAAGCTGGTCTCGGCTGGAACTTTGAAGGCAGTGCCGCTGCGCGACCAGGTTGCAGCCGTGTCGGTGGGCATCGTGGACGGCGAGCCTATGCTCGACCTTGCCTACGAGGAAGACTCGCGCGCCGAAGTCGACATGAACTTCGTGATGACCGGCTCAAACCGTTTCATCGAATTGCAGGCGACGGCGGAACAGGTGCCCTTCAGCGACGATCAACTGGTACAGATGACACGCCTGGCGCGTAAAGGGATCGGAGAGCTGCTGGCATTGCAGAAGAGCGTGCTGGACAGATTCAGGTCGCGATCCGCATAGCCTTGCACCGTCTAGCGGCTGCGACATGAAAACATAGATGAGCCGAGCATAGCCCGGCCAGCAATTCTGTTGATCGCTGCTATCAAAATTTTGCGTTTTGTTTGCGGCGGGCGCGGGACTAGAGTTCTCCACCAATGCAGTAAACCTGTTGTATCGCTCATTGTGGGGATGGCGGGTGCGGCGAGTCCGACGTAGACGGACGTTGTTCATTCGCGAGCCAGGAGGATGTAAGCGGTTCGGCGATGTCAGCAGCGCTACAGCACAACATTGCGTGCCTCGCACTATGGAGTGTGAGGCTTTTTTCTTGGCCGATACATTCCGCTGGTTCGAGAGCAATTTCCCGGCAGGTATAGCCGGAAAATTCAGACTGTCATGGCGAGCGAAGTCGAGCCACCTTTTGTTCCTGCTGCCTGAAAACAAAGGGTGGCTCCACTCCGCGCCCGAACAGCTTCCTGCTGATCGAATTAACGTCGAGTACGCAGCCTGGCTGCTCCGGCCACCGACGCTCGGCGCTTCGGTCGCCATGACACTGCCCTCGGGAATTTTCGGCCGTCCTAGCTGCGTTCTTCGATCTGCGTGTACTTGTTCGGATACACCGGTCCAATGTACTCGGCGCGCGGACGGATGAGGCGATTGTCCGCGAGTTGCTCCATCACGTGCGCTGTCCATCCCGCGACTCGCGAAACCGCAAAAATCGGGGTGAACAGGTCAACATCGATGCCCAGCGTATGGTAGGTCGAGGCCGAATAGAAGTCGACGTTGGCGTTCAGCTTCTTCTCGGCATTGATGAACTCTTCGATGCGCCGCGAGTAATCGAACCACTTCGTCTGCCCGCTCGAATATCCCAGGTCGCGAGACATTTGACGAAGATGGGTGGCGCGCGGGTCTTCGGTGGTGTACACGCGATGCCCGAAGCCGGGCACCTTGGCCTTTTGCGCCAGCATGCCCTTGACGTAATCGACCGGATCGGCCCCGTTACGGTCGATATCCTCAAGTATGGCGAACACGGCTTCGTTGGCGCCGCCATGCAGCGGCCCCTTCAGCGCGCCAATGGCCGAGGTGATGGCCGAATGCATGTCGGACAAGGTGGCGGCGGTTACGCGCGCTGCGAAGGTCGAGGCGTTCCATTCGTGGTCGGCATGCAGGATGAGAGCGATGTCGAGCGCGCGAGTCGCGGTTTCGCTCGGCAGCTCGCCGTTCAGCATCAGCAGGAAGTTTCCGGCATGCGACAAGGAACGGTCGGGCTCAATGAGTGCCTTGCCCTTGCGGATGCGGTCGTAGGCCGCCACAATCATGGCCAACTGCGACGTCAGCCGAATGGACTTGCGCAGGTTCGCCCCGGCATCGTTGGCTCTTTCCTCGGGATCGAACAACGCCAGCGAGGAAACGATGCTGCGCAGCACGTCCATGGGCAGTGCGTGTTTGGGCGCTTGCCGGATCAAGCTGATGATTTGCGCATCCAGTTTGCGCTCGCGCACGAGCCAGAGGTTGAATTCGTGGAGTTCGCTGCGCGTCGGCAACTTGCCAAACCAAAGCAGATACGTGACTTCTTCAAAGGTGGAGTTGTCGGCCAGTTCGTGAATGTCGATTCCACGATAAGCCAATATGCCTTTGTCGCCATCGATGTAGCAGATACCGGAACTACCCGCAATTACGTCTTCTAAACCGCTGCTGGGCTGCGTGGTCGTGGACATAGAGTCCCTCCCGGAATCAGTGGATTGGGTTGGCGGACGCGCACCCCACGCGTCGTGCCTGTTGCAGCAATGTCCCCGTTATTTAGATGCTCCGGCAGCTTCCGGCGTTCTCAACTGCAGAGGGTTTGGTTGATTTCAGGCCATTTCGCCGAGGAGTCCGGGGTCTGGGACGCCCCTGGCGGACTGGCAAGCAGCGGACCGCCCGGCTGTAACTGGTGATATGGCGATTTCTCGCCAATCATTGCCTGTTGAAACCACGTTCTCGTTCAGACAATTCTGATTGGGGCCATCGACGCGAAGCTACTGTGCTAGAAGCGGAAGGTCAGGTGATAGAGCGGAAACACAATGAACCACGCGATTGCGAGATACGTAGCGACTCTGACCAGTCGATTTTCCATTGCTGACGGCAGAACTGACAGGAAGAGCAGCGCGATTAACGCGAAAATTGTCGAGGGAAACACCCAAACAGAGTCCACGCGCCAGAAGTACATAGAAGTGAACTCCCAAGGCCGCCAGTCTCCGAACAACAGCCTCTCCAAAATTCCCGCTCCTTTCGTGAACGGTTCAGATAATGCGAGCGAGAGAATCACAAAATTCAGGACAGCAATTACACAAATGATGACTGCAGTGCCGCGTACAACGATTGTGAGAAGCACGGGTGCAACACCGCGATCTTGTTTTTCGAGGGGATCCTGTTGAGGCCTGATCCTTAAGTTTACGGCTTGGATCGCTACGACAATAGTGGTGCATACGATTGTGATTTCGATGGCCGAAAACCAAAACCATATTGGTCCGAAGGCCAACCGACTAGTCACGAACCCGATCAGCACAACCGCAACAACCGCTAATACATTCCAGGCCGGAATTTGACCGCGCGTCGTGGGCGCAGGCATAGCTCCATCCTGCGTGAGTGGCGGCTTATGACTGGCTTACTCAATGCGTTGCTTAAGTAAGTATGCGAACTGCACCAATACCGGAAGCCCAAGAGGCCCCCACCCCAAGAATGTCCATGGATGAGAGCGGACAAGAGGCCATCGAATGACCAGATACGTCACCAAACTAGCCACGTAGTACAACCAGAACAACCGGGCAGCAAGTCTGAGTGACACGAAGACTACCAGGAAAAGCGGAACGGCCAGCAGAGATTTGGTAACTATTATCCATTCGGCAAGGGGAAAATCTCTTACGCGGGCGCCAAGCGTCCAAAGGACATAGCACTCGAATGTTGCAGAAAATAGGATAAAGAATCCTACTTGTAACAGCAGTAGCCAATACCATTTCCTTGGATTTTCGGGTTTATTGGCCATCGTCCTTTGCGTTGATCACGGGATGTGATCGACCACTTTCTTTGTCGACAATACCGGGTTCGATCATCGCGCAGAGAATAGCAACTTCGGTAAAATCTGCAAGTTACGAACGTACTTCGGGCGAACCCAGATGATTGTTGTGAACAGGCGTTATCACTTGTTTCGCCCAAAACGGGAACTGCTGGCCGCGACCAAGGACGGTCAACTACCCACCCTAGCAGCGGAAGGCAGGGTGGGCTACCCTCCAGCCAGCTTGAATTTGTCGTGAGGACTAATGCAGAGCCAGCCCGGTCACCGCAACTATGAGTCCGATGGCCGCCGCCACGAATCCCGCTCCCCAGAAGATGCGTTTGCGCGTCAGCAGGGTAATTGAGGTGACGACCAGGGCGACTTCCAGAAAGCTTTCAGCGAGATCGAAGCGGTCGGCGCGCCTGCGCTCGACCTCCATCTCTTTCTCCAACTTGCGCGCTTCAGTCTTAATCTCATCCTGGCGGCCGGCGAAGCCCCCGATTGCATCCTGATATTTACGTTTCAGCGATTCGGTGTCCGCGTGCTTGAACTCTGAAACCTTCAGCAAATCCAGGAACAGCTCGGTCGTCTGCCGCTGGGTGTTCTTCGCCTGATAATAGGCCCAGGTATCGGTTACGCGATTCTGCAAGATGATTTCTTCGGTGTGGGCCCGGTGACCCAGCACGGAAACGGCGGCCACAAACACCGCCAGTATTGCCATCGTCAGGCTCACGGGCGCAAGCCGTGATTCATGCCCCTGCTCAGCCCTCTCTTGTAACTCCTGCATCTCCTCTGGAGAAGAAGTCATGATGCCTCCGTCGCATTTTTGTGACACTCGCGTGTCCACCCCCCGGCGTCTCCCATAGTAAAGGCGCAGGCCCCGGCGTGGAAAGAGGCTTTGCGCCCGTTAGACAACGGCGGGCGAACGTGGGGGACCCGTGCGTCTTACGCCCGCTACGCGGGCTGGAACCACGCGAATTTCACGTCTACCCCAGGCTTACGCCGTGGGGCTACCGTCTTTTGCCCGCTACGCGGGCTGGCGCGGCGAACAGGTGCGAACTACCCCACGTTAGCCCAGTCACCCCAACGAGCCGAGCCTCGTCGGGGACCCCGACACGGGCGAACGTGGGGCACCATCGGGCAGGGTTCGACCCGGTGGGCCGCGGGCTTCGGGTGCTCAATCCGCCCGCCGCGGCGAGGGCTACTCCATTTCGAAGATCGGCTCTTTTAAGTCGCTGGCTTACGCCCCATAGGCTTTTCGCATCCGCTTCCAACTCACTGAGGGCTTTGTGTATCATCGGTTAAGGGAGATAATGTTTCGCTTAGAGGAAACGGCGAATTCCCTCAGGGGCTAAAGCCCGAATTCTTGTTATCACTGGACGGCGCGGCTGAAGCCGCGCCCCTCCAAGGAACCATTTATTTTTCGGACGATTGCGTAAACTAGGCAAATGCCGACAGCGTACAACGTAATAACGATTGAACGGGAGTACGGGGCCGGCGGAAGTGTGATCGCCGCCAAGCTGGCGGAGCGTCTTGGATGGAAGCTCTACGACCAGGAACTGACGGCCGATATCGCGCGCATCGCGCAAGTGGATCGGGAGGTGGTTGCCCGGTGCGACGAGCAGTGCGATCCCCTGCTCTACCGGCTTGCCAAAGTATTCTGGCGCGGCAGTTATGAGCGCATGCTGCCCATGCCTGAAGACCGCGTCTTCGATACCGACTCGATGGTCGCGCTGGCGCAGCAACTCATCGAAGATGCCGCTAACCGGGGCCGTTGTGTGATTGTCGGCCGCGGTTCCCCTTACATTCTCCGCAATCGCAAGGACCGCTTCTCGGTATTCCTCTACGCCTCCCGCGAACTCAAGATTCAACGCGCAGTGGCGCAGAAGATGTCCGAACAGGAGGCGACGGAACTGGTCGACACCATCGATCTGGAACGCGCCACGTTCGTCAAGCGCTATTTTGGCAAAGACTGGCCGTCTCGCGATCTTTACAATCTCATGCTCAACACGGCGTGCGGATACGAGACCTCTGTGGATCTCATACTGCAAGCCATGGAAATAACCGCCGGGCTTTCTCTCGCCAAGTAAACGCTCGCCAAGTGAAATCCCGCCAACCGATGGGAGATCGTATGAAAACACCAGGCGAAGAGCGGCGCTTATTCGTGAAGCGCGCCGGCGCGGCCCTGTTCGGCGCGGCATTCTATGCGCCGGCTCTGGCCGCGCAGTCGGCGGCTCCCACGGCAAAAGAAAAGACAGCCGAAGAGGTCTCCCCAACCGAAGACCTGATGCGCGAACACGGCGTGCTGAATCGTATTCTGCTGATCTACGACGAGATCGCGCGGCGCATCGTCGCCCGCAAGGATTACGATCCGAAGGTGGTGACCGCATCCGCCGACATTATCAGCAAGTTCATCGAGCAATATCACGAGAAACTCGAGGAAAACTACCTTTTCCCGCGATTCATTCAAGCCGGCAGGCTGACCGATCTGGTGCAGGTTCTTCTCATCCAGCACGCCGCCGGACGTGACGTAACCGCGCGCATCCTGCAACTCGCCAACGCCAGGACGCAACCTGAACGCGCACACCTGCGCAACGCCCTGCACTCGTTCGTTCGCATGTACCGCCCGCACGAAGCACACGAGGATACGGTGCTGTTTCCGGAGTTGCACCACATCGTCTCGCAACATGAATTCGATTCGCTGGGGGAGGAGTTCGAAAACCAGGAGCGGAAGTTATTCGGTGCAGACGGCTTCGAAAAGATGGTTTCGCAAGTCGGCGGGCTCGAAAAGCAACTGGGAATATTCGACCTCGCGCAGTTCACGCCGACATCGTAAGCGGTTTGTATTGTGGCCTCGCCCCGTCAGATGACACAAATTTGACAATGTAATGACGTAAAGAAAAGTTCCTTCAGTTCACGTCCAACATCCAAATTGTTATTGTTTATCAGGCAGACGCTTCTTCTGTCCCGAGAGAAGGGTTCGATATGCGAATTGCCGGAGTCGCGAGCGCTTTCCCCAGGCGATATTTCAGACAGCAAGAGATTACAGCGGCGCTGAAGCAGCGCTGGGCCGATAAACTCGAAAATCCGGATGTTCTGGAACGCCTTCTCTCCAGGGTCGGGGTCGAGGCCCGGCACCTGGCGCTGCCTATCGAAGCTTACGACGGCCTGACGAGCTGGGGAAAAGCCAATGACGCCTGGATCGAAGTCTCCGAGGAGCTCGCCGAGCAGGCTTTGTGCAAGGCGCTAACCCGCGCGGGACTTTCCGTAAAGGATCTCGGGGCGATCTTCTTCGTTTCGGTGACCGGGATCGCCAGTCCATCGATCGACGCACGCCTGGTGAACCGGATGGGCTTGCCCACCTCGATCAAGCGAGTTCCTATTTTTGGTCTGGGCTGCGTGGCCGGAGCGGCTGGCATAGCGCGCGCCGCCGACTACGTGCGCGCCTATCCCACGCAATGTGCTGCTCTGGTTTCGGTGGAGCTATGCTCGCTCACCTGGCAGCGGGACGATCTTTCGGCCGCGAATATGATTTCATCGGGCCTGTTCGGCGATGGCGCGGCTGCGGTGGTGGTTGCCGGAGCGGAAGTCGAGGCGGGCGGCCCGCGGGTTTTGTGCTCTCGATCGTCTTTTTATCCCGGGACGCAGGATGTGATGGGCTGGGCCGTGTCGGAAAAGGGCTTCCGCATTGTGCTCTCGCAGGATGTCCCGCGCATGGTCTACGACCACCTGGCGAGCGATGTGGAAGGCTTCCTGGCCGACAATGGTCTTAACCGGGCCGACATTCAAAGCTGGATCATGCACACCGGCGGTCCCAAAATCCTTGAGGCCATGGAGGATGCCTTGCACCTGCCGACCGGCGCGCTGGACGCCTCTTGGGAATCGCTTCGCAAGGTCGGTAATCTGTCGTCGGCTTCCGTGCTGGTGGTGCTTGAAGATTTCATGAATGCGCGTCGCCCCGCGGCGGACAGTTACGGCTTGCTGGCGGCGATGGGACCAGGCTTCTGCTCCGAGCTTGTGCTGTTGCGTTGGTAAAGCGATGGCCGAGAGATTCGATACCGATGTATTCGTCGCCGGCGGCGGTCCAGCCGGACTGGCGGCAGCCATTGCGGCCAGACAGGCGGGGCTGACTGTCATACTCGCGGACTCAGCCCGGCCGCCTATCGACAAGGCTTGCGGCGAAGGCATCATGCCCGAGGGCGTGGCCGCGCTCAGGCGAATCGGGATCACACTTCCACCCCCGGAGCTTGCACCCGGCCAGTTCTCCGCGTTGGCCGGCATGAGGTTCATCGATTCCAATGGCGTGATCGATGCCCGTTTCCCGCACAGCGCCGGTTGTGGTGTGCGTCGAACTGTGCTTCACCAATTGCTGGTTGAGCGGGCTGCCGAAGCCGGGGTCGACTTGCGCTGGGGGACTCGCGTTACCCTCCACCCCAACATGGGCAACCACGGCGCACATTGGGGACCCTGGGGCCTCGGCAACGAAGGCATTGTCCTGGATGGCCGCACTCTCCGTTACCGGTGGCTGATTGGCGCGGATGGACAGAACTCACGTCTGCGAGCGCAGGCAGGGCTCGGCCCGTTGCGCAGCGTGCAGCGGCGTTTCGGGTTTCGCTGCCACTATGGCGTAGCGCCGTGGTCGGAATTCGTTGAAGTCCACTGGAGCGACCGCGGCCAGATGTACATCACTCCGGTCGCCTCCGACCAGATTTGCGTGGCCCTTATCACTGCCGACCCGCATTTGAGTTTCGACGCGGCTCTGCCGCATTTCCCCGTGGTTGCCAAACGCCTTCGCGGCGCGAGACGGCTCGCCAGGATGCTCGGCGCGGTGAGTGCCACCCGAAAGCTGCCATCGGTATGTCGGGAAAACCTGGCGCTGATCGGCGAAGCGTCCGGGTCGGTCGACGCCATTACCGGAGAAGGTCTGACCATGGCCTTCCAGCAGGCGCTGGCGCTGGCTGAGGCGCTGCAGGCGGGCAATTTGCAGCTCTATCAGGCGGCTCATCGCCGCATCGTCAGGCTTCCGCATTTCATGACCAAGCTCATGCTGAGCATGGATCGGCATGCGAATTTCCGGCAGCGGGTGTTTCGCGCCTTTGCCGCCGAACCCGGTTTATTCGCCCGGTTGCTTGCCATTCACGTCGGCGCCTCGTCTCCGTTTTCCTTCGGAGTACGCGGAACTGTTTCGCTCGGATGGCGACTGCTCACCGCGTGAGCCGATCACAACGCATACACACAGGAGTGAACCTGGGTGGCATACCGAACAAAGAAATCCTTCCAATATCTTTATCGATGGATTGTTGTGCGAAGCGGGCTCGCCTTCGCCTTGTTCGCGCTCTTCGGCGGGCAGATGCTTGCGGAAGAGGCGGCGGTCACGCTGGACCCGGCGAAATCGCAGGTGGAATTCACCCTGGAAAGCACATTCCACACGGTGCACGGCAGCTTCAAACTCAAGAGCGGAACCATCAACTACGATACCGCGACCGGAGCCGCCAGTGGCGCCTTCGTGGTCGATGCCAGCAGCGGAAATAGCGGCAATCGCGCTCGCGACAACAAGATGCACAAAGATGTTCTGGAAAGCGCGCGCTACCCGGAAATTGTTTTCATTCCTGAAAAAGTAATCGGGGCGGTGGCGCAGGGAGTGTCACGCGTTGATCTGCTGGGAACCATTCTGGTCCATGGAGCAGAGCACGAGTTGACGTTATCGATTCCGCTCACGATCGACGGAAATAGCATTTCGGCCAGCACAAACTTTGCCGTGCCCTACCAGGCGTGGGGAATGAAGAACCCGAGCGCGTTGTTCCTGCGGGTCAGCGACAAGGTGAGCATCTCCGTCCGAACGGTGGGTTTAATTGTCCGCCAGGTGTCCGCGCGATAGGGGCGGCAGATAATTCCCTCAGGGGCTAAAGCCCACGCCATTGCTGGCTCTGGACGGCATGGCTGACATGATCTCTTTTGAGACTGGAGCGATGCCTAACCCAAGACATATAAGCCATAGCGAAGAGCTGTAATGTAAGCCATGCCCCTTCAAAGAAATATTTTTTTGTGCAACCAGTTCGAGTCAAGCACTAAGGACCTTGGCCAGTGGCAGCGCCAATTCGATGCATGCGCCCCCGCCCGGACGATCCGCCACCAGCACAGCTCCGCCGTGCGCCTGCGTGACAGCGTTTACGAATGCCAACCCCAGCCCGTGACCGCTCGAGTGCGGCCCTTTCACGAAGCGCTCCAACACGTGCGGGCGCAAAGCGGGATCAAACCCCGGGCCATCATCCTCTATGATCAGCTCCGCTGCACCGTCCTTTGCCCTGACAATTACTTTCACGGAGCATCCACGCGGCAGATGCGTAGTTTCGTTATCCAATAAATTGGCGATCATGCGATTCAGGAGAGAGCGATCCGCCTCGATAAACACATTGCTCTCTAAATCACACTCGAGGATGTGATTGTGTTCGGCCATCGACGGCTGGTACAAATCGACAAGCTGCTGCACTAATGGCGCCAACTCCACGCTCTCCCGGCGCAAGCGGAGTACCCCGGCGTCAGCCTCGGAGATGTCGAGCGCGGTATTCAAAGTCTCTGCAAGGCGGTCGAGCCCTTCCAGAGCTTCGGCCACCGACTCCCGCCACTTGCCGTTCTCGCCATCGGAGAGCGCGACTTCCAAATTGCCCCGGATCGAGGTGATCGGGCTCTTCAGGTCGTGAGCCACCGAATCCGTAACCAAACGCAATTCACGATTGGACGCCTCGATGCGGTCCAGCAAGCGATTGAAGGTGTGCGACAGCCGCGCGATCTCATCGTAATACGGTCCTTCCGGAATCCGGCCTTTGAGTTCGTTGCTGTCGATATTGTCCACGGCGTTGGAAATCCGTTCGACCCGCAACAAGGTGCGATAGGCGCCTACCAATGAGATCAGGAATCCGAGCGCGACGGTGCCGCACCAGATCAGCAGGAACCGCGCCGTGAGCTGCTGCATCGTGCGCGTGCCGCTGACATCGCAGTAGCCGAGGTAGAATCCGCAATCCGCTCCCTGCGCTTTGCGAATCACGCGGAATGGAAGCGGCCAGCCGGAGACGTGAATGGTTTGCAGCACATCCGGCGAAAGCCGGGCTGCCTCGATGGCTTGCAAGAAGGGTTCTTGCGATGTCGGCCCCACCCACACCGATGGACACCCCGCTCCGGCATTTAAGAAAAAGACGGCATCTTCACCGGGCATCAGGTGGCTGGCATGTTCTTGCAGCACGTCG
>Ga0181527_1000169_pt1 | contig 75345 bp, 50 predicted proteins | sample PEATcosm2014_Bin_30_FD_119762 | JGI IMG/M metagenome (GOLD analysis project Ga0181527, IMG submission 119762) | Peatland microbial communities from MTU Mesocosm Facility, Houghton, MI, USA - PEATcosm2014_Bin06_60_metaG | ecosystem: Environmental > Terrestrial > Soil > Wetlands > Peat | place...
CAACGCGGTCTCGGGTATATCGTGCGTCAATATTCTTGGTGATGTCGCCGACAGGTTGTGTCTGGAACTCGGAATCCGGGACAGCCGCGTGTATCTGAAAAAGGCCCTTGCCACCCTTGGGCGGTGGCGCATTACCCACGTGTCGATTTCGATAGAGGCAAAGGGCCCCAGACTTCAACTGCACCTGCCTGCCATGCGCGAATCACTTTCGCGGCTTTGTTTCCTGACAATCGATGATGTCGGCATTACTGCGACTTCCGGGGAAGGGCTTACCGCATTTGGAAAGGGTCTGGGGATTCAGGCGCTGGCCGTTGTTTCGGCAGCGCGATAGTAATCGTTGCACCGACGGATGAAACACCTTCTGGTGCGCTTTTCTCGCCGATCCTCTTTGATTGTGCAACCCGAAGCAACGGTGGGCAGTTTTGAAATCTGGTGCGCCATCTTCAGCCTCAAGGGACAACGAACATCTTTTGAGACTGTTTTTTCATTCCTTTTGTTATAGGGTCCTTGTACCCGATCCGCGCGAAGTAGACCCCAGGAGGCACGGCGGTTCCACCGGTACTGCACAATCGCCAGTCGAACCCGTATTGCACCTCCGTAACCGACCTCGGTTGATTATTCTGCCCATACACGTCATGAGTGATGAGCGTGCCGTCTACGGAAAAGATCCACAGCTCGAGGAGGCTCTTGCCCCTAAAAGCGATACTTCCGTCCCTTTTGAGGCGGACCGGGTTAGGGAAGACCGCAACCGAGCTGATCGTATCAACCGGGGACAATGAAGAGTAGAAGACCGAATAAATACCTGGCTGTACGAGAGACGCAATGTCACGCAGGGATTGATTTGCGTATGATACCGAATCCTTGACTTTAGACCACAGCGAGTTATTCCACCTATATAAGCCCAATGCATAATTGGTAGTTGGAATAATCGTATGTGAATTAATGGCAAGGACGATTGAGGAACCCGTGGACCATATGGCAGGAAAAGAAATACTAAATAAACTGCTCACCGGGGTGAGTTGGTTGCGTTCGGCGATGGCGAGCAGTGAATCGTTCTTGACCGCCGCTACAGTAAGAGAACAGCGCAAATTGGCCTGCGCTTTCAGGGAAATAACGGCCGTGTCGGTATTCGTGGCTGCCACAAACGTGTGTTGGGAACCTGCGGGATAGGTAACCGGACAAGTTTGAATCGATATCGATGCATTATGGCTTGCAGCAATGTCGCCATTGGTTGCAATGACAATGGCATCTTTCAGAGAAGTCCAGGCCGGAATTTCGAGGGAAGCAAGGGTACTATTTGAAAAGACAAAGTGCAAAATGGAATCGGCGCCATTTGGCCTTTCAGCAATGCAGGAAGCGGACCAGGTAGGATATGGGTACGGCGCGCCCGTCGGAAGGTCTCCTTGAAAAATCAAGTACAGGGTGTCGCCAGGTATCTGGGCCGGTTGAATGGCGAAGTGCTGCATGCTGAACGGACTTACCTGCATAGTGATTGTCTGGGTCACATCAAAAACGTCATAAGTAAAGTTCCATTGAGGAAGCAACGGGGCATCCTGGATAAAAATGCCCGGGATCGCCCTGGTGCCGGTAAAGTAGCTCTGCGTATGAAACGCGTTCAGAATATCGACCCAGTTCTCTCCGACAGATAAAGACTGAGAGCGGAGAATCTTGTAAAAACTGCTCAGGGTGTCATAATCGCTGAAAAAGACGTGCCGGATAAAGTCATTATCTGCCGCAGGGCTGTATAATTCGTGCAGGAACTTGGTTATCAGCGAATTCGTGTAAACGGCAGAGTCGGCTTCCGAAGGGTTGAGCATGATGATGGTGGGATCATTGAAATACAGGGACGTGTACTGGAGGTAGTCAAATACATACCGAAAGGCCAGGCCTTCCATCATGACCGCGGTTCCTTCGGTCCAGCTTAACGGAAAAGAATCTGGAACACCGTAATTGTCAACGCTCCACGCCATGGCGTATTGGATTGTGTGGAAGAATTCGTGGGCACAGGTGACTCGTGCACCATTGTACGGCACCGTATCATATCCTGTTTCGGCCCAATCCTGGTCCGACCATTCATTTCGAATTTCCGTGTGGCTCGAGAAGCCATGCGGTCCAACCTGGTCATCCGGGAAGGTGAGGCCGTAGTAGCCGGGGTCCAGGGAGGTGATTACGACCTTGGACCTCGTGGAGCCGTGTTGGGCATCCGTGTAGGGAATGGGTTGCACATATTGAAATTGACCGACCTCCATCGACCATGCGCTGTCGAGTGCCCACGCGACTTCATCGACATAATCGGGAACGCCGTTGGGTTGATTGTTCTTCGTTCGCCAGTTGCCTGCTGCGCCAAACCCGTAATTGTCGGTAGGATCTACGCTGCCATCGAGTGTCGTGGTATAATAAACTTCAAAATGGCCGCTTGGTGAAACATAGGAGGTGTACCCGGAGGGTATCTGGGTTGCCTCTTTGTACAGTTGCCGGAATTCCGGACTAAGGCTGTTCCAGACTTTGGCAAGCAAGAACAAATCGCTCTCGTTGAGCCGGTTTTGAGCACTTGCCGGAGTATGGTTGATCCTGTGCTCCAAATAAAGCCTGAGTCTTTCTTCCAATGCTTGAACGTTTTTCGAGGAAATTGTGTTCTGTGAAGACCTGATAGAACGAAGACGCGAATATTTTACCTTTGCGCTGCTGGTTCCGGCCATCACGCACAATAATAGAGAAAGGGTCAAAAAATGAAATGTCTTGGGCCGCAAAGTCACCTCGTGAAAGAATAAATCTACTTTATGAGAGCATCAATGAGCCTGCATTTATCGGCTCAATAGCAATCGTTCCATTTTCGGTCTCACGGAACAACAAACATTTTCTGAGCCTGTTTTTTCATTCCTTTTGTGATCGGGTCCTCATATCCGATGCGCGCGAAATAGACTCCGGGAGGGACGGCAGTTCCACCAGAACTGCACAATCGCCAGTCAAAACCGTATGGAGATTCCGCAAGCGACCTCGGCTGATTGTTCTGCCCTTTTACATCATGGGCCACAAGTGTTCCGTCAATTGAGTAGATCCACAGTTCAAGAAGGTTTTTGCCTCTAAAAGCAATACTTCCGTCTCGCTTGATGTGCGCAGGGTTGGGGTAGACCGCCACCGAATTGGCCGTATCCACCGGCGAGAGTGATGAGTAGAAAACCGCATATATTCCTGGTTGGACAAGAGATGCAATGTCACGCAAGGATTGGTTTGAATACGATGCAGAATCATTGACTTTTGACCACAGTGAATTATTCCACACGTACAACCCCAACGAAAAATGCGTTGCAGGAATATTCGTTTGTGAATTAATCGTGAGGGCGATTGAAGAACCGGTTTCCCATGCGGCGGGGAAGGAAATGTTAAACAAGCTCGTTACGGGAGAAAGGGGAATCGGGTAATGCGCCGCGAGTGCGAGCAGTGAATCGTCCTTGATCGCCGCTACCGTAAGTGAACAACGAAGATTCGTTTGGGCTTTCAGGGAGATTGTGGCCGTGTCGGTGTTTGTTGCAGACACAAAAGTGCGTTGTGAACCGACGGTATAGGTAACCGGACAGGTCAGGATGGAGACCGATGCATTGTGGCTTGCGGCGATGTCACCATTGGTTACGATAACAATCGCATCCTTGAGGGAAGTCCACGATGGAATTTTCAAGGACGCAAGGGTGCTATTTGCAAAAGCAAAGTGCATGATGGAGTCCGGCTCGTTGGGTTTTTCAACGATGCATGAAGCTGACCAGGTAGGGTATGAGTACGACGCGCCAGCCGGAGGGTCTCCCTGGAAAGTGAGTTGCAGGGTGTCACCAGGTATTTGGGCTGGTTGAATGGCGAAACGCTGCATGCTAAACGGACTTACCTGTTTGGTGATTTTTGGGGTGACATCAAAATCATCATAGGTGTAACTCCATTCGGGAAGCAGCGGGGCATCCTGGATGAAAATGCCGGGAACAGCTCTGTTGCCTGTGAAAAAGCTCTGAGCATGAAAAGCGTTTAGGATATCGACCCAGTTTTGCCCAACAGATAAAGACACAGAGCGGAGAATTTTGTAAAAATTACTCAGGGTATCATAGTCGCTAAAAAAGACATGCCGGACAAAATCATTATCAGGGACGGGACTGAATAATTCGTGCAGGAACTTGGTTATCAGACAATTCGTGTAGATTGCAACGACGTTCATGTCCGTTGGATCTAGAATCGTAAAAAGGGTGGGATTATCAAAGTATCCAGGAGGATATTGGCTTGCATAGATGTAATCATACACATACCGGAAGGCCAATCCTTCCATCATTACGGCTGTTCCTTCGGTCCAGCTTAACGGGAAAGAATCAGGAATTGAATTAATATCAACATTTCTCGCCATAGCGTACTGGATCGTGTGAAAGAATTCATGTGCGCACGTGACGCGTGCCCCATTATAAGGCACAGTGTCATAATTATATCCAGTGCCAGTCCAACCCGACCAATCGTTCCGTATGTCTATGTAGCTTGACCACCCTCGTGATCCAACCGGCTCAACGGGAGTCGTAAAGCCATAATATCCAGTATCAAGATTGGCAATCACAACCTTGAATCTGTTTGATGTGTGCGTCCCATCTGTATATGGAATAGGTTGAACATATTGAAACTGGCCGATCTCCATCGACCATGCACTGTCGAGAGCCCATGCAACTTCATCGACATAGTCGGGAACGCCGTTTGGCTGATTGTTCTTTGTCCGCCAATTGCCCGCCACGCCGAATCCATAATTGTCGGCCGAATTTACAGCATCTTCACCTTGGGTCGTATAGTAAACTTCGAAATGCCCACTCGGCGAAACATAGTAGCTATCCCCATCAGGGATTTGTGTCGCCTCTTTGTACAGTTGCTTGAATCCGGTACTGAGGCTGTTCCATTCCTTGGCAACCAGGAACAGATCACTCTCATAAAACGGGTTTTGAGCACTTGCAAGGGGATGAGAATGGTTAATCCTTGCTTGCAAGTATGGAGTCAGTCTTTGTTCCAGTGCTTGAGCACTAGTTGAATAGGTGGCATTCCGGAGCGACTGCATCGAATGAATAGCCGAGGATCTCACCTTTGCACTAGTGGTTCCGGCAATGACAAATAGCAGTGCAAGCACGGCACAAGAACGGAGCCTTGTGAATCGCAAGATTACCTCGCGAAAAAGAAATGCAATTTATTTAACCAGTTGTCCAAATTCGTGGAGGAATCGACAGTACTGATTACGTTTTGCGCACCGGTATTAATATTCATTCTTGGAAGGAGTGCACATTTCAGCGAGAGTATCCCGGCAAAATTCCGCGCATTCCGCGCATGCACGCGCAGTATATTTTGTGGGTAAAGAAACAGGAAGTTCCACAGTTTTCATGAATGATAGCGCATACACGCGGCAAATATTTTTATGTTATTCCTCAGGGACTTACGAGGCAGACCGGTTTTGAAACCTGAGCGCAGAATGGTTGCTGCAGTTCGTGCTTTTCGGGTGTCTAACCTGAAGACCGCAACGCGCGCGGTGGTGCCTGTGCTTCTTTTGGCGTCCTTTACGGGCGCGGGCACGCGTGAATTGTCAACTGAAATCGTGCTCGACAAGCCCGCGTATTCGGGCGGCGACACCATAATTGCCTCGCTCCACGTCGTCATTCCCGAAAAATACCATCTGTATAGCAATCCGCTCGGTCCCGGCATTGGAAAGCCTGCCCGCCTGCGGCTGCACTCCGAGCGCGGCGTGCGTTGGCACGAGGCGCGTAAGACCGCGCCGAGGCGTTTCTACCCGGAAATCGGCGACTGGGTGTGGGCCTACGAAAGAAACGCGTATTTCTTCTTCGATGGAGTTGTGGAAAAGGATTGCCCGCCCGTTCTCGATGCCGGAGTGCTGCTGAGCGGGCTGATATGCGCTTCGTCATGCCTGCCGGTGAGCGTTGAGACGGGGTTTAAGATCATCGTATCCGGCAAGACTGCAGCCGGGTCTTTTGAATCCCAGCCGCATCTCCGGGCCTTGTTCGCCGGTGCCGAACCAATGGAGTTCGAAACAGGCACGAGCGGGGTTAGTATCCAGCAGGGGACTGGCCTTCTGGGGCAGATCTCCATCGGAAGCGAGTCGGAGTTGTCGGAAGAGAAACCCTACGCGTGGGAATACGAGCCGGTGGAGAAGAAGATCTCGATGAATTTTCTTCTTGCAATTGTTTTTGGTTTCCTTGCTGGAACAATCCTTAATGTCATGCCGTGCGTGCTTCCTGTTCTTGGCATCAAGATACTCTCCTTTGCAAAGGCCGGCGGCGCTTCGCGCAGGACGGTGATCGCGCGGAGCATTGCTTTTGCCGGCGGCATGATGTCCGTATTCATGGCGCTGGCCGCACTCGCCTCGTTTGCGCACCTCTCCTGGGGGCAACAATTTCAGAGTCCATGGTTTCTGATTTCTCTTATCGTTATGACCGTGGTTTTCGCGCTGGGGCTTTTCGACGTTTATGTCATTGCCATGCCGCACTCCATTTCCAGTTTTGAACGCAAGGGCGGCAAAGGATACTATGGAGAATTCCTGCGGGGAATGTTTGCCACCTTACTTGCCACACCCTGCAGCGGTCCATTCCTCGGCGCGACGCTCGCATGGACCCTTACCCAGTCCACGCTTATCATCTTTCTTGTTTTCGCCTCTATCGGTGCGGGCATGGCGTTTCCGTACGTTGCCTTTTCCGCAAGCAAGACCCTTGTGCGCATCATACCCAAACCGGGGAAATGGACGGAGGATTTTAAGCACCTTATGGGGATTCTGCTGCTCGGCGCCGCGGTCTACTTTTTGTTTGGCCTTCCCAAAGACATGGTGGTGAGCGCCGTGGGATTCAGTATCAGTATTGCGTTCGCGGTGGTATTTTTTGTGCGGTACGCCTCATTTGGGTCCACATTGTCAAGGCATGTCATTGCTGCGTGCATCGCTCTTGCCGTTGCCGGAGCGGGGTTTTACCTGTGCTTCGGTGTCATGTACAAAAAGGCCTCGGCGCAAACGGCGTTTACGGCGGCAGGCAACGAAATACCATGGGAGGACTTTTCGCCAAAACTTCTTCTGGAAGCGCATGCCAAAGGCCAGCATGTGATTGTCGATTTTACCGCCAATTGGTGCCTCAACTGCCAATACAATGCCATGACGGTGCTTTCTTCGGCCGAGGTGGCCGGCCTTATTAGGAAGAAGCACATCCTCCCGCTTAAGGCGGACCTTACCTGGACAAACATGCAGGCGGAATCTCTGCTGCATGATTTGGGATCGCGCAGCGTGCCGTTTTTTGCCGTTTTCCCCGGGGACGATCCTTATCGTCCTATTATCATGCGGGACATTCTGAACAAGGGCGCGGTTGTGAAAGTGCTGCGGGGGTTGCAGGAAAAATAGGATTTTCGCGCGATCCATTGACATCAAGGAGCCATGAAACCATGGGAAAGAACATCGTCCAGAAGATCCTCGACGAACACCTTGTCGAAGGCAAGCCGGTGCCCGGCACCGAGGTCGGAATCAGAATAGACCAGACGCTCACCCAGGACGCAACGGGGACCATGGCCTATTTGCAGTTTGAAGCGCTTGGATTCCAGCGTGTAAAGACCGAAATCTCGGTGTCGTACGTTGACCATAATACCATCCAGGACGGGTATGAAAACGCTGACGACCACAAGTACCTCGAATCGGTTGCTCAGAAATTCGGCATCTATTTTTCGCGTCCCGGCAACGGCATCTGCCACCAGGTGCATCTGGAGCGATTCGGGTGTCCCGGCAAGACCCTACTCGGCAGCGATTCGCATACGCCAACCGGCGGGGGCGTCGGCATGATCGCCATCGGTGCGGGAGGCCTCGACGTTGCCGTTGCCATGGGCGGCGGACTCTTCTACCTCACGTATCCCAGAGTAATCAAGATCGACCTGCAACGCAAACTTGGGCCCTGGGTATCGGCCAAAGACGTGATTCTCAAAGTGCTCGAGACGCTCTCGACAAAGGGGAACGTGGGCGTGGTTATCGAATACGGCGGCAAAGGGGTTGAAACGCTTACCGTCCCCGAGCGTGCAACCATTACGAACATGGGTGCGGAACTCGGCGTTACCACGTCCGTGTTTCCCTCCGACAACTTGACAAAGGCATTCCTGCGCGCCCAGGGCAGGGATGCCTGCTTTAAGCCTATTGGCGCCGACGAGGACGCGGGCTACGAACGAATCATTCACCTCGACCTGTCGAACATCGAGCCGCTTGCCGCTACGCCGCATTCGCCGGGAAATGTGAAGCGGCTCGCCGAAATTGTAGGTGTCAAGGTGCAGCAGGTGTGCATCGGTTCATGCACGAACTCCTCCTACCGCGATCTTATGCTGGTCGCGGCCGTGCTCAAGGGAAAGAAGATTGCGCAGCACGTTTCTTTGTCGCTTGCATGCGGGTCGCGCCAGGTATTGGAAATGATAGTGCGCAACGGAGCGCTTGCGGATATCATTTCATCGGGAGGCCGTGTGATGGAAAACGCATGCGGGTTCTGCATAGGGAATTCGCTGGCGCCGGCGTCCGGCTCGATATCCGTTCGAACGTCAAACAGGAATTTCTTCGGCCGCACGGGCACCGAAAGTGCGCAGGTTTTCCTCGTTTCGCCGGAGGCCGCGGCAGCGTGTGCGCTTGCAGGCGAGATTGTTGATCCTGCGAAATTCTTCGGCGGACAGAAATATCCTTCCGTCGAAATGCCCGACAAATTTCTTATCGACGACAGCATGATCGTGCGTTCGCCGGAAAATACCGCCAAGGTCGAAATCGTCCGCGGACCCAACATCGGAGCGGCGCCCGCAAACCAGGAATTCCCCATGGTGCTGTCCGGCATAGTCGCGATTCGCCTGAAGGACAAAGTTACCACCGACGACATCATGCCCGCGGGTGTCCGCATGAAGTACCGCTCCAACATCCCGAAATACTCGGAATTCGTTTTTGAACGTGAAGACTCCGCGTTTTCGGCGCGCGCAATGGAAAACAAGAAAAAGGGTCTTCACAACATCATTGTCGCGGGCGAATCATACGGCCAGGGTTCCTCGCGCGAGCATGCCGCGATCTGCCCGATGTACCTCGGTGTCAAGATGGTAGCGGCAAAATCCATAGAACGAATCCACAAGGCAAACCTCATCAACTTCGGAATACTGCCGGCCTTGTTTGTCGATCCGGCGGACTACGATACGGTGATGGCCGGAGACATGTTTGAAGTGAAAGACGTATATTCGGGCATTGAGTCGGGGGAGCTGGCGCTCGTTAATTCGGCACGCGGTGCAAAAATCCACCTTAAGGTGGATTTGTCGGAAAGACAGAAGAGAATACTGATTGCTGGCGGGTTGATAAATGCGACCAAAACAGTCGCCGGCGGGATTGGCTAAGAACGGCAGGACTTTTCACGCGGCTTTCAAGGGGCGTCCCTTGGCGTTGCCCCCCGGACACGGCGGTAAGGTCCGCTATTCCACGTGGTGCGGTTTTCTGCCTGATGAAAACCGGTAGGTGAACACAAGCGAATTGCGTTTTTTGTCGTATGTTGCCCGCCGTTCCTTGGGCAGTTGCTTCACTTCCGCTTTCTTGAACCCGAGCCGGGCGAACCAGTCTGCAGTGTGCGTGGTGAGCAAAAATACCTGCCTTACCTTGAACTTTGCCGCAGTGTCAAGTAGATACGACACAATCTTACCTCCAATACCCAGGCTGGCATACACTTCATCCACGGCGAGGCCCGCGATTTCCGCCTGGTGGTCCCCGTAGCGGTGCAGGGCGCCGCAGCCGTGTATTGTGCCGTCTACCTCGTATACCGCATAGTCGGCAAGCCGTTCTTCGAGGTCCGCCGCCGTCCGCTCGATAAGGGTTCCCTTTGCAATAAAGGGTTCCATGAGTTGAAGCACTTCAGGCACATCGGCGTGGTTCATCTGCCGGATGTTCTCATGCTGGTTGGCATAGATCATGGTTCCGAGTCCGCGGTTGGAAAAGATTTCCTTAAGAATCATCCCTTCAACGTGGCCGTCTATAATATGAACGCGCGAAACGCCGTTCTTGCAAGCCCTGCAGGCAAGCGACACCAGTTCGTATGCGGCGCTCGCACTCGCCGCGCTGTTTACGGCGATAAAGTCCTCCGATTCCGAAAGCGTCAGTTGCGAAACGAACCCGTCGCTTGACACATACACGCCGGGCGGCACCGTAAGACCTTTTGCCTTTATGCCGCCGTTTTGTGTGACAAAGAAAATCTTTGCCGCCTTGAGTTCGGTTGCAATGGTAAAAGCAAGCTCGTTCGAGGAAAGGTTGTACGGCTTTCCCTGGGCATTCCACCCGATGTTGGGAAGGATAGGCACCAGACCCTCATTAAGCACGTTGTTGATGATGCCGGTCTGCAGCGTTTCCACCGCGCCGGAGCTTTGATAGTTTATGCCGTTGCGCACGCCGATACTCCGCGCCTTTACCCAGTTGCCGATGACGGCGTTGGTCCGGTTTTCGGCGAGCATGGTCATCACTTTGTTCGAAACGTCAAATGCCGCCATCTTGATAAACGGTATCGACTCCGGCGTGGAGATGCGTATACCGTTGACAATGTCGAACCGGACCTTATAAGTGTTGAGGATGTCGTCGATCCGGTCCTTTGCGCCGGGCACCAGGACAATCCGAATCCCCATATGGTGCAGGAGGGCGATATCCTTGATGAGAATGGGGAAGAATGGGCTTCCGATGAGCGAGCCCTCGATCTTTATGACAAAGGTTTCGTTTCGGAACCTGTTGATATAGCTAAAGGCCTGCCGAATGGTTTCAACCTGTTCCTTGAGTTGCTTCTTGTCCATGGATGTATCCTTGGTGAAAAATGTCGGGTCATTCTTCTTTACAATATACCATTTTGAAGCCATGGTTGTCAGCTACTATTATTGGGTGTGCAAAAACATTTGTTGGTTTATCACCATGCTCGATTTCCAAATGGTTGGCGAGCGCCGGCCGCTACGAGACATCAATTAGTTTATGTTATGATCGCGGCTGCACTCAGACTCTTCCTATTTAACCGGGTAATTCGCATTCCGGCGAGCGGAACAGTTTTGGAAACTTGCTCGGGGACCTTACTGCATCCCGATGTGGAGGCACTGCCTGAAGGCTGAAACCAGAAAGAATGTTCATGGATGATCTGAACAGTGCATCTTCCCAAAACAAGGTGAACAAGGAGCAAGGGTTTGCCATTGCCATGGAGCCGGACAACGCCAAAGCAAGTCTTGCGCTTGCCCGGTCATATGCGGAGAGAGGCCTGTATAATGAGGCGGTTGCAGCATATAGCGACATTCTTGCGTGCAACGAAAATAATTACTGTGTGCTACTTGACTACGGAAACGCCTGTTTCAAAAAAGGGGATCTTGAAGAGGCCCGACGGGTGCTTGAAAAACTCACCGATCTCCGACCTGAGCGCATCGAAGTTTGGAACAATCTTGGCATCGTCCTCCTTTCTTTACACAACTGCGCGGCTGCGCGTTCCGCGTTCGCAAAAGTGCTCAACATCGAACCGGATAATTTGGGCGCCCTGCTTAGCATGGGTAATTGCTGGGATACGGAAGGAAATCCCAGTAGGGCGGCAGAATTGTTTCGCACCGCAGCCGAGGTTCGGCCCGACTGTGCCGACGCTTGGTTCAACCTCGGCAACGCGTATTCTCAAATGGGGGATACCCGCAAGGCCGTGGAGGCTTACAACAGGGCGGTGGCCCTGCAAAGGAAGTTTCTTTCGGCGCAAAAGAATCTGGGGGTGGTTTACGAGCAGCAGGGGGAGTTGGACAAGGCAATTGAATGTTACAAGAAAGCCCTCACGCTTTCCACGGCGGATGCCGGCCTGCACGTCAATCTTGGAAATGCCTTCACAAAAAAGAAGAACTATGACGATGCAAAGCAAAGCTATCTGCAGGCGGTTCGGTTGTCTCCCAAAGAAACAGGAGGCTGGATGGGGCTGCGCCACCTGGCCCTGCTCAAGGGCGACCTCGAAAGTTTTGTTCGGGCGACACGTGCTGTGCTGCCGAGGCTGGGCGAGGCAGCGATCGCCGAATCGATTCTGATTCTTCGCGAGAATGCTCTTTTCAATGAGGCCGACGACTTATTGAAGAGGGCGGATGCATTGGGGGTCGTGAGTGACGAAATCGATGCAGAACGCATGCTTTCTCTCGGCAGGGCGGGGAAAGAAGATGGCAGGGTCGAAGCGATTTGGAATCGGCTTTGCGTCCTTGGGCAGCCATCCGATCACGTACTTGTGAATTGCGCCCGGTATGCGTTGGATTCGGGACGACCCCGGGACGCTATTGGCCTCATCAACCGTATTGCAAAGAAGAACGTTGCCGTTCTCGTGCTGCTGTGGCAGTCGTATGTTGCGAATAAGGAAGAAGAGGAAGCGGAAAAGCAGATATTTTCCTATCTGAAAGATCATGATGGTTGTTGTGACGCCTGGCTCATTCTTGCCAAAATCAACGTCCGTCGAAACAGAACCGCCGAAGCTCGGCGCTGTATGGTAAGGGCGCTCGATAACGGCTTTGATGATCCCGAGTCTATCTCTGACGAACCGGAATTACAGGCGATTATGACCGTGGTAAAGGATAATCCGGAACGATGAAGGGTATGGGCTCGGCATATATTGGGAGATTCGGTGGTGCATGGTGTTATCTTGTTGTCAATCAAGAACTGTGAGGAAGGCATCGAGAATTGTTTATACACCCCATCCGTGGTAGTACACCTCGTTTACCACACATCATCTAGTCATCTTATTGACAATATAGAGAATTGCGGCTTTTGTTTGTTGACACGCATTATTCGTTGTTGTATAATTGGATAGGCGGTGTGGAAACTGTGCTGCATCGCGTAATGCGCTCTGCCATCCGATCGTGAAGGGGCGCTTTTTCACAATTACGCCTGCGTGATCCTGATAGTGCGATCAGCTAAGTTCGGGCACGCAAAAGGGGATTCCAATGGACCGGATCGACGAACTTTCGGAAAACATCGTCAACCTTTCCAAGAGTACGAAAGACTCCAACAGGTTCTATTCCATTCTGCTTGATGCGGGTGCGTCAGCGGTATCCGAAAATACCTACGATATCGCGGAACGTCTGCTCCGGGGCGAAACCGACAACGCCAAGGCTGCACTCGAACACCTGTGGTCCCTCAAAAAGACCATGCTCAACGAAAACGAGATTTCCACCATCGACCTCCTTATCCGGTATTACCAAAAGAAAATGGATGTGGTGCGAAACAAGGAAGAACACATCAGAAAGGTAAGCAAAGATTCGCGCGGCCTTCTCGAAGACAAACATAACCGCGATTCCGAAATCGCGACTGTCAAGAAGGGAATTGCCGATTGTTCCACTGAGCTTCGAGATCTTACGGCAAAACTCGACACGCTGAAGATCAAGGAGCAGGAGCTCTTGCTCATCGAGACCCAGCTCACGAAAGAACTGGAGCTCAACGAGAATGAGATCATAAACGGTTTGTATGAGATTATTCTCTCCCAGCAAGAGGGCGAAGACCGGGTAGAGCAATTTACTGTGAAACTAAAAGAACAGGTTTCCGATGCGCATTCAAACGATCCGGCGCAGCTACCGGAGCCGCACCAAGAGATTGATGGTACCTTTGATCTTGCCCTTGGAAAGGAGAACGAAACTCCGGCGGCCGACATCCCGGTAATCGATGATATTTTTGATGTCGACAAAGAGAAGACTTCCGCGATTCCCCTTGAGGTGATAAAAAAAGCGCGTGGCGAAGAAGTTCCGGCCGGTGCTCCCAAGGCGCGCAGAGAGTTGGAACAGTCACCATTTCCGAAATCGGTGGTGAAGACAACCAAGGGACGCGTCATAGGGGAATACTATTACGATCCCAAAGCGTATAGAAACAAACGGCATTACGTCTTCAACAGCGGGTTCTTTCTCGACCAGCTGTCGAATGCACTCGCCGTGCTGTCGACACGCTCCGACCAGGTCGTGTACTCAGAATTGCTGCAAATGATACAGGATGCATACAAGCGAATATCGGACCACCGGATGATGCATTTTGAAGTTTCGACCGGCGAGGTTCTTAACGAACGCGCGCTCAAGGAACTGTGGCAGAATGTCAAGGCACGCGACTATGCGGAGGCTACACGCTTCCGCACCCGGCTCAGCGAAAAAATGGGGGCCGTTATGCCGAATTATTACGACGCGCTCAAAGAACAAATGGAGCGGCATGTCTCCGAGTAGCAAACGATGGAGTGACCTTTTCTTTTCCTCACTTAAGATCACGGCGATCCTTTTCCTTTTTGCCGCCGTTTGTCTTGGCTCGCCTTCTCGCGACACCGGACTTACGCAGGTTACCAAGGCAATGGAACTAACGTTTTCGGACACGACGCAAGATAAGAAGCCTGCTTTTCGCCGGTCCGTTTCAAGTGGTGAGTCTGCGTCCGGGGTCCGTGATTCTTCGCATCGTGCGAAGACGGATGCGCGTCGTGGCGATTCGCCAGCCGTAAAGTCCGCGGCCGATTTGTCGTCTGCCGCCCGCCTGCTTGATTCGGTTTCGGCAATCAAGAGCATTCGCAGGGCTGACTCGACAATCGCAAAAGCGAGCACCGTGGCAAAGCGTGATACCGTTACCGCAGTATCGAACGCGAAGAACGGTGGTTCCGTTCGAACCACGAAGAGCGAAGCGCGGTTTGCACAACAGTCGTCGGGTTCCTTCTCGAACAGACCTGTCGGATTTTCCACTGCCGTGCTTGCTCGCATTCTCGTCCTGCTGATGTCGGTGGCCATTGTAGTTGCATGTGCGACCGTCGGAATGGGGAAGGTACGGAAGAAAATCGGCGCAAAAAGGTTCCTTACTACTACGCGGCTTTCGGTGATGGACAAAGAAGTGCAGAGAACATGCCGCTTCATCGAGAAGAACTTCATGGATCCCAATCTGTCGCCAAAAAGCGTGTGCGAAGCGCTAGTGACCGGCGAAGCGTTTGTTGAAGCGCTCATGGAGCGGGATCTCGGCATCGGGGTAAACAATTTTATTGCGCATGTGAGAATAAACAGGGCGAGGATGATTCTGGACAAAGATCCTTTGGCATCCAAAGAATCGGTTTCGCTCCAAACCGGGTTTGCCGACGTCGAATCGTTCTGCGCCTCGTTCCAGAAGATAGCAGGGGCTTCGTTCGACAGGTACAGCCAATTGGCCAAGTCAAGCAGCTGATTCTTCGGAAGGGAATAACGCTTTTCGCATGAAACAGTTTCTTTACGCAATGGCGATCGTCTGTATGATTCCTTGTTTCCTGCTGGCTGCGACAGCCGCTCCGACAATTGGCGAATGGCGGGCAATAGAAACTACTGATACGCTGGACGTATTCTTTAAGGACCGCATTGTCGGCACATTGATTCAATCGACCCGCCCTGCCGACAGCGTTCAGGGCATTATCGAATCATCGTCCATGACAGTCGGCAAAGAGGAGGCGGGCGTCAGCCAGATGGAGGTTTTTGAACAACGTGTTTACAATATTGACGGCGATCTTCGCAGCGCACGTCAAGTGATGAAATCGCCGAGCGGCAGCAACACGTGGACGCTGTTCAAGAGTCCTCAGGGTTGGCGGCTGAGCGTTGAAGCAGGCGGAGAAACCAGTGCGAGCATCATTGATGATTTTCATGAAAGCCTGTTACCCACGCTCGCCATTTTCAAGAAGGTGCGCAAATTGCAAGTTTCGGTGGGAGAAACATGGTCCGACACCATTCTCGAGCTTGTGTCCGGGAAACCTGCCTTTAGTTCGTACCGGTGTGCGGCAGTTGACACATCACGAAAGACAATTACATTCGACGTGGCGGACAACATGACCGGCCGGCACGAGGAATGGCAGGTTGATGCTGGGGGAAAAACGCTTGTCCGTGAGATGGACGGGTTTGTTGCCAAAAGGAGCGTCACACTTGGCAAGAAAAGCCGCGCGGATGAGCGTATTGACATAGCGGACCTGAGTGAGCTTTTTTCGGTTCCCGCCGCCAGAGGGGCCCGTACCGACGAGCGCATCGCCGTTGTACTCGCCCCGGACGTGGCCATGGACTCGTCTGTGGCGAATCTCTACATTCACAAAGGCGACCGATGGCTCTTCGGCAAGGCCGCAGCTGTCTGTTCGTGTGCTTCAACTGTCGCTCCCGACTCAAGCCTCTTGCAATGGACGAGGCCAACGGCAACCCTTCAATCGAACAATCCGTCAATTGTCCAGCTTTCCAAGAAGATCGTAGGGGAAGAAAAGGCCCCTTGCGCAATTGTTCGCCTGCTGAACCGGCATGTATTTACCGCATTAGAAAAGCGCAACAGTGTCACATTCTCAAACGCCCTGGAGACGCTTAAGGCTGGATTTGGAAGATGCAGAGATCACGCCGTTCTTCTGGCCGCGTTGCTCAGAAGTTCGGGAATACCGGCGCACGTTATGCTCGGGTTGGTATATGTAGAGTCGAAAAAGGCGTACATGGGACATGCCTGGGTGATGGTTTGGGCCGGGAGGTGGATTTTTGCAGACCCCGCATTCGGCGTTTTCCCGGCTTGCACAGGCAGAGTTCCTCTTCTGATGGATGACAATGGACGTAACTCGGTCCTTTTGGCAAAGCTTATAGGGAAGATAGGCGTAGAATATGTTACGGAACAATGAAATGGAACCAGGCCCTTTTTCCAAAAACGGTGCAACGGCTCGGCCTGGATAAACAGGAATGCAGGAAGAAAAATACGCAAGACAAGTAAATTAATACTGCGAAACGCAGGCTCGGTTCTCAACGTTATTTCATTAAATCCATGCCTCCGATTACGCGGTATTATATTTTATTATTTATTATCGGAATACTTATATGTTGGTTTCTTGAACAGCTGGAAGGTGTTGAAATTCTTCTGCTTGCCGGCACCATTCCAACCTGATAGAGGTGCGATGGTTGGCGGATTCTCAAATATCGGAACATCCTAGGAACGGAGGAGCATTCATGGAATTCTTAACCAAGCTGATGCACACTTTTAGCCCGCATTCGGACGCATTCCTTTTCATGTGGGCGATTCTTGTAACAGGAGTGTTCAGCATTTCCATCATCATCGAACGTTTCATATATTTGCAGACCAAATCCGGGGTTCGTTCCGAATCGTTCATAAAGGACGTTCTTCAGAATATCGTGAAGGACGACATCGGGGCCGCGCTAAAATTGTGTGAAAAAGGCAAGCGAATGGCGCTTGCCAACGTTATCAAGGCCGGGCTCGATGAAGCCAATACCGGTGCCGAGCGTATCCGAAATGCCATTGACGAGGGGATGCTAAAGATCATTCCGCTCCTCGAAAAGCGGACGGGGTACCTCGCAGTGATCGGTAATGTCGCCACGCTGCTGGGTCTTCTGGGCACCGTGTACGGTCTCATCATGTCATTTGCCGCGGTGGGCCGCCCGGGAATCGATGCGGCTCAGAAGTCGGAATTGCTCGCATCCGGCATTGCCACTGCCATGAATTCCACGTTCACTGGTCTTTCGGTTGCCATTTCAGCAATCATGGTATACGCGTTTCTCAAGGCCAAGACTCAGAAAATCATCGATGAATTGGATGAATATTCGGTGCGTGTACTCAACTCCCTCATTGAAAAGTCGTTCAAGACCCACAAGTATCATATCAGCGCATCCCAGCTCAAGGAAGGCGTGGGGCTTCACGTAACGCACAACAACATCAAGATCTTCACGGATAATAAACTGATCAAGGAAATCAACATCTGATCAGAATGGCCGGAATATGCGGAATGTCAAGAATGAGAACGTACTACCGATAACCATCAACCGACTACTTTCAACCGTCGATTAATACGCATGGGAATCTTCACAGAACTGCTCAAGTGCTTTCTGCCGTCGCATGATGCGTTTATCTTCATGTGGCTCCTGGCAGCTCTTGGACTCACGGCAGTGCTCATAACCCTGGAGCGCTGGCTGGACACCAACCGGCGCACCGATTACGACGCAGCAAGCCTTTTTGAAAAGATAAAACGCCTTATTGAAGAGAAAAATTTCGACGAGGCCTACCGGATTTGCGCATCGGGCGGGCACAGGGCCCTACCGCGCATTCTTGGCGCGGGCATTCGGAAGGCCCAGGTGGAGCCTCACCTTGTGGCTGGGGCTATGGGAGAGGAATCCACACATATGGCCGCTCAGATGGAAAAGCGGCTTCCTCTGCTTGTCATGTTCAGCAACGTAGCGACATTGCTCGGCTTGCTCGGCACCGTGTTCGGCCTCATCATGTCGTTTGCCGCGGTCGGCAGACCGGGCGTTGCGGCCGTCGACAAATCGGCGATGCTCGCCGCCGGAATTTCCACGGCCATGAATTCCACGCTGGTTGGACTGTCGATAAGCGTTCCTTGCGTGATGGTGTACGCGTTTCTGCGTGCCCGTGTCGACGTGGCGCTTGTTGAACTGGACCGTTATTCGGTTGCTATTTTGAATCAGATAAACCCCCCGGAATTCAACCAGAAGAAGCTCAATTCGCTTGTTCGGCGCTCGGGCGGGGACCAGGAAGTCGCCGACACCGATGTCACGCCCATGCTCAATCTTATGGTGATGCTCATCCCATTCCTTCTCACCTCGTCAGAATTTGTCAAGATGGGCACGATTGAGCTTAAGCTGCCAGAGTCTACTCAGGGAGCGGGAGGAGGCGCGGGAGGAGGAAGCGAAAGCCAGCAGGAAACCAAGCTTGAACTCGGTGTGGTGATTACTACCAAAGGGTTCAACGTCTTTCACTATTTCAACCAAGCCGAGAAAGCCGCCCAGGCGAATCAGACCCTGGGAGAAAAACTGCCAGATATTCCTCTGGTCAACGGCCAGTTCGACTACGAAACTCTTAATGCCAAGCTCGCCGAAGTAAAGCGCAAGGCCCTGTACGAAATCGTAAAGGCCTATTATCCCACGATCCCTGCCGACGCATCGCTGTTTCAGCTTAATAGAGCGTACGTTTCAAAGAACCTCAGCAGTTCCGCCATTTTCGCCGACCACGAGTCCATCAAGCTCGTTGGCGAGGAAAAGATCAAGTACCAAACGGTAATTGCGGTCATGGACGCGGCGCGAGGAACCCGGACACCCGACGGCAATGTCACCATGTTTCCCAACGTGTCAATCGCGGGAGGGATAATACAGTAATGGCACAGCAATCTGTTCGGCGAAAACACCGGAAACGGGGCGACGGCACGGTGAAGCTCAATATCACGTCCATGATCGATATGTTCACGCTGATGGTGGTGTTCCTGCTCAAGAATTACTCGGCGCAGGGGCAGCTTGTTACCCCGGCCAACAACCTGCTGCTTCCGACTTCTTCCGTTGAGAAAAACGCGGAGGAGGCGCTCAGCGTCAAAGTGTCTGCGACAAACATCATGGTGGAGAACACTATTGTCATAGATGAAAAAGGATATCAGGCTGTGCTTGCACAGAAAGACTTCCTTGTTGAGCCCCTGTACACCGTGCTCAAAAAGTATTGCGAGGAGGCCAAAAAATCGTCGGAGATGTTCAAGACCGAATTTTCCGGCAAGATTTCGATTCAGGGAGATGTAGCGATTCCCTACAACGTGCTCACGAGAATCATGTATACGTGCGGCCAGGCGGGATATCCGATCATGAATCTGGTAGTTTACAGGAAGGCATAATGGCGAACGTAGGCCAATCCGGGCTTTTCTACCTTCACAATGCGGGAGAGATCTCGCTCAAGGTATTCCCCAAAGACCTGCGACGGAGCATGCTTTCGCGCATTGATCCGCGTTTTTCTCTCATTTTCGGCTCGCTTCTTCTTGTGGCTTTTGTAATTGTGTCGATCCTTGCCTCGCTTAAAGTTTCGGAGAACGTGAGCGACAGGGAAATTGTTAAGATTCAGGAGCGCTATGCCCAGCTTGTACTTAATCAGCCCAAGCCGAAAGCCCCCGAAGTGAAGAAAGAAGAGAAGGGCAAAGCAGTCGAAGCCGGAAAGGCTGCAGAAAAAGAAGCGCCGAAAGAAGCGAAGGTGGACCGAGAGAAAGAGACATTCGTGCAGCGTAAGGAACGGCAGGAAGCCACGCGTGAGCAGCGACAGGCGGTCCGGGAGAGAGTGGCTGCGGCCGTTCAGACAGCGGGAATCTTTGCGGCCATCACTTCCACGGGCAGCAGCAAGGGAGGTCCTTCCTCGGGCGGAAGCGTATCGGACCTGCTCGGCGCGACAGGCGAGGGAATCGGCGACTTGGGCAACATAAAGGTGTCCAAAGGAACATTTGCGACAAGGAATATCGACGCAAGCGAGCTCAAGGCGAGACGGGGCGCCATAACACAGGGCGTCGACATTGCACGGGAGAGCGTTGGGAGGGCTCGGGCCGAGCATATTTCGTCCGGCGGTGGCGTTGCCATTTCGTCGGCCGTGCCCGAAGTAACCGGAAACACCACAAACGCAGAGGCCAGGAGCCAATCGTCGATAAAGAAAGTAATCGATCTCGAGAGCAACCGGCTCAAACGCGTGTACGAAACATGGCTCAAGAGAGATCCGTCCCTTGCGGGTCAGCTCAAGATAAAGTTCACCATAATGCCCGATGGAAGCGTAACGAACGTGTCCATTGTGAGTTCCACAACGAAGAATACGGAATTTGACGAAACGCTTGTCCGCTATATCAAACGATGGGCTTTTCAGGCAATGGACGGCGGAAGCCCGGTCGAGGTCGTTTACCCCTTTGTGTTTGAGGTTCAGGCTTGACGGAAGAAATGAACCTCTCGCAAAGATTGCCAAAAAGGTAAAACAGGATAATGTTGGTTTCAACCCAGTCAGCCGGACTTCCTTTGACTACGGCAAAGCGCATGCGTTTCATTTCTTTAAACCATGGAGAAACTTATGAAGGACAGGGCCAGTGAACGGATTGAGTTTCTCAATCTGAACGGGGCGAACGAGCCGAAGCTGTTCGATTTGAGCAAGACCGGGGTGTGCTGTTTCTCTGCGAAGAAGCTCGAAAAAGGTGCGTTTGCTTCTGCAAAGTTCAATGCGCTCCAAGTGAAGGCTCAGGTGGTTTACTGCCAGGAACGTTCCGACGGGTTTCGCGTGGGTATGCAGTTCTGCGAGGTGAGTTCTGACCAGCAGAAAGCACTCAGTGAACTGGTCGACAAATTCTCCCGCGGTGTTCCGATAGCATGCACGATTGAGGGGTGATGTGCGACGGGGAGGTTTGCCACGTGGCGGCCGGAATTTCCGCGCACAACGCCTGCGATACCTGCAATTCCCGGCGGCCGATTTTGCGGCCGCAGCGCCTGTCAAGGTTCCTGAAACGCAGAAGCCTTCCATTGCGGAAACCGGTGATACTGCTTCCGGTAGGAGCGCCAAGATTGCAACCGCCTCGTCAATTCCGGGCGCCATTTCGTGCAGATTGGCATGCGGGAATAAGCGGAATTTGCGTTTGTCCATCAAACGGGGTCCTTTGCAAACGATTCACGACTTGCAACAGAAATCCTCCTAAAGACAAACGATCTGAATGCGATAGTTCGCAAGGTTTTGCCTGCAAGGGTGCTTGATAATTTATTTTTTGAACCGTTGCGCAGAGAGTTTGAAATGGTTCTAATGCAATTTCTGAGGTCGGAAATATAAGAATCATATAATTCAGATAGTTATGAATAAAAAGGGCGGAATGACATGCTAATTTTGAAGGTGTTGGGCGCGGTTTTTGGTTCCAAGCAGGATAGGGACATGAGAAAGCTTCGCCCAATTGTGGACAAGGTGAACGGCTTCAAGGACTCCCTGCGCTCTCTTACGGACGAACAATTGAAAGCAAAGACCGCGGAATTCAAAGACAGGCTGTCCAGGGGCCAAACGCTTGACGATATACTTCCTGAAGCGTTTGCAGTTTGCAGAGAGGCCACGCACCGGGTGCTGGGCGAGCGCCGCACGGTGTTCGACCCTTACTTCAAGAAGGAAATTCCGTTCATGGCGCATTTCGACGTTCAGGTTATGGGCGCTATTGTGTTGCATCAGGGTAAAATCGCGGAAATGAAGACCGGCGAGGGCAAGACGCAGGTTTCAGTTTTGGCTGCGTACCTTAATGCCCTTTCGAGAAAAGGCGTACATGTCGTCACCGTTAACGATTACCTTGCAAAACGCGACAGTGAGTGGATGGGAAGAATCCATTCATTTCTCGGTCTTACCGTCGGGTGCCTGGACAATACGGAGCCGGGCACGCAGGAACGGCGCCAGGCATATGAATGCGATATCACCTACGGAACCAATAACGAATACGGTTTCGATTACTTGCGCGACAATATGGCAAGTTCACCCTCTCAGCTTGTGCAGCGCGAACTCAATTTCGCCATCATCGACGAAGTGGACAACATTCTCATCGACGAAGCCCGCACGCCGCTCATTATTTCCGGGCCGGTAACCAAATCAAACAGAGAATACGAAGAACTCAAGCCCCGTGTGGAACGCCTCGTGAACGCGCAAGCTCAGTACATTCAGAATGTACTCAATGAGATCGAACAGCTTGTGGGCAAAGAGGGAAAAGAATATGAGCTGGGATACAAACTGTTTGTTGTCAAGCGCGGGGCACCCAAGAACAAGAAACTAATCAAATTGCTCAAAGAACAGGGCGTTTCGAAGTACATGAAACAAGTCGAAACGGATTACCTGCGTGAAAAGAAGTTGCACGAAATAGACGAGGAATTATTCTACACTATAGATGAATCGGGCCACAGCGCCGAAATGACCGAAAAGGGTCGAACCCTTGTTTCCCAGTCGAATGCGGATTTCTTTATCGTTCCCGACCTGTCGGAGTTGCTGCACAAGATAGACAACGACCCCGCTCTCACGCCGCTTGAGAAATCGGAAAGAAGGGAAGAGACTCACCGGATGTACTCCGAACGTTCCGAGCGCATCCACAGCGTGAGCCAGCTGTTGCGCGCGTATTCGCTCTTTGAGCTCGACGTCGATTATGTTGTGCAGGACGGCCAGATTCTTATCGTGGACGAATTCACGGGCCGCATCCTGCACGGCAGACGATGGAGCGAAGGGCTGCACCAGGCCGTTGAAGCGAAGGAAGGCGTGAAAATCGCCGGTGAAAACCAGACCTTGGCCACCATCACATTCCAGAATTTTTTCAAGATGTACGCCAAGGTTTCGGGTATGACCGGTACGGCCATTACCGAGGCGGGCGAGTTCAATGAAATTTACAAACTCGATGTTGTCACGGTGCCGACGTACCGTCCCATGAGGCGCGAAGATCACGAGGATGAGATTTACCGCACCAACCGGGAGAAATATGCCGCGGTCGTTAAAGAAATCACCGACATGTACGAAAAGGGCCGCCCGGTACTCGTAGGCACCACATCGATCGAGAAATCGGAATTGCTCTCCAAGCTCCTGATGCGGGCGGGGATTGTCCACGAAGTGCTCAATGCGAAGCAGCACGCCAGGGAAGCGCAGATCGTGGCGCAGGCAGGACGGCTCAAGGCCGTCACCATTGCCACGAATATGGCCGGCAGGGGAACCGACATCGTTCTCGGCGGAAATTTCGAGGCTACTGCAAACAACGAATTGCTCAAGGAGGGAATCTCTGTTGAGGACTTGACTCTTGAGGAAAAACGACAGCGGTTCACCAAGCTGTTTAAACAGCTCGAAGATGAGCATACTACCGTGGTGGAACTGGGCGGGCTTCACATTGTTGGTACCGAACGCCATGAGGCGCGTCGCATAGACAACCAGCTGCGCGGCCGGTCGGGCCGACAAGGCGACCCCGGTTCGTCCAAATTCTTTCTTTCGCTTGACGACGACCTCATGCGAATTTTCGGTTCGGAACGAATTGCGTCAATCATGGACCGCCTCGGCGCTCAGGAAGGAGAAGTTATTTCCCATCCCTTTGTGACGAGTGCCATCGGCAATGCGCAAAAACGCGTTGAGGCGCGGAACTTCGAAATCCGAAAACACCTTAAAGAATACGACGACGTCATGAACCTCCAGCGAAAGGAGATTTACGGGTTGCGCCAGAGGATTCTCAAAGGTGAAGACATAAAGGATGAAATCCTCGATCAACTCGCCGGTTCGCTCGAAGAAATCATTTTCAAGTATACCTCGGAAGGACGTTACTCCGAGCAGTGGGACCTTAAAGACCTGAGCAAAGAAACTCAAGCAACCATGGGGGTTTCCTATGCGCCGCTCCAAGATGCCGCCTTACAAATTACCCAGGACACACTGTTCGACGACATCTGGAAACTGGTCAAGGCCCGGTATGAGGAAAAGGAACAGCGGCTTACGCCCCAGATAATGCGTCAGTTCGAGCGAGGGGTATTCCTCATGGTTATCGATAATCTGTGGAAAGATCATCTGTACGAGATGGACCATCTCAAAGGCGGCGTGCAGTATCGAGCGTATGGCCAAAAGAATCCTCTTTACGAATACCAGCGTGAAGGCGTAAAGATGTTCGAAGAGCTTCGCAGCAGCATTGCGCGCGATGTCACCTCCTTTATTTTCCGGCTTGAAGCGGTGAGTGCGGAAGAAGACCGGATGGGGCTCAACCGGGCGCAGACCATGCATGGGGCGTTCGACATTTTCTCTTCTTCGGGCCAGGCGCAAGCCGAGTCAGGCGAGGCGCAGCCTCGCCCGCAAGGCCAGTTGGTCGCCAACAGGGGGCAGCAAGCCGAGGGACCGGTGCGTCGTATGCCCGTCGTGCGTACCACTCCTGCGGTAGGACGCAACGATCCCTGCCCGTGCGGAAGCGGCAAGAAATACAAGAAATGCCACGGGGCAACCGCATGAGCGGATTGTTCGTCACTTTCGAGGGTATTGACGGCTGCGGCAAAAGCACGCAGGTTATGCGCACGCAGCAAATCCTTGCGGAAAAGGGAATCTCTTGTGTGGTGACGCGAGAGCCGGGTGGCACCCGCATCAGCGAAGATATCCGGGCCATTCTGCTTTCGCCTGCAAACAACAGCATGTGCAACGCATGCGAAGTGCTCCTGTACCTTGCTGCGCGAGCCCAACACGTGTGCGAGAAAATTGCGCCCGAAATTGACAAAGGCAACATTGTGTTGTGCGACAGGTTTATGGAAGCGACCTTCGCGTACCAGGGGTTCGCGAGGGGGATTGCGATGGAGACGCTGAGAAGGCTTAACGAATTTGCAACAGGTAGCATGGTTCCTTCGGTCACATTTCTTTTCGACCTGGACGTGGATACGGCTTTTGCGCGTCTGACAAAGACAAAGAAGCACCCGGACCGCCTTGAAGGTAACGGGAGGGAATTCTACGAAAAAGTGCGGAAAGGTTATCTCGAACTTGCTTCGCTTTACCCTCAGAGGATCGTGGTTTTGAACGGAAATACGGCGGAAGAGGATCTGACGCGCTCCGTGTGGAAGACAATTTCGCTGCGGTTGCGTCGCCAAAGGTGATTTTCTCACCAAATAAAAAGTGGGGGAGTGCGGAACTCTAATGTATTTTATACCGTTTCGTGCCGTCTATTTTCACCGTTGAACGCCGCAGCGAAACGTTCTTGCGGAGGAGTTGTCATGAAGAATACTTCGGGAACCGAATCAAAAATGCTTTCAGGCAGGATACCTTTTCTGGGTGTCATCGTTTTGGTTGTGGTGATCGGCGGTCTTGCCTTTGATGTGACAAAGGCCGACAATGATAATTTCTATGAAGACGTCCAGCGATTTGACCGCGTCTTCACCAAGATCCACCAGAACTACGTTGAAAGCATCGAGTCAAAGAAGCTCATCGACAACGCCATTGAGGGAATGCTTTCGATTCTCGATCCCCACAGCAATTACTTTGAGAAAAAGCAATTCGACGAACTGCTGATTCAAACCGAAGGAAAGTTCGGCGGCCTTGGCATCCAAATTTCCATCCGCGACAAGGTCCTTACCGTCATGACGCCCATACCGGGAACGCCTGCGGAGCGGGCGGGCATCCAGTCCGGAGACCAGATTCTCAAGATAAACGGCAAATCAACCGATGGCATAACAATTGACGAAGCGGTCGGCAAACTGCGGGGCGCACCGGACACCGACGTCAACATAACCATTCGCAGACGTGGAGAGCCCAAAGACCTGGAGTACAAGATTACTCGAGCAATAATCCGTATCAAATCGGTCCCCTACTACGGTGTTTTCGGCGACGGCATTGGCTATCTCTCGCTCAAAACGTTTTCTCAGGATGCAGGCTCCGAAGTCGAAAAAGCCCTCAAGGAACTGCTGAAGCGTAACATCAAAGGCGTCATCTTTGACCTGCGATATAACCCGGGTGGGCTTCTGCCCGAGGCAATTGAGGTGGCCGACAAGTTCCTGCAAAAGAAATCGCTGGTGGTGTACACCAGGGGGCGGGTCCAGGGACAGAACAAGGAATACTATGTGTCGTCAAATCCCGTCTTGCCTCCCGACATTCCGCTTATTGTGCTTGTCAACAACGCGAGCGCAAGCGCCTCCGAAATCGTTTCGGGCGCCATACAAGATTGGGACCGCGGCCTGATTGTGGGCGACACCACCTTTGGTAAGGGATCGGTTCAGAGCATTCTCCAGATAGACGATGATAACCACCTGAAGCTTACCACCGCGTTTTACTACACGCCGTCGGGCCGTTGTATTAACAAACCGGAAAACGGGATTCGCGGCAAAACCAAAAAATCGGATGAGGACGAAGACGAAAATGCGGAAGGAAAAGATTCGACGGCCAAGACAACCGACACTTCGAAAATCGCAGGCAAGGACACCACTACCTTCCGCACCAAAAACATGCGAATCGTGCACGGCGGGGGCGGCATTATTCCCGATACTATTATCGAACAGAAAATGCCGGATTTCGTCATCCGATCGCTATTCCTCAAAGACGTGTTTTTTTCGTTTGCGAATTACGAATACCCTCGGCTTTCCGCCAAACATGTCAAGATCGACGAGAAGTTTACCATTACGGAACCCATCATGAAGGACTACAATCATTTTCTCGATTCGATTGCGTTTAAATACCAGAGCTATGCCCAGCTTGTGTTCGACGAATTCAAGACCAGGGCGGGCATAATCGATTCCGCGAAAGATACCGCGAAAAAGGGGGGCGCCGATTCGTCCGCTTTTTCACTTGTGAAAAAGCCGGAATGGACAAAAGAGGAAATGGACGTGCTCAAGAAGATCTCGCAGCAGATGGCGAAGATCCTCGCAGATGAAAGCAGGCGCGAGGTGTCGAAAAATGACCCAGAAATCCGGAATTACCTGCGCGAGGCGCTTATGGTGCGGGACCTGGGACAAGACAACGAGGCCGTGTACCGGATCAAGCTTTTCGACGACACCCAATTCAAGAGTGCACTCGCTATTATTTCGAACAAGTCCATGTACCAGAACTTGCTCAAGCCGAAGATGAAACAATAGCAGGCGCAACGGTCCGTGCGCCTTACTTGAGACAGCGTAAACGGGAGATTAGTCATGATTCAATCGTTACGGAACAATGCCGCAATTATAATGTGGGTTGTGATCGTCGCCTTTATCGCAACTATTGTGTTTGCATGGGGAATGGACCTTTCCAGCCGCAACCGCGTTAAGAACGTGATTGGAAAGGTGAACGGCACCGAGATTTCCCTGCAAACCTTCGAGCGAATGGTGACCGCAGAGAGGGAAAAAGAACGAGAGCGCTACGCGGGCGCCGAAATTCCCGACGCCCAGAGCCGTATGGTCCCCCGGCAGGTGTGGGAAACCGAGGTGAGCAGGATTCTTCTCAGGGAAGTTTTCCGCAGGATGAAGATCGGCGCTTCAACCGACGAAGTATATGAGTTCATAAAGAGGAATCCTCCTCAGGAAGTTGTTTCTGCAAAGCAGTTTCAGACTGAGGGCGTTTTTGATACTGCAAAGTTCGTCGCCTTCCTCAACAAACCGGAAATCTACGAGAATCAGGGAATGCTGGAATTCGAAAAGACCATTCAGGAGTTTTCGGTCCCGCTGCAAACCCTGCGGCTGCTGCTCTCCGTTCAAGACTTTCCCACGAAGGCCGAGGTGAGCTATGAATATCGAATGCAAAACGAAAAGGCCGTTTTTGAGTACGCAAAGGTAAACGTACAAGCCTTTGAGCCCGACAAACCGTCCGACGCAGCTGTCACCGGATATTACCAGGCGCACCCGGACTCGTTTGTGACAGACGAACAGGTTGATCTCTACTATGCAAAGATCCCAAAAGTCGCCACGCCCGCCGACATTAAAGCCACCTCCAATGAACTTGCGAACCTGCGCGGAAAGATCAAGGTGGGCGACTCTTCGTTCTCCGAGGAAGCTAAGCTGGAATCAGACGACGAAAGCACCGCTGCCCAGGGCGGCGACCTCGGCTGGGTAGCCAAAGGGTCGATGGTGCCGGAATTCGATTCCGTTGTCTTTTCGATCCCGCTCAATCAGATTTCCATGCCTGTGCGAACCCGATTCGGCTACCACCTTATTCTGGTGGAACAGCGGGAGATAAAGGACGGGAAGCAAATGGCGCATGTGCGGCACATTTTGAGGAAGATATCTCCCTCGGGCGAAACAATTGACAAACTCAATGCCGTTGCCGACAGCGTGCATGGGCTTATTGTCTCGGATGGCATCAAGAACGTGTCAAACAAGATTTCTTCCGTGGTGGTGGATTCCACGGGCCTTTTCAAACGCGGGGATATGATTCCCAAAATCGGGAGCGTGGCCGGCGCGGCCTCGTTTGCCTTCAACCGGGCCGAGAATGAAATCTCCGACCTTTTGGAAAACGACGAGGGGTATTTCATTTTTCAAGTGAAACTCAAAGTGAAGAAAGGAATCCTGCCGCTGGACGTTGCTCGCGAGCGTATCGTGCGAACCCTGGCCGAGGAAAGTAGGCTTGTAAAGGCAAAGAAGCACCTTGCGGATTTTCTCCAGAAAACGACCGACAAAAGTGATGTAGCCCGCTTCTCAAGATCGGACTCACTTATCATTTCCGGCGTCACCGACACCGTTGGTCGCATGCAGTATACACCGGTGGGTTATAACAACGAGGCCATTGCCACGGCGTTTGTATTGCCGGACGGAAAAGTTTCCGACATTATTGACGCAGCAGGCTCTTTTTGCGTTGTAAAACCCGTCTGGCACAAGAACCCGCCTGCAACAGTGCCGTGGGGGAGCCCGGAGGTTATCGCCATTCAACGGAAATTGATTGGTGAAAGCGTGGAAAAGAATTTCGACGATTGGTATATGCACTACAAGAACTCGGCAAACGTGATTGACAATGTGAACCAGTTCTATCTTGACTGACAAACAGATTGCTCTATGCGCGTAGAAGGGGCTGCAATGTGCCGCCCCTTTTGCATTTTGGCGCACAGAGCAGCCACTCCGCGGTGCGGGTCTGCGGTGAGCTGAGTTTCGGCAGCTTAAGGCCTTCCCGCATCCGGTGCAGGTTCGTGTTAAATCTTCTCAAATGGAACCGCTCATGGGATTTTATTCACAATAGTGCTTGATCGGACAATTCCATTCGATATATATTATTTGACTTTGCGCTTGTGTTGCAGCGCGAGTGGGTCAATCTATCTTGCCGGATGATAACACGTTAGCACTGTTACTTTTTGTAAATCTTCAATCACGAATAACGATTCAGGAAGGGAGTATGCTATGGCGGATCAACCAAACGCGATGAAATCTCTCATGGTGGAAAAACGGAAATTCCCTCCGTCGACGGAAGTGCGGAATAGAGCGCACATCAAGAGTTTTGATCAATACAAGGCGATGTGGGAGAAATCCCTTAAAGATCCAAAGGGATTCTGGCTTGAACAGGCTAAGACGCTTTCGTGGTCAAAACAGCCTGCAAATGCGCTCGAATACACCTGGGACACAAAAGGACGCACAATCAACCATACGTGGTTTGCCGATGGTCAGTTGAACGCATCATACAACTGTCTGGACCGTCATCTCAACACTCCCACGGCAAACAAGGTGGCCATCCTTTTCCAGGGCGAAGAGGAGAACAACGTCCGCAAGATCACCTACAAGGAACTTCACGAACTTGTATGCAAATTCGCAAATGTACTCAAGTCGAAGGGCGTCAAGAAAGGCGACCGCGTTGCCATCTACATGCCCATGGTTCCGGAACTTCCGGTCGCCATGCTCGCTTGTGCGCGTATCGGCGCTATCCATTCCATCGTGTTTGGCGGGTTTTCCGCGGATTCGCTCAAGGGAAGGATCAACGACTCGCAGTGCAAAGTGCTTGTGACGTCAAACGTATCATTGCGTTCGGGGAAACACATCAAGCTTAAGGATATTGCCGACGAGGCTCTCAAGAATACGCCGAGCATCGAGAAGGCAATTGTGGTGAAAGTGACCGAAGAACCGTGCACCATGGTCGCTGGCCGCGATTCGTGGTTTCACGAAGAAATCGCCTCTGCATCGGCCGAGTGCAAAGCCGAACCCATGAACGCGGAGGATTATTTGTTCATTCTTTATACCTCCGGCTCCACGGGAAAACCGAAAGGCGTCGTACATTCAACGGCTGGTTATCTGCTTCATGCTTCGCTGTCGCATAAGTTTATCTTCGACATTCACGACAATGACGTGTATTGGTGTACGGCTGACATCGGCTGGGTAACCGGGCACTCTTATATCGTGTATGGACCTCTGGCCAACGGCGCCACGTCGCTCATGTTTGAGGGTGTGCCCACGTATCCGGATGCCGGCCGTTTCTGGCATATTATTGACAAATTCAAGGTAACCGTGTTCTATACCGCGCCGACCGCAATACGAGCGCTCATGCGCGATGGCGACGCGTGGCCCGCGAAATACAACATGGATTCGCTGCGAGTTCTCGGAAGCGTGGGCGAGCCGATAAATCCGGAAGCATGGATCTGGTACTACGAGAAAATCGGGCACAAAAAATGCCCCATTGTTGACACCTGGTGGCAGACCGAGACCGGCGGCATTCTCATCACTCCGCTGCCGGGCGCACACACGCTCAAGCCGGGCAGCGCCAACAGGCCGTTCTTCGGCGTTGATCCCGTTGTCCTTCGCGACGACGGCACCGAATGCGCCGTAAACGAGGGGGGCAAATTGTGCATCAAGAAGCCCTGGCCGGGCATGATGCGCACAACGTGGGGCGATCACAACCGATTCATCGACACGTATTTCTCTATGTACAACGATTTGTACTTCACGGGCGACGGCTGTCGAGTGGATGAGGAAGGAGATTACTGGCTCATGGGACGCATCGACGATGTTGTCAATGTGTCCGGGCATCGTATCGGCACCGCGGAGGTGGAGAGCGCGCTTGTGAGCCACCCGAAGGTCGCCGAGGCGGCAGTAACGCCCATGCCGCATGAGATCAAGGGGCAAGGCTTGTACGCGTTTGTCACACTCGTCGACGGAGTCGCGGAAAGTAACGAATTAAAGAAAGAGTTGATGAACCATGTACGCAAGGAGATTGGCCCCATTGCAGTGCCGGACAAGATCCAGTTTGCCCCGGGCCTGCCCAAGACCCGCTCAGGCAAGATAATGCGCCGCATTTTGCGCAAAATCGCGGAGAACGACATCGGCAGCCTGGGGGACACTTCAACGCTTGCAGATCCAAGCGTGGTTGATTCGCTTGTAAAGAATCGTCAGTAACAATTATTTCAGACCGAGGAGGAAGAAATGAACGAGAACGCGCCTTTCGAAATCAAGGACACAACCGCCAATCCGGCCCCGCTCGGATTGTTCGGTTTCGGCATGACGACTGTACTTCTCAACATTTGCAATGCTGGTCTTATCGAGCTCAGTTCGATGATTCTGGCGATGGGAATCTTTTATGGTGGCATGGCCCAGCTTATTGCGGGGATTATGGAGTGGAAGAAGAAGAACACCTTTGGCACGCTTGCTTTTACGTCGTACGGAGCATTCTGGTTGACGCTTGTTGCGCTGATTGTCTTACCGAAGCTCGGATGGATCGACAAGACCTCCGACAAGGGCATGGTTTGTTACTTGACAATGTGGGGTATTTTCACACTGCTTCTCTTTGTTGGGACGCTCAAGATCAACAAGGCCCTCCAGGTGGTGTTCGGGTCACTTACAATCCTGTTTTTTCTGCTCGCCATCGATCATGGCACGGGAAGCGTCGCGGTCAAGACGTTCGCGGGATACGAAGGGATTTTCTGCGGGCTTTCCGCCATGTATGCCGGCATTGCGCAGGTGCTTAACGAAGTTTACGGCAAGACCGTGCTTCCGCTTGGGCCGGCGAAGAAGTAGCCGGTTTCCCTACGGCAAGGAGGGTCGCTGGGACGGCAAGGTTGGGTGGCCGCGTTTTGCAGAATCGCGGCCTTCTCATTTATGGCGTCGGTCAGAATCTTCCACGGAGTTTGACCACGCGTCAACGGGATCAGACGTGAATGCAAAGGATGATTCGGCAGACTGTGATACGTGCCGCTCCTGATTCGCGTGCGTGTTCTGCACCGAAAAGGCGAGTTTTGACGCCGGGACCGCACCCTACATTCCTCTAAACTCGAGAAACATCCTTGATCCCGAGCATGTCAAACTGCTCGATGAAGCGAGCGCGTTGCCGCCTGAATATCCTGGTTGGATGGTCGACCGGCAGAATCGGGACCCGCAACAGGCAAGCGGTCAAAGCAAAACCCGAACGATTCTGGTTGATTAATAGAAATATGGCTAGGAAAGGTGAAGCAAATTGACGAAGGCGGAACGATTCACTCGCTGGGTGCAAGACCTCGTGGCCCGTCTGCGGCAGGAAATAGTCCGCGGACGAGGCCAGGAGGGCAACACGGCTGTCGTTTCACAGGAACCAACTGTTATTGGAAAGGAACTGCAAATGCTAAAAATGGGAAACCGTGATGAAAAAGATGCCGGCAATGACTTTAGGCACGGTCGTGAGAACTCAAGCGCCGGCGCCAGGTCGAGATCATCGGAGGAAACAGTGATTGGGGAAAACATTTCAATCGAAGGGACCGTGCTTGCCGATGAGGATATCATTATCGAAGGTCGGATGAAGGGGACCATCGAGACCAAATCGCATTGCATAACCATCGGACCCAAAGGACATATTGAAGCTGATGTGGATGCCCAAGATGTGGTGATCAGCGGCATGATGGCAGGTAACATCATCGCGCGTAACAAGGTGCAGATCAACAAAGAGGCTGATTTTACGGGTCGGATCACGGCAAAGCGCATTGCAATTGAAGACGGGGCCTATATCAAGGCGACCATCGAGTTGGAAAAAGAGGAGAAGCAGAAGGCCCAGGCATCCGAGCCGACCATCTCCGAACAATCTGCGGAGCCCCAAAGTGCACCTGAACCTTCGTCGATGCCTCCGGCATAGTACGATGCATTTGAGCGCTGTTGAGAGCCGCCCTCTTCGCGGAAGCATTGTACGGGAAGTGGGCGAATACGAAAGCAGAATGTTGCAACGATATTTTGCGCATCTTGCCAAGTGTGAAAAACCGGAGATTCTTGATATCGGTCCGATATCGGGAAATAACATTTCGGTTTTTCTCAGCCTTGGCGCAAAACTGAGCGTATGCGATTTCATACTGCGATTGACTAATAAGATGCCTGGGCAGGAGCTTGAGAAAGCGCTCGGAATCCTTGACTACCGCGATTATCGGTTCGACGGTATCCATGTGTGGGATATTCCGGATCACCTCGAAACGTGGTTACTGACAGACCTTGTGAAAACGTGGTTTGCCCTATTGAAACCGAACGGCCTGCTCGTCATGATGGCCGGTCCCTCATCCACGCCGCAGCCGTATTTACATATCGCACGGCTTGTCCGGGGCACGACGGTGCAGCTTCAGGAGATTCGGGCAAAGGAGTTGGCCTACTTTCACCGGTCCAACCGCGATATCGAGATCGTCATGCGGCCGTTGGAACAGCGTACCTCATATCTCTGCACCAACGGCGAGCGCGAGTTTCTTTTTGGACGCCCCTAGGAGGTCTGCAGGCGTGATAGTGTTCCGTTAAATCCCGTGAAGGGGAAATACCGTCTTCTTGACATATTCAACTGTGGCCGTTACTTCGCGGAGGATATTCTCTTTCTCGTCGCCCATTGCATAGATCCTCATGTCGCGCAGTCCCGCATGCCATTCCGAATTTCCCAGAAAAACGCCGCCCATGCCAATTGACATGTCGGATTCCGGCTCTATGCCACACAAAACGGTCCACAAAAGCGCCCAGCCCCGGGCCGTGTTGTCCGGGTGGTAGCCGCCGCCACCCAGCGCCACAATGGGCACTCCGGGTTGCATGACAAGAGGAAGAATATCCGCAAAGGCGTTGTTGGTCATTTTAAGATGGGCCAGCGGGTCGGTGGACAGCACGTCCATGCCGAGTACCAGAACGACAACGTCTGGTGCGAAGGCCGACAGAAGCAGGGGAACAATATCCTTGAAGGCCGTGCAGTAGATGGCGTCGTCGGTGCCCGCAGGCAGGGGAACGTTAACGTTGAAGCCGAGGCCGTCACCGTCGCCGATTTCGTTTTCGAACCCGCCCCAGGGGAAAAGCGTCTTGCCGCTTTCGTGGAACGACACGGTAAAAACCCGGGGGTCCTTGTAAAACGCGGCCTGGGTGCCGTTTCCGTGATGCACATCGAGGTCCAGGCAGAACACCTTCTTGCCCGCATTAGCGAGAAGGAAACTTGCAATAGCGACATCATTGACATAGCAGAAACCGCCGGCCTTATCGGCATATGCATGGTGGTAGCCGCCCGATGGATTAAAAGCTACTCGGTAACCGGAATCCAGGACGAGGCGTGCGGCGGTGACGGTTCCACCCGCCGCGAGAGTCGCATAAGTGAAGAGGTCGGCGAATATCGGCGTGTCCTGGGTGCCCAGGCCAGCATGCAGGTCCGAAACTTCGAAAGATCCGGCTGATACCCGTTGCAGACGATCAATGTATTCAGGGGTGTGGAACTGGGTAAGTTCGTCGTAGGTGAGCGGGACTGGCGCAACTTCGGCGCGGTTGCCGCCGGTGTAGGAGCCACTCGACGTGAGGATCGCCTTGGTGAGAGCGGCCCGCTCGGTCTTGAATGGGCACGAGGAGGGATAATGATACTTTTCAATTTCGCTTGAATGAATGTATGCGTAGCGTGTCTGTTCCATGATAGTTTACGGATAGGTTTTGACCGATACGATTCACGTGGCACTGCGCAGCAGGACGGTCAAGAAAAACAAAACAGACCCGCGCAGAATGTATTTTTTACGGTTTCCCAAAGCTGGAGTGTCGGGAAAATTATCGTTAAATATGATAAAATATACCCAAATCGCATGTTAAAAGGACGAGGAAAATGAGTTTCGACAAGTTACTCTCGCCGGCATCGGTGGCCGTGATCGGGGCCTCCGCCAATCCGGACAAGGTAGGGTATGCTGTACTTAATAACATCGTCACAGGCAAATTCCCGGGCTCAATCTATCCCGTAAATCCGAAAGCCGACGAGATCCTTGGACTAAAGTGCCATAGGACCTTGGCCGAGATTGCGGGGGAAATTGAATGTGCTGTGATTGTTGTAAAACGCGAGCAGGTGATTCAGGTCCTCAAGGAGTCTATCGATAAAGGGGTAAAGGGAGTCATTATAATCACCGCGGGATTCGGTGAAACGGGAGACGAAGGAAGAAAACTTCAACGTGAAATTTCCCAGATGGCGCGCCAAGCGGGCATCACGCTGCTTGGGCCTAACTGTCTCGGTCTCATTAACCCCGTGCACCGGTTCAATGCGTCGTTCGGGCAGCCCATGGGAGAACCGGGGCATATCGCCTTTATTTCGCAGTCGGGCGCTCTCATCACCGCGATCCAGGATATTGCTGCCAACAACGGGATCGGATTTTCGCTGCTCGTTTCGATGGGAAACAAGGCAGCTCTTGACGAAGTGCAACTGATCGAGACCCTGCGCAATGATGACAACACCAAAGTGATTGCCGCCTACCTAGAAGACATCTCACGCGGCCAGGACTTCATGCGCGTGGCCGAACGCGTGGGCAAACAAAAGCCGATCGTCATCCTCAAGGCAGGACGCACACTGGCAGGCGCGCGTGCTGCGTCGTCGCACACAGGCAGCCTCGCAGGCGCTGACGCGGCATACGACAGCGCTTTTGAGCGCACCGGCGTCATACGCGCTAATTCCATCGAGCACCTTTTCGATGTGTCAACCGCGCTTGCCTACCAGCCCCTGCCCGCCGGCGACCGGATCGCGATCGTAACAAACGCTGGCGGCCCCGGCATCATGATGTCGGACGCACTCGAAATGGCCGGTCTCAAAGTTGCAAAGCTCGACGACGATACGAGCGCCAAGCTCCAAAAACTGCTGCCGCCGGCCGCCTCAGTGCACAATCCCGTTGACGTGCTGGGTGATGCAAGCGGTGAAACATATGGGAAAGCCATCGACATCCTCCTTGCGAGCGAATCCATCGACGGTCTCGTGATCATTCTTACCCCGCAAAAAATGACCGATGACGTAGGAACGGCCAAGGAAATTGTTCGGGTCGCCGGGAAATACAACAAACCGGTTCTGACTTGCTTTATGGGAGCCGAGATCATTTCCAAAGGCGTGGCCATTCTGCAGGCAAACCGGATTCCGCAATACCCGATTCCGGAACGCGCGGCAAAGACGATGAACGAAATGGTGGCCTATGCACGGTACAAGGTGCGGCAGCTTCGCATGGTGGAACGGTTCGCGGTCAACAGAAATCCGGTCATCAAAATCCTGCGTTCCTACCGGTACAGGAAGATGTTCGAAATAGGGGAATTCGACGCAAAGGCCGTGATGAAGGCGTACAACTTCGACGTGCCGCGAGGCATACTTGCCACTACGGCGGGCGAGGCGGTGCGCTTCGCAAACGAAGCCGGGTTTCCTCTCGCCATGAAGATTTCCAGCCCCGACATACTTCATAAATCCGATGTCGGCGGCGTGCGCATCGGCTTGGCAAGCGCCTCCGCAGTGGAGGATGCGTTCGAACTCATGATGTTGCGGATAAAACGCAAGATGCCCGATGCCGAGATACGGGGCGTGCTGCTCGAAAAGATGGCGATGGGAGGAAGGGAAGTTATTCTGGGCATGAAGCGCGATTTGCAGTTTGGGCCCATGCTCATGTTCGGCCTGGGCGGCATCTTTGTGGAAGTGCTCAAGGACGTAACGTTTGGCCTCGCGCCGGTTACCGCGGAAGAATGCATGTCGATGATTGAATCCGTCAAGACCTACCGCCTCCTCAAGGGAGTCCGGGGTGAAAAACCCGTCGACGTGGACGCCATAGTGCTTAACCTGCAGAGGCTTTCACAGCTGGTAATGGATTTCCCGGAGATCGAAGAGGTCGACATCAATCCGCTCAAAGTGGGGCAAGAAGGAGACGGCGCCGTGGTAGTTGATGCAAGGATAATTCTTACAAAGGAGCCCGGGCAATCATGACCGACTGGAAAGAACGGTACAAGAATAAATTGACAACTGCCAATACGGCCATATCGCGGATACGCCCTGGGGCCCGTATCTTCATAGGCACGGGATGCGGCCAGCCGCAGATGCTCGTATCGGAGCTGGTTTCGAGCAACAACGAAATCATCGACGCGGAAATATATCACCTCCTTACGCAGGGTGAAGCGCCTTATATCAGTGAAGAATACAGCAAGAAATTCAGAACATGCAGTTTCTTTTTGGCACCCAACGTTCGCGAGGGGATCGTAAGCGGACGCGGCGACTATGTTCCGATTTTTCTGTCGGAAATTCCCTCCCTTTTCAAGCTTGGCAGGATCCCCCTCGACGTGGCCCTTATCCAAACCAGCCCTCCGGACAAGAACGGCAACCTGAGTCTTGGCATATCGGTTGACATTGTGAAGGCGGCGGCTGAAAACAGCCTCTTGGTTATCGCCGAAATCAACGAAAAGATGCCGCGCACCTACGGCGATTCCTTTATACCGGCGGACCTCGTGGACGCCATGGTCCTCAGCGGGAGCGACATACTGGAATACCGGCTTCCCGAATCGGACGCGACCATCGATGCCATCGCCCGGAATGTGTCGTCGCTCGTCGAAGACGGTTCCACCGTGGAGGTTGGCATCGGCACCATTCCTCAGGCGGTGTTGCGATACTTTGGCGAAAAAAATGACATAGGAATCCACACCGAAATGTTCAACGACGCGATAGTTCCACTGGTCGAAAAGGGAGTGATTAACGGCAACCGCAAGACGATCAATCGTGGAAGGGTGACGGCGAGCTTCTGTCTCGGAACCCGCCAGCTGTACGATTACATTCACGAAAACAGTCTGTTCGAATTTCGTCCTTCCGAATATGTCAATGATCCCTTCGTGATTGCTCAGCACAACAAGATGGTTGCCATTAATGTCGCGATCGAAGTGGACATGACCGGCCAGGTGTGCTCGGACTCCATCGGGTTCAATTTCTACAGCGGCGTGGGCGGACAGGTAGATTTCAACCGCGGCGCGGTCCGCGCCAAGGACGGGAAAGCGATCATCGCCCTTCCGTCAACTGCAAAGAACGGCACGGTGTCGCGAATTGTGCCGCGGCTTACCGAGGGCGCAGGAGTAGTGCTCACGCGCGCCGACGTCCACTACGTCGTTACCGAGTATGGCATCGCCGAGTTGTTCGGCAAAAATATACGCGAACGCGTGCTCGCGCTTGCGCAGGTGGCTCACCCGGACTACCGCAACGAGATCCTGAAGGAGGCGAAAGCGCGCAATTACATCTACCCCCACCAGAAAGAGCTTCCCTCCACGGGCGCTCCGTCGCCCGGTGAATTTGACAATGTGAAGCCCCTCTCGGATGGAACGCAATTGTATTTCCGGCCCATCCGTCCGACGGACGACAAACTCCTGCGCGATATGTGCTATGCGCTTTCGGAGCGGTCGATTGCATTCAGGTTCTTCAAGCCCATCAAGGCGTTTCCGCACCGTTTTGTCCAGGACTTCACAAATTGTGATTTTTCCAAGGACATGGTAATTGTCGGTTTGATCCAGGATATGGGCGGCGAACAGATGGTGGGCTTGGGCAGCTATCACCTCAACAAGGCCACCAACAAGGCAGAGGTGTCGTTTCTGGTCCGCGACGAGTGGCAGGCCAAAGGCATCGGCACCGACCTTCTGGACATGCTCACGGATATCGCCAGGAAACGGGGTATTGTCGGGTTTGAGGCGGAGGTGCTGGAACAGAACCAGCCCATGCTTGCGGTGTTCTACAATTCGGGATTCAAGGTTTCGACGAAGAAAATGGAAGACATGTACCACATTTCGTACGACTTCGAGGAGAAGTGAAAGAGACAGAGGAAACGGCAAATGCGGAACTACTGGCTTTGTTTTGTTCCTCTGTTTGTTGCGGTTGACGCCATCGGAGTTCTGCCGCTGTTTATGAATCTCACGCACGGCGTGAAACCTCTGCGGGTTCGGAAGATCGTTTTCCAGTCGGTAATCACCGCTCTTGTGGTTGCCCTGGTCTTCTGCGCCATCGGCGAGATTATTCTCAACCTGCTGGGCATCACCGTATCTGATTTCATGATTGCAGGCGGCGTATTGCTGTTTGCGCTATCGTTGTACGACCTCATATCGTTTGACAAACATCAACACAAAGTGGACGTTCAGAGCCTTGGTGCCGTTCCGGTGGGCGTGCCGCTCATTGTGGGACCGGCGGTGCTTACCACTACCATTCTTCTTCTCCGTCAATATGGACTCGCCCCCACGATCACCGCGGTCGTGGTCAATGTGGCCATTGCGGGCGTGGTGCTTTGGTTCTCGCAGGCAATAATCCGGACACTTGGCAAGACGGGCGCAAAAACGGTGTCAAAACTCGCCAGTTTATTGCTTGCTGCGATCGGCGTCATGATGGTGAGAAAAGGCGTTATGATGTTGTTTGTACGTTGATAATCCTGTAAAGGGCTGGAGCGATGGAGCGGCTTGAAAAAACGCCACGCGTTACTGCGAGTTGAGCAAGGTTTTTCCCCTTTAGGTCCTCATTTGCAATCCGGACTGTTTAGCCATGAACTTTTCGTGTATCTTCGACTGGGACGGTATCATCATCGATTCGTCCCAGCATCATATCGAAGCCTGGAAACGCCTTGCAAAAGAAGAAGGCCTCGTTTTTCCCGAACATCTGTTCAAACAAAGTTTCGGGATGAAGAACGAGGAAATAATCCCGAAGTTGTGGAAATGGACGAACGATCCTTCCCAGATTCGACGCATAGACAAGAAGAAGGAAGGTCTGTATCGCGAGATGATGAAGGAAGTCGGATGCGTGGCATTGCCCGGTGTTAGATCCCTGCTTGACTCGGCTGCGTCCCACGCAATCCCTTGTGTAATCGGCTCTTCTGCACCTAAAGCGAATATCGTCACGGGTCTAGACATTCTAAAACTCGCTCCCTATTTTGTTTCTGTAGTCTCAGGCGAAGACGTGGAACTCGGCAAACCGTCGCCGCAGATTTTTCTCGAAGCTGCGCGCCGGATAGGCAGAGAGCCGCAGGAATGCGTTGTGTTTGAAGACGCAAAGGTGGGTGTGGCAGCCGCAAAGGCGGCCGAAATGAAGGTAGTGGCGGTCACCAATACGTATCCACCTGAGGAACTGGGGGACGCGGACATTGTTGTGGATAGCCTGGGACAAATTTCCATAGACGGTCTCAAAGAACTTTTTGCATCCTAACGCGTAATGAAGATGGACACTGCCAACCGCATCGCTGAACGCCTTTTCTCCCGTACCAGCCAAGGCATCAAACTTGGGCTGAAACGGATGCAATCTGCAGCCGACCGTCTTGACAATCCACAAGAGACCTATTCTTCGCTGCATGTTGCCGGAACCAACGGCAAAGGTTCGGTGTGCACGTACCTGGAATCATGCCTGCGCACCATGGGGTTCAAAACAGGACTCTTCACTTCGCCGCACATCGTTGATTTCGAGGAAAGGTTCACTGTAGGCGGAAAGACAGTGTCCGGCGCCCGGTGGGTAGACGTGTACCGGGACCTTCAACCGACAATTGATGAGCTGGAGCTCACCTTTTTCGAAGCGTCAACACTGATTGCATTTGAGCTTTTCAAACGCGAGGACGTAGAGTGGGCGGTTTTTGAAACCGGTTTGGGGGGACGGCTCGACGCAACAAATATTCTCTTCCCCAACGTGAGCGTCGTCACACGGATTGCAATGGATCACATGATGTATTTGGGCGACGACCTTCTGTCCATTGCAAGGGAAAAACTCGGCATTGTCAAACGAGGTGTGCCGCTTGTCATGACGGAACCCGATGATCGGAATATTCGAAAACTTGCCATGGACCGGTGCCTGCATAAGGGATCCCAATGTCAATTTGTGTCCCAAACCCAGGCCGGCGATATCCGCTATGCAGTGGAAAGGCCGTCGTTTGTGTACCGCGACCGGAGATTTGAGGTGCCGTTTGCAGGTAGGTATCAAGTGGAAAACGCACTGATCGCCATCCGAGCGCTTTTGGCTGCCGGGTTCACGGACATGGATGTCATTGCCAGGGGAATTCGTTCAGCGTTCATTGCAGGGAGGTTTCAGATCGTTCAATCAGACGGAAAGACAATCATATTCGATGTCGGACACAATCCAAACGCGGCTCAATCGTTTGCGGAAACCCTGGCAATGCTGTTTCCGGACTCAACCGTTTGTCTTGTGACGGGGATAATGAAGGACAAGGATGCCTCAGGCATGTTTGCGTGGTATTGCAAAAGAGCCTCGCGAATCATTTTGACGAGGCCCAATGTTGAAAGAAGCGCTGAGACCGCAATCCTGCGATCAAACATCCCCGCGTGGTTCTCGGGAGAAGTGTGTGAAATACAGAGGGTGAGTGGTGCTGTCGAAAAGGCTTTTGAATCACCGGAGAAGGTCGTATGTGTTGTTGGATCGTTCTATACTGTCGGGGAGGCAATGAAGAAAATCGGCATATCGCCTTATCGAAATACTTGATTTTGTGCAGGATGGGAAAGTAGCGTTGAAGTGCCTGTGCATATCATCCTGTCGTGAAATACAGCGGGCTTGTTGCGGCAAAAGTCTTTGTTCCGTCCTGCCTTGCACACGAAACTTCCGCCCGTGCATACGCATCTTTCGAGTACAAACCAAGGGAGATCTCCTGAATTATCATATTGTGACCGCTGTAACCCCTCGAAAAGACGATTCGCTCCTTCTTTTCGCCAACCTGGCCGAGGAATATGTCAAGACGTTTCGGAGTTCCAAATTCATAACTGCTTTTGATGGTGGCGGTTATTGAGCCCTTTGCGGGGGCGGTTAGCTGTGCTGAACCAGCGTCCTCACCCAATGAGGATGATTGGATTATGGCGAGATATGGTCCGCTCGTCACGAATGTTGCGCCTCTTTGGATCGCTGAGAGAACGTCTCCTCCGGACCTTGCTTTGCAGTAAATCCCTGTCCTTGCAAAGGAAAGATGGCGGTTGAAATTCTCTGAAATGGAAAAAAATGGAGTGCTCAAATAACGATACCTGTTAAAATCTCCGTGAGAATCGTTTCCGGCAATAACCGGTAGTCGTCGTCCTCTCAGTAGTTCATTTATCCACAATTGTTTGCCTGCAAGCCACGTAGTGCCAAATCCATCATTGACCGCCTGAACGGCATCAAGATTTACGGCCATTTCTTTTTGCGTCCAAGAACCACGTCTCAGTAGAATTCGCTGAAGCAATCCGAACCTTGAGCCTGGGTGGGCGGCCATTGCAAGCCCTCCTTGCCTATGAACTTCCTTGATTGCTTCGTCTAGCCTCATTGTTTTAAATTTCTTCGACCTTGCTCCGTCCACTGATCCGGTAATAAATTTATTAAGACCTAGTCCGCAGAGATGAATTGCTTTGCCACGGACGTTAAGAGTCGAAATCTCTTCTCCCAAAAGAATAATATTTTTGAAGGTGCCAGGCGGGGATGTTGCCCCGACGAGTGAATTCCAGCGGGCCAACGTATTGTCCTTCTGGAGGTAATCAGCCATAGAACAGGCAAGATCGTAGGAATGGTCGGTTATCCCTACGAAGTCCAATCCGCAAGTATTTGATATTAGATCGATTATATTTATTGGGGGGCCGAATTCAACTTGACTCTGGGAGTATTGAGAATGCACGTGCAGATCACCAAATGCACACGTGTCGTGCCCTGGAAGCTGTTCATCGGATAGGTAACATGAAAACGGGAGTTTGGAGGTTGAAAAGAAATTATCGTTAAGCACGACCCATCGCCGTTTCTCGTTCTGCAAGGTGGCCATGCAATTTACGAAAATTCTGCCGCTCGGGAGAGCCCTTCTCGAAATGCGGAAGACAAACACACGGGCCTGTTCGCGAAAAGGGTGGTCGATAACACGGGAAGTTGGATCGTTGAATTTGAACGCGAGCGGCGCCATTCCCTCCTGTGAAACCGTGACGGCGACGTCGGCCACCGTGGCGTTGAACCTATGGATATCGTTGACAATAAGCACAACAGGAAGATCATTTCCGGGATCGCAACGGTACGGTAGATCGAAGACAATCTCAGGTTCTTTCTTGAAGATGAGACTTGGAAATGCTGGAAAGAACCGAAAATGGGTTTCGGCGTAGAGAAACACGGGATGAAACGGCGCGGAAAAGGAAAGCATACTGTATTTTAATATAGATTCTCCTTGATGAGCGGACACAAGAATGAGAACAGACGACTTTGATTTTGCCGTTCCACCTGACCTTGTCGCCCAATACCCTTGCGCGAAGCGGGATGAATGCAAGTTGCTGCACCTTGCACGAGAATCCGGCGCCATAACGGACCACTGTTTCTTGGAACTTCCTAACCTGCTTTCTCCTGGTGATAGGCTTATCTTCAACAATACCAAGGTCATGCCTGCCAGGCTTCTTTGCCAAAAACAGTCGGGAGGAAGGGTGGAATTGCTGTTTGTGGAGCATGGGGCCAATGGCTGTTGGAAGAGCCTCACACGTCCTGGCCGTGGACTTGGCGTCGGGACCAGAGTGCGGGTATGTGCTGCTTTGGACATTTCCATTGAGGTAAGTGCTGTAAATCCGGATGGAACTCGCGAGCTGTCTCTCGCTCCTGATTCTCCTGTCAAGGATCTTGGGGAACTGCTTGGGCGGTATGGAGTAATGGCGCTTCCTCACTACATCAAAAGGCCGTCAACTCAGGAAGATGCTTCGGCATATCAAACCATATTTGCCAAACGCGAAGGAGCCATTGCATCTCCGACAGCAGGCCTTCATTTTACACCGGAGATCACGAAAGCACTTTCATCGCGCGGCGTGGACATGTCGTATATAACGCTGCATGTTGGCATTGGCACTTTCCGGCCGGTGAAGGTTAGTGATCCTCTCGATCACGCTATGCACGAGGAAACGTATGAGTTGACAGAAGAAACTGCCGAAGAAATCCTGCGTACCAAAAAACACGGCGGCAGGGTAATCGCGGTGGGCACGACCGCGGTGCGCGTCCTGGAACATTGCAGCGGGCACGATGGCTTTCCCGTTCCGTCCGGAGGCAGAACCAGCCTTAAGATTCTTCCAGGATACGAATTCAGGGTTGTTGACGGAATGGTAACCAACTTCCATGTGCCAAAGTCAACGCTTATCATGCTGGTAAGCGCCTTTGCAGGGCGAGAACACGTGTTGCGTGCATACCGTCATGCCGTGGCGAGGCGCTATCGTTTTTTCAGCTACGGGGACGCGATGCTGATTGCATGACATGCTCGATATCTCTTGCAGGGTGCAAAACGTTCTTGATGTTGACAATAAATCTGCCGCCACTTATTTTACAGTTCATGTGCATGATAAGCCCGCGCGCTTCCGGCCTAGCGGGCTTCATTTTTTGACTACGACGCATTGAAGAACCTTGCAGCAAGCTGCGAGGAATCTTCCATCCCTATGGAAAAAAACATATCTATAGTCGCTCGCTAACCCCGAAGCAACCTTTGGGGAATGCGCTCGCTATGGGATTCAAAGAAACAATATTCGCTCGCTGTTAGAATCACCACCACGTCGATCATTGCAAATCAGCTTCGCCCTGCAGAACGCACACCGGACGAAACTTTTCCGCTTGGTGCGGTGCACATGCAGACCTTGAGGACAATTTGAAAGGATGCGAACCATGAGCGCGGGTATAATGCAGAAATCTCCAGACAGCATTCTCTGGCAGGACTATCGGGCGGCCAACACGGGAATGATTGTCTACTATTCGTCGGACCCCGTTTCCGAGATTCCCATCAGGGAGATTCCCGACGACGCCGACTCTCCGGTGGTTCCAGAGCCCAATTACGAATCGGGAACGTACGGGTTCTACGGATGCTCCAGGACGAAGATCAGGGGAGCATTTGCAAAGAGCAAGATCCGGTATATGTTCTTCCTCACCAAATACGCTGGAACGAAGGATGGATTCAAAGACAAAATGCTGATTACCGGATACTATCACATCGCGAAAACCGCCGACGTGCAAAAGCTCCATTTGCGCTATTTGAACGAATACTCCTGCATCGATTCTGCAACGTGCATCGCTCTTCGAGCCGACGAGGTAGTGTTTGTGGCCCTGGAAGACGCGTTTGAGGTTTCGCCGGACCGGCTTAAGGAATGGGGATTCAACGCCAAGGTGTCGAAACAACTTCGCATTATTCTCACCCCCGAAAGCACTTCGGAGCTCCTTACATATCTCAAATCAAAACCGAACAAACTCGACTCCTACGTTGCTGAGACAAGGCGCCTATCTCCCTACGATGAAGCAATAGCTCAAGACGCAGAGGAAGATGTTTCAGCGGATGCTGCGCAGGAGCAATTGTCATCCGCACAGGAAATTCAGGAATCTGCGCGGGAAACAATGCTCACAGATCAGCAACAAGGGGCCTTGCTTCCGGAAAGCATGCCTGCGCCTCCGACGGATTCTCCTCCCCAGGAACCAATCCCGCCCGGCACTGATTGAGCATTGGAGCCTTTCCAGAATTCTCCACAGGAATTGCCGTCGCTTCACCCCGTTTTGTTTCTGCTGATTGCGGAACGCAAGCGATGTATGCCAGTCACACCATGAAACAACAAATCGCAGAAAGGATATTAAGGGCGATAGAAGAGAAGGTATTTCCCGGGTGCGTGGTCGGTTTTGTTTTGAGCCGGGGGAAACCGACGGTGATGGCCTTCGGCTACCACACCCTCGATGCAGATTCCCGTCCGATGACGGAGAATTCAATCTTCGATGTTGCCTCGATCACAAAGGCTATTCCTACATCGAGCCTGGCACTGCGTTGTCTGGACCGCGGCTGGCTTGATCTAAACGACACGCTGATAAAATATGTGCCGGAATTCAGTAATTCTCATAGAGAAAAGGTGCTCATCCGTCATCTGCTTACTCAGACCCTCAACTACAATTTCCGGCTTTCCGCGCTCAAGGACAGCGGCCCCCAAGGCATCCTTGACGCCATTCTGTCAACCGAATTTCCAAATGAACCAGGTTCGACATTCTTCTACGCCAATGCGACAAGTATTCTTCTTGGAATGGTGGTGGAAAAACTATACGGTGAATGCCTGGCTGTCACCGCTCAGCGGGAATTCTTTGGGCCGCTTGGAATGGCAAAAACATCGTTTTTTCCCGAGCAATTTCCGAAACAGGAGATTGTTCCCACGGAAATTGATCCATGGCGCGGAAAGACGGTGCAAGGGGCGATCCACGACGAAAGCGCTTTTGTTCTTCGAAAAATCATGGTGGCTGGATCTGCAGGACTGTTTTCCACAGGTCCCGACATCATGCGGTTCTTGAACATGCTCCTAAACAATGGTGTTTGGGGAGGCAAAAGGTATTTTTCCAGCCATTGCATGGACCAGATTCAAACAAACCAGATTGCCCATCTTGGATTGCAAGGCGGCCTTGGCTGGGAACTTGAACAGAATCGGTATATGGGCAGACGTTGCCCGAAGAAGACGATCGGCAAGACCGGATTCACGGGGTGCGTTTGCATGTGCAATATTCCCGGCGGGGCCGCAATGGTTTTGTTATCCAATTGCACATTCCCGAAAAGGAGACCGGATTCGCAGGCAATAGACGCCGTGCGGCGGGACGTCGCAGATATCGTTTTTGGTGCTCTTAACCGTTAGGCTGCCATACCAGAGGGAGATTCGCATATGACAAAGAAGACATTCAAGAAACACGTTACCTGCATTGGCGCCGGCTATGTTGGCGGGCCTACCATGGCGGTGATCGCGGCGAAGTGTCCTGATATCAAGGTAGCCGTCGTGGACGTCAACGCTTCGCGCATCGCCGCATGGGAGAGCGACGACCTTCCAATCTACGAACCCGGCTTGCTCGATATGGTGAAGAAAGCCCGCGGGAGGAACCTGTTTTTTTCAACCGACATCGACGCGGCAATCCGCACTGCCGACATCCTATTCGTTTCTGTCAACACCCCCACTAAAACCTTTGGCGAAGGAGCAGGCAAGGCCCCGGATCTCCAGTACTGGGAAAAGACTGCGAGAAACATTGTGAAGGCGTCGCAGTCCGACAAGATCATCGTGGAGAAAAGCACGCTTCCGGTGCGCACCGCGCACGCGATGGAGCGAATTCTTAATGCAAACAACAAGGGTATCCATTTTGAAGTTGCGTCGAACCCCGAATTCCTCGCCGAGGGGAGCGCGGTGAAAGACCTTCTGGACCCCGACCGCGTACTTATCGGAACCCAGGAGACACCAACAGGGCTTGCGGCCAGAAAAGAACTGGTTGACCTCTATGCGCACTGGGTTGACAGAAATGATATTATTACGAGCAATGTGTGGAGCGCAGAGCTTTCAAAACTTGCCGCCAACGCATTCCTGGCGCAACGAATATCTTCGATCAACAGCATGTCGGCGCTTTGCGAGAAAACCGAGGCAGACGTGGCCGAGGTTGGCTACGCAATTGGCAAGGACAGCCGTATCGGCTCCAAGTTCCTGAGCGCGAGCGTTGGATTCGGCGGGTCATGCTTTAAGAAGGACATTCTGAATCTTGTTTACTTGTGCGAGCATTACGGCCTCTCCGAAGTCGCCCATTACTGGGAATACGTCGTCAAAATCAACGATTATCAGATGACGCGTTTTGTGAGAGGCATGATTCATGCAATGTTCAATACCATTGCCAAGAAACGCATCGCCGTGCTCGGGTTTGCCTTCAAGGCAAACACCGGCGATACTCGCGAATCACCCGCCATTTACGTTACCAAAAAGCTCTTGGAGGAACAGGCTCATGTGGTGATCAGCGATCCCAAGGCGCTGGCAAATGCCAAGATCGACCTTGCGGATTGCAGGGGTGAAATCGAATATGAACGCGATCCGTACGTTGCGGTAAGGGGAGCGCACGCCATCGCGGTATGCACGGAATGGGAAGAATACAAGAAACTCGATTACAAACGGATATTCAAATCTATGGAGAAGCCTGCGTTTATATTTGACGGACGCAACGTGCTGGACCACCGGCGGCTGCATGAGATTGGGTTTAGTGTATTTCCGGTGGGGAAGAGGCCGCTCACCCATTATTAATGTATTTAACAAGATTGAAGAGGCAACCGACTCTGCCCGGTTGCCTCTTGTGCAATCATACCCGTTTAACAGCTGCTACTTCATTACCACTTACCCGTCTTCACCGCCTTCGCTTTCGGTAGGTCCTTGAGATCTTTCTCCGCATCTTCGATATTCTTCTGCGGAAGCTCCCAATCCGAAAGTTTGCCTTCCATAAATTTCGAATAGCCCATAAGGTCCATATGGCCGTGACCGCTCAAGTTGAAAAGAATGACCTTTTCTTTGCCTTCCTCCTTTGCCTTGAGCGCTTCCTGAATCACGGCGGCAACCGCATGGCTTGTTTCCGGGGCGATGATCATTCCCTCGGTGTTGGCCCATTTCATGGCCGCCTTGAAGCACTCGGTCTGGTTGATGGCCCTTGGTCTCACCAGGCCTTCCACTATTGCCTGAGATACGAGCGGGGCCATGCCGTGGTAGCGCAGCCCGCCTGCATGGATGGGTTCGGGAATAAAATTGTGGCCGAGCGTGTGCATGGGAAGCAGCGGCGTCATGCCGGCGGAATCACCGAAATCATAGGTGAAAATGCCGCGGGTCATAGTGGGGCAGGAGGCCGGCTCCACGGGGATGATATCGATGGCGGCGCCCGCGATCTTGTCAGCGACAAACGGGAATGCAAGACCGCCAAAATTACTTCCGCCGCCCGCGCAGGCGATCACCACGTCGGGCTTCTTGATCCCCACTTTCTGCAGCTGCTTCTTCGCTTCGAGCCCTATGATGGTTTGATGCAGCAGCACGTGATTGAGCACGCTGCCTAGCGAATATTTGGTCGACCCCGTCTTGTCGGTCACCGCGGCTTCCACTGCTTCACTGATGGCAATTCCGAGGCTGCCGGGAGTATTCGGGTCTTTCTTGAGAAAGCTTCTACCCGCCTCCGTTTCGGTACTCGGGCTTGCAATGCATTTCCCGCCCCATGTCTCCATCATGATCTTTCTGAACGGCTTCTGCTCGAAACTGATGCGGACCATGAATACTTTGCATTTCAGTCCGAGGAGGGAGCAGGAAAACGCCAGTGCGCTGCCCCATTGGCCGGCCCCGGTTTCGGTCGTGATGGTCTTTGTGCCGAATTGCTTGTTGTACCAGACCTGGGGAACTGCCGTATTCGGCTTGTGGCTTCCCGCTGGGGAAACGCTTTCGTCCTTGTAGTAGATTTTTGCCGGAGTCCCGAGCGCTTGCTCGAGGTATACCGCCCGCTTGAGCGGTGAGGGACGCCATCTGTAAAGGATGTCGATAATCTCCTCCGGAATAGTGATCCAGCGTTCCCGACTCACTTCCTGTTCGATGAGGTTCATTGGAAACACCGCGCCGAGCGCTTCGGGGGTGAGCGGGTTTCCGTCCGGGCCAAGCGGAGGCTGCAGGGGAGAGGGAAGATCGGCAGCAAGGTTGTACCACTGGCGGGGAATTTCATCGTCATTCAAAAGAATTTTGACGGGCAGTTTAATTGGCATAACATCTCCTTTTATGGTTCATTTAAACGGATGTGCGAACCGGGTATGATGGCAATAAAATAGTTTACCCAGTCATAATGTCAAGAGAATCAGTTGATCACGCCAGGCCGTACAGGCACGTGCGGGCAAGAAGAGACCGCGCACCGGCGGATAGTGATGGCATAGGTGCCGGGAGGCAAGTTATTTTTGTACCTTAGGATTTTGAATATTGGCGGGCAATCCCCGGGGGAAAACACACCATGAACCGGCTGCTTATCCTTCTCACTTTCCTTTTCGGTACGCTTGCCCCTCTTGGTGTGCAAAAGAAAGTAACGGTCGTTGCATCGGGTGAAACGCATGCAACTCTTGACGCATGCGATTGTCCTACGGCGCCGGGAGGCGGATTTGCAAAGCGCGCAAGCCTGATAGCAATGCTGCGGGATTCGGGTGACATAGTTCTTGTCGACGCCGGAGGCTTCTCCGGCGGAGGCGTGTACGATTCGTACACGCGCGGCAGAGTAGGCGATTCCCTCAGGACGCTTGCCGCGCTTCGCGCCATGGGATATATGAAGTATGATGCCGTGTGTATCGGCGACGACGACCTTCAGTTCGGCACGCACTGGCTGGCGTCGCAGGCCGCTGCTGCAAGAGTTCCGCTCGTTTCGGCAAACTGTTTCCTGCCGGACGGTCGTTTTCTTGCAGCGCCTTATGTTATTGTCCGGAGAGGCGCGTACTCGCTCGGCATAACCGGGGTGACCACGCAGGAACGCCTGGTATCTCAAGACGATTCCGTTATTATCCAGCAGCCCGTCTCCGCGATCCGGAAGATATGGAAGGAGCTCAGGGGGAAATCCGATTTCCAGATTATTCTTGCCCATCTTGGAGAGGAATTGAGCCGCCAACTGCTCGATACCTTTCCGGAATGCGGCCTTGTTGTAAATGGGCATAGAAAAAGCTCTACCGAGGAATTCATCACCTCGCAGGGGCAGGTGATGCTGCAGTTCGGGTTTCAGGGCAAGGCACTTTCCTTTGCGGAAATCGGCAGGGACAGCAAGGGGCTTGGGATTGCGCGCAACGGCTGGCTTGACGTGGGACCTGGAATTCCGGACGATCCGGTCGTCGACAAGCTGATTACGCTGCCGTCGCAGGGCGAGGGTTCTTACACCAAGACCGTGCTCGACTTGTACATCATGTCGCAATGCCAATTCGGGTGCGCCGCGCTCAGAGAGTTGGTTTCCATCGTCACGATGTTTCCTGCCGTCGAGTGGCATGTGTGGTTTGTCGGAACGGTTTCCATCGACGGCTCCATGTCGTCCTTGCATGGTGCGGACGAGCTTGACGATGAGTATTTGTGGTTGTCGGTGCAGGCGCTTTATCCAGGCGCGTGGCTGGAATTTCTTAAGGCACGCTCGTTTTCGGAGAATACTAAAACCGAAGCGGTCATTCGATCCATGGGGCTCAATTTGCCCAGGATCAAAGCATGGGCTGCCAAGAAAGGACGCGCCGAACTTGCGTTGCATTATACCCGGTCGATGCGCATGGGCATTAACGCCTCGCCGACCCTGCTTGTCAACAATGCATCTTTTTCGGGCGAGATTACGAAACCCCGGCTTGCAAAACTTTTGTGCGGAAGCAAAGAAGGCGCCTCAAGGTACTGCGATTCGATTCCGGAGTGTTTTTCCGATCAGGACTGCAAGAAGCCCACCAAAACCGGAACTTGCGTTTCGCGCAAAGGCGTCAAGGCCGTATGCGAATATGCCGACGCGGTCCGGTTTACGCTCACGGCGCTTGTGGCGGACTCCGCGTTTTCTCATCCGGAAAGTAGCGTTCTGGCCGGCATTACCGACGAATTCCCGGGCGTGGTTGTCGACTCGGTACGCGCGGGCTCGGCGCTAGGAAAGACATTCCTTGCCGATTACGATCCTTCGTTCTTGCCTTTTTTTCTCTTCGATAGAGCCGTTACCAAAGCGCCCAATTATGCCAACATCGAGTCTGCGCTTGTGCCCGCGCGGGACAAGTTTGCATTCAAGAAAGGCATGGTAAAGCCGTCATACTTTTACAAGCGCACACTGGAAGCGCCGTTGTTTGCGCTCTATGCGGATCCGGTGTTTCCGGGCACCAGGGATGCAATCAGGATCGTTCTTGCCGCTGCAAAGAACAATTCCGGGATCCGGGTTCTGCCGCTTGACTTCGGTGTATCGGACAGCGTCGGCGCACCGGCGGAAGAATCGTTACGCAGCGAGGAGGCGCTTCGCTGGCTTGTGATGTTGCACAAGTACCCGACATTGTTCCATCGGTACTTGGAGCTTTTTGCCGAACGCACCACCATGTCGTACTGGTTTACAGACTGCAAGAAACTCGGGATAAACGTTGACCAATTCGTGCAGCTAGTCGAGAAAAGCTCCTTGCTGCTTGCGGAGCACCGGAGGGAAGTCGAAGAACTGGGAATGAAGGAGCCGATTGAAGCTCTTGTCAACAACAGAGAGGTTATTGCGGTAAAGAACCAAAAAGAGCTTGGAGAAATGCTTTCTAAAGCAGTGAAGTGAAGCGAATCGCAAAGAATGCTACCGTAGCAATGCTTGGAGTTTCAACGTCTTGATGTCAAATCGTAAGGCAGATTCTTTGTGTGAGATCTTCTTTTGATCTCCCTTCACCAGACGAAGTCTTTCTCTTGAGGCACGTCGAGTCCTTTGACGCTCTCAAACTCGTAGTCTTTGTTTTCGTCTGAAACCAGTATCCTCTTTCCGTCCCCGCGAAGTGCCGATTTCCTGTCCGGCTGCCTGCTGCGGATGATGTTGAGCAGGCAAATCGCTTTTTCCATTCCGTCGCCCCGGCCGTAGTTCCACACCTCGTCCGGTTGCGCCATGCGACTGCCGTCGTAGATGGATTCGTTGGACATTTGAGCCAGCGCCAGCGCAGCATCCGGTATGTCAAGTTTTGATGCGCCGGAAATACTCACGGGATTTCGTTCGAGGGCGGCCTTGAGAAAGGGCTTCCACGGGCTGCGCTTTATGTCGCGAAACGCGGTAAACGCGAGATCGGCCACCGGATTATCGGAGCGAATGGATTCGAGGTACTCAACAATTCGTTCTCGGCGCCAGGTGACGTCGATCTCAATCGGCCGTTGATCGGCCCATGTTTTGTCTTCTGCAGGCAGCTTGGGCGCAATACGGCAGAAAGCCACCAGGTCATTCATGACCTCCTCCGTATTGAAGCAACTGTGCCTCAGATGGTTGCGAAGGCCGTCAAGCGATGAAACGCGGTCGATGGATATCTGATTTGACTTAAAATAATCCTCAACTTCATGGAGCATCAGGCGCCCGGGAAGCGGCTCCGGATAGAATTCATCCTCGTCTATTTCCTGGAGGAGACGCGGTCTGGTGTTGTCGCTTACTTTGAACTTACTGTTATGTTCGTAGGAGTAAACTTTTTCGGCCTGAATGTAACGCGGCCTGCCTCCAAGGTGGTGGATGATTTGGAAACACTTTTGCAGGTTGCTGTTTTGCCGCAGAAAATTTGCCAGGATTTCGAAATCGATGTCTGTCGTGAGAAACTTGGAAAGTTTGTCTTTGAATTGAGTGTAGGCAGGCCGGGATATGGTTGCCGTATTGTAGAGCGCGTGAATGTATCCCGTGTGGTGCGCCACGACGGTAACGCGCTCGTTCAAGAGCGCGCGCCGCGATTTTTCGCTGAGTTCGCTCCCGTTGAACCACATATTTTTGGTGACGACCCGCCGGTTGTTCGTAATTATGCCATCGTTGATGTCTACGAAGTTTTGCGAATGAAGCGGCGTTGCCATAAGATATATCTGTTCGAGGGGGACGCGCGCCACCACGAACAGTGCGCTCGCATAGAGCGTTGACAACGACACGCATTCACCCGCGCCTCCGGAATATCCCTGCTTGTGGCGAAAAGCCTCCATGGCCTCAATGGTTTCCGTCTTCCAATAGGGAATTACGTCCGATGTGTATTTGTCGAGTCCGAAGTGCCGGCGGATATCGATGTCGAAATAGTATTTATCGCCTTCGTACCCGAACAACGCATTGCTTTGTGCAAGCGCTTCCTGGCTTATGAAGGAAGAAAAACGCGCAAGTTCTTTTTCCTTGGTTGTGAGACCCCAGGTGTCGAGATCGAGGTTAAACGAGAATTTGTCGATGATATACTGTTTCGCGCGCAAAAGCCTCCGGTACTGGTTGAGCTCATCAATACCGGCAAACCAGGAATCGTCTTTCCACCTCCACAGGGCGGGAGACATGACATTGGCAAGCACGAGCGCGAAAAGAAGCTCGGGGAAAATAAAAACTTCCATGTCGGACAAAGTGATCGCCGATGAGTACTTTTCAAGTGAGGCAGGGCTATTTGGATCGTACCGAGGAGCGAGAGTGATTGGCATCGTTTGTGCTGCATTCATTTATGGAGTTTGTCCGCAGGGCCATGTGGGCCACCGGGGCTACGCACGCGTCTCGGGCACTCGCGCAACGGTGATCCGGTGCTCATCGTGCGGGCGGTTCCCTTGATCCCTGTAGAAATATATGTGTTTGCATCCAGGATAAATCTATTTGCGCAGAGGAACAATCGTTTATTTTTACAAAAGATTGTTCTCGGGCCATTTCCCGCATCTCCTGAATCGGGTAGTGTCACAGGATCTCATGAAAATTCTCGCCGATGTGAATATTCTTTTCGCGAAAGAGGCCTTTGGCCAGTTCGGTGAGGTAATTACCGTAGAAGGGCGTGATATAACCCGGGAGAGGCTCAAGGACATCGATGCGCTTCTGGTACGCTCGGTTACGCCTGTCAATCGCGATCTTCTCGACGGCACATCCGTCAAGTTCGTGGCAAGCGCGACAACCGGCACCGACCATGTGGATCTCGCGTACCTGAGGGACAGCCACAGGGGGTTTGCTCACGCGCCGGGATCGAATGCGAATTCGGTGGCCGAATACGTTGTCGCCGCACTCCTCTACTGTGCAGAAAAGAGGGACACAAAACTTGAGGGCAAGACGCTCGGGATAGTGGGAGTTGGCGACGTGGGAACCAGGGTACTTTATCTTGGTCGCGCTTTGGGAATGCGCTGCCTGCTCAACGATCCGCCCAAGAAAGCTCTTTCGGGCAGCGACCTGTACCTGCCGCTCACCGCCGTGCTCAAGGAGTCGGATGTTGTTACCATTCACGTGCCGCTTACGATGAAGGGCCCGGACGCAACGTACCGCATGGTGAGTGCCGAATTCATTTCCTCCATGAAAGAGGGCTCGTTCTTCGTGAACACGAGCCGGGGCGATGTTCTCCACGAACCATCGCTCATAAGCGCCAGGAAAAGGCTCGGGTGCGTGGTACTCGATGTGTGGAACAACGAACCGGAACCGGACCCCGGCACCATTGCGGTATGCGATCTCGCTACGCCGCACATCGCCGGCTATTCATACGATGGAAAGGTGAGCGGTACCGAAATGATCTATGATGCTGCCTGCGCTTTCTTTTCCCATCAAAGAAAATGGCGGCCGCCTTCGGCCTGCGACGATGACCAACCCAAGCAGATCGCGCTGAATGACGAAGTCGATCCGCTTGCCAAAGCTGTGTTAAAAGCATACCCCATTCTGAAAGATGATTCGCTGTTTCGAAAGATTGTTTTGTTGGATGCTTCCAGGCGCGGCGAGTATTTCGGCGCAGTGCGGAGCAATTATTCAAGACGGCTCGAATTCAAGAACTACGCCGTGGCAGTCGGCAGGAAGATTCCCGACTCCGTGAAAGCCGCGCTTGCGAACCTTGGGTTCGCCGTAACCACGGAACAAATAGGATGATGAAGGACGCGGAGGGTTGACAAAATGAACACACGCGGCGACATCGGGGTTGTAGGCCTTGCGGTGATGGGCGCCAATCTTGCCCTCAACATGGCTGACCACGGCTTCACTGTGGTCGTCTACAACAGGACGGCGGCAAAAACAAACGAATTTCTTTCCGGCCCGGCACGCGGGAAAAGCATAATCGGCGCCCGTTCGCTTGAGGAAATGATCGGCCGTCTTGAACGGCCTCGGAAAATCATGCTCATGGTAAAGGCAGGATCCCCGGTGGACGATTTCACCGACGTTCTGCTTCGCCTGCTTCAACCGGGCGATTGCATCATCGATGGGGGCAACTCGCACTTTACAGACTCCATGCGCCGCGCGAAACTCGTGGAAGCCGCGGGACTCTTGTATGTTGGGTGCGGAGTCTCCGGCGGGGAAGAAGGCGCGCGGAATGGGCCGTCTCTGATGCCCGGCGGCAGCGCAGCGGCATGGCAGCTGGTGAAGCCCATTTTTCAATCGATTTGCGCAAAAACGCCGGATGGAGTCCCGTGCTGCGATTGGGTCGGCGAGAACGGGGCAGGCCATTTTGTCAAGATGACGCACAACGGCATCGAATACGGCGATCTACAGTTGATCGGCGAATCGTACCAATTTCTGCGCGACGGTCTGGGGATGGAACCGGTGGAAATGTCAAAGGTCTTGTCCGAATGGAACAGGGGAGAGCTCAACAGTTACCTGGTGGAAATCACCGCCCATATCCTCGGGGTCCGCGACCAGGACGAATCGTTCCTTGTTGACAAAATTCTTGACGTGTCGGGCCAGAAAGGGACCGGAAAGTGGATCAGCGTGAGCTCCCTGGATTTGGGCGTTCCGGTCACGCTCATTGCCGAAGCAGTATTCAGCAGGTGTTTGTCGGCCAAGAAGGGCGAGCGCGTTCTTGCGTCCAAGGCGCTTGCCGGGCCCGACAGGAAAATTTCCGGAGAAAAACAGGAATGCATTTTAAACCTGCGGGACGCCTTGTTCGCTTCAAAAATAATCAGCTATGCCCAGGGCTTCATGCTTTTGCGTCAGGCGGCTGTGGAGTTTTCGTGGAACCTGGACCTGGGCAATATCGCGCTCATGTGGCGCGCAGGATGCATCATTCGAAGCGTGCTTCTCGATGGCATAAAGGAGGCTTTCAACAGGGACAAGACCCTTCCGTCGCTCCTCCTCGACCGGTATTTCAGTGACGCGGTTGCGCGATGCCAGGATGGGTGGAGGAAAACGGTTGCTGCCGCGGCTCTCGCCGGAATCCCCGTTCCGGCGCTGAGCGCCGGGCTTGCATTCTACGATGGTTATCGTTGCAACCGGCTTCCGGCAAACCTTCTTCAGGCACAGCGTGACTACTTCGGAGCGCATACCTACGAAAGAACCGACAGCCCGCGCGGGCGCTTCTTCCACACCGATTGGACGGGCCGAGGAGGGCAGACCTTTTCCGGAAGTTACAATGCGTAATATATTCTTTCCATATACGAATTCTTTGGAACACATCAGCACAAGGAGGGTACCATGGTGGAACTGATCAAGAAAACGGTGCTTGCGGGAGTCGGACTCGCGTTCATGACAAAGGAGAAGGCCGAAGTCGCTGCGAAGAAGATCGTGCGGGAAGCCAAGATTGCGGAAGGCGAGGGAAAGAAATTCGTTGATGATCTTTTGAAGAAGTCCGAGGAAGCCAGAAAAAGCGTGGAGAAGCTTGTCGACACTGCAGTGCACACTGCCGTCACAAAGCTTGACATCCCCACTCGTGCCGACATCAGGAAGCTCGAGGCTAGGATACGGGAGCTTGAAGGGAAGAAGTGAGCGAATGCGCGGGGACGAAAGCGGGCGGATGCATGCGCGTGCAACTATCGGCGCTCGGAGGGCTTTTCCGCCCGCATGCAAAAGAGTAAGGTCGTAGCATCGCGCTGTCGGCATCTTTCTTGTAGTCAAGTAGAAATCCCGAGTGTGGCCATGTTTCGAAGAATTCCCACCATCGGCCGTACCTACCGCCAGATCGCCAGGTACGGCGAGATCATGTCCGTCTTTATTAAGTACGGGCTGGGCGACCTGCTCGCCACCCTGCGCCTCGAACGGTATCTGCCGCCGGGATTGAGGCCCGCTGCCAAGCCTGACGCAAACTTGCACCATCTGTCGCACGGCGACCGCCTCCGCCTGGCGTTTGCGGAGTTGGGGCCCACATTCATAAAGCTGGGCCAGTTCATGAGCAACCGTCCCGACGTGCTGCCGCAGGAGATCATATCGGCGCTGAGGCAATTACAGGACTCAGTCGCGCCTTTTCCCGCCATACGCAAGGAACTCAATTTTCTCAATGAAGCGTCCCACATCGAACGTTTTGCGGAGAACTTTCGCGGCGACGCCACGGTGTATGTGCCGGTGGTATACCGCCATTTGACCACAAAACGCATCCTCACGACGGAATTCGTTGACGGAATAAGAGCTTCTGATGTTGCTAAACTAAAATCAGCCGGGCTTGATTTGAAGCAAATTGCGGAGCGAGGAACCACGCTTTTGTTCAAGCAGATCTTCGAACACGGCTTCTTCCATGCTGACCCGCACCCGGGCAACATCCTGATACTTGAAAGCGGAGTCATCTGTTTCCTTGATTTCGGAATAATGGGTATCTTGTCCCCGTCGCTCAAGGAGTACCTTGTTTCAATCATGCTCGGCGTTGTTGGCCGAGACCCCGGTAAGATCGCTCGAACGCTCGTTGAACAGAGCCGGCAGCCCATTGCGGATGTCCAAATGCTCGAATACGACGTTACCGAGTTGCTCGAAGACTATGTTCTCCTTTCCCTCAAGGACATCAACATCGGCGACCTCATGACGCGCCTCACAAAACTCATTATTACGCACAAGATAAGAATACTGCCCGGCTTCTATCTGCTTGTAAAGGCGATGATTACTATCGAAGGCGTTGGCCTCAGCCTTGACCCTGATTTCACGCTTGTCGAATACGTGAAACCGTTTGCAAAAAAGTTGATGGCCGAACGGCTCAACCCATTATCGCATTTGTCCGGTCTGGTTGCGTCGGGTCTGGATTTGGGCGCCATAGTGAGAAACCTTCCCTACGATCTTCGCGATGTCATGCGGCTTGTCAAAGCCGGAAGGGTGCGCATCGAATTCGAACATCGCGGGCTGGAGCCCATGTTACGTACGCACGAACAGTTGGTTGACCGGCTTGCATTCACCGTCATCCTCGCTTCACTTATCATCGGATCTTCACTGGTGGTGCTTTCAAGGATTCCGCCCAGCTTCCACGACATTCCCGTCATAGGGATCGTCGGATTCGTCGTGGCCGCAATCATGGGATTTGGGTTGTTGCTGTCGATAATGCTGAGGAGAAAAATGTAAGATAAGAACAACGGGCATGCGGTGCGGAAATTCTCTGCGTCCATGAATCATTGCGAGCGTCCCCGCTTGAGACCCCGAAACGCCGAACCGTACCCTATGGCCTGCCCGAAAGCGACATCATTCCGACCGCTTTCACGGTCCCCCTTTCATTCTTTACCCCGTAGACGTATTTTATCAACCTTGATCGCTGCTCCCGATCCAAATGCTCCAGCACTGAGCAAGCAAGAAAAGTTCGAATCCGAATGAAATCAAGAATCATCCTTCTCGTATTCCTGCTGCTGCCCGTCCCTGCATCTGCCGAACCCATTGTCATTACCGGTAAGATGATACCCGCATTTTTGGGGAAGAACATTGTCGATTTGCGTGTTACAAATCACGCGGGCGCATGCATTCCGTTTCAAATCGACCAGGTGGACAGCGCCGACTATGTATGTCCCAATGGCAAGGAACCCAACAAGGGAAGCGGCATGCTCGATACCGCAGACGAAATCGTATTTTTGTGGGAAGACGCGGATACGGGTGGCCCTTCACAACGCATAAAATCAACGGGTGAAACGGCAAAAGTAAAGGGCCGCACCTGCGTGACAATCGGTCACGGATCGGAAGACAGGTTTGTGTACATTACCGACAACCCTTCCATACCTCTTTCTCCGGTTTCCTATATCGATTACGACAATGCTAAAGAGCTGATAACGACACCGTATTTTTACGCGAATTTCGGCCATGACCGGTTTCATTTTACCCATGCGGGGGTCAAGAACTTTTCGACTAACAGCTATCTTAATCTGACCAACGAGCTCCGGATCAGGATCATCCTCAAGGCGCTCTGGGGAATTCTGCCCATCACCTATTCTGAAGACAACATGGTCTGTCTTGTAAAGCGTTACAAGGCCGGGCCAATCCGGCTTATCCGCAGGGGGGATTTTCACCTCAACCTGGGTCTGTTTTTTGAGGGAAGCCATGCTGCCGTGAACCAGATTTGTTATCCGCAGCTCGTGCGGGTGCCGGTGTATATTCACCTTCCGATGAAATTCAGAACTTTGTTCAAAGTGGCATACATCGAAATGTCCCCGGTGTTCCGGCAGGAGGCGGCGGACTTTTCGTTTGATGTTGCATCGTGCGGTATTTCGTTTCCACTCGGTTCGGCCCGGAGGCTCGATACGCTGGTCGAGGCAAACCCGAATCACACCTGCATGACCGCACACAACGGCCTTCTGGGCTACGGCTGGGTGCTCGACGCCGACATTGACAATCGTTTGCTTTCCGGAAGCGGATATCGCGTGACAATGCCCTCGGATCGCGGCGGCATCGGCCAATGCGGGTTCCGACTTACCGTGCGCGATTTGCCAAAAGGTTATTATCTCATCGGAAACTGGGTATTATTTTCTGGGAGCGACGCCGCGGGGCTTTTGGATGCGTGCGACCGGATTTCTTCCATGGCGTCGGTGGCAGTTGAGGGAACGACGACGATGTATTGCAACCAATTAGGCAAGGTAACCGCATTCCGCAAACGATAGGAATTTCATCATGACGGCATTGAAAATAGCGTCCATCAACACACACGAGGAATTGTCTCTCGCGCAGCTTTGCGAGCTTGTAATCGCAATGTCCGTCGGTTTTAGAGACGTCTCGGAGTTTATTGAAAACAGGACTTATGCCCTTTGCATAGATGGAAAATGCAAGGCGGCTACGGGCGCACTCAGGCGTGTTGCGGCGTTCTTCGTGGCAATGAAGAACAAGAACGAAGAGGACCGCCGCGATCTGGCGGACATCTACATTCTGATAGGCGAGGTGAACCAATATGTGGGGTGCTTCAGGCAGAGCATCGGTTGGTTCAAGAAAGCGTGCTCGGTCTTTGGCCGCTATGCCATGCCGTATCACAATCTCGCAACATCTTACTTGGAATTGGGCGATATCATGAATGCGGTTAGGTGCCTCGAACAAGAAATAGCCCTTGAACCCGGCAACTATTTTTCCCGTCTCAAACTTGCCGATTTGTATGAACAGCGAGGTGATTTTGAGAAGGAGGAAGCGAGCCTCGAAGACCTGTTGTCGCGCGATCCTGACAACATCCAGGCGCTGCACAAGCTTATCACACATTACGAAACGCAGCAGCCGCACGTGGATGTGGAACTGCTTCGCAAGCGGCTGACCTTTATCAACAAGAAATTCAATGAGATTGAAATTGTCATAAAAGCATATCATTTGTGCAGAGAAAAGCAATTTGCCGAGGCCCTGGATTTTCTGGATGCGAGGCGTGCGGATAATTCCACCATGACAATGTTGTCGCTGCTCAAGGCGCACGTGCTTGGTGAATTGCGCCAATTCTCCAAAAAACGCAGGGAATTGACCGCCTTTAAACAGAATTGCCACGGGAAAACGGAATACATGAAGAACAAACTTGACGAATTCGAACACGTGTTCGGAAAGAAAGCGGTTGCAAGGCTGGGAAAGATCCTGGTGGTGGTCAACCCGAATGCCAGAACGTGATTTCGTACGAGCATTAGAGAAGCTTCAAAGGAAATAACAATGGCTCCCCCCGTCCGTGTCCGCTTTGCCCCTTCTCCGACCGGATATTTGCATGTCGGCGGCGCACGGACAGCTCTGTTCAACTTTCTTTACGCAAAGCACACCGGCGGCACGTTTATTCTCCGTATCGAAGATACGGACAGAACCAGGTTTGTTGAGGGCGCGCTTGCCGAGATTTACCAGAGCCTCAACTGGCTTGGGCTTTCGTGGGACGAAGGGCCGCAGGTGGGCGGCCCGGCGGGTCCCTATATACAATCGGAGCGCCTGGCGCTTTACGAGAGGCATGCCCAGGAGCTGCTTGACAAAGGGCATGCGTACCGATGCTTTTGCACCGCCGCCCGTCTCGAAGAAGTGAGGCTCACCCGCGAAAAGGCCAGAATGCTTACCGGCTACGACAAGCATTGCCGGAATCTGTCCCCGGAGGACCAGCAGCGGCTGCTTCGTGAAGGGAAATCGTTCGTGGTGCGTCTAAAAGTTCCCGCGGACCGCACGGTGGTGTTTACCGACGTGATCCGCGGCGCCATCGAGTACAAGACCGAGGTGCTCGATGATCTGGTGATACTCAAATCGGACGGCTTTCCAACGTATCATCTGGCGAATGTGGTGGACGATCACGAAATGAAGATATCGCATGTGCTCCGCGGTGACGAATGGATTTCCTCGACCCCACGTCACATTTTGCTGTACGAAGCGTTCGGCTGGGTTCCCCCGCACTTTGCACATATGCCCGTGATCCTTGATCCATCAGGCGGCAAGCTTTCGAAACGTAAAGGCGCCGCATCGGTTATGGACTACAAGAACCGGGGAATACTTTCGGATGCGCTGTTCAATTTTCTTGCCCTGCTCGGCTGGTCACCTGGCGGCGGCGACATGCGGGAGAAGATGTCGAGGCAGGAAATCATCGATGCTTTTGCCATAGAACAGATATCGCCCAAAGGCGCCGTACTCGACGAACAAAAACTCGACTGGATGAACGGACTTTACCTTATGGAATCCACTGCTGAACGCCTAGCCCCGGAAGTAATCGGGCTTTGGAAAGAAAAAGGGACGGTCTCCGCGGATCGCCGAGACAATGATCGCTACCTGCTTTCGGTGATTAGAATGTTCAAAGACAGATCCAAACGCATTAATGAAATTGCCGACAACTCGGTGTACTTTTTCAAAGATCCGGAAACGTACGAAGAGAAGGCGGTGCAGAAGCATTTCAAAACGGGAACCGGCGCGGTGCTGCGGGAGCTTCTCGAGAAGCTCGGTGCGATGGAGAATTTTACTCATGAAGAAATCGATGCGTTGTATCGCGGTCATGCGGCGCAAACCGGAATTTCCATAGGCGAGCTTGTTCATCCAACGCGGCTCGCCGTCAGCGGCGTGAGCTTTGGGCCCGGACTGTTCGAAATGATGGAAGTGCTCGGCAAAGAGGCCGTCACGCGGCGAATTAGAACGGCAATTGATAAAATTAAATGAAGGGGTATCCATGACGGAAGACATCAGAAGAGACGATCCTGAACCGCAATCCGAAAAACCCGCCAACTTCATCCGCGATTTCATTGTGGAAGACATTGCGTCCGGCAAGACGAAAAGAGTGGTGACCCGTTTTCCACCCGAACCAAACGGCTATTTGCATATCGGCCACGCCAAGGCCATAAGCATCGACTTCGGCATGGCAATGGAATTCGGGGGCGAGTGCCACTTGCGTTACGACGACACCAACCCGAGCAAGGAAGACCAGGAATATGTGGAGGCCATTCAGCGCGACGTGAAATGGCTTGGCTACGATTGGGGCAAACACCTGTACTATGCCTCCGACTACTTTCAACAAATGTACGAATGGGCCGTGTACATGATCAAGGCCGGCAAAGCGTACGTGTGCGATCTCAACGCAGACCAAATGCGCGAGTATCGGGGAACGCTGACACAACCGGGTAAGGACAGCCCATACCGCAACCGGTCCATTGAGGAGAATCTCGACCTGTTCGAACGCATGCGCAAAGGGGAGTTCGAAGACGGATCGCGTACCCTGCGCGCCAAAATCGACATGGCATCGCCCAACCTCAACCTGCGCGATCCTGCAATGTACCGCATCGTCAGGAAGCCGCACCATCGCCAGGGCGACGCGTGGTGCATCTACCCGATGTACGATTGGGCACAAGGCAACGAAGACGCCATAGAAGGCGTTACGCATTCGTTGTGTTCACTCGAATTCGAGAACCACCGGCCGCTGTACGACTGGTTCCTGAGGCAGGCCCCCGTGCCGTGCGTGCCGCGGCAAATCGAATTTGCCCGGCTTAACCTTACCTACACGGTCATGAGCAAACGCAAACTGCTGGAGCTCGTGCAGGAAGGTTTGGTTGACGGCTGGGATGATCCGCGTATGCCCACAATATGCGGCGTGCGGCGCAGAGGGTATTCGCCCGAAGCGATCCGCAGCTTCTGCGAGAAAATCGGAGTTGCCAAGCGCGACAGCATGGTGGAAGTGGCGCTTCTCGAACATTGCGTGCGAGAGGATCTTAATAAACGGGTGCCGCGCGTCATGGCGGTACTCAACCCGCTCAAAGTGATCATCGACAATTATCCTGAAGGACGGGTTGAGGAGCTTGACGCGGTGAACAATCCCGAAGACCCATCGATGGGCGGCCGAAAGGTTCCTTTTTCAAAGACGCTTCTTATCGAAAAGGACGATTTTATGGCGGACCCGCCCAAGAAGTTTTTCCGGCTTTCACCCGGACGCGAGGTGCGGTTGCGCTACGCGTATTTCATTACCTGCACGGGCGTGGACAAAGATTCGACGACAGGGGAGATCACCGCGCTCCACTGCACCTACGACCCCGCCACGCGCGGCGGTTCCTCGCCCGATGGACGGTCGCCTAAGTCAACAATGCACTGGGTGTCGGCCGAACATTCCGTTCCCGCGGAAGTGCGGTTGTACGACTATCTTCTCACGAAAGAAGATCCGAGCGATGTCCCGGAAGGCATGGATTTCAAGTCGATCATCAATCCTAAATCGCTCGTTGTTGTGAAGAACTCCCGTTTGGAACCTAGTCTGGCGAACGCAAAGGCGGGTGACAAGTACCAGTTCGAAAGGGTCGGCTATTTCTGCGCTGACAGTGTGGATTGTAAACCTGGAAATCTGGTGTTCAACAGGACCGTATCGCTCAAAGACGCCTGGGCGAAGATACAAAAGAAACAACTGTAGAAAGATTCATCACGAAGCCATGCATTGCAATCTGCGGTTGATCTTCTGGAATCCAGATTCACTGGTAGGGGCGTAGTGCAACGCCGCGTCTCGGGAAAAGAGTTTGACTTTGTCGGTCCTCAGAAGTAGTTTTTAAAAAGAATTCCAGTGGGGCTGTAGCTCAGTTGGGAGAGCATCAGGCTGGCAGTCTGGGGGCCGTCGGTTCGAACCCGTCCAGCTCCACCATTTTAAAAGCCTTAATACCCGTGAAAGGTCAATGAATTTCACGGGTGCTAGGGCTTTTTCCATTTATTCCGTATTTTCTTTTCAACGCACAAGATAGCATCCAATCTTTCAGGAACCTGCACGCCGCGCAAACGAAATTGATTTGTTGATATTTGGAATGGCGCATGGGATAATATGGGAAAGGCTCGGCAACGTCTTTCTTGACGGCGAAGTAAGAGTCCGTTTGAGAAGCAGCGGCAAAAGGAATGTTATGGCGAAGTTCGGGACGATTGTCATTCTCTTGACAATGGCCATTCAGGCCGCGCAGCCATCGGATACGTGCAGGCAGGGCACATGGGTTACCAATGGTACGGTATTGGCCATTGTTACCGCCGGGGAAAAAGTTTACATCGGCGGCAGTTTTACCAACGTAGGGCCGTATACCGGCGGCGGAGTCCCCCTTTCCGCTTCAACGGGCGCACCCGTGCCGGGATTTCCTAAAATCAATGGAACTGTATACACAGCTTGCTCTGATGGCAGGGGGGGGTGGTTTGTCGGCGGTGGATTCACATCCATCAATGGAGTGGCATGCAACAATATTTCGCATATCCTATCCAATGGGGGCGTGGACCTTGGCTGGAACCCGAACGCGGACAGCGCCGTCTTTTCACTTGCCGTAAGCGGGTCAATGATTTATGCGGGAGGGAGTTTCCACAGTATTGGCGGTCAAAGTCGAAACCGTATTGCCGTCTTGGATGTGACAACAGGGAATGCCCTCGGTTGGGACCCGAATGCGGACAGCGCTGTTTTCTCACTCACGGTGAGCGGATCAACGGTATATGCGGGCGGGAGTTTCCACAGCATCAGCGGCCAGAGCCGCAGCCGCATTGCCGCATTAGATCCGACAACAGGGAATGCGCTGCCATGGAACCCGAATGCGGACGGCAGTGTCCGCTCACTTGCGGTGAGCGGGACTACGGTATATGCCGGAGGGTATTTCACCGGCATTGGCGGACAAAACCGTAATTATGTCGCCGCACTGGATGTGACAACAGGGAACACCTTGGGCTGGAACCCGGATGCGGACAGCGCGGTGTATTCGCTCGCAGTGAGCGGGAGTACGTTATATGCCGGAGGGTGTTTTGCCCGGATTGCCGGAGAGAACCGCAATCATATTGCCGCATTGAATGCAACGACGGGCGATGCTTTGGCATGGAACCCGGATGCAGACAGCGTTGTCTTTTCACTCGCCGTGAGCGGAACGACGGTGTATGCCGGAGGATGTTTCACCAGGATTGGCGGGCAGGACCGCAACTTTGCCGCGGCATTGGATGCGGTACTGGGGAATGCCCTTTCCTGGAACCCGAATCCGAACGCCGCCGTGCTTTCACTTGCCGTGAACGGAGCAACGGTATATGGCGGAGGCTGCTTTACCAGCATTGGCGGTCAAAGCCGCAACCGTATTGCAGCATTGGATGCGACGACAGGAAATGCCCTGGACTGGAACCCGAATGCGGGCGGCACTGTCTATGCGCTCGCAGTGAACGGGACAACGGTATATGTTGGAGGGTACTTTCTCAGCATCGGAGGGCATAGCCGCAACTTTATTGCCGCTTTGGATGCGGCATCAGGAAACGTTCTGGACTGGAACCCGATTGCGAGCAATACGGTCATTTCTCTCGCGGTGAGCGCGAGCACGGTATATACGGGAGGGTACTTTTCCTACATCGGCGGCCAGAGCCGCAGCAGAATTGCCGCACTGGACGCGGCGACGGGGAATGCCTTGCCCTGGAACCCGAATGTGGACAATACAAACGACGGCTGCGAGGTCACTTCCCTCGTCGTAAGCGGGACAACGGTTTATGCAGGAGGGCATTTCAACAGCATTGGCGGTCAGAAACGCAACAATATCGCCGCATTGGATGCCGCAACAGGAAATGCCCTGGCCTGGAACCCAAATGCGAGCGGGGATGTCCTAATGCTCGCTATAAGCGGAGCAACAGTATATGCCGGTGGAGCTTTCACCGGCATTGGAGGTCAGAGCCGCAACTACATCGCCGCATTGGATACGATGACAGGGAATGCGACGGTGTGGAACCCGAATGCGAACAGCTTTGTGCGTTCACTTGCGGTGAGCGGGACAACGATTTACTGCGGAGGCAACTTCACCGGCATTGGCGGACAGAACCGCAACCACATCGCTGCATTGGACGCGATTACGGCGAATGCTTTGGCGTGGAATCCAAATGCTGACAATACGGTACAATCGCTCGCCCTGGACGGCACAGCTCTCTATGCCGGAGGGGACTTCACCAGAATTGGCCAAGGGCTTGGGCTGCCCTATTTTGCCCAGTTTGACAGTCTGCATCAATCTCCCGTGGCTCAACCCGTCTCAGAGCGTTCGGGATTAGACGATGTCAGCTTTCTAATAACCAATCTGAGCGGTTACACTTATCATCAGGGCGCATCGGCGAGGGTCACCTATATGTTGCCCAACGCCGAGCATGTTTCCCTGCGATTGTACAGGATCAACGGGCAAATCCAGTCTGAGCTTGTGAACAAGGTTGAGGACAAGGGGCACCATGCCGTGACCATTCAGAGAGGCAATCTCGCCGCCGGATTGTACCTTCTTGTGTTCAGGGCCGGTGATTATCATCAGGAAAAAATGATTTCTCTAATGAAATGACCCTATAACCTGCAGTTCCCCATAAAACCTCCAGTCGGATGCTTGGAAAGTTTGTAAAGACCAGCTAATGTGTGCCAGCAATAACAACCCGTTACAACGAGAAACAATCAAGAGGAAAATACCGTGCGCGACTATCTAGCCTGTCTGTTGGCAGGAATGCTATTTGCCTCGCCTTCGGCGTCTGCCTCGCCGCTTCTCTGCTTTTCCGATCTTGCAAGCGGGCCCAAAACAGGAAATACCGATGTGTCGCTTAGCCAGACCGCAGGGGCCGACGGCGCCATCGTGACCGTATGGGGAAAAAATCTGGGCGCAAGCCAGGGAACATCCAAGGTTTTCGTGAACGGCGTTGACGCCAAAGTGTATTCATGGCGGAATGCAACAACCCCGGCAGATCTTTTTTCGCGTCACAAAATGCAGATGATCGAGCTCCAGGTAAGCGGCCTTACCCCGGACAACGGAGCAGGAATCACCGTTACCGTAAACGCAGAGACGTCAAACGCGCTTCCATTCACGATACGGAGCGCTTCCATTTACTTTGTGAAAACGTCCGGCAACGACATATCGGGAAACGGCACGTGGTCCACACCATGGAAAACCATGCCCAAAGCGGTGAACGCCATGGCGGCCGGAGGCATCGTTTACGTATGCGACGGCGAGAGCGCGACAAGCGAAGACAGCTATGGCGGTGCCGTCAACCTCGACAGGCACGGCTCGGACACCATGCCGCTGTCGATACTGGCCTATCCCGGAGCGCAGGTATTTGTGGGCGACAGCTCGCTGAATTTCGGTTTTGGCCACTGGGAATCCGGGTACGGCTACATCGACCATTGGAACGTGGCGAAGTTCCACATCACTTCCGGCGAAATAAGCATACCCGTGAGCACCGGATCAAGGCTCGTGGGCAATTACATCACCGCGCCCACGGCAAGCGCAGCCGAAGGAACGGTTGAGGCGGACGGCAACAACGTTTGCATTCTCGGAAACGAGATCACAAAAGCCGGCAAACCCGGCTGCAGCAAGCTGTATCATCCTTTGTATGTGTCAAGCCCTCGTACGGGAACCGGCGCGCGCTATCCTACCGAAAGCAACCGGGAGATCGCCTACAACTACTTTCACGACAACAACGCAATCCGCGCCATCAATATCTACAGCGAGCAGGCTTCAACAGCGTTCATGACCCACCACCTGGTCCACGACAATTTCATCATCAACCAGGTGAGCGATGCCATGCTTATCGGCTATTATACGGTAGGCGAGAACTGGTTTTACAACAACATCATTGTGAAAGCGGGGCTGGGTCCGGACCCGGACCCGAGCGAAAGCAGCGCGTCAACGCATTACGGCGTGCAGTTTGATGCAGGCCACGAAGACACAACAACGACCATTTACTTCTACAACAACACAGTATATGGATGCGGCTGGTCTCAAACGGCGAACGGCCCGGGTGCAAGCGGTAATGTGTGTATCACCGATCTCGGGCGTTACACGCTTCATTTCAACAACAACATCGTCTGTTCAACGGGGGAGCCGTACGTCGCCGGTTGGTCGGACGCCGATCTAAGTAAGGTGGCCGGCGGCAACAACCTGTGGTATGGCAAAGGAGCAGCGCCGGCGTGGGACCTTTCACCTCTCAATAGCGACCCAAAATTTGTGGATACCGCGCAGGCGGACATGCACCTCATGCAAGGCTCGCCTGCGTTGGACGCAGGAAGAGACCTGAGCCCTGTTGTTACCGTCGATTTTGACGGGGTCAGCCGCCCGCAGGGCCCTGCTTACGACATCGGTGCGTATGAAGGAGCGTCCGGTGCAGGCGCGGCGCATGCGATGCGGCCTATGTCACCTGTAAAGTGGGCACAGACGCTGTTCGTCACCGGCGGCACGCCCGTTAGGTTCGGCGCCATAGCGGACGTGCGTATTTTCGACAGGGGTGGCCGACTGGTCCGGTCGCTGCATTCGGAACCGACATGGAATTTGACGGATGATGCAGGCAGGATGGTCGGCGCAGGAGCCTATTTTTTCATCACAACGTTCGGAGTGAACAAGATCAAGGGGTCGGTTGTTGTTGTGCGCTGATGGCATGGCGGATGGAGCAGGACGTCAAATCACCTTACGAAATGAAGGAGAATCTTGTGCGTGAACTGGTCGCGGAGCAGTCTCTTGTCGCGTATTGCGGCCTTTTTTGCGGCGCATGCGGCGCGTACCGAAAAGGACGTTGTCCGGGCTGCGCTGGAAACGACAAGGCCTCATGGTGCAAGATACGGGGGTGCTGCAGGCAAAAGAACATAGGCTCGTGCGCCGAATGCTTGGAATTTCCGGGTGTCATGGAGTGCAAAAAGTTCAACAACCTGATGTCCAAAATCTTTGCAGCGCTTTTCAAATCGGATAGGTCGGCATGCATTCGCCAGATCAGGGAAATCGGCAGGCAGGGTCATGCGGAGAAAATGGCGGAGATGAAGGCTCAGACAATAAGAAAAAGATGATTGTTTTTGGGCAGATGCATTAATACTTCTGGTGGTGGCACCGCTACGCGGTTCTCCCTTAAGAGAAAGCATATATAAAACCATTGACATTTTATCCCTATATGTGTATATTATACACGTATAGCATGTTCAATATCCACAAATGGGATTGACAGCATGATTTCAGAGATAGATACGAGAGATATCAAAAAAAAAGCTATAGACGAATCCGGGCTCACCCGCAAACAAAAAATGGTTCTGGAATTCATCGAGTCCCGGTATGTTGAAACCGGCAGGTCGCCAACCTACGGGGAAATTGCAAAGAAGTTCAAATGGAACTCTGTAAACTCGGTCACCAACCATGTGACGGCATTGCGGGAAAAAGGCTACATTGCCGAGACTATCGGGAAAAACCGGCATGTCACGCCGACGCGCATAGTGCGCAGCCATGCTCATGCCGGCTCGCGTATACCGCTGCTCGGCAGCATCGCCGCAGGCCTGCCAATTGAGGCCGTAGAAAATGTTGAAACATGGTTCGAATGGGACGCGCTCGGCGTCACCAACGAGCGGGGAGACAAGTTTGCGCTGCGTGTCAAAGGCAATTCCATGATCAACCGCGGCATCCGCGACGGCGACGTGGTCGTGGTGCAACGTCAGTCGTTTGTCACGCGGCGTGACGTTGCCGCCGTGCGCGTCGGCAACGAGGTAACGCTCAAGTATGTAAAGCAGGAGGCGAACAGCATAAAGCTCTTGCCCGACAACGACTTCATGGCACCCATCACGGTCGATCCTCGGGACGATTTTGCGATTATGGGGAGGGTGATAAAGTTGTTTAGGGAAGATATATAGCCCTTGCCCGAATGGGGACTTAGGGGGCGTACGAGCTCGGCAAGAGGCATTCTTTGTCATCAAGGAAACAATATTCCAAATGAATTTTGTTCATCTTCACACCCATTCCGAATACTCCTTCCACGCAGGCGTGCCAACGGTAAAGGAACTCGTGGCTGCGGCAAAGGCCAATGGCATGCCGGCCCTGGCGCTCACCGACACCAACCGCATGAGCGGGCTTATCGATTTTTATCTCTTGTGCCGCGAAAACGGCATAAAACCAATTCTCGGCGTCGAACTCACAGACCCCAAACATCCCCGCGACTATGTTGTGGCGCTGGCGAAAAACAAAAACGGCTATGCAGACATATGCGAAATCATCACGCAGCGCCAGTTGCACTCCGAAACGTTTACGTTTGCAAACATCTTCGGCCGCGACTACCCGGACCTGTTCCTGTTCACTTCCTCGCCGCGCGTGTTGCGGGAGCTTAGCACAACGCCGAACAGCGCTCACCTGTATGGCGAACTCGTGCACCTGGACGCTGCTTCACGCGACATTGCAAAAAAACTGGGCGTGACTGCGCAGCAACTCGGCATTCCGCTTGTGGCAACAAACAACATGCATTTTATTTGCAAACAAGACTGGGAGACGCACCGGATTTTAAGCGCCATCGGCCATTGTTCCACATTGTCGCGCTTGCGCCCTGAAGAAACAGTACCCGACAACGCTTGTTTTTGTACGGCAGACGAAATGCACGAGCGTTTTGCAGACCATGGCGAAGCTTTCTGCAACACGAATCGCATCGCAGACCAATGCGTTGCCGATCTTGAACTGGGCACGTGGATATTCCCAAAAATTTCCGTGCCCGATGGCTTTACCCCCGAGCGCTACCTGGAAAAAATCGCACGGGAAGGGCTTGATCGCAGATACGCAGGCACGCCGTCGTACGAGCAGGCAAAGGAAATCCAGGAAAAAGAGCTCAACGTCATCAACAAACTCGGGTTTGCCTCATATTTCCTCATGGTAAAGCAGGTGCGCGACTGGGCAAACAACCGCTACGCTTCCGGGCTTCGAAAATACACAGACTGCACGCTCATGAGGGGTTCTGCCGCAAACAGCATCACGTTTTTCAATATAGGCGCAAGTGATTTAGACCCAGTAAGATACAACCTGTATTTCGAGCGATTTCTAAATGAGGACCGGGCAAGCCCGCCGGACGCAGACCTCGATTTCGGCTGGGACGAACGCGATGCAGCGTTCGACTACTTTGTAAATACGTGGGGGCGAGACCGCGTTGCCGTTTTATGCACGGTTAACCACATGAAGCGCCGGGCGGCGTTCCGCGAAGTTGCAAAGGTGTTCGGATACAGCGAAGAGCAGGTGAGCAGCCTCATGGAAAAACCGCTGCCCAAGGAAGACCAGGATATTCAACGCATACTAGCATACGCAAATCTTGTGCAAGGCAAGCCGCGTTTTCTGGGTCAGCACCCGGGCGGCATCATTGTCACCAATCAGCCCGTGTGGCGTCACGTTGCCTGCGAATATTCCGGCGGAGTCAAAAACAGGATCATCACGCAGATAGACATGCATTTGGGTATAGACAATCTGGGCCTCATCAAGTTCGACATTCTCGGCAACGGCAGCCTGTCTGTTCTGCGCGACACGCTTTTCCAGATCCACGAGCAGGGATACAGCGACCCGCGCGTGTGGGACAGCGAACATGTGCAAAACGATCCGCTGGTGCTCGACATGATAGAAAAAGGCCGCACGCGCGGCATTTTCTACATAGAATCGCCTGCGCAAATGAAACTCAATAAGCAGGCGCTCGCGGGCAGTTTCGAGGAAATAGGCATCACATCAAGCGCGGTGCGGCCCGCGGGCGCGCAGTATACCAAAGTGTTTGTGGAGCGCCACCGCAAAATGAAACAGGGTATTGTCGACTGGAAATTCGTGCACCCGTCGCTTGAGCCCATACTCGGCGAAACGCACGACTGCCTCGTGTACCAGGAAGACGTGGTGAAGATCTGCCACGACATCGCGGGCATGAGTTTCAAACGCGCCGACCGCGTGCGCAAGATGATGAATAGCCAGCATGACGGCATGCCCGACGATTACGAGGCGGTCGCCACGGAATTCATTCAGGGCTGCATGGCGCACACGGGACTGTCCCGCGTCCAGGCAGACGAATTGTGGGAGCGGGTGAGCTCGTTCGTCGGTTTTTCCTTTTGTAAATCGCACAGCCTGAGCTATGCCATCCTTTCGTTCAAATGCACGTATCTCAAGGGCCATTATCCCGCCCAGTTCATGGCTTCGGTAATTTCGAATCTGCACGGGTTTTACTCGCGGGATACCTATATCAACGAGGCGCGGCGGCTGGGCATCAAGATCAATCCGATCCACATCAATACGAGCAGGGTCACGTGCTGCGGCAAAGGGCGGTTTTTGTCCGTTGGGCTCATGCACATCAAGGGCATCTGCTCCGGCACCCTACAGGCCATCGTCGACGAGCGCGACAAAAACGGCCCGTTTCGCAACCTCGTAGATTTTATCTGCCGCACCAACGCGGGTAAGAGCGAAATAGAGAAGCTGATCAAGGTCGGCTGCTTCGACGGGTTCAACCTGAATCAGCCCGAACTTCTGGCGCTGCTCGACGTCGCGTACGCCGGCGCGCGCGACGCGGACATGTTCGGCGGCCTGCGCCTGTCCGATGCCGAATTGCATCCGGGTCTTACCGATTATTCGCTTACGCAGAAATGCCTGCATGAACTCGAACATCTCGGGTTCATGCTGTCGGGAAATATTCTCGACATTCTCGATCTTCACCCTGAGGCCGGAAACGCGGTGCTGTGCAACGATATCGCCCGGCACGCGGGGCGCGGTGTCAAGGTGTTCGGCTGGCCAATCACCTCGCGCGTGCATACGGTGCCCGGCAGGGGAGACATGCAGTTCATCACCATCGAAGACAAGTCGGGCTGCGCAGACATCGTGATGTGGCCCGATGTGTACACGCAGTTCGCGGACGTCACCGCGCGGCCCGGACCGTATGTAATTACCGGTTTTGTCAAGGAGAACTTCGGCACCCATGCCGTGTTCGCGCACACAATACGCAGCGTGAAATGGTCGCCGTCCATCGTGGATTTCGAGCTGGCGAGCAAGAGGCTGCTGCGGTCGTATAATGAGGAATTTGTGTACAGGTATGTGGTGAAAGCGGCGTGAACGTGAATGTGGTTTCCCCTCCAGAATCTTTTTAAAGAAAAAATAATGAACTGGTACATCAGCATTTACATCCCGGATTTCCCAGCGCAATCATACGCCGCGTATCACCCGGAAATGGCAGGCGTGCCGTATGTTATTGTACGGCAGCGGGCCGACAGCCATAAAAGCGTTGTGGTATCGCTGTCGTTAGAGGCGCAGGCCAGGGGTATAGACCACGGATTTCCTGTCCCGCGGCTCACCGAACGCTTCCCGGACATCCATGTTGTGCAGGAAGACCCGGCGCCGGCCGCCGCTATTTCCGACGACCTCGCAACCGTGCTGGCCGCGTTTTCGCCCGACGTGTGCGTGTCGGCTCACGGAAGCGCAATTGTAAACGTGAGCGGCATGCAGCGGCTTTTACGGGCGCATTTTTACACACTGCCCGACGAAATCAGAAAAACCGTGAAATCAGCGCTTGCCATAGGCCGGTGCGCGTGCGGCGCGGGCGCGTCGCCGTATGTGGCGTCCATGGCCGCGCGCGCTGCCGCGCCCGACGGCATTACCGTATGGGAACAGGGAACGGAAGCCGCTATGCTTGCTCCGGTTGCGGCATCGGACCTGCCCGGCCTGTCCGACAGGCTGAAGCATCGGCTCGCCGATTATAACATCCAGACAGTAGCGGACATACAACAGCTATCTCAGAACTTCCTTAAAAGCAGATTCAGTGAAGAAGGCTTGCGGTTGTACAACATGGCTATTGGCGTGTTTTTGGAAGCGCGGCCGTCCGCAGTCCTTGCGGAGATAGAATCGGGTCATACGCTTGTGCGGGACGAAAACGACAGCGCTGTGCTCAAAAGTCACATACGTTATGTTGCAGACAAGCTGGCGTTCAAGCTGCGCGCTGCGCATAGCCAGGCAGGCAGCATCGCGTTTACCGTGCGCTATTCCGACAACAAGTCAACGCAGCGTTCCATGCGGCTTTTGTCTCCCACCAGCGATTTTGCGCTGCTGTACAACTACTGCTGCCTACTTTTTGAACAGGCATATATCCGCAGGATCGCGGTGCGAAAGCTATCCGTAACGGCACAACCGTTTCCGGAACGCGAATGCCAGCTTGATTTATTCGACAACGCGGTGCAGGTGAAGCAGGAAAACATGGGCAGGAGCATAGGAGAGATACGGATGAGGATGGGGTTTGAGGTAGTAAAAAATGGGAATTTATTTGAATGTGATAAGAAGTAAAAATAA
>Ga0181527_1000170_pt1 | contig 75166 bp, 75 predicted proteins | sample PEATcosm2014_Bin_30_FD_119762 | JGI IMG/M metagenome (GOLD analysis project Ga0181527, IMG submission 119762) | Peatland microbial communities from MTU Mesocosm Facility, Houghton, MI, USA - PEATcosm2014_Bin06_60_metaG | ecosystem: Environmental > Terrestrial > Soil > Wetlands > Peat | place...
ACTCTTCTCCTGATCCGAAAGACTGAAAAGCTGAATTGCCTTATCGTTTTCGCCGTGCAGCAGCGCGACCTCCCCTTGCAAATAGTGCTCGTATGCAACTTGTTCCGGGTTCTTCACGTCGACCAGTGGCTCAATAGTCTTTTCAATTTGCTCCGCTTGTCGGGCCAGCCCGGCACGCGCCGCCTCCCGCACCACCAGGCTGAGCACGGATCGCTCCACGCCCTCCTGGTCGAACAGAGTTTGCATGGGCAGGTTGCGCTGGTTTCTACCCCCCGCCGTAATCACGGCCTTTCTAATTTGCATGTCGATCATTCTAGCGCGCATTTCTCACGGGGTGTAGCCAAGTTGTAAGGGTGGGGCGAAGGAATAAGTGGCAAAAGGCCGTTTTTTCATGGCATAACTGCGTTGTCTAAGCGTAGTTGAATGCTGCGAGCAGTCTTCATCCTTTTTTGACACGGAAATCCTATCGCTGTGGCTCTGGGATGTCCATCGAAAGGTCTGATCTCACAACGCCTCCGAGATGCGAAGGTGCTCGTTGGCCTTGCTGCCGCTACATTCGCATCGGCCAGATGTTCACGCGTAACGCGGCCGCCGGCCTCGGCATCTAGCTCCACTCTGACTTCTGAGAAAAAGGGCCTATCGGATGTCAGGTCTTCTGAAGGGAAGGGCGTGCTCATTCTGTCTCTCATTACGTCACAGACAGTTCGGCATGCATGGTCTATTATTCTCGACACGGTCATGCGGCAGTGCAACATATCCAATTACGGAGCCTTGCCCTCTCCGCGATCGCTGAGTCTAGCCGTACTTTTAGCAAAAACTAGAGCAATCGATGACCGCTACGGCAATTCTGCACCACAAGGAATTGCAATTGAAACATAACTTAGACGAGGGGCCCAGGCTCCTCCCAAACCCGGAGGTGCATCGGCTCCTCCATCCAAGGAAAGAAGCGGCTTGGCTCTTAGGAATAAGCGTCCGGTCGCTAGACTACCTGATCGCAAATAAACAATTGGCAACGAGAAGAAATGGGGGACGGGTCTTGATCCCCCATAGCGAGCTGGTCAGATTCTCGAGAGCTGATCACTTCGAACGAATCTCGAAGGCCGCTTAACCACATGAGGCCGGGAGCAATCCCGGCCTCAGTGCTTTGCGAGCCGATCCACAGCCGCTCTTAGCGCGGCGTCATCCAGGTGCGCGTACCTTGCCGTTATTGCGATCGTCTTGTGGCCGGCCAGCGTCTGAATGATCTTCAGGTTCACTCCATTCATCGCCAGGTTTGAACAGAACGTATGGCGGCAGTCATGCCATCGAAATCTCTTGATCTTCGCTAGCCGCAAAGCTTCCTCAAACCACACACGCGGGTTGATGATCGAGAAAACTCGCACACTATCCTTGGCCACTGTCTCGCGAAGCTTCTCGAATGCACGCAGCACTTCTGCATTCATCGGAATCGAACGGCCAGTGTAGTTCTTGGTTGTAGCCAAACGAACTTCTCTTCGCTTGAAGTCCACCGAGTCCCACGTCAAGCCAAACTGTTCCGACAACCGCATGCCTGTACCCAAGGCAATCTCCAGCTCGGGTAGATGCTCGGGAAACTGCTCCGCAATCGCGACACGTAGCCGCTTTTCCTCTTCCGTATCAAGCCATCGAATTCTTGCGTTGTCTTCGTGCCGTTGCCGGACGAGTCTGGCCGGGTTGCCGCTGACCTTCCCGTTGCGGAGCGCCTCGCGGTATACCAGGCTGAAAAGTGCACGGTAACGATTCGCTGTCGCCGCCGTCGCAGTATGCCCAGATAGCCAAGCATCAATCTCCTCCGGCTTGATGCTCTCAGCGACGCGGTCACCGAAATCCGGCAAGACTTTCTTAATTCTGCTCCTGATGTTTCTCGTGTCACGATGATGCGAAACACTGTAGGCGAGAATTGCGTCGGCCAGCTCTCTGAACCTGACACCTGCGGTTCGCAGATTTGCAGGCAGCTTTTTGCCAGCTCGAGTTTGCGATTTGCGCAGCTGATAAAGAGCGATGGCGTCGCTCTTGCGACCGACCTTCTCCCGCTTGAGTTTTCCGTCGACGCGATACCGAATCCACCAGACACCGCTATCGCGGGCCTTTTCCCAAACTCCCGTGACCCTTGGCTGCTCTTTTCTGGGCATCTTCCATTCACGCAGAAAAAGTTAGGTACAAAGTATCACCAAAAGTATCACCAGCGCCAAATTCCGCAACCTTCTATTTTCGCAAATATCCTGTAAGTTATTGATTATATGGTGCCCAGAGGGGGACTTGAACCCCCACGGCCGGTAAAGGCCTGCGGATTTTAAGTGCGTTGCGTATGCTCTCAAATAACGGCAAACAAAGCAGGTTATTTTGCGCAACTGTGAAAATGTGCAAGCGAATGTGTAAGTCAGAGGCATCTGCGCCTCACCGTTCGAGGCCGCGCTGGCGCTGCTGTTGCAGGGTCTGGGTCTGCTCTTTTTCGCGGGCGAGTTCGGCCTGTTTCGCGCGCTCGGCGTAGTTCTGCTGGGAGATCAGCTCCGCATATCGGTTCGGCGCGCGGGACCTGTCCGCAGGGCCGCGCTCAGGCTCCGCTCCCGCTTGATTCTCGCGCTGCGCATCGAGCCGCTTGTCGATCTGGTCGTTATGGTCTTTGGCGACCTGTTTCAGGTAGTTGATGTCGTGCGTTTGGATTTGAGCCTTGGCTTCGTTCTCTGCCCTGAGATGGCCGATGTCGCCAAGATAGGGCGTACGCATTCCTGAGGGCGTGAGTTGCGGGGCATTGGCGGATTGAATCTTCTGGTCCCGCAGTTCCGCTACGCGCGTGTCGAACTTTTCCTTCTGCCTTTCGTGGACGCGCTCAAGCTCTGTGTCGCGGGCTTTCGCGATCCCTTCAAGCTCCTGGCGCAGCTTCGGATCGCCAATGGCAGCGATCCGCTCTGCTCGTATCTCTTCGGGTGTCTTCTGCGCCCTGGATTGACCGGATTTGGAGGCGTCGTCCATACTGTCCGCTCTTCATTGTAGCGGAGGGGTGTCGCCATGGACCGGAAAGAAACAGATTGGCAGGACACCGAAACGCTCAGGAAGATCGTGCAAAGCGATATTTACGATCTCAGCCAGCGCCTTGCGTTTGTTACGGACTGGCTAAAGGAATCCGGCCTCAGCCCGGAAGCGATCATGCTCGGCTACTTCAACGCGTGTATGCGCGTGACCACGGAAAGCCGGGGCATCATGGGATCGTACATCATGGCGAACCAGCTCCACTGGCACATCGTTCAACTCATCCAGAAGCTCTACACGGTTTCTCACGCCGTGCATCTTGATGAGTTACCCGCCGATCCAACCGTCAAAAAACCGGACGCCTGAGTCGGCGCGGCTGGCTAAAACGGGCGGAGAATGACGGTCTTACGCGGCGGCTTGGAATGGCGGAACCTGTGAACCGTCATCTCGCGTGCGTTCAAGCGCCAGAGCGTTTTCAGCTTTGATGGCAGGTTGCAGGCCGAATAGAGCCAGGCAACCTGCCTGAAGATAGAGCGCAGTGTCTTCCCTGGCCTGAAGATGTCCAACAGGTTTCCCGTGAAAAAGGGGAGGGGGCGGAGGAATTGGTTTGTCCGCTCCGGCTGGTCCGCGACGCCGGAGCGCATTATCGTTCCCGGTCCGGCTTTCGTTCTCGCTCTTTGGCTTCTTCCCGCTCGCGCTCGGCCGTTTGCTTCTCCTCTTCTTCCTTGGCGCGCTCTGTGTACTTCATCCGGGCGATGAGGTCGTAGGCGGATGGGCGGCGGCCGCGCGGGGCCGGTCCGCTTGGTATCGGGGGTGTTGGGAGTTTCGGCAGCTCTGGCTCCGGCTTCGGCTCCGGTTCCGGCTGTTTGGCGGGAGGCTCCGGGGCAGGGGCCTGGCGCGGTCTGGGTTCCTTCCAGAAGTCATCTGCGGCGTGGATGGTCTTCTGGACCTGCTCGATCCGCTCGGCGGCTGTTAGGCGGCTTCGGCGCGGCGTTGGGGTGGGCGGTGCGGGCGGCTCTGGTTCCGGGGGCAGGGGCAAGCTCCCTTCGTCCTTCCGGACGGTATCCGCCTCGCGGACGGCCCGGACGATCTTTTGGATATCTTCCATTCGCTCGGCCGCGTACCGCCGCTTGAGTGCGGCCAGGCGCTTTTCGGAATTGGCGAGGTCTTCTTTGGCGAGAGCCAGATTGTGGTTTGCTGATTTGATGCGGCGATTCTGATCGCCCCGGTCTGTGGGGACTCCTTGGTCCTCCAGCGCTTGGGCGGTGGGACCGAGATGCGTGGTGGGCTCCCGGTCGATGCCCTGATCTTCGAGGCTGCGATGATCGACGCGCGTTTCAAAACCGTATTTTTCGAGGGCGCGATTCTGATAGTCAGCCCAGCGCTCCCGCCAATGTTCGAGCAGCTCCTCCTTGTTCCACGCCCGGTTCTTGTTGCCGAATCCGCCATCCTCGATGTCGCGCATGGTCAGGAGGACATGGGCATGGTGATTGGTGCCGTCGCCACGGTAGGGTGGGGCGTGAATGGCAACGTCGGCGACCATGCCGCGACCGACGAATTCGGCCTGGACGAAATCGCAGAGCAGTTCGACATGCTGCTCGTGGGTCAGTTCGCAGGGCAGGGACAACTCGATGTTGCGGGCGAGCTGGGCCGTGTCGGGCTTGGTGCTCCGGTCCTCGCGGTGCTCGACTCCGTTCCACAGGCGCTGACGGTCAAGCATCCATGACGGAGCGTTCTCGGGGGTGAGTATCCGGGTATAGAGGACGGACCAGGAGCGCCGCTGGTAATCCTTGATCTCGCCGGTACGCTCATCGTGCAACTTCTCTCCAGCCCGGTAGGCTGCGGCGGCGATGGCGGAACGGCCCTTGGATCGGGAGACGATGGCGGCGGAGAAGCGGTAATCGGCCATGGGTCATTCACCGTGGCCGCCTGGCCGTGGGTGTCGGGGCGCGGAAGCCCTGACGCGGGAGGTCTCGGAGGGGCAAGGCCCTTCCGAGTCCAGGTCCAGGGCGGGAAGGCCCTGGCGCGCATCGAACCCGCGCAGGGTTCGGCTGGGTCGAGGGGCAGGCACGCCCATCGTCGTAGGTGCAGGGGCGCGAAAGCCAATGCCCGAGTGCAGAGGCGGAGCTTCTGCCGCACACATTACGCAGTAATGTATAAGTGCGCACTTCGCCTTGCTCGTGACCCGGCCTTCGCAGCATCGTGGTGGCTCCAGCCTCATTCTGCAACGGGCGCTTTCGACTATCATACCCCCGCATAGTTGCCATTAGGGAAACGGCAAACATAGCCTGGTAGTATTTCCGGTACGGTTAACGGATCGGGGAGGAGACGATGGGCCGGACGCGCAACTCAAGTCATCGCAACGCCGGGAGCAAAGGTAAACGGTGGGGGCGGATCAGGAACATTGCCAGACTCAGAATTGGCATGGGCGGGGGGCGCAAGCGAAGGTGGGTCTTGTCGCTCTTGCACAAAGGGGAGTTGGTTGAGTCCTATGCCAAAGCGAATAGCGAGTTTTCCGCGCAAGTACGGTGGGCAGTTCTGACGACACTGACGGACCCGGACGATCTGGCCCTGTTTCCGGACTTTCTTACGCCATACTGGGGTAGGCACTGATCGCGCACTCAGAGCCGGAGCGTAGCCAGACACGCCTCCGAAGAGGATAATGGCCAAACAAGGGGGAAGAGACCTATGGCGCAAGGCCGGAAGACAATCGATGAGCTGATCGCCGATGAGGAGAGAAAAGCCGAACAGGCCAAGGTCAGGGTGGCGGAACTAAGGACCCGGCAGCGAGTCGAAGAGCGCAAGCGGGACAGCCACCGCAAGATTGTCGTTGGAGCCGGGGCAATTGCCCATATCAGGATCGATCCTCAGTTCCGCCAGGCTCTGCGCGACGCCTTGAACAAAGCGGTCACCGATCCCAAGCAGAGAGCCGTGATCCCGGACCTGCTCGACGAACAGGCGTTTCAGGAGTCGCTACGGGCGGCGGCAAAAAAGGCCGAGTCCGAAGCCAAGGAGGAAGCAGGGCAGGGATCGACCGAGCCAGCGGCGGCGGTTCGTCCGCAGGGGAGGGGTGGGCCGCCGAGCGGGAAACTGCGTCCGGCCTAATGGTTTCTCCGTCTCGGTCCTGGCCGCGCCCTCGTGACCGGCAAAAGATGATGGTTCCAACCGTTCCGTCCGGAGGAATATAATTCAAGCTCCACGGGCGGCGCGCAATAGGGGCCTGCCGAGAAGCATCATTTCTGTTTCCTCCGAGAGCTTATGTCTGGCAGCATCCGCCGTCGCCAAGGCTTCGGCGGACGGGACGGAGAAATAACCCAAGTTAGGGAGTGCGCCCGGTGGAGAAAGGAACGAGCGAGCCGGGCGGCTAAGGAGTACGTGTATGGCGGAATCAGCCATCGCGGCAGTGCCGGGAGCGGGCGGGCGGCGGATCGTCCCGCCGCTGCCTGCGGGCATTCCGATCCTGCCTGGGCAGCTCAAAGCTGCGGCTGGCTCGCGCCGGTCGCGCAAACCAATCGTGCTTCTCGCGATTGCCGCCATCGCCATCCTGATTTGGGGCTTGCGGTGGTACTCCGCCATTGACGGGAAACGCATCGACGCGGTCGTGACGCCCGCGATGTACGCGCATGTGAAGTTCGGAACGCGTCTGCCGGTGACGCTGATGAGCGGGCCGCGCATTCTCTCCATCGGATCGTCATTTATAGAACCTGGCGTATCCCCCCCGACCACCTGCGTTTCGGTTTACATCTGGGACCCGAAGACGGGCGCCCAGGACCCCCGCTACTTTGGAGGTCAACATTTCGATTGCATCGCCGGATTCTCTTACGTGATCCCCTATCCGATAGCGCATTGAATTTGCGTTCAGGAGGTTATTGTCATGTCCGATGTGCTCGGCTCCGCCGAATGGAACACGGAACCCGGATTTTCCCGCCGCGTCGAAATCGGGAGGAACGGGACTCCCCTCGGGGGGAGCTTTCTGCTCCTGGGAGAATCCCAGGTCCGGGGCAATCTGCATATTTGCCCGCCAATCCAGCACCTGATCTCGATTGCGCCCACCCGGTCCGGGAAAGGCGTCTCGCTCATCATTCCCAACCTCCTCACCTACCGGGGGTCCGTTCTCGTCGTCGATCCCAAGGGCGAGAACGCTTGGGTCACGGCTCCCCACCGGCGCGATGCGTTCAACCAGAAAACCTACATCCTTGATCCCTGGGGCGAGGTCAATCGCCGCTATGGATCATTCGCAGGCGGGGGCGCGGGGGAGTCCGAGACCGCCGCGCGATTCAACCCGCTCTCGATCCTCAATCCCGAATCCGACGAGTATGTGGACGATCTCGCCTATCTTGCGGACGCAATCGTCATCAGCCAGAGCAGCCGAGATCCACATTGGGACGACAGCGCCCGCGAGCTGGTGGCCGGACTCATCGCCTTCGTGGTCGAGAGTCCGCACTACCGTGCCGATGCTTCGCTCGCGCTCGTGCGCGGGCTGCTTTCGCTTCCCGGACCTGAATTGCGCGTTGTTTTCAAAGACGCGCAGGCCCTGGGACCGCGAAGCATCGCCAGAGCGAAGCTCTCCCGCTTCGATGCCGACACCCCGGAGATCAATTCGGTCATGTCCACGGCGCGCACCCAGACGGCCTTTCTCGATAGCGACGTTCTGGCGCGGAACATGGAGGCATCGGATTTCAGTTTCGAGGATTTATGCCGGGGACACATCTCGGTATATCTGGTGTTGCCGCCCGACAAACTGGAGACCTATGCACGGTGGCTGAGGCTCATGGTCTCAATCGCGATCCGCGCGGTCTCGCGCGCGGGATTGGGAGGCGGACTCCCGGCGCTTTTCATGCTCGATGAGTTCGGGACCATCGGGAAGCTGAACGCGGTGGCTCAGGCTTACGGCCTTATGGCGGGCCTCGGCATGATCCTCTGGGCCTTCGCGCAGGATCTCAATCAACTGAAGCGCGACTATCCCGACCATTGGGAGACGTTCATCGGCAATTCGCAGGCGGTGACGTGCTTTGGGGTCATGGACAATTTCACGGCGGATTACATCAGCAAATTCCTCGGCACCCGGACGGTCGAGCACGAGAACGTCTCGATCTCCGTTGGCACGTCGATTGCCCCGCGCGCGCCTGGCGCGCCGTTTTGGCAGGCTCAGAGAACGTCGATCCAAAGATCGACCAGCACTTCGACACAAGTGATGAGCCGTCCGCTCATGCATCCCGAGGAGATTCGCGGCCTGAGCCGCGAGCTTTGCATCATCATGGGGCGCTTCCACCCAATCATCAGCCGGAGGATCGTCTATCACGAGGATTGGAACCTCTTGCACTGCGCGCGGCCTGATCCGCGCTTTCCCCGCACCGAGACTGTGCGTTGGATCGCGCTCCAGTACAGACTCTTCGAGGTCGGCTCGGTCGCGGGGCTGCTTGCGCAGCAGGGATATGAGGTCAAGTCTTTGCGGCGCGGGCAATGGGAAGTCCACGGTTTCGCCGGGACGGGAAACAGCGCGCACACCTTCGCCAGCGATGACGATCTCTGGCGGTGGGCCTACGTGCTCACGATGGATGGCGTTGACTCGGCGCAAGCGCTGTTGAGCGCGTCCGTGTAGCTCCTTCATTCGTGCTTCTTATCTCGTTGCGGCCCGCAGGGCCGCTTTTACCCCGCCCTGAGCCGTGTCCGGCTCCGGGATGGGTCTTTCAAGCTCTGTTTTCGAGTTAAGCGGGCGGTCGTCGCCCGCCTTCTTCTTCGCCAAGCCACTTTCTTGTGCGCCCAGCTTTGGGCGCACGCGCGCGCCGCTATGCAGCGCGCGAAGCTTGCCGCGCCCTTGGCGCGGCTCAATAATCTGCTTTCTCAGGCTGGTAAGGCTCCGAGAGTTCTTCCGAGACTAATCAGGGTGGCGTCCAGGGAGTTTTTGGGGTCCAGGACGATGATTTTGGGCGGTACTTTAAGATTCTTTTCTTGGTGGTGGAGAGTTCCAGCGGAATTTTCCGACTTATGGTTTCCGGATGATGTTGCACATGGGAGAGGATCGCGGAACAGGTAGGCGTTGCTCGTGCGGATGACCTGCCAGCTTCCCTCGATGAAAAGTTTGTCGAAGCGGTTCACCCAATCGAGGATGCCGCTGGCCTCCAAGATTCTGATGGCTTCATAGACCGTATCCCGGCAGCACTGCGCCTTCTCGGCAATGGTCTCGTAACTTGGAAAGCAGCAACCGGTCTTGGGATTGTGAAATTCCCACAGCAAAGCTTTCAGCACTCGGAAAAAGGCCCAGGTGATAGGGCCTTGGTGCTGTCCTTCGCGGCGGTGCTTCGCGTTATAGCCGCGCGCGTAGGCCATGATGCGCACCTTGGCCTCTCGGTCGAGGGGAATGCCCGGCTTCTCGCGGAAGACTTTTTCGCGGCGCGGGCGGGGTGATTCGCAGGGCGTGGGCGGAAGATGGTCGAATGGCATGGGCTCTCCATTACGGTTGAGGGATAAACCGCCCGGAGAGGCTGAATTTTGGCGCGAGTTCACCCGTTGCAAGAAACCTCTTGCAAAGTTCGGTGATTCGGGGGATTCTCGTGATTGCGAACTTCACGAGATCCCGGCCTCTAGCCGATATGCAGCCCGCCCCCAAGGCGGGTTTGCTATTTCTGGGTCAGTGCTTTTCTCCAGAAGAGTTGTGGGACGCGCGGGCAGGATTTGCCTGCACGAGCACATAGCGTGCCCGAGATTCTTCATCCAGTCGAGACGGAAGATGTGCGAGTCTGCGTGCGAAATACCTGGGTATGTCGCGGGCCGGGAGCGGATGATGGCGAGGTTCTGGAAGAGCACGGGAATGGGCAGGACGCTGCGGCAACAATGGCGCTGGTTGCGGCTTTTCTGGCTGCGCGCGTAAGCGCGCAGAGTAGAGAATTCTACTTTCCTACAAGTAGAAAGCGCGGCCCCGGCTTCACAGCCGGGGCCGCGCAGCGTTTCACCCTAGTGTTGCTGCGGACGGCTCTTTCTCGGCCGAGGATTGCGGTTGCAAGCCATGCAGGAAGGCGGCGGCGCGCTCGGCATAACTGGCGGCGGTGAAGATCGCCCGCTTGTCGTTCTTGAGTACACGCAGCCAGTTCTCGATATAGCTGGCGTGATCCTCGCGCGGCTCCGGGGTCAAACCAAGGTCGGCAGACAAAAAAGCGCTTCCGAGTTCGGCCACGAGTTCCTCGGCTGCCGTTACTTCATCACCCCAACGCTTGCGCCCAAATTGACGATCGAGGCGGGAAGAATGGCCGGTGTAATGCGTCATTTCATGGGCTAAAGTCGCATAATAGCTTTCCGCATCGTGGAAACTCTCGAACGGCGGCATCTGGACGAAATCGCGGGACGGGACGTAATAAGCTTGGTTGCCGCCGTGGCGTATGTCGGCCTTGGTGTTGGCAAAGAAGCTCTCGGCGTGGGCGATCCGCTGCACGGGGTCGAGCGTGGGTGCTGCTGGTGCTGTGAAGTGAGACGGCAAGCCGTCGATCTGCTCGACGTTAAAAACCGTGTAGCCTTTCAAAAATGGAATCTTCCGCTCGGTTTCTTCGCCTTGCGGTGTCGCTTCGGTGCGCGTGATCTTGCTGGCAAAGACGACAAGCTCGCCCTTTTCGCCTTTGCGCACCTGTGCGCCAAGCTCCTTAGCCTGTTTGTAGGTAAACCAAATTGGGCAGTTGTAACCGCTCGTCGTTGCCGCGATCCAAAGATTGAGAATGTTGATTCCACGATAGGGCGTTCCGTTGTGACGTAAGGGGCGGGTGATTCTCCCGGCGGCGTGTTCGGCGTTCCACGGTTTGAGCCACGGGCGGCAGCCCTTCTCAAGCTCGGCGAGAATGCGGTTCGTGATTCGTGTGTAGAGGTCCTGCTTTTCCATGATCTGCTTTCCTTTCGGTTTGAGGTTCAGCGCAGCGCTGCGCTGCAACCTCTGCCCGTTGGCCGAAACCGGGGGGTGCAAGCGGAAAGCAGAATCGATGCGGTCTTGGTGCGGGCGCAGGGAGCGAACGCGACTGAGCCACGGCCGCGTCTATTGTGCTTGAAGTGCGCCGGTGGGGCTGGCCCCCAAGGAAACGGGCCGCGTCTGCGGCCAGAGAGAGGGACTTGCGCGAAGGATCGTTACCTCTGGGCCAAGACGCCGGAGCGGCTTGGTAAGCGCGCCGTCATCGCCGGCGCGCGCGTAGAGCGTGGCCGCGCCGAAGCGCGGCGCGCCAAATCATGCTTTAGGAAACCGAGCCCGAGGGCGTATACTTTAAGGGAAATTTGGTAGGAGGTACGCATGGCGCGCTGCACTAGAACGCGAGACCTTGAAGTTCACCACAAGCGCAGAGACGGCGGCGGCGAGAGCATAGACAACGCTGAGATTCTTTGCCCGCCTTGCCATCAGGCAACCGGCACTTACGGAGTGCCAGGCACGACGCCGCCACGATTTTCGCAGGACGTGAAGGATCGAGCGATGCGGAGGGCTGGCAACCAGTGCGAATGCATCAAGGTCGGTCGTTGCCACTGATCGGGGGAGATGGAAACAATTAGCCAAGCGGCAAGGACAATCGGGGGCCGGTCTTCATCTATGCAATCCTGCGACGATTATCGCGAGTGTGGTCTTCGGTGAGAGTGATGGAACCGATGATCGATGGCACTTTCGATCCATTCCAGAAGAACATCACCTCAGAGCCTTGGCGCGATGACCGCGCTGTGTAGCCGATATCGTAGACGATGTACGGTGAGCCTTTGTAGAGTTCGCGGATGGCTGGCTCATTATCATAAGACACTACCCAGCGTTGCAGCTTGATGCTCGTCCTGACAAACTCGGCAACACGGGCGTGATCTTTGGGTTCGTAAAAATCGTAGTAAAGATCGCGGCCTTTCACGTAGTACGGGGGATCGAGATAGATGAGCGTTTTCTCGGGCCATCGGATTACGCCGGACTTCAGAAAACGGAGTGCGTCTTGCCGTGTAAGGTTGATGCGGCCCTTCATTCTCGCGATGGACTCGATACGATGAACGAGTTCAGGTGCATTGTACCGGGCGTCGATCTTCCACGGACCAGTTTGGTCCCGGCCGCCGATGATGCCGCCATTGAGGATTCCAGAGCGATTCGTCCGGTTCAGAAAGAACGTCGCAAACCCGAGTGCTAGATCATCATGGTCGGGTGCGTTATCCAGGATGCGCTTCTGCTTGTCCCATACCTTTACCGTTAGCGGCGTATCAATGACGAGCCTGCACAAGTCATCAGTATGATTGAGAACTGCTCTCCAAAAAGCGTGAACCGGGCGGCTCACGTCATTGATGTGGATGCGGGAAACGTACTCGTGAAAAAGCAGCTCAAGCGCGATGCCAGCGCCGCCCGCATACGGTTCCACGTATTCACCGTCAAGCAGGCGGTTCACCTTCATCAGCCGCTTGATGTACGCGGCGAGCTTGGCCTTACCGCCGGGATAACGGAGCGGCGTGAAGTGAATCAACCTTTGGGGCTTAGGTTGAGGAGGCTCGGTCACGGCCAAATCCTCTCAAACAATGGCTGGCCGTTGTCCCATGCCGTGGTGAGGTCGCGCTCGGTCGGAGAGAAAAATCTGTTGTGAATGTACGCGTGGAGGAGTTCAGGTGAAAAGGGATGATTGCTGTTTCCAAGGGCTGTCGTGATGCCCTTGAAATCCTTCCTGTTCGCGCCCCCGAGGATCATCTGGGCAATGGATTCCTCCACCTTCTTCCTGAGCGTCTTGTCCCTATCGCCGCCGGGTGTGGGCGTGGTGAGCGATATTGTAGCCTTGGTCAAATAATGGTCCACAGAAGTTTCCAGGAGAACACGTAGAAGAACTGCTATCGCGTGTGGGTGCTTGCTCAACTGCAAGACGCGCAATTCGTTATAGATTTCTTCAATCTTCGGATTAGTGATATTTAGGCGACAAGACTTTGGGATCGCGGTTGTACGGGGAGTTTTTGAAGGGGTCCTAACCTTCTTTGTCTTGATTTTAGGTTTGCCCGAGAAGTCCTGTTCGGAGAAGCCCTCAACCGGCCGCAGCGTTCCAGTCTTCTTGGAAAGATTCGGACTGTCACCCGACCCGAGTTTGGATATGTACTCGATCTGCTGCGGTTTCAACTTCAGCTTAGTGACGTTGACGGTCTTCTCTGCCAAGTCCAGCACGATCCGGCGCAATGGCTTGATGGCTTCGTCGGGCGGCAATGAAGTCAGGAGCTTATCTTCCTTGATCTCAAAGCCGATCTTAGACCGCACGTTAGGTGTTGATAAAAGACGGTCGAGGGTGGTGATGGGAAACCGGCCTTCGATCACTTTTTTCTGGTCTTCGTTCAAGTTTCCGTGCTGGCGAACGAAATCCAAGGCCTGAAGCGCAGGATCACGGCCTCGAAAGCGCGATGCGGCTACACCGGACCATCTGACGATTCCTCTACCCTCGTCCTCGCCAGTGTGACGCTGTTCGATCCACGCGTTGCCTTCGGCGCGTGTGGCCACTTCATAACATGGGATCGGCTCAACTGTCTTTGGATCGAAATTCTGAGCCTGCTTTTCGAGCTTCTTTTGTAAGGGGACGCGAACATCTAATCCAGTAAGAACATTAGGATTCTTGAGGATCTTCATCGCGGCGGCGCGTCGGTTGCCTTCCAGAACGGTGTATTTCCCGTTTCCGCTCTCGGACTTAATCACAAGCAATCGATCCATTGGATTGAGGCCGTCTTCGACTATGCTCTCTGCGAGGTTGCCCAGCTTGACATCCTGATCGTCAATAATTCGCTGCATGGCTTCGTGCTGGTCGTTAGCCTTGCTGATGCGCGGATTTACAGCGTCAAGTTCGAGTTGGTCAATCTTCAAATTCTTTGCTGACATTTGCGCTCCGTCTGCCGTAGGAGCCAGTGACACGCTCTTCGGCTACCTCAAACCTCTTACTCCATTTGTCTTGCTTGCCATGAGTACATTGGCCCTCGTGTCGTGCCTAACCTTTGTTCTTGCCCCAGCCTGCCTCGACAGCCTTATCCATTAACTTGCGGGCGGCCCCGATTGAGGGAATGCGCGCTTGGCCTCGGGCTGCCTGTAAGCTTCCGTCCGGCCGCCGCCAGATGAAACGATAGCCCTGCTCCATGTTGCCGTCACCGTAAATGTAGCGGCACCATTGAAAGCACAGTATCCAGTCGCCAGGAGAGCCGTCGACGGCCTCGTTTATCACCTGGACACGTGCCGTCTTTCCTTTCAGGTCTTCGCCAGATTCCATGGTAGCCCCATCAGCCATATACGACATATACGCCGCATCAGCCTAATGTGTCAAATAAAAATCGGCCCAGGCCCCTCGGGCCATTTTTTGCCAGACGATAAAGTATGTTATCGGCTGCCAAATCGCGGGCGCGCCTTATCGTTGAACGGATTTGGATTTAAGCGATAAGCACTAACTCACTCGATGAGCCTGGAAATCGTACTGTGGCTGACGTTGTAGCTGCGGGCAATTTCCCGCACCGGCTCGCCCCGGTCGCGGCGTTTGAGCGCCTCGCGCCGTTGATGCACGGTCAGTTTCGGTTTGCGGCCCATTTTCACGCCGCGCGCGACGGCGCGCGCCCTGCCCTCGCCGGTGCGCGCGCGGATCAGCTCGCGCTCGAATTCTCCCAGCCCACCCAAGACAGTCAGCATCAACCTTCCGTGCGCCGTCGTGGTGTCCGCCCATGCATCGCCGAGGGAACGGAAGCCTGCCTTCTTGCACGTGATCGTGGCGAGGATGTTGAGAAGGTCGCGGGTTGACCTGGCCAACCGGTCAAGCCGCGTCACCGTCACCATGTCGCCGGCGTCGAGCTGGTCGAGCAAGCGCCGGAGCTGCGGGCGTTCGGTCTTGGCTCCGCTCGCCACTTCTCGGAACACCTTTTTACATCCGGCCTTGGTCAGTTGGCGCACTTGGGCGTCAACGCTCTGGCCGTCTGTCGATACCCGCGCATAGCCGTAAATCATGCCGTGATTTTGCACCGGATTTCTGCAACGGAAAAGTCCCGCTCTTTCAACGGCCTAATTTTGGTGCGTAATTCTTGATTAATGCACGGCGGCACCAGCCGTGCTAGTGTGACGCGTAATATTATCGAGAGGATTTCGATCTGATGACGCAGGGAGTTGTTCATGCGCGGAGTAGGGAAAAATGCTTGTTTAAGGTCCTCATCGACACGTGTGTATGGCTTGACCTAGCGAAGGATTATCAGCGGCAGGCGCTTCTCGGCGTGCTGGAGGAACTTGTCAGGCAAAACCGTGTGGAGATCATTCTGCCGCGAACGGTCCTCGATGAGTTCACGCGCAACAGGGCCCGCGTCGCCGAGGAAAGCGGCCGCAGTCTCTCCGGCGTTTTGAAGCGTGCCAAGGAAGCCGTGAACAGGCTCGGAGATGCCAAGCGAAAGCGCATCGCTCTGGAGCTGCTGAATGACGTGGATTACAAAATCCCGAGTCTCGGCGAGGCTGCGCAAGATACTCTCGACCGCATTGACAAGATTTTCAGCAAGTCCGCCATTATCGAGACTTCGGCTGAGGTGAAGTTGCGGGCCGCGCAACGCGGCATCGAGCGGAGGGCACCTTTTCACCGGCAGAGAAACGGCATCGACGACGCCATCCTAATCGAGACCTATGCGGGCTTTGCGAAGGCCGCTGCGGCTGGCGGTCGTCTTGCCTTCGTCACACACAACACGAAGGACTTCAGCCAACCGGGCGCGAACGAAAAGCTTCCCCATGCGGATATCGCAGAGCTTTTTTCTAAGATCAAATCCCGCTACTACATCAATCTGGCCGAAGCGCTACGGCGCGTGGAACCGGCGCTCGTCTCCGAACTGATGGTGGAGCAGGACTGGGCACAGGAACCAAGGCGTATCGGAGAAATCTCCGACGCGATCAGCGAGCTGCTGGACAAAGTCTGGTACAACCGCCATCAGGTCCGTCTGGAAAAAATCGAGAGTGGTGAAATTAAGCTGGTTGAAAAGGAAACCTATCCCGTCACTTACCCGGAGAGCACTTGTCGGCGCGACATCTGGCAAGGCGCGAGGGAGTCCGCCCGGCGATTGGAGAAAAAACACGGCCTCAAAAACCTTGGCCCTTGGGATGACTTCGAATGGGGAATGCTGAACGGAAAGCTCTCTGCGCTCCGCTGGGTTCTTGGGGATGAGTGGGACATGTTGGATACATGAGAACGGCTTCGCGTCCACGACCGGCACCAGGACGAGATTTCGCTTGACGAGGTGGAGAGAATTGCTGTCTAGGTTTGAAAGCGACGCTTGACAAATCATCCCTTAAATGATGATCATGAGTAGCAGGCTAATTTTTGTGAAAGTACAAATCCTATGAAAGCAACAGCTCTTGCGCGCTCCTCTCCACGATACAAAGATGTCTCGGAAGAGAAGGCCGAGGGGGCGACGTACACACCCGAGAATCTAGCGAATTTTGTTGCAGCGCAGATTGCTGCGCAACTGGCCCCAGCTCCCGGCACAGCGCGCCTGCAAGTGCTCGATCCGGCAGTTGGCGAAGCTGCTCTCATGGTGAGTCTCTTGAATCAGCTCAAGAGCCGCGGGATTGAGGATGTTGATGTCTATGGGTTCGATACTGACGAGAGCGCCCTGAAAACGGCGGGTGAACGCTTGCGGCTCCTGTTCCCACAGGCAAAGCTCTACCTTGCTTCGGAGAATTTTCTCGACTTCGTTGACCGCACTGCGGACCCAGACAATCTCTTTGCATTCGACTCGCCTGTAAAATTCGATCTCATAATCGCAAACCCTCCATACGTACGCACTCAGGTTCTTGGGGCAGGTATAGCCCAGAAGCTCGCCCGACAGTACGGCCTGGCTGGCCGCGTGGACCTCTACTACGCCTTCATTCTTGCAATGGGGTGGGTGTTAGCGGAACAAGGTACCGCAGGCATTATCGTCTCAAACCGATTCATGACGACCAAATCTGGCACTTCTGTGCGGCGAGCAATTCTAGAATCGTTTCACGTAAAGCACATTTGGGATCTCGGGGATACGAAACTTTTTGACGCCGCCGTTCTTCCCGCAGTTCTCTTGCTCCACCAACGCGCCACGAATAGCGCGCGCGGTACTTCCCCACCATTCACCAGCATCTACGAAACAGACGATGATATTGCTTCCGCTCATGCGCACGACCCTATTGATGCATTGAGGCACACGGGGACTGTCTCTGTACAAGACGGCCGCCGTTTTCGCGTCCAGCACGGGAAGCTGAATCCTGAGGCTTACAAAAATGATGTGTGGCGCGTCGCAACAGATAGTTCTGATGCGTGGGGAGCTACCGTCCAGGCCCACACTTGGGCGAGCTTTGGCGACATTGGAAAGATTCGCGTTGGCATAAAAACCTGCGCCGATAAGGTTTTCATACGGTCGAACTGGACTACTTTTGCAGAAGAGGAGCGACCTGAACTGCTGCTTCCGTTGACGACGCACCATATAGCCAGACGCTTCAAGCCAGACACGCGACGCCGTTCTAGCCAGGTGCTGTATGCTCACACCGTGATTGACGGACAACGGCAAGCGGCCGATCTAGACCTCTACCCGAAAAGCAAAGCCTATCTCGAAGCACACCGGCACACGCTCACTGCCCGCACCTATGTTACCGAAGCGGGCCGCCAATGGTATGAAATCTGGGTTCCGCAAGACCCCGACGCGTGGGCCGATCCGAAGCTCGTATTCCGTGACATTTGCGAAGAGCCAACATTCTGGATTGACCAAGACGGTACCGTGGTCAACGGCGATTGCTACTGGCTGACCGCGCGTTCCAAGAAGGAAGTAGAGCTTCTGTGGCTGGCTCTAGCTGTAAGCAACTCAACATTTATCGAAGCTTTTTACGATCACAGTTTCAACAACAAGCTTTATGCTGGCCGCAGGCGTTTCATTACCCAGTATGTTGAACGCTTCCCCCTGCCCGATCCAAGCACAGCCCTGGCGCACCAGATGATCGCGCTATCCAAACAAATCTATCAACTCACGCCTTCTCCGGAAGCGCGCCCCTTGGAAGAACAGCTAGACACCTTGGTTTGGAAAGCTTTCGGCCTCTCACTCGAAAAAGTCGGCCGGTAGAGGTATCTGAAGCTTCTTGTTTAGAACTTTGCCCTGGAACTGAGGGAAGCGATCGAAAAAACCGTCTCCGGTCGCTAGGAAAAAGTGTGTGAGCCTCACGGTCGTGCCATCGGTGACAGCATAGAACAGCGCATATCTGACGTCGCAATGCCGGAGCTGATGGCCGCCCAGCTTGGGCATGTCCAGAGGGGCCGTACTGTTTGGCCGGACTAACCCGAGGTCTATGGTTGGTGAAGTCTGTAGTTTCACTTCGACGAGCTGTTGCCGAACATCCGGAAATTGACCATCGTCCGCGTAATTCGAATATCCGAGATGCCGACAAACATGCCGATGTAAGTCCGCCCCTCGCTTCCTCTCCTGGACGTGACCCGGATCGGGAAAGGAAAGACCGATCATGCGCTCCAATAGCTCAAAAATAGAAGCGATGGGCAGGACCAATCCGGGTGCTGGATTATCTGTGGAGGCGAGTTTGCTCAGGTCAACCCGCTCCGTTGGATTCACCAGCAGTTGTTTGACTAATGCCGTATCTGTGCGGGAGATGAGCTCTGCCGCCTCGTCACCACAGATGAGCCGCGCTTGGTATTTCTGCGTCAGTGTGCCGGTGGTGTCCAGTTTTGCCAGCGCATCCCCAGTCACGACTTTGACTCTCTCAATTTTGTCCCGGTCCGAAATGCGAATAATCACATAGCGGCGAGTCGGTGCCAATTCCTCGTTCCACACTTGAAGGTTGTTGGACTTTTGAGTGTAGGTATCAAACATTTGGCCGGGAAAGCGGGGCTGTGTTTTCTTGAAGGTAGTCGGCACCGGATAACCCAACGCCTTACACACAGCACTTTTCACTACTTTTGACCGGGTGCGGAGAGGCAGGCCTGCGAGGTCGATACCCCGCAGCACTTTGTTCAGAAGTGCCTCAAGCGCCGACGCCGGTATCCATAGGCCTGGATCGCCGATGTCGATCCGATCATAAATCGAGAGCCTGCTGCGGGTGATGTTCTCGGCGTAATGCTCAGGAGAAGTGGGGTCAATGTTCATCAGGCGTGGACTTTCCGGTCAAGAGATCGGGGACCGAAACCCCAAGCGCCTTTGCGAGGACCTCTAGGCTGCTGATCGTGACGTTTCGCTCAGAGCGCTCGATCGACCCGACGTAGGTGCGATGAAGACCACACAGGTCTGCTAAATCCTCTTGCGAGAGCTTCTTTGTGAGCCGATACGCACGAATGTTCTGAGCAAGAATCTTGCGCAGTTCCATCCCAGGCTTGCGGAGCGTCTTCTGCTTTTTCATCCAAGAGATAGGTTAGCTGCAAAGGGTTTCACACCCAAGGATGCGTAATCTGCACCTTCTGAGTCTACAGACCACGAGTAGCGTTTTAGGTTGGCACCCAAAGGTTTTGAGTTGGGTGTTTTTGGTAGAAGGGCGGAACGGGGCGGTTTCCCCCTTTCCGGCTTATGAGGAGCGGGCTCGAAGCGGAGAGGCTGTCAAAGAGGGCGACGTAGGAGCCACCGCGCAAGCGGCGCGTATCGTCCTTGACAGGGCTCGTGAGTGAAGGGCAGCAGGAAACGGAGCGCTTGCCATTTGTTGGGGGGATTATAAGGGGGGTTCCAGCAAAGCGTTTTGAAACCCCTCTTATTGGGGGGAGCCGCATGATTTTGGCGGCGTGGGGGCTTCCCTCCCCCACCCCGGCTTTCCCCTGGGGGAAACGGGAAAGGGGGGTGCGGTATCTAGCAGCTAGATAGCCGCTAGTTCCGGACTCGGCTGGCCTCATACAGATCGAGCGCCTTTTCCATGATTTCGACGAGCAAAAGGTTATCTCGCTCGGCTATGCGGCGGAGCTTTGCGTCAAACTCTGGGCTGACGCGCGTTGCGAATTGCAGCGTGCGGCCGCTGCGGCGCAGGCTACGTCCGTCAGGGGTGCGGTGGGCGTTTGTCGTAACCCCCTCCCCTCTTCTGATTTGCATTGATACAGGGGGACTGAATGGGGCCACTTCCGGCGCGGCCAAATTTAAGCTGGCTTCCTCTAGCGGCGGAGGCGCGCCAAGTGTCCGTTGTCGCCTGATGCTCTTGAAATCAGCCATTATTGCCAACCTCGTCGATCATGGCTTGGATGAGGGCGTCGGCTTTGGCATTGAGACCGGCGTAGCCGGTTTCGGTAACTGCGTATCCGGTATTTTGGGCCTTGCGGTACGCGGGCCGTTCCAGGAGACAGCCGTCTAAGGCGGTATATCCGGCCTCAGCGATGTAATTCCGCGCTTCCGCCTCCTCGGCTGGCGTACCGATGCGGTTAAGCGCAAATGTGAGTTTGGATTTGGGAATCCCGGCTTTGACCAAAGCGTGGAATTCGCGAATGGCCGGGCGCAGGTCGTCCACAGAAGCACCAGTGGGCTGAACTATGAGGTCTGCTACTTTGGCGATGTCGAGAGTTCCCTGGCTGGTGCGAGCTGGCGCGTCGATAATCAGCAGGTCAAATTGGCTAGCGAGCTTAAGAGCGTGGGCGGCTGTGGCGAAAGCTTCGGCGGCGACGGGCGGTTCGATTCCCTGATTAAGGCGCGTACGGTGCCAGTCGATGGACGTGCCCTGTTGAGTGTCGAGGTCCGCGATCTTAGCCTTGAGGCCGTTGTTGGCGGCTTCGCGGGCGAGTGCCCGCGACATGGTGGACTTCCCTACCCCGCCCTTTTGGGAGACGAAAGCGATGATAGTGGCTGCCATGGGTGTCGCCGGGTCAGTGATGGATTCGAATTAAGTCCAGGGTAGAGTGATTCCGCGACATGCGGCTAGATAGTTTATAGGTAGGCGCAAGGTAGCGGCTATCTAGCTGCGAGCTAGCGGCTAGTTTTTGCAAATGACAATCTAATTCCAGTAACAAATCCTCCCGCACAAGGCTGCCAGTGGGCAGCAAGTCGGAACAGCAGTTAGCAGCGGCTAGCGGCTATCTAGCTGCTATGCGCTGTGGCTTAAAGCAATAGAAGAATCCCGGCAGGATTGACCGGGAAGGGGTGGTGCGAGCGGTGGGACTTGAACCCACACGGCCTTGCGGCCTGCGGATTTTCATACCGTCTACGGCTTTCGCCGCCTCGCCGTAGCGCCATCGGCGCAGAGGCGGGTTTGCGGTCTGGACTATCCCTTCACCTTGTCCCGGTGCTCTGAGGTTTAGGTGCTGCCCGTCTAGTCTCTACACCTTCCCGGCGGAGTTTTCCGCCGGGCTTGGCTCGGGATCGCCATTGCAGGTTTCCCCGAATTTGGGCAGTTCTGCATCGCCGGTTTCCCGGCGAGCACTCAAGTTGCCTTAAGTCCGCTGCGTATGCCATTCCGCCACGCTCGCGTGGAATTGGCTGACAAGTTTCTATGATAAAGCAGTCGCGACGAATTTACGCTTCAGTGTCCTGATTCTCGGCTGCGACGAGCTTGCGGTTCTTCGCCGGAAGCTGCTTCTTCTTTGGTCTCGCGCGCATGATGTTGATCGCGGCGGCGTCAAGGTTCGTCTTGATGTGCGCCGCATAGTATTTCTCGATCATCTCGACGCTGGTGCGGCAGTTCTTGGCGATCTGGTAGATGTCGGCACCTTCCATCAGGCGCAGACAAATGTATGTGTGCCGCAAGCTGTAAGCTGTGCGCGGCCTTCCATCGCGGTCAACGCGGAGTTTTTCCTCTTCCAGAATCGTCTTGAAAAGTTCGCGCTGCCATTTCGGAAAAATAAGCTCCATCGGTTTCGGCAGTCGCCATTCCTCTGGTTTGGTTGCTGCGGCGATGGGTCCATTCTTGTCGTTCGCTTCGTAAGCGCGGGAAGGGCGGAGCCTGGCTTTCAGCCTCTCAAACGGACGCACGGCTCCATTCATGCTCTTGCAGTAGCCGACGCCTCGCTTGCCCCGCACTTCGATCTCAAGGATCGTTTGCCCGCTGGCTTCGTCCTCGACGATTGTCACGTCCCGAAACTGGAGGCGGCGCGCCTCATCGGGCCGCAGGCCAGTATTGGCGGAGAACAGTACATAATCGTGAAGCTGTTCGCATTCCCATTTGAAGCGCGCCTGTTTCGGCTCGTGCGCGCGCTTTCGTGTCGCCTCGTAAAGCTGCTTGTATTCCTCCGGCGAGAACCATGCGCGGTGCGAGATTTTAGGGGAGGATCTGTAGGGCTCGGAAAGGTCAGGAAGACGGTCGAGCCAACCCTGGCGGAGGGCGGTTTTCAATGTCTGGCGGAGCGCCACGATTTCCTGATGCATGGTGTTATAGGCCGGTGGCTTGCCGTGCTTGGCGACGGATTCTTCATGCCGGTGAATCCGGTACTCCTGGATCTTGCCGGAGGTGATTTCCGAGAGGCCCAGATGGCCGAAGAACGGGACCAGGTGATTGGCCGACCGCTCGTGCAGGCCCCTGACGTAATGCTTGCTGCGCTGACCCTGCGTGATGATGTCGTATTCGCGGAGATATTGGTCGGACGCTTCGCGGAAGGTTCTCTCGTTTTTGATTTCTCCGGAGCGGAGTTTGCCACGGAGTTGAAGATACCAATCCTCTGCGACTTCCTTGGCCTTGGAGAGAGAGTCTTCTTTCGTGCTGCGGCGGCGATTGCGACCGGCGAGATATGTGGAGCACTGCCAGCAACTGCTGTTCGGTCGTCGATAGACGTGAACTTTGCCGCCGAGAATCGTGTACTGTTCCGCCACTGACGGAGGTCCTCCCATCCCGGCCAAAAAGGCCGAAATGTGTAAGCTATGTGTAAGATATTCTCGAAGCGGGAAAAAGTCAATAACTACTTGTTTTTATTGTGTTTATTGCGATTATTTGATTGCTGTATTCCGATTTTAAGTCCGCTGCGTCTGCCAATTTCGCCATCCGGGCACGCCTTTATATTATGGGACCGTTTAGGCCCCGCAGACCCTCCATAACTTGATGCTCTCTCAGCGGAATGTGAGCTGGTTTACCAGCGGGCGATCTTTCCACAACTTGCTCTGGAGCGCCGCGCCCTCGTATCATCCGGCAGAAGCATTTCCACGATTGACGACCTGCGCAGCCGATCTTCCTGAGCCGATGCAGCCATTGAGGAGCAGCGGCCTTGAGCGGAGCCGGAGACGTGCAGCTATCCTGAGAGTGCTGAAGAGCAAACCCAAATGAGCGACTTGGAAAGCAAGACCGGATTGCGTGTGAAGGGGCGGCTCATGTCCGCTTCGGAGATTGAGCGCACCCTGGTACGGCTGGCTCACGAAATCGTCGAAAAGAGCAACGGCAGCGAAGATCTGGCCCTGGTGGGCATCAAGCGCCGTGGCGTTCCCCTGGCCGAACGGCTGGGCAAGCTGATTTCGACCATCGAAAAGCGGCCCGTCGATACGGGTGTGCTCGACATTCAGTTTTATCGCGACGATCTGTCCACGGCGGACGTTCGGCCGGTAGTCACGCCGGGAGCCGTCGGCTTCGACGTGGAGGGCCGCGACATTGTGATCTGCGACGATGTGCTTTACACCGGCCGCACCATCCGCGCCGCACTCGACGCGCTCTTTGACCACGGCCGGCCGCGTCGCGTTCAACTGGCCGTGCTCATCGACCGCGGTCACCGCGAGTTGCCCATCGAAGCCACCTACGTGGGCAAACATGTTCCCACCAGCAGCCGCGAGATTATCGAAGTAAAGTTCCAGGAAATCGACTCCACCGAACAGGTGCTGCTGGTGGAGAAGACGAGCTAAAGTACGTCTTACCAGCCGCGACCCTCCGGCCTTCGAAGAACGATGCAGAGTGAGCGGCAGGCGGCTGGAGGATTGCAATGGTAAGGCGCCTCTTCAATCCGATCGGGGCCCGGCGCTCCGACATAGGCCAACGATGAATCCAGCCGCACCCGCGATCCGCCGCGCACTCACAACTCCGCCTGCGCCCGTTTCCTTGTTTCCCTACAACCCGGGGTCGCTGCTCTCGGTTCTCGATCTCACCGTGGACGGGGTCAGCCGGCTGCTTGTGCGTGCCACCGAGCTGGAGCACGAGGATCCCATCGTGCGGGATCACATCCTGGCCAAGCGAAGGATCGCGCTGCTGTTCTACGAGTCGTCGACGCGCACGCGCACCAGTTTCGAGCTCGCCTCGAAGGCGTTAGGCGCCGACACCACGCTGGTCTCAAACCTGAGCTCGAGCATCGAGAAGGGCGAGTCTCTAAAGGATACGGGCCTCACGCTGCGGGCGCTGGGCGCGGAGGCTATCATCCTCCGCCACAATTCTTCCGGTGCGGCATGGCTGCTGGAGGAGGCGACACGCCTGCCGGTGGTCAACGCGGGCGACGGCATGCACGAGCATCCCACCCAGGCGTTACTCGACCTGCGCACCATTCTGGCGCATCTTCGGCCGGGGGTGGCCGGGGTTGGACCGGAGACGCTGGCGGGGGTGACGGTGATGATCGTCGGCGACATTCTCCACAGCCGGGTGGCGCGGTCGAACATGCTATTGCTGCCGCGCGTTGGCGCGAGGGTGTTGCTTTGCGGGCCGAAGGAGCTGCTTCCGGAGCAGGCGGCGCGGTCAGGGCCGGGCATCGAGATCGAGCGGGACTTTGAGGCGGCGCTCAAGCAGTCGCAGGCGGTGATGATGCTGCGCATCCAGGCGGAGCGGCTGGCGGGTCTGCAACTGGACCTGGAGGAGTACAAGGCCAGCTACCAACTCACCGGGCAGCGGCTGGCCGCGCTCGCGCCGGAAGCGGTGGTGCTGCATCCGGGGCCGATCATCCGCGGCTTGGAGATTACGGCCGGTGTGGCCGATGGCGTGCAGTCGGCGATCCTGGAGCAGGTGACGAACGGACTCGCGATTCGCATGGCGGTGATGGAGCGGGCGCTGACAGCGGAGAATGCGGCCCCCGCGGACAGGTCGTCGTCCGTGGGGCGGAAGAACGGAGGCCGCGAATGACGGCCGTGGCGATTTGCGGCGGGCGGCTGGTTGATCCAGCAGCGGGAGTGGACGGGCTGAAGGACGTGCTACTGATCGATGGGCGCGTGACGGAGGTCGCCGGCACGGGGAAACTGAAGGGCAAGAACGGCGCGGAGGTGCTGGACGCGACGGGAATGGTTGTGGCGCCGGGACTGATCGACATCCATGTGCACCTGCGCGAGCCGGGACAGGCGTACAAGGAGACCATCGCAACGGGAACAGCAGCGGCCGCAGCGGGCGGATTCTCGAGCGTGGCGGCGATGCCCAACACAACGCCGGTGAACGACTCGCCGGAGGTCACGCGGTGGATGCAGGCGCCGGAGCGCGGAGCGCAAGTACGCGTATTCCCCATCGCGGCGGCAACGCGCGGGTCTAAAGGTGAAGCGATATGCGATTACGCGGCGCTGAAGTCAGCTGGAGCCGTGGCCGTGACTGACGATGGAAGACCGATCCTGAAGGACGGCATGATGCGCGAGACCCTTGCGGCTGCGGCGCGCGTGGGACTGACCGTGATCCAGCACGCGGAGGACACGCGCATGACGCAAGGCGCGAGCATGAACCTCGGTCCTGTGTCGTTCAAGCTGGGACTGCGCGGAATGCCGGCCGAAGCGGAGACGAGCATCGTGGAGCGCGACATTCGGCTGGTTGCGGAGCTGCGCGAGGCGCATCCGCACCTGCACGTTGCGCACCTATCGACCGCTGGAGCTCTGGCTGCCGTTCGCCAGGCTCGGCGCAACGGGCTGCGCGTCACCTGCGAGGTTACGCCGCATCACTTTCTGCTGACGGACGAACACGTAGGACTCTACAACACACATGCCAAGATGAATCCGCCGCTGCGCTCGGCGGCCGATCGCCAGGCTATGATCGAAGGCATTCTTGACGGCGTTGTGGACGCGATTGCTACCGATCACGCGCCGCACGCGATGCACGAGAAGGAAGTTGAGTTCGAGCTGGCGCCGAACGGGATCATAGGCCTCGAAACCGCCTTGGGCCTGAGCCTGCGCTGGCTGCATCGCGAGTGGCGAATGCCGCTCGGGCGCGTGCTGAGCCTGCTGAGCGCGCAGCCTGCAGCGCTGCTCGGGTTGAAAGGCCGCGGAACACTGACCGTCGGAAGTTTTGCCGACGTTGTCGTCTTCGATCCCAAAATCGAGTGGACGTATCGCGCGACGGAATCGCAATCGAAGGCCAAGAACACTCCTTTCGATGGCTGGCCGATGCAGGGCAAAGTGCGCTGGACGTTGAGCGAAGGGCGCATTGCCTACGCGGGCGCGTAGCGCCAGTGATCAGTGATCAGTGTTCAGTGGTCAGCGGTCAGCTCTCAACTTTCAGCTCTGAGCAATCAGTTTTCAGCGATTTTTGGCAATCGGTTCTCAGCGATCAGTTTTCCGCTATCCGCTTCCTTTTGAGTGATTTGAGCATCCATTCCCCGTCTTTTCTTCTCCATTCCACAGTTTCACAGTTTCTGTGAAACTGTGGACTGAGTGGCTGTAAGGTTCTCATTCCAAAGACTTCACAGTTTCACAGTTTCACAGTTTCACAAAACGGCATGGGGGGGTGGGGTAAAAACAGGGACGTAGGGAACAGGGAACAGAAAGACGGGGAACAAGGGAACAAGGGAACGGAGGGAACGAGGGAACAGAAATACGGTGACGGGGGGAGCGAGGGAGCCCAGGGAGCGAGAAGGCGGTCGGCGTGTTAACGATTTGGTACATCCCCCCATACCCCATCCCCTCTAGGTCTTTTAGGCTAAAATCCTCTATTTTCATGGCTTAAGGTTGATCTCTTGCTCCAGGTCCCAGACTAAAAAGGACTTAGAGTGCAAAGTCCTCATGAATAAAGGGTTAGGGGGCCGGTTTTCGAGCCCTGTTAACCGCATTCGACAGTATTTTGGCTTGCGCTGGTCCTGTCCGGGGAGGGCTGCCGATTCCCTGCCCGCGCCGGGCCTCTCGATTTGTATGTAGTATGCGCCGAAGGGGCGAAATGATCGGCAAAGTTGGCGCAGAAAATAATTGGAGTGGAATCAAGGCGATGGCGGGCGGTGAGCGGCGAGGGCACTTGACAGCCGAAAATACGGCTGCTAGCCGTTAGCAGTTGTTGCCGGTGCGGGGGTTGGGGCAGGCGAGGGTTCTTCTGGTGACATGGGCGTTTCTCAGTACCTATTTTGATCGTTTTCCTTACTGCTCCACTACGCGCATCTGTTGCTCGTTCATACGACCGCCATGCACTTTGAACCCAGCTAGTGCTTCGTCGATTTTCTTCAGGTCGTCCGCAGTCAGGACTAGCTTGGTGGATTCGATATTTTCCTGAAGATGCTTGACCTTTCCTGTGCCTGGGATCGGAACGATGAAGGGCTTCTGGGCTAACAGCCAAGCGAGCGAGAGTTGCGCGGTCGTCGCGCCCTTCGTTCTGGCAAGCTCGGTGATGCGATCCACGAAAGGCTTATTCGCCGCAATGGCTTCCGGTTGGAAACGGTCAAAGGTCGACCGAAGATCTGACTTCGGATTGAACGCGATTTGTGCGTCCGGGTTCTGCGTAAGATAGCCCATGCCCATCGGCCCCCACGGGACAAAGCCAATCCCCAACTCCTCGCATGTCGCAAGCAATCCATTGCTTTCAGGGTCGCGATTCATCAAGGAATACTCCGTCTGAAGCGCAGCGACGGGCTGAACCGCGTGGGCTTTCCGGATCGTGCTGGGATTCGCTTCCGAGAGGCCGAAATGCAGTACCTTGCCTGCCCCGATGAGCTCTTTCACCGCGCCTGCAACATCTTCGATCGGGACGTTCGGATCGACCCGATGTTGATAGAAAAGATCGATATGGTCTGTCCGAAGACGCTTGAGGCATCCATCCACCATCCACTTGATGTGTGCGGGCCGGCTGTCCAGGCCGCTCTTCTCCGTGAGATTGAACCCGAACTTCGTCGCAATCTTCACTTCGTTGCGGAACGGTTCAAGCGCACCGCCAACGATAGTCTCGCTCGTGTACGGCCCGTAGACTTCGGCTGTGTCGAAGAACGTTACGCCGTTCCTGTGCGCCTCGCGGATGACCTTGATGGCCTCGTCGATAAGTGCTGCCGGGCCATAATTGGTGGCCAGGTTCATGCACCCAAATCCAAGTTCCGATACTTCCAGTGCTCCCAGCTTTCTCGTTTCCATGTCTTCTCCCTGATTCGCGACGCGTCCTTCGCTTCCAGTTCCGACACTACGCCGAAGATGAGGCATGACGGTAGCCTGATCCGCTGAAATGATTGCCTATTTATCCGGGCAAGATGAGAAATGAGTGCAGTGCACCGTACGTATGGCATATCGTAGAGTTGTTGAGGAAAAACGATGCAATCAAAGAGGACAGGCACAAAGAACGATCCGCAGCTCCTATCGATGCTCGCCGACCTGGCTATGCGGATTGGCAAAGCGATGGGCAAGGCCTCGCAAGTGGCAACGGCAGTTCCCGGGCTTACGCTCTACCGAAACACTGTTCCGACGGCGCCGAATCCTTGTAGCTATGAGCCGAGTCTGCTTGTCATTCCGCAAGGGCAGAAGCGCGTTGAGCTGGGCAGGGAGAGTTATGTTTTTGGGGAAACCACGTTTCTGCTGACATCGATCGAACTTCCGATCGTCAGCCGTGTCTGCTCAGCCAGTGTGGAGAGGCCTTACCTCGCGTTCTTCCTCAAGCTCGATATGGGCATGGTCCGCGACGTCCTTCATTCCGACGAGGTATCGATTCCCGCACCGCCGGCTGGGACACGCGGCATGGTGCTTGGTAAGGCGACAGTAGAGCTCCTTGCGCCGTGCTGCCGCATGGTGCAGCTTCTCGATACTCCTCAGGATGTTCCGTTCTTTGGCAAGCTGCTCCAGCGAGAGATCATCTACCGGCTTCTTCAGGGGCCGCAGGGAGATCGCCTGCGTTCCATCGCTACATTGGCTGACCAGAACTATCGAACGGCAAAGGCGGTCAATTGGCTGCGTGAGCACTACGAGGAGACATTGAACGTGGATGACCTTGCATCGATGACCGGAATGAGTAGATCAACCCTCCACCATCACTTCCGCAGCCTCACAGCCATGAGCCCGCTGCAGTTTCAAAAACAGCTTCGGCTTCGCGCAGCGCGTCAAAAGATGCTCACGGGCGAACTGGATGCCGCGAGTGCGGCCTTTGAGGTCGGATATGAGAGTCCGAGTCAGTTCAATCGGGAGTACAAACGGTTCTTCGGCCAACCGCCGATGCGCGATATCCACGCACTTCGGGCGTCTGTATAAGTAACGGGAAGTCGGCTTGTGGGAAGTGATCCCTTAGCATGCTTGCGGACAAATTGCCTGGTTAGTCGGTCAGACTGAGGTGGGGTTTGATCGCGGCTTCGCCGCGGACTTTATTTCTCAAAAAATGGGTGGTGTTCGCGTTCCCAACGCTGAAGCGCTGGGCTAAAATCCGCTGCGCCTACGGCGCGAGAGGCGGGCGGGGTTCGGCGCGCGATGCGCAAGGAGAAAAAGGCAGGGATCAGAGTTCAGGTGTCAGGGATCAGAAAGACCGCTCCTGGCTGCCATCTGCAGGTTATAACACGGGCGACGGTGGTGCACGCTGATCTGCTCTGGGGCCGCGTTGCCGCGTCGCCCGGAGGGAGCATCCAAAGAGTGAGCCAGATTGATTGCGCTGGTAGGCTGAGAGCGAAGGAGACCGGTCATGTTCACGATTTTGGGAGCAATGGCGTATGCGGACTGGAGTCTGCTTTTTCTGCGGCTGGTGGTGGCGCTGGTGTTCGGGACGAGCGGGTACAGCCACCTGCGGCACCCGAAGGAGCGGGCGGCGAGCATCGAGATGAGCGTGCCGTTCACCATTTTCCTGGGCGCGGCGGAGCTGGCCGGAGCGATTGCGCTGGTGGCAGGTTTCATGGCGCAGTGGGCGGCGCTGGGGTTGATTGCCGTGATGCTGGGCGCGATTTATATGAAGGCAGTGAAGTGGAAGACCGGGTTCTGGGGCGAGAAATCAATGGGTTGGCACTACGAGGTGCTGCTGATTGCGATGAATCTGGTGATTGTGACGATGGGAGCGGGGAGATACAGCTTGTGAAGAGCAGGTTTCAGGTGTCAGGGGTCAGGTGTCAGAGAAATCAGCGTGTGTCCCGCCCAAGCGGAGCTTGGATGGGGCAACCACACGCAGCCTCTAGCTCCTAGCTTATAGCCTCTAGCTTTTCTTGCTAAGCCCGAGGCGGGTTGATTTGGATTGCCGGAAGTGATTTGCGTGGCGTGAAATATTCTTCCTGATTTCAAGGTTGATTTGACACGATGAACAGTCTTTCAGCGGGGATCGATTGTGATGCCTCGGGCTGACTGCGTGTGGAAGTGCACTGGTTCGAGTGCTCCACAGACGTTGGGCGTTGTGATGCCAGTTGCAGGGCGCGTTGGGTGCACCGGAAACGGCACGGGATGGCGGGAAGATTCGATTGTAGGTTGCCGGAGACGGAGCTAACATTCATGCCACATTTCGAAGGAAAAACCGGTGGGGGGTGGCAAATGAACAATCTGCTTCGGCTGCTGGTCATCGCGGGATTGGCCGCGGGCGTCATCGTGATTGTGGCGCTGGGACTGGAGCGGCACAACGCCGATCTGCTGGCACCGCTGAACCTGGTGCTATTTGTGGCGCTGGTGCTGGTGTATTTGCTGCCGGCGGGGCTGGCCATGTACCGGGACTGCAAATCGACTGCCTGGATCACGGTGGTGAATATTCTGCTGGGATGGACGATCTTCGGCTGGTTTGTGGCGATGGGATGGGCAGCCAGCGGCAAGATCCGGGAGCCGTCACACCCGATTGCCGCGCCGCCGATTGGTCCGGTTCCTGGGCATTGAAAGACAGGGAACAAGGGAGCGAGGGCAAGCTCCGTGATGGAAGGTCAGGGCTTCCCTGGCTTTATCGACAACTGTTGAGCAGGGAGCGAATGTCGGCGGTTTCGAGAATCGGTTTGGGCGCACCGTGGCGGGCGACGAGGAGCATGGCCTGGCCGATTTCATCCGTGGCGAGCACGTGATTGGGAAAGGCGCGGCGCAAGAGCGGAAGAAGCGGGCGGGCAAGCGCGTAGGGGATACGATAGAGCGCGGTGCGCGACTTGGCGCCGAAGCGGGGCACGATGACTCCGGGGCGAAACATGAAGGCGGCTTTGAAGGGCAGGCGCAGAAGCGCGTTCTCCGTGCGGCCCTTTACGCGCGCCCACATGATGCGGCCGCGCTCGGAGCTGTCGGTGCCCTGCCCTGAGACGTAGACGAAGGTCATGGCGGGATTGAGGCGGGCGAGGGTTTCAGCGGCGCGGAGAGTGATGTCGTATGTGATGCGCGAGTACTGCTCCTCATTCAGGCCGGCGGAGGAGATGCCGAGACAGAAGAAGCAGGCGTCGAAACCGGAAAGCTGCGATTCGATGGGCGCGTAGTTGGTGAGATCGGCGTGGACGATTTCGCGCAGCTTGGGATGAGAGACGCCTGTTGCCGAGCGGCCGATGGAGACGACAGACGCGACGCCGGAATCGAGCAGACATTCGCGGAGAACTCCCTGACCAATCATGCCGGTGGCGCCGAAGAGAAGGACGTTCATGCGGATCGACCTTTGTGGATGGACGGTTGATGGTTCATGGATGGCGGGTCACGATTTTGGTTGGCGGGTCACGGATCGCGGACATCTAGCCTTTGCGGCGGTAGTGGATCTGGAATTCATAACCGGAGTTGGCGGGGAAAAGGGCGGCGACGTGACGGAGGCGTTCGGCGAGGGCGGGAGCGGCGAGGAGCGGGTACTCGCGCTCGCGAAGGTCGTGGTAGTCGAAGTCGACGGCGAGGGAGAGCATGTAGATGGCGAGCGCGTCGGAGAACGACGACTCGAAGAAGGCGTTGCGGGCACGCTCGTCGATACTGTTGGCGCCGGGAGTCTTGACGCCGGGGTGGGGCTCGAGGGCGCGGCGGCGGGTCTCCCAGGCGTCCTGGCTGGTTTCGCCGCGGACCTGGGCCTCGGCCTGCGACCAGACGAGGGTGGAGAAGCTGTCTGGAACGCCGGCCGCTTCAACGAAGTTGTGGGCAACGTTGATGAAGAACTCGAAGGCGAGGCCGAAGCGGTCTTCGACGAGGCGGGTGGAAAGAAAAACGGCCTCGGTCGAGCCGAAGGTGGCGTTGCGATGACAGACGGCGCGGTCGCCTAGCTCGACGGTGTAGGCGGGGGCGACGAGGTTCTCGCCGGTGTCGGCGATGGCAAGGGGAACGAAGTAGTAGGCGCGCTGACGGAGCGCGGGAGCGAGCGGGGCGGGGACGGCGGCGACGAGACGCTCAAGGTCGGAGTCGGGGACGCGGGTTTCGCCCCAACTGGCGTAGTGGATGCCGTTGGGGGCGTCGAGCATGGCGACCTGGGTGGCGACTTTGTCAGCCTGCCACAGCTCGATTTGTGCAGTACCCGCCATGAATTTGTATTCTAGACGAGAGAGGTCAAGAGGTGATGGAGCAAACGGCGCAGAGTGGACGCGGGAAAACGGTGTTCGGTTTTCCGCTGGAGGGGTTCAGCCTGTTCCAGAGCCTGCTGCTGGCAGTGGCTTCGGCGTTTCTGACGTTTTTCGCGACGACGTGCGTGGCCATTTTCGCGCTGCTGGGGTGGAATGTGCTGGGCGGCCATGCGGTGAGCTACGTGGACACGTATCGCTACGTCGGGTTTCCCGCGGGCGTGCTGGTGCTGGTGGTGGCGCTGCCGTTCTTCGGCGTGCTGTGGGTGCGGGCGAAGGTGCGGAAATAGGCGGCGAGCCGTTCGAAGCGGGCTGCCCAAAGTCAATGAAGAGCCGAACGGCGAATCATGTCTTCCCAAGCCGATTGGAACGCGTCTATCCTTAATAGATATTCCCGGTAGAGCATTTTCGGAGAGTAGCAGCACGATTCCCCTGGGTTCCCCACCCCTCACAAATCAAGGCGGAGGTCGATTGACGATCGCGAGGCAACGGACGCTTTTGCTGGTCGCGGCGGGAATCTTGCTCGTTGCGGCGGCGGGGTTCGTGCTGGAGGGATGCGGCGGGGGCGGCGCGACGACGACCACCACGATGACCAGCAATCTGATTCCCAGCCTGCAGCCGTATCCGACGCCGAGCGGGACGGAATCAACGTTCAGCGCGACGGGGAGCATCGATCCGAGCGGAATCTTTTTTCAGGGGCTGGGGACGAATACGCGGAGCTGCGCGAGCTGCCACCAACTGAGCCAGGGGATGGGATTGAGCGCGGCGAGTGCGCAGGCGCTGTTTGCGAGCAGCAACGGGAGCGATCCGCTGTTTGCGGCGGTGGATGGCGCGAACTGCCCGACGGTAGCTACGGCCGACAGCACAGGACACAGCCTGGTGGTGAACAACGGATTGATCCGCATCGCCGAGGCGCTGCCCGCAGGCGCACAGTTCGCGATGGCGGTGGCGCAGGATCCGTATGGGTGCGCGGCGGTGACCAATGCGTCGACGGGGCAGACGACGTATTCGGTGTACCGGCGGCCGCTGCCGGCCGCGAGCCTGACAATGCTGAGCCAGGTGATGTGGGATGCGCGGTTCACCGGCGCTCCGCTGAACGCGGCGGCGACCTTGAGCGCGAATCTGGAAACGGACCTGAGCGCACAGGCGGCGAATGCGATCGCGACCCACGAGCAGGGGAGCGCGGCTCCGACGGCAGCGCAGTTGAGCGAGCTGGTGGCGTTTGAGAAGGGGCTGTTCACGGCGGAGGCGACAGATACGCAGGCCGGGCCGCTGACTGGCAGCGGGGCAGCAGGCGGAGCGGCGGCGCTGGCGGCGCAGAATTATTATCCGGGGATCAATGACGCATTCGGGCAGGACCCGACGGGCGCAAAGTTCAACAAAGTTGTGTTTACGCTATTCCAGGCGTGGGAGGGAAGCGCAAATCCGGTGCAGGCAAGCATCGCGCGCGGCGAAGACCTGTTCAACAGCGCGCCGATGCAGATTACGGACGTGCACGGACTGAATGACAACCCCGCGCTGGGAAGCCCGGCGGTGATTGTGGGAACGTGCGGAACATGCCATGACGCGCCGAACATCGGAACGCATTCGCTGCCGCTGACGATGGACATCGGCACAAGCCATGTGATCGCGAGCGAGACGGATGCGAACATCGTCGGCGGGTTGCAGGCGCTGACCGCGCCGAATTTGCCGGTGTACCAGATCAGCGGGTGCACGAACGCGAACGGAAATGCGGTGGTGTACGTGACGACCGATCCGGGCGTGGCGCTCACGACTGGGCAATGCGCGGACGTGAATGGCATCAAGGCGCCGGGACTGCGCGGGCTGGCGGCGCGGGCGCCCTACTTTCACAACGGGTCGGCAGCGAACCTGGGGCAGGTGGTGCAGTTTTACAGCACGCGCTTCCAAATGAACTTGAATCCGCAGCAACTGGTGGACTTGCAGAACTTTCTGGCCGCGCTGTGAGCGGTCGCGGAGAAGCGGCGCGAGGGCGCGGCGGCAGGCGCGACTGGGGCGCTTGCACGTTGAATCCAGCCGCACGCATAATTACCGATGCGCCTTTTCCCCTTCATTCCGGCGTGATTGGCTCACGATGAATCAAACGATTTTCTGCACGGACAGTTTCTGGCGATGGCCGATGGCGGCGGGCGCGGCGTGGCTGACGCTTGCCGCGGCGATGGCCGGAGCGCAGACGAACTTCGGCGCGGTCAATGTGGGCACGAGCACGACGGCGAATGTGACGGTGACGATTCCGGCGCAGGCGACGGTGAGCAGCGTTGCGGTGGTGACGCAGGGCGCGGCGGGACTGGACTTTACCAACGGAGGCGGGGGAAGCTGCGCGGCGGGAACGAATTATGGGGCCGGGCAAAGCTGCACGGTGCAGGTCGAGTTCAAGCCGGTGTATGCGGGAGAACGGTACGGAGCGGCTCTGCTGTTGGATGGATCGGGGAATGTGATTGCGGGCGCGCCGCTCGAAGGGAACGGCGTGGGTCCGCAGGTTGCGTTCGGCGGCGACGCAGCGATTGCGTTTGCGCCGAGGGCGAACGGCATCGCGTTCAACGATCCCTTCGACGCCACGGTGGACGGCAAGGGAAATCTGTACATCACCGACCAAAATAACTCCCGCGTGGTGGAACTCCCGGTGGGCGGTGGCGCTCCGATTGCGATTGATCCGATCGTGGGCGGCGAGGGATTGGTGCATCCGGGCGGCGTGGCCGTGGATGGCGCAGGGAATCTCTATATTTCCGACCTCGACCGCAACATTGTGGTGGAAGTGCCTGGGAATGGCGGCGCTGCGACGGTGATCAATCCGATGGTGAACGGGATCGGGCTGCATTATCCGTGCGGAATGGTGATCGATGGAGCGGGCGACCTGTACATTGCGGACGTGGACAACGGGCGCGTGGTGGAGGTACCTTCCGGAGGCGGAGCGGCGGTGGCAATCGATCCGCTGGTGAGCGGCGAGAAGCTGTCATATCCGGTGACGCTGGCGTTGGACAGCGCGGGGGACTTGTTCATCGCGGATTTGTTTGCCAATCGCGTGGTGGAAGTGGCGGCGAACGGCGGAGCAGCGACAGCGATCGACCCAAGCGTGAACGGGCAGAGCCTGCACTTTCCCTACGGCGTTGCCGTGGACGCGGCGGGCGATTTGTTCATTGCCGACGCCTACAACCGGGTGGTAGAAGTGCCGGCAGACGAAGGCGCGGCGACGGCGATTACGCCAACAGTGAACGGCGAGGGGCTGGAAGATCCGATTGGAATTGGTTTGGACGCGGCGGGCGATTTGTTCATCGCGGACTCGCTGAATAATCGCGTGGTGGAGGTGGAGCGAGGGCAGCCGCCGGCGATCAACTTTGCGGCGACGGCGGCAGGGACGGTGAGCAGCGATAGCCCGCAGACGGTTGAAGTTGAGAACGTGGGCAATGCTGCGCTGACGTTTCCTGTGCCTGGCAGCGGTGCGAATCCGGTGATCTCGTCGAACTTTACGCTGAACAGCGGCGCGGCCCCGGAATGCCCGTTGCTGACGGCCGGCGCCGCGCAGCCGGAGACGCTGGCGGCCGGAGCGGCGTGCGTTTTGCCGATCAGCTTTCAGCCTGCGGCGACCGGAACGGAATACGGCACGCTGACGCTGACGGACAACAATCTGAATGCGGCGGGTCCGGCATACGCGACGCAGACGATCGCGCTGAGCGGGGCCGCTCCGGTGGCGACAGTTTCGGCGACGATGCTCGCGTTCGGGCCGCAGCAGGCGCTGACGACGAGCGCGCCGCAACAGGTGACGTTGACCAACACAGGAAGCGCGACGCTGACGATTACGAATATCAACATTCAGGGGATCGTTTTTCAAGAGTCTCTCTCTCCGAATCCCTGCGGATTGAGCCTGGCGGCGGGAGCAAGCTGCATCATCGCGGTGCAATTTGCGCCCGAGTCCGCTGGGCCGATGACGAAACCGCTGACGATTTCAGACAATGCTGCGGGGTCACCTCAGGTCGTCTTCCTCAACGGCGTGGGCGTGTATCCCGTGACGGTTGCGGTAACGCCCTCGGCAACGAACGTGACCACGGCACAGGCTTTCACAGTTACGGTCGCGGTGGGCGGGGCGAACGGAGATCCGACGCCGACCGGGTCAATTTCGTTGACCAGCGGCAGCTACAACCTGGGGACGGCGGCCCTGGCGAGCGGCAGCGCGACGATCAACATTGCGCCGGGGGCGCTGGCCGTGGGGACGGACAACATCGACGCCGTGTACTCGCCGGACAACACGAGTGCTCTTTTATATGCGAGCGGAACGGGCGAGAACCAAGTGACGGTGACCGCGTCGTCGACGGCAACGGCGCCGGCGACAGCGACGGCAGCAGCGACGACGGTGACTGCGAACACGGCGACGCTCGAGGGCACGGTGAATCCGAACGGAGCGGACACGCACACGTGGTTCCTGTGGGGCACGAGCAGTTCGCTGAGCGGCGCGACGCAGACGGCGATGCAGGACCTGGGGGCGACGGCGGGCAGCAACGCGGTGAGTGCGGCGATCCAAGGACTGAGCGCGAGCACAACGTACTACTACCAGGCCGTGGCGCAGAACAGCCTAGGCACGACGAGCGGGGCGATCTTCTCGTTCACGACGACGCCTGCGCCGTACTTCTCCGTATTGACGGGAGCGCCCTTGAGCGTTGCGCCGGGAGCGACAACAGGGAACACGTCGACGATCTCCGTGACGCCATGGTACGGATTCACGGGAGCAGTGAACCTGAGTTGCGCCATCACTCCGGCGGCGGCAAACGATCCGCCGACGTGCAACGTGCCGGCGACCGTAACGATCAGCGGCACAACAGCGCAGACGGCGACATTGACGGTGAACACGACGGCGGCGACGGCGATGAATCGGCCGATGCGGCTGCCGTGGCGTGGCGCCGGTGGCGCGGTGCTGGCCTGCGTGCTGCTGCTGTTTGTACCGTTTCGGCGGCGGAACTGGCTGGCGTTGATGGCATGGTTAGTGCTGTTTACCGCGATGGCTGGAATGGGTTGCGGAGGCGGAGGCGCTGCTGGGGGCGGCGGTGGCGGCGGCGGTGGTGGTGGGCAAACGAATCCCGGGACGACCGCCGGGACCTACACCGTGACGATCACCGGCGTGTCGGGCGGGATGACGGAAACGGGAACGGTGGCGCTGACGGTGCAGTGAAAAACAGTTGTCAGTGATCAGTGGTCAGTGGTCAGATGCGGCGTTCGCGTTCATCGCTGATCGAAGGTTCCATCACGGCCGCTACATCCCGGCGGGCTTGGGATTTTTGCGAGTCAGTGATCAGATGGCGCGTTCCGATATGTGGTCGCTCGAAGAAACTCTTCCGAGAGCAATCACATCCCGGCGGGCTTGGGGTCTTTGCGGTCGAACTTGGCGACCTGGACTTTGCGGGCGAGGCCGATTTTGGACAGGATCCAGATGCCCCAGAAGTTGGGATCGATCTCGTACCAGGTGAGGCCGTGGCGCGCCGAGACGGGATGGGCGTGGTGGTTGTTGTGCCAGCCCTCGCCGCCGGTGAGCAGGGCGACCCACCAACTGTTGCGGGAATCGTCGCGGGTTTCAAAGCGGCGGCGTCCCCACATGTGGGTTGCGGAATTGACCAGCCAGGTGGCGTGAAGGCCCAAGGTTACGCGGAGCAGCGCGCCCCAGAGGAACATCGCGACGCCGTTGACGAAGCCGCCCCAGTACCATCCGAGGGAGAACAGGAGCACACCGCTGATAGTGATGGGCAGCCAGTGGTACTTGCTCATCCAGACATGGAAGCGGTCGCGGCTGAGGTCGGGCGAGTAGCGCGAGAGCGCCTCAATCTGCAGGTGCAGTGACTGGCCGAAAAGGATCCATCCGGCGTGCGCCCACCAGCCGCCTTCGCGCGGGGTGTGGGGATCGCCTTCTTTATCGCTGAGCTGGTGATGGACGCGATGCGTGGAAACCCAGAAGATCGGTCCGCCCTCAAGGGAGAGCGTAGCGAAGACCGTCATGGTGTATTCAAGCCACTTGGGCACACGGTAGCCGCGATGCGTAAGCAGGCGGTGATAGCACATGCCGATGCCGACGTTGATGGCCAAAACATAGAGGATGGCCATGACCAGGAGGCGCTGCCAACTGAAAAGGAACAGCGCGGCCACCGCGCCCAGGTGAAAGACGGCGATTACAAAGACCATCGGCCAACTCAAGCCGTCGCTGACAGCATTGGCGCGGCCCATGCGAATATGACGCCACTTGGCAACGGCTTTGGCGGCGACGGAGGCTGAAGCGGACGCGGAGGCGTTCGGATCGAGAACCAGGGAAGTGGGCTGGGTTGACTCAGTGACGACGGGATCGGTTGAAGGAACGGTGGTTACAGATGCCATGCGGAGGGGAATCCTTGAAAAGTGGCGGTGTGCCCACTTGTATCTTCTTATTGTATAGGACGCCCTGCGAAATGCGCCTGCGCCGCAGAAAAGAGCGGGCGAAAGTACCGCGAGGGAGTGCACAAAGAGCAAACACCTGAGCCGGTAGAGCGGGAACGCGGCGAGTTGGTTGAGCTCGATTCGTTTACGCCCTCGACGATCGTCATTGATCGAAGTTGGTTGATTCTAAAGGTGCGGGGGTGCGGCGTGGGCGATTGGCACGCGTTAGTTGGCAATGGGAGCCGCGAAGGATTCAGGGCCGCTGAGGAAGATGCGCGTGGCATCACCGCGAAGGACGCGATAAAGGGCGAACTGGCGCTCGGTGGCGCCGCGCAGCTCAAAGAGGAGCTCGCCGCGGTTGTCGGCTTCGGCGTCGACGGCATCGACGAGGCGCATGCGCGGCGTCAGGTCGAGGTGCGCTGCATCGGTGACATTCTTGACGAGGACGACGACACCGCCATAGAGATCGGGCTGCGCAATCAAAGTGACAAATTTCTCCTGTGCGCCCGAGCCGAGTGTGTGCGCGGAGAGAACCATGGTGGCGCCGGAGCCGTAGGCCAGCTCGAAGACGCGGAACTGCTCGACGAGAAGCGGGGCCGGCGGTGGCGGCGCGGCGGGCTTCAGGGTTTTGTGCGTGGCAGCGGATTTGGGCTTTGGCTTGGGCGCGGGCGGCGGGTTAAGGCCAAGAGCCGTGCGTGCGAGATCTTCCATTGCTGCCTTCATTTTGTCTTCGTCGTCAGGGTTGGCCCAGGCGTAGTTCCACAGATGCTCGGGGCGGTCGATCGCGTCGGAGACGGCAACGGTTTGCCGCATATCGACGGGGAGGCCGGAGAGGTTGGGAAGGACAGACGCGCCATAGCCTGAAGGCTTGCCATAAAAAAGATGCGGACGGTCAGGATCGGTGGCGCTGGCGACGTCTTCAACGTAGCCGACATCTTCGTCCTTTTTCTTCTTTTTGAGCTTGGGATTGCCGGAGTCGCTGGTGGATGCGCTGCCGGACGATGAGCTGTCGCCGGTGTGATGGAGAACGGGGCGATCGGAATCGGGCGGTGGAGCGTTGGAGTCGCCACCTGAGCCGCTGCTTGAGCCGGAGGCGGTCTGACTCGAGCCGCCGGCGCTTGTGCCGGAGTTCGTGCCGGAGCCCGAGGTTGAAGCGTCGCCGCCCTTGTGCAGCGTGGGACGGTCGGGATCGGGAGCTGGCGCGCTGGAGCTTGAACTCGACCCGGAACTTGACCCGGAACCTGAGCCGGAGCCAGCGCCGCCGGCGGAATCGTCGGCGTGATGCTTGCGGTGCAGAATGGGCACGTCGCTCTGCGCATCGTCCTCTTCGTCTACTTTTGCGACTTGCGTTGGGGCAGGATTGGGTTTGGACAACGGCCTCCACTTGCCGAAGCCGACCCATCCGCCCTGCTCGCGGGCAGAGGTGTCAATGTCGAAGAGGCCTGACGGTTGGCCATCGTGCTGGAGCTGGTACTCTACGTCGCTTTGCAGTGCGAGCGGCTCGGGCTGGGTGAGATAGACACCGGCGTCATTGAGGTCCTGGCCGTCATAGATACAGACGGGAACGAGACGGCCGGCCTTGGGATGCGCTTCATCGCCGGTCCACTCGAACACCGCGACAGCGCGCAGGTCGGGCGCGTTCGTGTCGGGTTTCGCGATCTGCCCGGGATATTGCGCGGGGGCGGGCAAAGCGAAGATGAGCAGGAGCGCGGCTCCCCACCCTAGCCGCAAAAACCAAGACGCGGCGAGGGTGGGGCACCCGTTCACTGCCTTTATCCACAATCGACTTGCACCCCGCGATGACACGTTCGACTTCCCTCGACAATAATCAAATTTGGCGGCCGCAGTGCGGACCGATCGATCTATAGAGAGGATATTCCCCATGAAGCTCAATGAGAAAGTCGCCGACTTTACCCTGCAAACGGACGAAGACAAAACCGTGAGTCTCTCGGACTTTGCCGGCAAGCCGGTGATCCTGTTCTTTTATCCGAAGGCCGACACCCCCGGCTGCACCATTGAGGCCTGCGGCTTTCGCGATACGTTCAAAAAGCTGCTGGCGGCGGGTGCCGTGGTTCTGGGCATCAGCCGCGACACACCCCGCGAGCAGGCCAAGTTCCGGGCGAAATACCACCTCCCGTACACTCTCCTTGCTGATGTAGACGAGAAAGTGTGCAAACAGTTTGATGTGTTGAAGGAAAAGAACATGTATGGGAAGAAAGTGATGGGCATCGAGCGGACGACGTTCGTGATCGGGCCGGACCGGACGCTGCTGCACATCTACCCCAAAGTGACGCCGCAGGGACACGCCGAAGAAGTTCTCAAGCTGATTGAGGGGTTGAAGCGGAGTTAGCGGAGTTAGTGGCGTTAGCGGAGTTAGCGGGGCTAGGGAGTTGGCTGTTCGTAGGTCGGCAGGTCAGAATGCGGCGCGGAGTGGGAGTTGTGGGACGCGACAGGAAAGAGCCGATGCCGGGGCGGCTACTGAAACGCGCGTTCTTTGAGGCGGCGCCGGAGCGGGTGGCTCTGCGGCTGCTGGGCAAGCTGCTGGTTTCAAGAACGAGTGCGGGCCTGGTGGCGGGGAGGATCGTCGAGGTGGAGGCGTACCTGGGACCGCACGCCCAGCCGGCTGACCGGGCGGCGCATTCGCATCGCGGGCCGACGCCGAGGAACCGGGTGCTGTTCGGTCCGGCGGGACATGCGTATGTGTACTCAATCTATGGACGCTACTTCTGCATGAATTTTTCTTGCGAGAAAGAAGGTTGGGCGGGGTCCGTGCTGCTGCGCGCGCTGGAGCCGGTGGCCGGGCTGGAACAGATGGCGCGGAATCGAGGGCTCCCACCCTTTTCGTTCGCTGCGGCGAACGAAAAAGGATGGGGCAACCCGAAGATCGAGCCCGAGACAGCGCGCGAGTTAACGGGTGGGCCGGGCCGGTTGTGCCAGGCGATGGGCCTCACACGAGAGACGCACAACGGACTCGATCTGGTCGATCCGAAATCGCCATTGCAGGTGCGGGACGACGGAATGCGAGTTACTCGGGTGCTGGTGACGCGGCGCATCGGAATCCGGCACGCGGCGGAGTTGCCGTTGCGCTTTGCGCTACAGGGAAACGAATGCGTGTCCGGGCCCCGAAAAATGGAAGGCACGCATATCTTTCTGCGCCGGGGCGGCGCGGGTAGACTGTAACCGAGAACAAACCGGGGTTTCAAGAACAGATCCCGAGAGGAAACATGCACGTGAAGCTCACTTCCCTGCTCTCACCCGCCGCCGCGGTTGCTTTGTTGACCGCGGCCGTGCTTGCCGCTACCACTGGTGTGCAAGCGACGCAAGATCAGCCGCAGGCGAGCGCGCCGGCCGCGCAAACCGCGCCCGCTCCGCCTGCTGGAGGCGCGCCGACACGAAACACGACGTCGGGGATGGCGTCAGGCGGCCGCCCGATGCGCAACTTACCTGCGCCGACCAACCTGCAGGTACTGCCGAAGGATCTCACCGGCCAACAGGTGCACGAAATCATGGAGGGTGTCGCCGGTTCGCTGGGCGTGCATTGCGACTTTTGCCACGCGGCCGACCCGAACAACATGGGACCCAATGGAAAGCCGCGGCTGAACTTCGCGGACGATTCCAAGAATGACAAGAAGATCGCGCGAATCATGTTCACCATGACACAGCAGATCAACGCGGACTATATCAGCAAGGCGTCGGCGCTCGATCCGGACGCGATGGGAATGAAGGTGACGTGCGGGACATGCCATCGCGGCCATGAGATGCCCGAGGAGTACGTGATTCCGAAGGAACAGGGACCGGGCGGGCCGCCACCGGCTGGAGGCGCACCCGCGGGTGGCGCGTCACCGGCAGCCGGGACGCCGCCACCGGCAAACTAGGTTCCTCAGCGCGCGAAGTTGAGTCTGAGGCGTCGTGCTATCCCATGTCTCTCCGCCGCGGCGGACGATACATGGGGCACCCCGTTTTCCTTCCTTCCCGGAAATGGGTCGCCGGCCATACCCGCGTCTGCGGCGAGCGGAATTACACTGGCTCGGTATGCGGCTGTTCGTAGGAATTCCGTTGGCGGATGCGGCGGCGCGCGAGCTTGCGGCGGTGGTCGCGCGGCTGCAGAGCGGCGAGAGCGCGGGGCGGGACGGCGGATTGCGCTGGACTGCGCCGGAGTCGTGGCACATCACGCTGCAGTTTCTTGGCAATGCAACGGAAGAGCAATTGGAATGCCTGAAGGCGCGGCTGAGCGAGGTTCGTGTGGCGGCCGTTCCCGTCGAACTGAGCGAACTCGGCTGCTTTGAGCGCGCGGGCGTGTTCTTTGCGGAGGTGACGGTGACTCCGCAGCTCGCTGCTCTCGAAACGATTGTGGTGGCGGCGACGAGCCAGTGCGGGTTCGTGGCGGAGACGCGGCCGTATCATCCGCATATTACGCTGGCGCGAAAGGCAGGGAACAATGCACCAAGCCACCAAGGGAACAAGAAAGCCGGGCCGCATGCGCGGGCAGAGAACATGGGCCGGAGCGGGACGTTGAGAGACTTGCTGATTCGAGCGGGCCGAGGGCCGAAGTTTTCGCGCTTCACGGCGAGAGAGTTTGTGCTTTATGAGAGCCATCCGGGCGCTGGCGGGACACGGTATGAGGCCAGGATGCGCGTGGCGCTTGGCGCCGAGTGAGGCCCGATGGCAGGCGCCAATGACTGATATACTGTAGATTCGGCAACGTGATAGCGCGTGACGCTGTGCGCGCCCCGGCGGCTCAGGCCGCGCCCGAAAACAATAGAAGATCTGGAGTTGGACGATGGCACAAATTTGCGATATCTGCGGCAAAGGGCCGCGCTTTGGCAATAACATCTCGCACGCGCACAACATCACGCGGCGGCGCTGGAACGTGAACTTGCAGGCAGTGAAGGCGATCGTGAACGGCGCGCCCAAGAAGCTGCGCGTGTGCGCGAGCTGCATCAAGAGCGGGAAAGTCGCGAAGGCGTGATTACCGCCCTATCCCGCTGAAGCGCGCGGGTAGGATCGAGCACCCATTTCTGAGGCTCAATGAACCCCGTCCCGAAAGGACGGGGTTTTGTTGTGCGCGAAATCGGTTGAGCGCAGATTGAAGCGATCCCCTCCTTGCGACTGGCCGCTGGCACTATTCGCCTTCTCGGGTAAAGGTGAGCGAGGCGGAGTTGATGCAGTAGCGGAGGCCGGTGGGACGGGGGCCATCGGGAAAGACGTGGCCGAGATGGCCGCCGCAGCGGGCGCAGGTAACTTCGACGCGCCGCATACCGTGGCTCAGGTCCTCATGCTCATCGACGGCTTTGGAGCCGGCGGGGATCATGAAGCTGGGCCAGCCGCAGCCGGAGTCGAACTTGGCGCCGCTCATGAACAGCAGCGCGCCACATGCGGCGCAGTGGTAGTTGCCGGTTTCGTGATTCTCAGTGAGAAGGCCGGTGAAGGGGCGCTCAGTGCCCTTCTCACGCAAGACATGATACTGCTGCGGCGTGAGAAGGGCTCGCCACTCGGCGTCGCCGCGGACGACTTTCTGCTCAGAATCGGTCTCGGAATGATTCAAGCTGACCTCCTGCGCTTGTGGGGTGGGCGACGGGATGCGGGGAGCCGAACGCCGATGCAGCGGAAGCCACACGGAACAGGCTCACTCTTCCATTGAAACAGATTAGCGGCAGCGCCATTCAGGCTTCGGCGACAACTTCGATTTCGACGAGCAGGTTGCGCGGCAAGCGGGAGACTTCAACCGTGGTGCGGGCGGGCAGAGTGTCGCTATCGGTTCCAAAGTACGACGCGTAAACCGCGTTCATCGCCGCGAAATCGTTCATGTCTTTGAGAAAGACGGTGGCCTTGACCACCTGGCCGAGACTGCTGCCGGCAGCCTCAAGAACGGCCTTGAGATTATCGAGGGTTCGCGCCGTCTGTTCCTTGATTCCGCTGGAGACGACCTGGCCGGTGACGGGATCCAGACCACCCTGGCCGGCGGTGAAGACGAGGTTTCCTACACGCACGCCTTGCGCATAAGGGCCGATCGCGGAAGGCGCGCCGTCGGTGGTGATATTCGAGCGAGTCATGGGTCGATTCTATGACGATAGGCGAGGGTGACTCGAAGAAAATCGTGTGCAAAGCGTAAAGAAGGTTGGAGCGCCAGACGGCGTGCCCCATGAAATGCGAAGGGGCAATTTCACAAGGAAATTGCCCCTATGCCGGCGGGATGCCCGAAGGCTCGAGCGCGAGATGCCTGTTATCCGTGAAAGGCTGCCACGAGACCACCGCCGATGGCCATGACCAGCAGCCAATAGGAGGCGTTTATGGCAAAGAGATTGACGCGGCGGTTCTCGAAAATGTGCTGCGTAAAGAGCGGTGGCGCCATGAATCCAAGCCAGCAAATGATGCCAAGCTTGGCGCCCCCCGTGAAGGTGACGGCCCCGGCCCAACCCACGACGTGCGCGATCACAAAGGTGAGAAGCAGGCAGGCGATAAACGACGCGACCATGCCGAGGGCGCCGTTCTTCGGCTTGTTGCTCTCAGAGAAGCCAACCAGAGTCAACCAGGACTTGCGGAAAATGAGACCGTACCAGAGGGCTCCCAGCAACCATTCGACCACGGCTGCAATCACGATAATCGTAATGAGGTGCTTGGTAAGGATCATCGAGAACAGAATCGCGGAGTATGTGACAGCGTGCATTCTTGAATCCTCCACTACGGGATTAGGGTTCGGCTCCCACGTACAAAAGCCCCAAGGACGTGGTTCCCCGCCGGCCAATTTGACAGGAGTCGCCGCAAACACGATGCGGCATCGAAGGAAGCGATGTCAAGGCAATTCAGGTCTCGCGCGCAGAAGTGGTAACTAACACAATTGAGTCATAGATGGGATCCAAAAGGCTTTAGCGGCGCTTGAGCGATTCAAGCTCTTCGAGGGTGCGGGGCCAATCGGAGCCGAGCAGGCGCGACAGGCTGCGGTCGGCGAGGACTTTGCCGCCCGTCTGGCAGGTGGCGCAATAGTTGGTTTCGTTGTCGGCGTAACGGATGCGCTGGATGGGGCTGCCGCAACGAGGGCAGGGCTTGCCATAGCGGCCGTGAACAGCCATTTCGGGGCGGAATGCGGTGACACCCTCAGGAAACTTCTTCCTCGCCTCGGCGACGAGGCGATCGGTCCATAAAGAAAGCGTGAAGCGAGTGGCGTCGAAGAGACGCTGCCACTCGCAGGGCGTGAGCTTGTGCGTGAGCGCGACGGGAGAGAGACGAGCTGCGTGGAGAATCTCGTCGGAGTAGGCGTTACCCACGCCGCTGACGAGGCGCGGATCGGTGAGCGCGCGCTTGAGGGTGCGGTTTTCCTGGGCGAGCGCGGCGCGGAAACCGTCGAGGTCGGTGGAAAAGATTTCGACGCCGCCGGGATCGATGTCGTGGAGGGCCTGCTCGCCGCGCAGGAGATGGAGCGAGGCGCGGCGCTTGGAGCCGGCCTCAGTGAGGGTGAGCGAGCCCGAGGGAAAGTCGAGGGCGAGGAGAGCTTGACGGCCGGAGAGTTTGGCTTGCGGCGGACGCCAGTGGAGACGGCCGGCAATCATGAGGTGAAGGACGAGCCAGAGGTCGTTCCCCGGGCTGGCGCCGGGATCGGCGCCGAGACCGATGGCGATGAGTTTGCCGATGCGGCGGAGTTCGCGGACGGTGCGGCCTTCGGCGGATTCGATTGGAGGGTTGGCGGTGCGCAGGACGAAGACGCTGTGCAGGCGAACACGTTCGAGCGGTTGGCCGAGAATGCACGGCTCAAGCGCGGCGATGTAGGCGGCGATGTCGGGAAGCTCCGGCATTGCTATCAGGTTGCAGCGAATGAGTTGGCCAGCGCAACGAATTTCTTTCGCTGGCTTACGGCAGGATCGTGTTGTCGATGAGGCGCGTCGAGCCGATCCAGGCGGCGACGGCGAAGAGCGTGCCGGGGGCTGCGGTTTCGACGGGCTCGAGCGTGGACCAATCGACGAGGGCGATGTAGTCGATGCGGACTTCGGGCTCGGAGCCGAAGACGCCGTGTGCAGCCGCGAGGAGCATATTTGCGCGGCGCTCACCCTGGGCGACGAGCGACTCCACTTCACGGACGGCGCGGCTGAGCGTGAGAGCCTGCGCGCGCTCGGACGGGCTGAGGTACACGTTGCGCGAGCTGATTGCGAGGCCGTCGGCATCGCGGACGATGGGGCAGACTACGATTTCGGCAGCGAGCCTGAGATCGGCGACCATGCGGCGCAGAACGGCGACCTGGGCCGCGTCTTTCTGGCCAAAGAAGGCGCGATCGGGCTCGGCGGCGATGAGCAATTTGGCGACGACTGTGGCGACGCCGCGAAAGTGGCCGGGGCGGGATGGGCCGTCGAGGCGATCGCCGAGGCCGGAGACTTCGACGAAAGTGGACGCAGGGCCGTTGGGGTAAAGCTCTTCGACCGCCGGCGCGAAAAGGACATCGGCGCCTTCTCGCTCGGCAAGGGCGCAGTCGGCGTCGAAGGAGCGCGGATAGCGGGCGTAGTCCTCGTTGGGGCCGAACTGCGTGGGGTTGACGAAGAGGCTGACGGCGACGTGGGTGCAGGCGGCGCGGGCGGCGCGGATGAGCGAGGCATGGCCCGCATGGAGCGCGCCCATGGTGGGCACCAGACCGATGGTGCTGCCGGGCGCAAAGCCGGGCATGGAGCGGAGCGCACGGGACCAGCGGCGGAGGTCGGCAACCGTTCGGAAAACCTGCATCAGCTCGGCCAATCCTCGAACGCGTCGCGATTCACGACAGCCTCATCGGAATTGAAATCGGCGCCAAGGGCGGACACGCCCATTGCCTGTCGACCAGCAGCGCCCATCGCCTTATGCGCAGTCAAGTGATAGCTTTCGGCGTCGGACGGGAAGGCGCGATGTTCCACGTCTTCGCGGTAGCGCTCGATGGCGGAGCGGAAGAGCGCGGAAGCGTCGGCGTAGCGGCGGACGAATTTGGCAGGCGGCGCGAAGGTGAGATTCACGAGATCGTGGAAGACGAGAATCTGGCCATCGCAATCGGGACCGGCGCCAATTCCGATCGTCGGGACGGACAGGGCGGCAGTGATCTGCCCGGCAGCCTCGCGCGGAACACCTTCAAGCACGATGGCGCCTGCGCCGGCGCGAACGAGCGCGAAGGCATCGGCCTGAAGCTCGAGCACGGCGTCGGCGGTACGGGCCTGCACGCGATAGCCGCCGAGGCGATTGACACTTTGCGGCGTGAGGCCGAGATGGCCGATGACAGGAATCTCAGCCTCGGTAATCGCGCGGACAAGTTCGACGCGTGGGCCCTCGATCTTGACGGCTTCGGCGCCGGCCTCCTTGACAAAGCGAACGGCGTTGGCGACCGCGTCGGCGATGGCGCCGTGATAGCTGCCGAAGGGCATGTCGGCGACGACGAGTGCGCGACGGACGGCGCGGCGCACGGCGCGGGTATGGTGGAGCATCTCGTCGACAGTGACGGCGAGCGTGTTTCCGTGGCCGAGGACGACCATGGCGAGCGAATCGCCGACAAGGATGAGGTCGACACCGGCCTCGTCGACGAGACGCGCTGTGGGGTAGTCGTATGCGGTGAGCGCGGAGATGGGCTTGCCCTGGCGCTTCATTTCGCCGAGGGCAGGCATGGTGACTTTGGGAAGAGGAGCGCCGGACGGCGGGAAAGGCGCGCCCGCGGGAGATTGGTTGATGCTCATGATGGACTCCAGTGCCGCTCCGAAGACTCAGGATGCGACCCGAACAAGTCCAGTATACGCCGGAGATTCCCGATGGATAGGGCTGCAAACATGTTCTTCCAAAGTGCTATAAGGATGAGAGCGGGCAGCGAGCGCGAATCCGAGCCGCCTCGAAATTGCCCGGCGCCGCGGAGGAAAGAATGGCCTACGATCTGGCGATCGTGCTGCCCACGTTCAACGAGAGCGGGAATGTGGGTCCGATTGTCGATCGCCTGGAGAAGGCGCTCAAGGGCATCCGCTACGAAGTGATTTTTGTGGACGATGACTCGCCCGACGGCACTGCCGATGTGGTGCGGCGGCTGGCGGAGAGGCATGACAACGTGCGCGTGCTGCAACGGATCGGCAGACGGGGGCTGGCGTCAGCGTGCATTGAGGGGATTCTGGGCGCCGCAGCACTTTATGTAGCGGTGATGGATGCGGACATGCAGCACGATGAGGCCGTGCTGCCGGAGATGCTGCGCCGGATTCGCGAAGAAAATCTCGATCTGGTTGTGGGCTCGCGCAACATGGCCGGCGGCAGCATGGGCGAGTTTACCAGGTGGCGCGTGAAATTGAGTCAACTGGGCAAGCGGCTGAGCCTGATGGGCGCCGAACACGAGCTCAGCGATCCCATGAGCGGGTTCTTCTTGGTGCGCGTGTCGACCTTCGAGAGGTTTGCTCACCGGCTTTCGGGGATTGGCTTCAAGATTCTGCTGGACATCGTGCTTTCGGCGGGGCCAGGGCTGCGCATCGGCGAGGTGCCCTATCGCTTCAGGCAGCGTGAGCATGGCGAGAGCAAGCTCGACATGCTGGTGGGGCTGGAGTACTTCGAGCTGCTGGTGGACAAGCACCTCGGCAACGTGGTGAATGTCCGCTTTGTGCTGTTCGGGATGGTGGGCGCGCTGGGCGTTGGAGTGCACCTGCTGATTTTGAGCGCGCTGCTCAAGCTTGCGGGGCTGAGCTTCGCCACGGGTCAGGCGATTACTACATTTATCGTGATGATTCTGAATTTTGTTTTGAATAACTCCGTGACCTACCGCGATCGGCGGCTGCGCGGATGGAGGTTTTGGAGCGGCCTGATCACGTTCTGCCTGGCCTGCGGATTGGGCGTGGCGGCGAACGTGGCCATCGCGAATGAGGCGTTCCGCCGTGGGGTTCCATGGGTGCTGGCGGCAGTGACGGGCCTGCTGTTCACCGCGGTCTGGAACTACGGCGTGACGTCGATGACGACGTGGAGGCAAGAGCGGCGCTCGAGCGAAAAGCGCGCCCGGCAGCGGATGGAAGCGGGCGCATTGCAGGCTGGCCGGCGGGGCGACAAGGAGATTCCGGCAAAGACGATGTGAACTAGGACGGCGCTGCGAGTGGCTTTGCGGGTTGCTCGGCTGCGCCGCGACGCGCCATACTGACAGAATGATTTCTCCCATTGCGACTGGAGTTTATGCAGGGCTGGGCGCGGCCGCGTGCGCCGGCGTGGCGTGGGGAGCGTACACCTACGCTTCCATGTGGCCGGGTTCGCGGCTTTTCGGCGAGGGGCTCACTGCGCCGGAGCGGCCGGGCGAGCTGGCGCTGACCTTCGACGACGGGCCCAATGCCACGTGGACGCCGAAGCTGCTGGACGTTCTGGCGAGCCATAAATTGCACGCGACGTTCTTTCTGGTGGGCGTGCGCGCGAAAGCGCTGCCGAAACTTGTGCAGCGCGCAGTGGCGGCCGGACATGTGATCGGAAATCACTCCTGGGACCACCCCAACCTGGCGCGGAGTTCTTCGGACGTTATTCGAGAAGAATTGAGGCGCACGCAGGACACGCTGGAGCAGATCACCGGTAAGGCGGTGAAGTTTTTCCGGCCGCCTTACGGAGGGCGGCGGCGGGCAGTGTTTCACATCGCGCGCGAGATGGGCCTGAAACTGGTGCTGTGGAACGCGATGACCTCGGATTGGAGCGATCCTTCAGCGGACCGGATCGCGTACAAGTTGGCGGTAAGGATCGACGGGCTGCGGCAGAGGGGCCGCGCAGCGAACATCGTGCTGCACGATGGCGGTCACGGCGACCCGGCGGCGAATCGCGCGGCGTCAGTGGCCGCGGCGGAGCAGCTCATTGAACGGTATAAAGGGACGCACCATTTTGTGACGCTGGATGCGTGGGGCTGAGCGCCTTATGGTGAGGGCGGCTTATCGAAGGCCGCGATGGCTGCCTCCAGTTCTTTCCGCAGACCCGGGATATCGCGTTCGATCACCTTCCAGACGACATCCAGGTCGATGACGAAATACCCATGGGAAAGCTGATTTCGCATCGCGTAAATCGCGGTAAAGGGGATGCAAGGAAACTTTGCGGTTGCATCGGGAAACGCACCGAGAAGGTTTCTGGAAGCCTCGCCAAGAATCTCGACATTGCGGACTACGCCGTCCTGCAAAAGCCGGTCGGAAAGGAAATCGCTGGCGCTCTTGCCGCGTGTGTAGGTCTCGATCTGGTTCACGGCATCAAGCATGTGACCCAGATAAGCGCTCGCTCTGAGTGGGTGGAGGGTCATACCGGCACGGCTTCGGCCAAGACCTTGTCACGGAAGGATGTTGGAAGGAACTTGGGTGTCCGCACGTCTACTTTGATCCCTACCGCGGCTTCCAGATCAACTTGAAGTTTGGCAAGGTCAAGGAGGCTGGTTTCCGGCGAGGGATCGACAAGGAGATCGAGATCACTGCCGTCGGCGTCGTCGCCATGGATGACGGACCCAAAAAGACGCGGGTTCGCCATGCCGGAATCCAACACCATTCGGCGGATCGCATCACGGTGCTCAGGCAAAACCTCTGAGGGCCTCATGGGAATGATTTTAGCGCAGAATTTAACTCTTCCGATGTCCCAAAACAGAGTCACGGGAGAGCGTAGTTCTCGCGGAGTGTCGCGAAGGCCGCGCGGGCGGCGGCGATGGTGGCGCGCACCTCAGCGTCGCCGTGGGCGGTAGAGATGAATGCAGCTTCAAATTGCGAGGGCGGGAGCCAGATTCCGCGATCGAGCATCGCGCGATGGAAGCGGCCGAAAGCCTGTGTATCGCTGCGCGTGGCGCGAGCGTAGTTGGTGACGGGGCCTTTCAAGAAGAACCATGTCCACATGGAGCCGACGCGGTTGGTGGTGAGCGGGATGCCGGAGCGAGCTGCTTCGGCGGCGACGCCGTCGGCGACGGCTTTGGAGGTAGCTTCAAGGCGCGGGTAAACTTCACCGGCATGATCTTGTAAATAGCTGACGGTCGCGAGGCCCGCGGCCATGGCGAGCGGATTGCCGCTGAGCGTTCCGGCTTGATAGACAGGCCCCAGAGGCGAGACCAAATCCAGGAAAACGCGCTTGCCGCCAAAGACACCGACGGGAAGACCTCCGCCGACGATCTTTCCGAGAGTGACGAGATCGGGATCGAGCGAGTAGAGCTGGCAGGCGCCGCCGAGGGCGACACGAAAACCAGTCATGACTTCATCCACGATGAACAGCGCGCCGTGGCTTGCGGTGAGCTTGCGCAGAGCGGCCAAAAAGCCGGGCGCGGGTGGAATGCAGCCCGCGTTGCCGACAATGGGCTCAACGATGACCGCGGCGAGGGCTCTGGGGTGAGCGGCGAAAGCGGCTTTGACAGCTTTGAGGTCGTTGTAGGGCAAGGCGAGAGTGAGGCGGGCAATTTCTTTCGGCACGCCTGCTGAGCCGGGGATGCCGAATGTGGCGACGCCAGAACCGGCTTTGACGAGAAGGCCGTCGGCGTGGCCGTGATAGCAGCCCTCGAATTTAACGATGAGCTTGCGGCCGGTGACGGCGCGGGCCAGGCGGATGGCCGACATGGTGGCTTCAGTGCCGGAGCTGACGAAGCGCATCTTTTCGATGGCGGGATAGCAGGCCACGATGCGCTCGGCGAGATCGGCCTCGGCGGCGGTAGAGGCACCGAAGCTGGCGGAGTTGCGCGCGGCGCGTTCGATGGCCTCGATGACAGGCGGAAATGCGTGGCCGAGGATCATCGGACCCCATGAACCGAAGTAGTCGATATAGCGATTGCCGTCGGCGTCGATGAGGTAGGCGCCTTGGGCGCGCTCAATGAAGGGCGGCGATCCGCCTACCGCACGAAAAGCCCGCACCGGTGAGTTGACGCCGCCGGGGAAGAATCGCTCGGCGCGCTGCTGGAGCGCTTGAGAGCAGGTGTGCTGAGGGGCGCGACTTTCGGCGCTCATAGTGGATTCAGTATAGTTCTGGCAAACACAACGGACGCGCCCCTCATTGCAGTTCACCTTCACCGCTATCTCTCTGGGTTCGATTTCAGGTGCAATACTAGGCGGATTACGGACGGCAAGAGAACCCTCCGGCTTATCCGGCATGTAGACGGTAAACGGCTGATGTACAAGCAAATCAAACCGGAGTAAAGTGTTTGCGGCGGGAAGACGCGGTTTTCAGACGTATGCAAATGCGGATGGAGCGAATTCTTACGCTGTAAGACCGTTCCTCGATCTTCCCGCCAATCAGTTGTCCATTGGGGGGATTCTATGATATCGCGGCGTTTTTGGGTGAAAGTCGCCTTCCTCGCCTTTCTTCTGCCAATCGCCTTCGCTCGTGCGGATAATTGTCCGCTGACTGTCACCTGCGCCATTGACGGGCAAATGATGATGCAAGAAGCCACATACTACAACGGGGGGCACAAATCGATAAAGTACGGCCATGACTACTATGGACCGAATGGCAAGGAACACCACTACGTCATAATCGCTTGCGACTGACCGCGCCCCATCCGGCGCTTCTTCAAAAGAGACCGCGTACTGCGGAGACTGGGGCTGGTCATGCAATTCGTCGACAGGAAAGCGAACGTTCTGTTTTGCGCAATGGCCCTTGCCGCATTTGGCCTCCACGCCACAACCATGAGCGGACAAAAGCCCGAAGACAAGTCGCCGGATGCTGTTTTTGTCGAGGCTACGATAGCCGCTCACAACATTGAAGAGGCCATTTCGGATCACATTTTGGCGGACCCTAATTTCCATTGGGCCAAGCAACTCCCGGAGGATAAGCGCGAAGTTCCGCCTCCCCTCATAACAAAAGACGGGAGCTTTGAGTTTGATTGGACAATCGGTCAACACGCCCGCTACTTGATGGAAGAGCTTCGCCAAGGGGTACATGCACTCCAGTCAGTTCAGAAGCCGGCGGGTCTCGATCCAATCGCGCTCGCTGGGGCACGAGAGTCCTGGCCGAAGATGCGGGATATTTCCTGCCACGAAAACCCCGGAATTCGGTATTACGATCTAGACGGAATTGAGCAGTATTGTCCCACCAAATGAGAGGAGAAAACACAGTGACAGAGCAAGAAACCCGCATCCTAGAACTAGAGGTGCGGCTCCGAATCCTCGAACAATATCTGACGCTCTCAACGGACACCCCTCCTTTGGGTCCGCAGGTAATTCGACAATATAAGGACGCCGTTGCGGAGGCCCTGAAAACGGCGGGAATAACCCCAAGGCGATAGCCTTGTCACAGGCCTCCCCCATTCTTCGATCTCTCTCGCTTTTTGCTCGAGCTCGCTCATTTGGATTTCTCCATTGGCTCTCTGGCTGGTTTGGGTTTCTTAGGTCAGGCTTCGCCTTGAGCAGTTCTTTCCTGGGTTCCTCAAACCTCATCCGGTGAAGCGAAACCGGCTTGCCTTCGTAGGTCATGGGAGTATTCTAGGGCCGGTCGATGAAGAACAGAAGGAGGGGCTTCGATGGCCTACAAACCACATGACAAAGTTCCATTCTCAGGAATATACATAGTGACTCACGACCCAGAACACCGCAAAGAACATGAGGTTACGTGCATCGAGGGATCATTCTTTCCACCTTGCAACGGCTGCGCACACCCCCGCTATGTTCTGAAAGAGAAAGCTAAACACATAAAAGACGACCGTTCATTTAAGCGAAAACAGCGGGCTAACTAGCCCTCGTTTTCTTGGTTCTCCGCTTCGCTAAAATCGGGGTCTTCCCGCCACGGGCGAACCGCGACCCACGTGAATCTTGTGTGGTCCGAATCCAACCAAATTGTTTCACTCTTCTCTAAGAAATACTTCGTAAAGTCTCTGTTCTCACTCATTTATTTCCGTTGGGTTTGGCAACTACACAATCCCCAGCCGACTTTCCATTTTTTCTTGAAGAAATCTGGCGCGAGGGCGAATTCGGCTCTTCGGGCAGGGTGCGATCCTGCCATTCGATTTGTGGGAAATGCACCGCGCAAATGCTGCTAGAATTCTGCTTTCCGGCTCATCCGCGCCGAAGCATTCCACTGATTAGGAAAGCCAGGGGCCGTGGCTCAAGAGATCGCACCGAAAACCGTTACTTACGCCGACGCCGGGGTAGACCTGCGCAGTGGCGACCACGCCAAGGAGCGCATCAAGTACCTGGCGCAAAAGACCTTTAATCGCAATGTACTGGGCGGGATTGGGAGCTTCGGCGCGCTCTACCGCCTCGACATGCAGCGGTGGAAGAATCCCATCCTGGTGAGCTCGGCGGACGGCGTGGGGACCAAGTTGAAGGTAGCCTTTCAACTGGGGCTGCACCAGACCGTGGGCGCGGACCTTGTGAATCATTGCGTGAACGACATTGCGGTGCAGGGGGCGACACCGCTGTTCTTCCTGGATTACCTGGCGACGGGCAAGCTGGACGAGGACGTTGTCGAGAGCGTGGTGAGCGGGCTGGCCGATGCCTGCAAGGCGAATGGGTGCGTGCTGATCGGCGGCGAGACGGCGCAGATGCCGGGGTTCTATGCCGACGGAGAGTACGACCTGGCGGGATTTATTGTGGGCGCGGTGGACCGCGACAAGATGGTGACCGGCGCGGGCATCAAGCCTGGCGACGTGCTGATCGGATTGCCTTCGACGGGCCTGCACACCAACGGCTACTCGCTGGCGCGCAAGCTGCTGTTCGAGGTGGCCGGCTACAAGGCAACGCAATACGTGACGGCGATCAAGGAGAAGGCCGGCGCGGCCTTGCTGCGGACGCACCGCAGTTATCTGCACGTGGTCCAGAAGCTGGTGACCGCAGGGCTTACCACGGGCATGGCGCACATCACCGGCGGCGGCATCACGGAGAATTTGCCGCGCATTTTGCCCAAGGGAGTGACGGCGCAGGTGGAAATCGGATCGTGGCCGGTGCTGCCCATTTTCGAGCACCTGCGGGAGTTGGGGAACATTCCGCAGGAGGAGATGATGCGGACGTTCAACATGGGCATCGGGCTGATTGCGGCGATTCCGGCGGCGAAGTTTACGCGCGCCAAGAACCTGCTGGACCGGTCGGAAGAGAAGTTCTACGTGATTGGCCGCCTGGTAAAGGGCGAGCGCCGGGTGCAGTACACGTGAGCGAGGCTGAGGCGGGTGGGAGGATGACGGTCCGCCTGGGTATTTTGCTCTCAGGCCGGGGATCGAATTTCCTGGCGATTGCCGAGTCGATTCGCGCAGGACGGCTGAAGGGCGCGGAGATCGCGGTGGTGATCTCGAATGTCGCCGCCGCCCCTGGATTGGCCAAAGCGCGCGAGATGGGTCTTCACACGACGGTCCTCGTTTCCCGGGGCCGCAAGCGCGAACAGCACGACGCCGATGTGATTGCGTGCCTGCGCGCGCACGGTGTTGAGCTGGTTTGCCTGGCCGGCTACATGCGGCTGCTGTCGCCCGAGTTCGTGGCCGCGTTTCCGAATCGCATCCTCAATATTCATCCGTCGCTGCTGCCGGCATTCCCGGGACTCGAGGCGCAGGAGCAAGCGTTCGCCTACGGCGCCAAGGTGACAGGCTGCACAGTTCACTTTGTCGATGAGGAACTCGATCACGGCGCAATCGTGGTGCAGCGTGCGGTTCCGGTACTCGAGACGGACGATGAACACTCGCTCGCGGAACGAATTCTGAAAGAAGAGCACCTGGCTTATACACAAGCCATCGCGCGCGTGGTGAGCGGAGAGTACGAGGTGCGCGGGCGCAGATACGTGAAGAAGCAGGGGACAGGACGAGCTTCTAGCTACTAGCTTCTAGCTCCTAGCTTGAATGCGGCGGCTGGGAGGGATTCTCGCTCCAGGAAAATGCTTGTCAAGGGGGTCGGCGCGCAACTTTGTTGTAAGTCCGTTATTCTTCAGCGACTCGCAGCTATGCGAAGTTTGCCGGTAATTTGCCCTAAAAAGCATAACCTTAAAAATAATCAGACAAAGGACGGAAATACCGAGCCGGGCGAATGAGTACGCTCTCCCGACGCGGTTCTCCAGCGCCCGTGCGCCTGCTCCGAGTTGAGCGGGAACACTGACGGGGCTGCTGGTGAACTGCGTGTGCGGATGGCGCCGGGGCGCGGAACCGCTTTCGTCTGCAAGGAGCAGCTCTCGACCCGACGCCGGGCCGGAACCACGGAGACGTTCGGGGGCGAAGGGAGCTGCTTTGATGCCATGCGCACGGCCGGATTGCGACTGCTCGAGCGGATCGCACCGGCCAGGCGCAGGAAAAACAGAGACGCAAATTTACCGATTCAATTGAAACCCGCACGCCGCGCTAGAGCGGTTCCGCAGTTACTGTGTCCCGAAGCCACAATCGCCGAGTGGATTTTTCCTCAAGAAAAATCCACCTTGCGCCGAGGCTGGAAACGGCTACAACAACTGCGGAACCGCAAAATGCAGCGGCACGGAGGAGTGTTGACCAATGAACTTCAAAAACATCTGGAATCATCCGAAGACGTCGGCGGCGGGGCTGCTTATCGCGGTCGCGAGCGTTGCCGGAGTGTTGTCGCAGCAGGGCGTTTCGCTGGGCAAAGTGGGAACCGGAACCGTGGTATCGCTGGCGAGCGCGCTGGCTACGGCGCTGCTGGGATTGATGGCGAAGGATCCTGAAACAGGGACCGAGGGACCAAGGGAACAAGTGAGCACGGCGAAGCTGGGCGCGTGGATGCTGATTGCGCTGCTGATTCCGTTGCCGTGGATGCAGGGCTGCACCGCTGCCGGCGTGGCCGAGAACATTGTGAACTGGACGCCGTCGCTCCAAAGCGCCGTGGCTACGGTGGACTCGACCGCTGCTCTGCTGGCGCCGGCCGATGCGCCGATTTTCACTGCTGCAACGATTGGCTTCGACGCGGCGAGCAATCTGCTGGTGGCGCAGGCGAAGGCCTACCTTGCGAACCCGTCAGCAAGCGTGCTGGCGCAACTGCAGAACCAGATCGTGACGTTGCAGCAGCAGGTGAACACGGCGCTGTTGCAGGCGGCGAGGATTGTGGATCAAAAGAGCCAGCAACATGCGCTGGCGGCCATTCAGGGAGTGGGCACGATTGTGGTTGCAATTCTCGCGCTGGTGCAGTCGATCTCAAGCAAGGCGCAGGTGGCGCAGATGGCGGCGGAGTCTGGCGTGAAGCTGGCTGCGGTCGAGCCTTATCTGAATGAGGGGCGTGCGGCGGAGATCGTGGCCGCGCACTACAGCGAGCCGGTTGAAGTGGCGCGTGTGCAGGTAGCGCAGGTGGCACAGGCGGAGATGAGCGCTGGGTTCTGAAGTACAGTTCGCAGTTCGCAGTTCTCAGTTCTCAGTTGTCAGTTGTCAGTTGTCAGTCAGCCGGTTTCGTGAGAGCCGTGCTATTTCAGGTCCCACCCGCCGCGGCGGACGGGACCTGGGGCGCCGGCACTCAACCTCAACTCATTTGTCTTCCCTGGGATTGGATGCTCCCGCTGCGGGGCTACGCATGCTCAGCATTCTGAACATGAACCAGACTAAGAAATTGATCCACACCAAAGACCCCAGAAAGACGATTAAACTCCGTGTGGCGGAAACTCCCTGAAGAAACTCCATTGCTGAGAAGAGTGAAATCCCAATGTTCATGACTGTATAACAAATTGCCTTCTTGACCTTGATGCTAACGTTCATAGACTTGGATCCCCCGTGGCCTTGCGAAGCCTCATTCGACAAACTGTGTCCCTTTCCACTCTCCGCTAGGTGTTCGTGTCCCGCGCTTCTCCCAGAATCAATTTGAGAGTCATCTGCTTTTTGCCGCGCACGATGGTCACGCTGACGGTGTCGCCGGCCTGGTGCTTGTCCATGATGGCGCTGATGTCCTGGTGATCGGTGACCTCGTGGCCATCGATGGCGACGATGAGATCGCCGCCGAGCATGATGGGTTGGTTGCCCACGTAGGCCTGCTCATTGCCGCCGCGCAGTCCGGCGCGCTCGGCCGCTCCACCGTGACGCACGCTCTGGATCAGGACGCCGGAATCTGCGGCGAGGCCCATCTGCGAGGCAAGGTCCGGGCCGATGTCGTAAGAGTCGATGCCTAGCTCGGGCCGCTTGACGCGCCCGTAGCGGATGAGGTCAGCCAGTACCGCTTTAGCGGTGTTGATGGGGATGGCGAAGCCGATGCCGGAGCTTTGATCCGCGCCATTTGACGCGATCATGGTGTTGATGCCGATGACCTCGCCCGAAGAGTTGAGCAGCGGGCCGCCGGAGTTGCCGGGATTGATGGCTGCGTCGGTCTGGATGGCGTCTTCAATGGGTGCTCCGTCAGCATTGCGAATCGACCGGATGGAGCTGATGATGCCGCGCGTCATGGTGCCGCTGAGCCCGAAGGGATTGCCGATGGCGTAGACCTTCTGGCCAACGTTGAGCTGCGAGGAATCGGCGAGCGTAACGGGCTGCAGGTCGGGTGCGTCGATCTGCAGCAGCGCAAGGTCGTGAACCTTGTCGGTGCCCACGACACGCGCCGGGTAGCGGCGCTTGTTCGAGAGCATGACCTCGATGCCTCGATTGGCGCCATCGACTACGTGAAAGTTGGTGAGGATGTGGCCGGCTTTATCGAGGATGAATCCCGAGCCCTGGCCCTGCTGCGGCACCGTTCCATAAAAGAAGTCGAAGACCAGCGTGGTGGAGGTAATGTTGACCACCGAGGGCAGGACTTTTTTATAGATGGCGATATTGTTTTGCTCTTCGGCGTCGTAGGCGGGAGCGGCGTGAGCCTCGGTGAGCTCGAGCGGCGAGTTGGAGCCATCGGACCCGATGAGCGTGGGGTGGCTCCAGGGAAAATCTTGCTGGAAATGGGTGGTAACGAACCAGAATCCGCCCAACAACAGCAAAATGATGATGAGAATACGGGTCAGTCTCATAGTTGGTCGACCTGAAAGACCCTCCTGATTTTGGGTCTGTTAACACTACTGGGGTGGATGGCGTTGCCGGCGAAAATCCGGTCAGACGAGGCCGAGCCCGAAGGCTTTGGCGGCTCCAAGGCCGATGGCGAGAACAAAGTATGACCGCATTTTCGCCTCAACCCGAAGGGACGGGGCCAGTTTTTCCGATTTCGTTGTCGTTCGTCGCTAGCAGACACCCGGTATGCGCCGCTCCTCTCTTCTAGAACTCAAAAAAACTGGCTCCCGTCGCCACCATCCCAGTAGTGTTAGCAGACCCTAATTACGGATGCGGCGAGGCAGAGTTCCATTCAGTGGGCCGCAGTCGCTCTTCTTATTGTAGTGACAACTTCTGCCCAGGTTTGTTGCTGTCGGCCTGGAGGCGCGGCCACAGGGCCTGGACCTGAGCGCGGAGGGCGGCAATATCGCCCGAATTATCAAGGACATAATCGGCCTCGGCTGCCTTCTCGGCGTCGGGAACCTGGTGCGAAAGGCGGTTGCGGGCATCGGCTTTGATGGCGTCAAGGTTGGACCCCGCTGCGCTGCCAGACGACAAGACGCGGGCGGCGTAGCGAGCGATTTTGAGATCGTCGGGCGCGGTGACCACGATGATGCGATCGATGCGGCGGCGCCAGTCGGCCAGAACACTTTCCTTTTCGCCGCGAGCACGGGCGTCGCGGGCGACTTCAAAGATCAGTGCCGATTCGAGGACGGCGATGGCGGCGGGGTCGCGAGCGAAGACCTCTTCCATCCAGTGGCGCTGCGCCTCGATCACGGGCGGATGCACGATGGCGTTCAGCTCCTGCAGGCGGCCATGGCGAAAGGCGAGGTCGGCGAGGCGGGCGCGGTTGAGATGGCCGTCGGGGTTCACGACCTCGCGGCCGAAGTGAGCGACGATCTGGTCGTAGACCTCGTGGCCGGGCTCCATGAATTCGCGGCCAAGAGCATCGGCTTCAATGACCTGAGCGCCGAGCTCGCGCAGCGTGGCTGCGACAGTGCTTTTGCCGCTGCCGAGACCACCGGTGAGGCCAACGCGGAGCACGGACTATAGCCTCCGCCGCGGCAATTCACGTCTCATGAGGGCGGCGCGCACGGTGTTGGACATCAACATGGCGATGGTAAGCAGGCCCACGCCGCCGGGCACGGGCGTGTAGGCGCCGGCAAGCTCGAAGGCCCTGGGATCGATGTCGCCGACGATGACGGAGCCGCGCTTGGCGAAAGTGGCTTCGCGTTTGGCGTCGCCCTTGAAGAAGCGGTCGAACTCCTCGCGCGTGGTGAGGCGGTTGATGCCAACGTCGATGAGCGTAGCGCCGGGGGTGACCATTTCCGGCGTGATGAAGCCGGGACGGCCGATGGCGGCGACCAGCATGTCGGCCTGGCGGGTGATCGCAGGCAGGTCGCGGGTCTTCGAGTGGCAAATCGTCACGGTTGCATTCTGGTGGAGCAGGAGCATGGCGACGGGCTTGCCGACAATGTCGCTGCGGCCGACGACGACGGCGTGCTGGCCGGCAATGGGAATGCTGCTGCGCTTAAGAATCTCGATGACGCCGGCAGGCGTGCAGGGCGCGAGCGCCGGGCGGCCAGCGAGCAGGCGACCCGCATTGACAGGATTAAAGCCGTCCACGTCTTTCGCGGGATCAACTGCATCGAGGAGGGCCTTGGCGTCGACTTGCGGTGGAAGGGGCAACTGAATCAGGATTCCGTCGATGTCGTCGCGCGCGTTGAGCTGGGCGACGAGTGCGAGCATTTCTCCAGTAGTGACGGTGTCGGGCGGGGTGATGAGGTCGCTATAAAGGCCAAGCTCGGCGCAGGCCTGGACCTTGCTGCGGACGTAGATTTCGGAGGCAGCCACGTCGCCGACGAGCACGGCGGCGAGTCCCGGCTTGATGCCGCGAGCGGCGAGCGCGCGGACCTCTTCGGCCACTTCCTGCTTGATGGCTGCGGCAATGGCCGCGCCGTAGAGAATCTTTGCCATTCTTTGCTCCAAAGTTCATGGTATCGCTTCGGTTTGGGCCCGCGGCGCTTGCCGGGCGGGAGCGTATGCAGCAACTGTTGAGGGGTGAAACGAACCTCTGCGATCCATCCCTGAGCATGCACGGCGTCACATCGACTTGTGAGCTATCTCACATACAGCGAGGCGCTCGTTCCCTAAGGTCAGATGTGTCGGAAGTGTGCCAGATCACACGACGGATCACATCCCGCTTCCGGCAGCGGCTGTACGGAGAGAGCGCTCGATGAGCGGTTTGAAGGATGCAGGACATCTTTTCCGGTTTGCGGGGCTTTTCGTTCTCGCATTTCTGGTGTTTCTGGTGGTGCGCTCCTACGTGGTGCCCAAAAGCTTTGGGGAGTATGGGCACTATCGCGGAGCAGCGATCGGCGAGATTGCGGCGCGCCCGGTAAAGTTTGCGGGGCACCAGACTTGCGAGACCTGCCACACGGATATTGCCGACACCAAGACGAAGGGCGCGCACGCGCACGTGAACTGCGAGGCTTGCCACGGGGCGCTTGCGGCGCATGCCGACGATCCCACGACCGTGACGCCGGTGAAGCCAGACACAGCGGTGCTGTGCGCGCGCTGCCATACGGCGAGCGCAGCCAAGCCGGTAGGCTTTCCGCAAGTGGACCCGGCGGATCATTCGGGCGGCGTTCCATGCGAGACCTGCCACAACCCCCACAGCCCGGTCATTGGCTCCGACTCCAGCACAAGCACGGGCTCCGGCGCAAGCGCGGCGAAGGGAGGCGCGAAATGAACATCAGCCGGCGTCATTTGCTGATCCTTCTGCCGGCGGCGGCCGTGGCGTGGAAACACGTGCTTGCCGGGACCCCTGAAGACTCGCCGAACTACCAGATGAGCGAGCACTGGTGGGGCATGCTGATCGATATTCCCAAGTGCATCGGCTGCGGCAACTGCGTGCGCGCCTGCCAGACAGAGAATGACGTGCCCGATGGGTTCTTCCGCACCTGGGTGGAGCGTTACCACCGGTCGGACTATCATCTCGAGGCCCCAGAGGTGATCTCGCCCGATGGCGGCAAAGAAGGATTTCCGGTGGTGCAGGCAGGCGAAGAAGGAAAATTCTTTTTTGTTCCCAAGATGTGCAACCACTGCTCGGATTCACCCTGCACGCAGGTGTGTCCTGTGGGCGCGACGTTTATCACTCCGGACGGAGTGGTGCTGATCGACCAGAAGTACTGCCTGGGCTGCGCGTATTGCGTGCAGGCTTGCCCATACGGGTGCCGCTACATTCATCCCACGAAAAAAGTCGCGGACAAGTGCACTCTGTGCTATCACCGGATCACCAAAGGGCTGACGACGGCTTGCTGCGAGGCGTGCCCGACGGGAGCGCGGCAATTGGCGGACCTGAAGAACCCCGATGACCCGATTCACGAGTTTCTGAAGACCCACACGGTGCAAGTGCTAAAGCCGCAGATGGCCACCGGAGCGAAGGCATTTTACAACGGGCTGGATGGGTCGGTGAGATAAGGCAGGGACCAAGGGAACAAGGGAACGAGGGAACAGGGACCAGAGACTGGGTGAGGATGGGCGAGGCATTATGAGCGGTGTTGAAGGCTATATGTATCCCAACGAGGTGACGCTGTACTGGAGCGTGCTGATTGTCCTGTACCCCTTCATCACGGGGCTGGTGGCGGGCGCGTTCATTCTGGCGTCGCTGGAGCGCGTGTTTAGCGTGGATGCGGTGAAGCCGACGTACAGGCTGGCGCTGCTGACGGCCCTGGCCTTTCTGCTGGTTGCGCCGCTGCCTCTAGTTTTGCACCTGGGCCATCCGTTTCGCTCCCCGGAGATGTACTTTACCCCCCACGACACCTCGGCGATGGCGATGTTCGGGTATGTATACATGTGGTACCTGATGGCTGTGCTGGTCTTTGAGATTTGGCTCGACTACCGGCGCGAGATCGTGCTCCTCTCGCAGACAAGCAAAGGTCTGCTGCGTTTGATCTATAAGGTGATGACGCTGGGGTCGAGCAATATCAGCGCGCGCGCGCTGCATATCGACGATAAGGTCGGCTGGATCGTCACGCTGGTCGGCATTCCCTCGGCCTTCCTGCTGCACGGGTATGTCGGCTTCATCTTCGGCTCGCTCAAGGCCAATCCCTGGTGGTCATCGCCGCTCATGCCGGTAATCTTCATCTTCTCGGCCATGGTGTCGGGGATTGCCGCCGTGATGCTGCTCTACATGGCGACGACCAAGCTGCGCGGGCAGAAGATCGACATGCGCTGCGTGGACACGGTGGCGATGTACATGTTCTATATCTTCATCATCGACTTCAGCCTGGAGATGCTGGACCTGGTGCACCGCGTCTACGAGGCCGACGAATCGTTCCGCAGCCTGAATTTTCTGGTCCACACAAAGCTTTACTTTTCGCAGATCGTAGTCCAGATCTGCCTGGGCACGATCGTGCCGCTGGTTCTTCTGTTCCTTACGCAGGTAGTGAAGCTCAAGGAGATGGCGCGAAAGCGCATTTATATCCTCTCCGGCTCCCTGGCTTTGATCGGAGTCCTCGCCATGCGCTGGAACGTGGTGATCGGCGGCCAGCTTTTCTCAAAGAGCTTTCTTGGGTACACGAGCTACAAGATGGCGCTCGTGACACGCGAGGGATTGCTGGCGGCTATTGGCTTGACCATCCTGCCGCTGCTCTTCCTGTGGGCGTTGGTCAAGCTGCTGCCTCCGTGGCTGGATAAGAGCTTGCACGAAGCCGCGACGGGTGATTGAAAACAGCATCGTCAGAGAAAGATCGGGGGAGCCATGAACGATCTTCCCGACGAAATCGCGCGGCTTGAGAAACGCCTGCAAACGCTAGAGCAGCGCGTGCACGCGCTGGAGCATCCGCTCGAAGCACGCTGGCCGCATCCCTCGCCTGAACCGGAAGCTGAGCCGGCTGCGCTCACTGCTGCGACCGCGCCACTTGCGCCAGCTGGAAGCATCTTCTCTGTGCTGGGCAGGGCGATGCTGGGCATCGCCGGCGCGTATGTGCTGCGCGCGGCTGAGGAGTCCAGCTCGCTTCCCCGGCTGGCCGTCGCTGCCGCCGGCATCGCTTACGCCTTCGCGTGGCTGGTGTGGGCGGCACGGATGCGCAGGGGACCGCGCTTCACCGGCGCCATCTACGCCGGAACTTCGGCACTCATCCTGGCTCCGATGGTTTGGGAGCTTACCTTGCGCTTCCATGTGATTTCACCGGCGATGGCTGCCGGCGTGGTTTGCGGCTTCGCAGTTGTCGCAGTTGGCCTGACGTGGGGACGAGAGCTGAAACCGGTTCTGCGAGCCGGCTGCGTGGCGGCGGCCGGGCTGGCGCTGGCACTGGCCGTTGCCTCACATACGCTGATGCCCTTCGTCGCTGTGCTGATCATTATGGCGGCAATCTGCGAGTTTGTTCCGCGGATGGAGAGCGTGCCGGAGGTTCGCGCGCTGGTGGCGCTGGCTGCCGATGCGGCGATCTGGATCCTGATCTATATCTACTTTGCGCCGCAATCCGCGGGCGAAGAATATCCGCCGCTGGAAAGAGCGACATTGCTCGCACCCGGCGTGGCGATCTTCCTGCTGTTTGCTTCGAGCGTGAGTTGGCAGACGCTGGCACGCGGGCGACGAATCTCTCTCTTTGCGACGCTCCAGACGACGATTGCATTTCTGCTGGCTGCGGTGAGCGTGGCGGACTTCGGGCTACAAGGCAGCGTCGTGATTCTCGGGGCGGTTTGCCTGGGCCTGTCTGGCGCGGTCTATGCGGCGGTCTTTACGGTCTTTGATCGCGCCAAGGAACCGCGCAACGCTGCGGTCTTTGCTGCGTGGGGTGCGGCGCTGCTTCTGGCCGGGAGCTTTTTGTGCCTGCCGCCGCTAGCCACAATTGCGCTGCTGGGCGGGGCCGCAATCGCGGCGACGCTTGTGGGAAGCCGAAGGAACCGGCTGGCCTTCGAATTCTACGGGATGGTATTCCTGCTGGCTGGAGCCGCGGAATCAGGATTGCCGAGCTTTCTTGTCAGCGCATTCGTGGGGACTCCGCAAGGCGCGCCGGCGGCAGGCGTTTGGTTGATCGCGTGTTCCGCGATCCTCTGCTATGCGGCCGCGCAGCCGCGCGAAGGCGAGTCCTGGCTACCGCAAACACTTCATCTTGGCTTTGCCGCGCTGGCGGCCGCCGCCGTGGCTGCGCTGCTGGTGGATGGGCTCACGGGTCTGGCCGCGCTCCGCATTCAGCCCGGCGCGCATCACCTGGCATTCATACGAACGTTGACGCTGTGCGCTGCAGCGCTCGTTCTGGTGTTTAGCGGAGCGCATTGGCGGCGAATGGAGTTGACGCGGCTGGGTTACGCGGCAATGGCTCTGGTCGCAATCAAGCTCGTAACTGAAGACCTGCGTCACGGCCACCTGGCCTACATTGCCGCGTCAATCTTTCTCGTGGCTCTCACGCTGATTGCGGCGCCGCGCATGGCGCGAGCCAGGCCGACGGCGCTCGGCAAATAGCAAACGCGACTTGAATGCTTTCTCTGCGTCCACCGCGGTGCGCTGCGGCGGACGCGGAAAGGATCGGCTCGGCGCGAGTCAGCGGACAATCTCCGGGCTGTAGATGTCGGGGCGGTAACGCGGCGGCTGGTTGGTCGGATACGGCTTTACGGTGCGGCTCTCCTCGCCACGGAGCTTCATCTTGCTCAGGTGCACGTCGTAGCCGGTGCCGGGGAGCAGCGATTCGAGCACGAAGGTCTCCGTGCCACTGCTCTTGAGCTCGCGATAGCGATAGATGCCGACTTCGCCTTCGCTGTTCTCAGTGCCGCCTGAGGGCGCATCGAGAAAATGCTGCGCGTCGGCCACGGTGGGCGCGGGATGATCTTCACCTTCCGTCAAGCTCTCGGCCGCATAGGAGCGGACCAGCTTGGTCCAATAACGGGAGAGCAAATCGGTGTTGGCGAAGAGGTCGGCCCAAATGATCTCGCCACGGACGACCACAACTACGCCGACGGCATGCTCTTCGCGCAGTTGGGCGAGGACCTGCTCGCGGGCGTTCATCACGGGAGCGGCGGCCTCATCGACTTTCGCGCTGACACCCGAGTCCTGCATGGCCTTGGCGTAGCTGCTTGTGCCGAGAGAGCGGCGAAACATGCCTCCGGGGGCCGATCCACCGGAACCCACCGGCGGCGCTGCCGCCACCTCCATTTGCGAGATGGCGCCGTTCACCGAGTTCCATACCTGCTGCTGGTCCTGCTCGACCATGGCGCGCTCGCGTACTTCGGGCTGGACCATGAAGCTCTTCGCAGCCGACTTGCCGGCGGCGCCAAAAGTAGCCGAGCTCTCGGTCCAGCGGCCCGGCTCGATGCAGAAGACTCCAAGGTCGATGGGATCGGCGTCAGCGGGAACAATGCGGTCTTTGGCGACGATGCGGTCCTGTTTGCCGCCGGTGACGATTTCTCCCGCAAGCAGCAATAGCGGGCGCTTGGAGTGGTTGACGAGAACCAGGGTGTTCACTTCGTCGCCGCGATAGGTCTCGTCGCGAGCCGGTGGATTCGCGGATCCGCGGGGCCGCACAAGCCCTCGGGCACGGCCGGCTTCAGTGACTTCGACTTCGCCGCTCTTCAAACCTTCGTCGAGGGTGATGAACGGGGTCTCTCCCGTTGATTTCTCGTCGGCGCGGACAACCGGGAACAGCAGAAGATTGCCGCTCTCGATGGGTGCGAGCACGCGGTAGGGACCGCCTTCGCCCTGCGCCGGGCCGCCGGCTGCCTTAACGCCGTTCCATTGCAAAATCGCCGCGAGCGCGATGAGCAGCGCCGCTGCCAACCCAAATCTGCCCCAATGCTTCATGAGTCTCCTCCGCCCGTCTATGGTTCGCCGCACCGGCCTTCAAAGGTAGAACGCCGGGCTGGCGGAACCTTGCAGGAATTTTTTGCGGGCACAGGCGGGGTGCGGGCATACTGCTCGGAGGCCAAAGAGCGGATCAAAACGTCCAAGACCTTAGGCGAATCGCGAGGCAGCAAGAATGGCGTCAGCGGAATCCGTGGCGGGCGCGGCAGAGACGGAACTCCCTGCAATGCAGGGAGCGATGGACGGGCACCTGCTCGACGAGCTTTGGCGCGCGAGCGATGCGGCCGGATGGGGCCTGGAGCGCGACGAATTCGACCGGATTCTGCTTGAGGCAGGATCGGCGTGGAACTTTGGCCTGGCGGAAGGCGCTGCACCGACACAGCGACAGCAGGCGGCCTTCTTTCGCGGGCTGTGCCTCGGCGATCTGGCGCTCGCGCGGGCATGTGCCGCCGGGAACGAGCGGGCGTGGGAGCACTTCATCACCAAGTATCGGCAGCCGCTGATCCGGGCGGCCATTGCGATTACTGGCAGCGAGACGCTGGGGCGCGATTTGGCCGATCAGCTTTACGCTGAGCTCTATGGACTCAGCACCCACGAAGGCGAGCGGCGCTGTCCGCTGCTCTCGTATCGTGGGAAAGGATCGTTGATGGGCTGGCTGAGGACCACGCTGGCCCAGCGGCACGTGGATCACTATCGCCGTAGCCGGCGCGAGGAGCCGCTGGAAGAGATGGATGCGCCGGCGGCAGATCTTGCGCGAGAGACGCCCGCGGTCGAGCTTTCGCAGTTGGAACGGGCCATCGAAGAGGCGCTGCGCCGGCGGGATGCGGAGGAGCGATATCTGCTGGCGGCTTATTATCTTGACGGGCAGACGCTGCTCCAGATTGCGCGCGTGCTTGGGGTTCACGATGCCACGGTAAGCCGCAAGCTCAAGCGCGCGACCGAGGACACGCGGAAGCAGGTGCTCAGGAATCTCGAGCGCGGCGGGCTGAGCAGGCGCGCGGCGGAAGAGGCGCTAGGCGCCGATCCACGCGATCTGAATGTGAACCTGAAAAAACTTCTGCAAAATTCGCAGACGGAAGCGTTCAAAGAACAGGCTGCGCCATGAGCGTGAAGAACCAACACGAGATTCATCCCAACACGGAGATGCTGAGCGCGTTTGCCGGGCGGGCACTGGGCGAGCGGGAGCGCGGCGAGGTACTCGAACATCTGGCGGTGTGCGGCCGCTGCCGGCAGGTGGTAGCGCTGGCGAGCGAGGCGGCGGTTGCGGAGGCCGCGGGTGCGGAGGCTGCGGCACGGCGGCGCGCGCCTGTCCGGCCGCGCGTTTGGTTCAGAAGCTGGGGGCTTGCATTGGCTCCCGCGGCGGCGATCGCGGCTTCGGCTGTGATTGCGATTTATGTGCACGAGCGGGATGTGGAGCGGAACGCGAATGTGGCCAGAGTTGAGCGGCAGCAAGCGACCGAGAAAGCGCCGTCGCCTCCGCAGGCCACTCCGCAGCCGCAAGTGCAGGCTGCGCCTCCGGCTAGCCCTGCCGAAAAACCGGTGCCAACGGAGCGGCCGGGCGCAGCGCGGCGCACGGCTGTTGCTGAGCCGGATGAGACGGCTGCTGCGCCGCCACCAGATGCAGGAAATGGCCTGTTCTCCTCGCGCGAGGAGCCGGCGTCTCCCGCCGCTGAAGCACAGGGGCCGGATGTCCGAACCCAAGGAATGACGGGCGCGGCGTTCGCACCGTCGGGAACATCGCCGGACGAAAAAAAGGAATCCAAAGTTGCGTTGTATGACGCGAAGCGGAAGAAAGAGGCCGAGGCGGAGATGGAGGCGAGGGACAAGCATTTGTTCGCCGCCAAGGCAACAACGCCGGCCGGCCTGCACGGCTCGGAAAGTGGCGCTTTGGGGAGCGGCGCCGCGGGAAGCAGCGAGCAGGTCATGGTTACTGACCAACAGCTTGAGACGCAGCCTGCTCCTCCGGTAAGTGCCGGATCGCTCATGAAGTTCAGGTCCGGCGCATTCTCGGGCATGCGGGCTCCGAATCCGGTTCACCTTCCCAGCGGGCTTCCTGCGGTTTCGATCGCGCATGAGGGCCCGCGAATGCTGGCTATCGACAACGCAGCCACGCTGTTTGCAAGCGAGGATTCGGGCTCGACATGGGAGCCGGTGATGAAGCAGTGGACCGGGCGCGCCGTGTTGGTGCGCAAAAACGCAGCGCCGAAACTCGAAGAAGCCGCGCCGCTGGCCGGCAAATCCGAAGATGCGGGAGAAACGTCCGGCTCGGGCGCAGTGTCCCAGCCCGAAACAGTCTTTGAACTCGTTAATGACCAAGGTCAGGTGTGGTGGAGCGGGGACGGAAAAATCTGGGCTGCAAGATGAGTTCGAGCCACGCGCTTCGACCCGAAGCGATCGAATTCCCCTGTTGAAAACATGTCATTCTGCCGAAAAGCACTTACAGGAACGTAGATGACCGCCGGGGCGCGCCGGACAGCGCTTGAGCGGTTCCACAACCCACGTGCCCTCTCAGGCGACGTTGCAGGGTGGCTTTTTCTTCATGAAAAAGCCACTTGGCAGTTGCGGCTCCGGGTGTAGCAGTTGTGGAACCGCTGTTCGCGTCAGCGCAGGCGCGGCTTTTGGGTCTTGCGAGAGGGTTTGCGGAATTGGGGAGGGCTGGTGGGGACAAACGGGTTGGACCAGCGAAGCGCGGGCACCACAACAGTGCCCTGGGCGTATCTGCGCCTTCCACCGTTTCCGCAGGTAGCCGTCAGGGTGCTGCAACTGGCTAGCAACGAGAACGTGCAACTGCACCAATTGTGCGATCTGATCTCCACTGACCCTGCGTTCGCCAGCGAAGTTCTCACGGTATCCAATTCGCTGCTGTACGCTCCGCGCTATCCCTCGACGACGATTCTGCAGGCTGTGGCAGTGCTGGGAGCAAACACGCTGCAGGGAATGTGCGTGACGGTGGGCGTGAGGGCGTATCTGGGCAAGGCGATGAGCTACCCGGCCATGCGCAACCTGTGGCGGCATAACCTGGCATGCGCCATTATCGCGGGACGAATCGCGGAGTCAGGTTCGCTCGACAAGGAAATCGCATACACCGCGGGCATCCTGCACGACATCGGGCGCATAGCGCTGGCGGTGATTCAGCCCAAGGCGTACGCGGCGCTGCTGGAGAAGCATCGCGGCGCTCCGGTCTCGATGCTGGAGGCAGAGCGTGAGTTGTTCGGCTGGGATCACTGCGAGATTGGACGGCAGCTTATCGGCGATTGGAAGCTGCCGGAAAACTTCGAAGCCGTGGTGGCCGATCATCATTTAGAGCGGCGCACGGACGGCGCGTGGGATCTGGGCGAATTGGTGAAGGTAAGCTGCGCCATGGCTTCGGCAATCGGCTTCACTGCATTCCCAGGATGCGTAACGGCGAACTACACCGGACTGCTCGATGAGCTTCCGGAGCGGGAACGAACACTGTTTCATCCCGACGCGGAGACGCTGAAAAACGACGTAGCCAGGAGCATTCACTCGATCGAGTCGGTTTGAGCTTGACGTTTCACCTTGCAACGATTGCGCCGGGACGCATCAGGCCCGCGTCCCGGCGCGCTTTTTGCTGAAATCAGCTCACGTTCTATGCCCGCATCAGCTTGCGCTGCAACTGCTCCAGGGTTTGGCCCTTGGTTTCGGGGTAGAACAGCGCGACCACGATGAACTGAACGACAGTAGCCGCCGCGAAGAACACGAACGGCGTGGCCGTGCTCATCCTGTTCACCACCACCGGGAACATTTGCGCAATCAGCGCGTTCATAAACCAGTGGCTGGCGCTGCCAACGCCCTGCCCCTTGGCACGCACCGCAGTTGGAAAAATCTCGCCAATGTAGACCCAGATCACGGCGCCCTGCGAAACGCTGAAGAAGGCGATGAAGGCGACCAGAAGCCAAAGCAAGTCGCCGCGATGGGATTCGGTGGCGAACACCCAGGCAACGCCTGCCAGGCAACTTGCGCAGCCTGCTGCCCCGATCAACAGCAATGTTTTGCGACCCAGCTTGTCAATTAGGGCCATTCCGACGATGGTGAACAGAAAGTTGGTTGTACCGATGGCGATCGCCTGCTGGTCGCTCGATATCTGACTGAAGCCGGCCGCCGCGAAAATGCTGTTCAGGTAATACAGAATTGCATTGATGCCGGCAAGCTGGTTGAATGCGCCGATTGTAATGGCGAGGAACAACGGATAGCGGTATTTCCATTGGAAGACCCGCTCGTGAGCCGTCGCGTGTTCCTGCTCCAGCGCCGCCTGGATGTCCGCCAGTTCCGCCTCCGGGTCTGGATCGCCCATCATCTTCAGAACGGCTAGAGCTTCATCGATCCGATTGCGCGAGACGGACCAGCGGGGGCTGCGAGGAATTCCAAAGAGCAGCGCGAGGAAAATCAATGCCGGCGCCGTTGCAACGCCCACCTGCCAGCGCCATTCCGCGGCGCCCAGGTGCATGGTGCGAATGACGTAATTGGAAATGTAGGCCGCCATGATGCCAAATACGACGTTGAACTGGAAGGCCGCCACGAGCCGGCCGCGCCATCTGGCCGGAGCAAGCTCTGCAATGTACACGGGACCCAGCACCGAGGACGCGCCGATGCCCAGCCCGCCGACGAAGCGAAACGTCATAAAGGATGCCCAGTTCCATGACAGCCCGCAACCCAGCGCCGAGGCGACGTAGAGCAACGCGGTAATGCGCAGCGTCTCGCGACTGCCGAGCCTTTGCCCTACCTGCCCAGCGCCCAGCGCGCCGATCACCGTGCCCACCAGCCCGATGGCTACCGTGTGCCCCACGTCTCGCGGGTCTAATCCGTACAGGCGGCCAAGCGCGCCGATCACGCCGGAGATCACGACCGTATCGAAACCGAAGAGGAGGCCGGCCAAAGCCCCCGAGAGCGTGGCCCGAAACAAATTGGAGTTGAGTTGCATTATCCCTCGTGTATCGAGTTCCAAACCATGCTACAGATGGACGGCGAGGAGCGGCAAACAGAAATGCAGCGAAGGAAACAACGCTGACAGATGATTGTCTCTCTCGAAACGACGCAGAGAGCGGTGAATCTCAATCAGCCCTTCGCGGGCGCTTCCCGGGGCAAGACGGCGAGAACGCGGCAACGGTGCTTATCGGCTGCGCTCCATGCCATCGGCATTTCGCTTTCCATGCATGCGCAGTCGCCGGTCTCGAGAACATTGTGCATGCCGCCCGCATCCAACCGCAGCCGCCCTTCAAGCACGTAGACGACTGCGCCGGTCTCTTGAAAGGCGTTGATGGCGGCGCCAGTGCCGCCGGGCGGAAACTCAACCACTTGCGCGATAAGGCGAAATCCTTTGCCTTCGGCGTTCAATGGCGTCACTCTCATGGAGTCCATGCCGCGCCCGTCGCCCTGCAGGTGCGCCTTGCGCGTGATGGAGAGCGTGTGACGCGCGGGCTCCGAGAAAAAGTAACTCATGCTTACGCCGTATACGCGAACGATGGTGGCGAGCGTGGGCAGCGTAGGAACCATGCGGTCGGTTTCGAGCTTGGACAGCAGCGCGGTGGAAAGCCCCGTCTCGGCGGCGAGGCGGGAAAGCGTAAGCCGCTTGCCGGTGCGCAGGGAGCGCAGTTTGAGGCCGATGCAATAGGGTTCCAGAGACCATTGGGCGTACGAAACAGTCTTGGACATGGAAGACTCCAAAATAATGTAATGGAAGCTGAGAAACAGTCTACGTCAAACGGAAAAGAAGCGTGCCACGTGGGATTGATCTTTAATGATTCCTTTGGCGCAACCGGCTGCAACCATGTGCCGCTACCGGCCGAGCCCCACACGTCAAAGCGGAGTCATTTCGTGCCTTGCGGAAGCTCACGCGCACAATTTATACCTTCACGAAGATCCGCTTGCGATAAAGCGCCCAGACCGGGAGAAAGCAGACGGCTGCGTAGGAAACGGAGTAGGCGAAGGCTCTCCAGCCCGAATTGCCGATGGGCGCGAAGACGCACGCATAGACAAAGCTGAGCACGTCTGTTCGCCGTCCGCCCACAGAGAAGCGAAGCAGCTCGAGGGCCGTGCCCAGCAGCTCGCTGATCATGTAGGCCACAATGGCATTTGAGCCGAAGACGAGCCAAGGCCAGGCCAGCGCCTTGCTCCATCCGGACTTGCACCAGCCTCGCTGCTCCACGATCCCGTAGACTAGCGCAAAAAGGAGCAGCGACCACCCAGCAGCGACCAAAACATAGGAACTGGTCCACATCTTCTTATTGAGCGGCAACCAAATCGACCAGAAATAACCCGTGGCAAGGCAGACCGCGGCGCCCGCTGCCAGGCCAAGTGTCTTCGTCCTTGCCGCACGGTTGCCGTTGAGCCAAAGCGCAGCCAGCAGACCAAGAAGCGCGGTTCCGACCGCCGGAATGTCGCTGAGTAGGCCCTCAGGATCGCGCGAATTGTAGAGCGGCGCATCCTCATAAAGGTGGCCGGGCATCAGGTGCCGGTCGACCCACGCGACGATGTTCTGGTCTTTATCGAGTAGAGGAATGTCACGTCCCGGCACGCCTGCACCCGGCACGCGAATCCAGACCACCATGACACAGTAGCCGATGAGCACGCAGGCGAGGAGCGCAACTTTGGTCCATACGCGCCGATCCCACAAATAATAAAGGCTCACGATCAGGTAGCAGATAGCGATGCGCTGCAATACGCCGTAGATGCGGAGGTGGCCGAGATGGAACCACGGAAAGCCGTTGACGACAATGCCGAGCAAAAACAAGACGGCCGCGCGCCGCAGCGAGCGCCACGCCAGATTGGCGCGCGAGTCTCCGCGCCTGAGCCGCGCTTGGGTAGAGAAGACGATGGACACGCCCACCACAAAGAGAAAGGTGGGAAAAACCAGGTCCGTGGCAGTGAATCCATTCCAATCGGCATGGCGCATCTCAGTCCATGCGCCGCCCCCGCCGGTGTTGTTCACCATGATCATGAAGGCGATGGTGAGGCCGCGCAGGATATCGAGCGAAAAGAGACGCCGAGGCGCCGAATCAAGCGCGGGACCGGTCATGGCGCTAGGGCTCTCCTTCAATCGTGAATGCACCTAGGCTACGCGACCGAGCCCATTTGCGCCAAGCAGGAAGTGAGTGCTGCGTGGATCGAATGGACCCGGCAGCCCCGACGCGGCTCACTGATCGAGCCTGCGCGTGCGGACGAGTTAGGATTGATGCGCGCGAGTGCCCACGGTTCTTGGCGCAGCACCTCAAATATGAGCGTGGTGGTATGCGTAATGCCTCCGCCAGTGCCGGTGATCGTGATCGGATAAGTGTCAGTCTTGGCGGACTGGGATACGGTCAGCGTGAACTTCGACGTGCCCGAGCCGGGCGCGGCGATGGGATTCGGACTGAAGCTGCCGGTCACACCCGAAGGGAGGCCCGTCGCGCTCAGCGAGATTGCCAAGCTAAATCCGCCAGAGACAGCGGTCGTCACAGTGGCGTACCCGCTCTGCCCACGGCTGAGAGACCCTGAAGTGGGCGAAACAGAGATGGTGAAGTTTGGCGTCACCGAGCCGACACTCAGTACGGTGCCCGCGGCGGGGGTGTAGACAGACCTACCCGGGATCTTGGCGCTGGCATGCAACTGCGCCGAGCTCAGCGCCGGTTACTGGAGATGGTCGCCGCGCTACTGGAACTCGGCGTAGGTGTAGTCGTTCGAGAGGAAGGTCGTGCCGTTGACGACTGTCCACAGCCGCACGTAGATCGTGGCTCCGGTGGTGGGCAGAGTCACAGTGGCGCTGGTGCCGGACAGAGGCCC
>Ga0181527_1000172_pt1 | contig 74885 bp, 61 predicted proteins | sample PEATcosm2014_Bin_30_FD_119762 | JGI IMG/M metagenome (GOLD analysis project Ga0181527, IMG submission 119762) | Peatland microbial communities from MTU Mesocosm Facility, Houghton, MI, USA - PEATcosm2014_Bin06_60_metaG | ecosystem: Environmental > Terrestrial > Soil > Wetlands > Peat | place...
ACCAATACTTTCCGCTGCTCACGGACCTGGTAGCCGCCGTCTCGGCTCAACTGAATCTGTGGAGAAAACCCAATCCAGTCCTCGCCAGATTATGCGGCATTATTTAGGTCGTCATGTATAGAATGGGCAATTGGGCAATCCGGCGGTCAGGCAATCTGGCGATCCCGCATCAAGGAGTTGTCAGGGCTTGGCCCGTTCAACCTTTGCCTTCCGCTCAAGGGTTCGAATGTACGCGTTCAATTGAGGGGCCAATTCCACGACCCTCCCCGCTAGACCCTCATATCGTCCTTCGGAGACGAGTCGACGTCGGAGACCTCGGCGCAGCCAGTGCCCTGTCTCTTCGAGTGACCCGCGAGCATAGAGTTGGAACTGGCGATTGTCCTTGTAATGATACCGACCATACCCCTCTGCGATATTCCCTCCGATCGAGTCTGCGGCTTCGACAAGCTGGCGGCCTACCGTGGTGCGCGCAAATGGCTTCCAGGTTAATACCTCTGCCCAGATTTCATCGGAAAGATCCTCAGCCAATTGGTAGATCCTCAACCCCCGTAGACCTTCAGCCATAGCGCCTCCCTTCCTCGCTCTGTCCCGGTTGCCCGATTGCCAGGTTGCCCGGTTGCCAACCCGTCAGGGGCTGATGTTGATGAACAGTCGGAGGGGGACGAAGCCTTCGCCGTTCCGGACGCGGCCCTGGATCCCGCGGAAGTGGGCGGAGGACCGGGCGATGTCCACGATGGAGAGCCCCTCGATGTTGGTCTTGCTGACCTGGGAGGCATGGGCCTGGAGGGTTGCGACCTTGTCCGCCAGGACGCTATCCACGTCCACGAAGACGCTCGGCGAAAAGTTCTGGGTGGTGGGACCTTCGTAGAAGAGGACGTTTCGGGTGTAGCGGGTGGCGGTGATGGTGGAGGTGGCCAGGTGTCGATGGTCCTGGTGGGTGTCGTCGTGATAGTGGACAAAAATGAACTCAGGCTGAACTTCTTCGATCACCTTCTCGAGGCGCTGGATGAGCGCGCGGTCCAAAGGAATGGCGGTATCCTGGTAGCCCCCCCAAAACAGCTTGCACGCCCGAATGATCCGGGCCGAGCCCTCTTGCTCTTGGCGGCGAACCGCGCCGTCGCCGCCCCCACTCCCGTCGGTCATGACCAGCAGAAAGACGTCGTGTCCCTGCCGCGCGTACTTGATCAGGGTTCCGCCGCAGCCGAACTCGATGTCGTCAGGGTGGGCACCAATGGCGAGGATGCGCATGGGCTCTGCCTCCGGGCGGTGCGGTCTTCGGGTTCTGTCCCTTGGGCGCGCCTCACGACGGGACGGGTAACCAGCACCGACCCGACCGGAGGACGTTGAGACTCTCGGGGCCGCAATTGAACAATAAATCTACCACCGCCAGGTGTGAAATGAAAGGCTGATGTCGCTGGGGGTACTGGGGATGCGTGTAGGACTGGACCTGGACGGCAATCCCTGCCTCGGAGAAGCGGCCGACATCCATGTAGGAGGGGCCGGATTGGCCGGCCAGGTACGCCGTGCCCCCCGCCGCCCGGCAGAGGTCGATCAGGCGGTCGGTCGGCTCCTCCCGGGCCGAGAGGCCTGAAGCCAGGAGGCGGGGCGTCCGGATGCCGAGGTGCCGACAGAGCAGGTCAGTGGCCGCGATGTTCAGGTCGCTGAGCCGGGTCCATGGGCTCTCCAGCAGGGCGACGAGTTCCGGGCCGAGGGGATCCCAGAAGGGGGCGCGGCCGTAGTGAAGGCGAAGGGCCTGGCAGTGCTTGCGTTGCCAGTCCGTCTTGGCGTTGGTCTCCACCCGATCGATCTGCTCGGGGAAGCGGTCGATGATGGGGACGGTCAGCCATTGCCAGCCATCCTTGGTCCGGATGCGGTTGCGGTTCTGCCATTCGTGCTTCTTGAACTGCACCGTGTCCAGAAAGATAAAGACGTCGGCGGAATCGAGCTTGTCGAAGTATCCCAACCATGGGAGGTACTGCGGTTGGTGGATGGCGATCTTCACCGTCTATCCTCCCGCGCTCTGGACGAAAATGGGGTTGCTCAGAATCTGGTGCCCGCCCGGCCCGCGAACTTCCAGGCGATAGAACAGGCCGGCCTCCGCAGGCGGCACAGGCTCGGTCCAGCGCAGGGTGACCGGCGCTTCGGCGCGGAGCGAATGCACGACCAGCCCGTTACGGACCAGCTGGACCTGGATAGCGATCCGTGGGTTCCCCACGGCATGGATCGCGGCGCGGACCTCGGGCCGATCGCCGGCGTGGAGCATGACCCGGTCACCCGCTTCAGCGGGCGGGCGTTCGGGGAGGAGGACCTGGAACTGGTCGAGGACGAGGCCGGCCTCCGGCCTGCGCTGCAGGGCGTAGAAGCGTCCCCCGCGCAGGGCCTCCATGAGGGCGGGAGGATCCTTCCGATCCACCAGGAAGACCGTCAGGACTGTGCCGAACCGCTTACCGGCTTGCCCCTCCTCATGATATGCCGCCTCTCCAATGGCCCAGGCGGGAGCGGCTCTGCGGCCGCCGAGGTAATCGGCCAGGAGATGATCCCATCCCCCGCCAGGCTGTGTGAATGTTGTGGTGTCCTCGTAGATTCCGCCGAAGGCCGTGAACCGATCCGTGTACAGGAGGTCGGATGGGTGCGGGTCCGTGTTGATGGTGGCCTGCAACCCTGCCACGGTGACCACCTGGTGATCCCGTGCCTCGGGCAGCGACCAGATCGAGGCCCCCCCGCGCGAGTTCACGAAGTCAATGACCGCCTGGTGTGGCCGCAGCCCTGCGTTCGGGTCGTACGGGGACACGAAAGGCGTGCGGAAGGGAAAGTTGTTGGCCAGGAACAGCGCCGCGATCGCCAGGCAGAGGATTCCATAGCCTGTGTATCGGCGCTCCACGGTGATCTGAAAGTATTGGAGGCGAACCGGACTGCGCTGCCTCGCCCGGAGCAGCCAGATCCCCGGCACCACGAGGGCCACCGGCCAGAAGAGCCAGAGACTCGCCGGACCCCAGCGGGCCGCGCCGGGGCTTCCGACCGCCGGGAGTTCGTGATAATCCCCGGCGGTGTACAAGCCCAAGGCCAGGAAGTCCCTCTGCGTGTCGTGCATGGTCAGCGTGCCCCAGAGCAGGCTGCCGGTCCAGTAGTACTGGGGGATGACCTGCGCGCCGGGAATCAGCAAGACGTCCTTCTGGCGGGCGTTCGCCGCCTGGACCGCCTGCAGGAACGCCTCGGGCCCCCGGCTGAGCAGCGACGGAAACTCCACGCGGTACCGGAGAATGTTCCGCAGGGGGGGCAACCCGTATTCAAATCGCCCCATGTGATTCTCCGTCAGGAAGATGGCCTCGACGCCCACGGCGCGCGCCCGGGCGATCAGCTCATCCAGCGTCTGGGTTCCGCTGCTCCATGTCGAGTGAACGTGCACCGCCGCAGGGAATTGACGCAGCGGCCCGGCTGCCTGGGCCGGCGAGAGCCCCAGGAGGAGGGCAACCAGTGCCAGCGTGAGGCACCCGGCCCTGCACCCGAGGATCTGCCTCGGGAGTTGCCGGGACCTGTGCTCACCGGCGGCAGGGCTACCGTGGCCGGCCATGCGAGATCACCTCGTGGTACACCTTGGCCAGCGCCCCCAGCATCGCCTCGGCACTGTAGCGGGGGGCGCGCCGTCGCCCCGCCTCCGCCAGGGCGGATGCTCGGGTCGCGTCTCGAAGCAGTGTGGTCGTGGCCTCGGCCAGGGCCGCGGGATCGCGAGGAGGCACGAGCAACCCCGCCTCCCCGTCACCCAGCAGCTCGGCCACCCCACCCACCCTGGTCGCCACGATCGGTTTCCCCAGGGCCATGGCCATGACCAGGACCCGACCCATGCCCTCGTTGATCGACGGAAGGACGAAGACATCCATGCCGGCGATGAGCGCGGGGATGTCCTCTCGAAAGCCGGTGAAGAGGATCCGGTCGGAAAGACTGAGGGCGTCCGCCTGGGCTTCCAGTGCCGGTCGCATCTCCCCGTCCCCCACCAGGAGGAACCGGGCATCGGGGCATCGCCGGAGAATCTCCGGCGCGGCGTCGATCAGGTACTGGAGGCCTTTTACCGGGACCAACCGCGCCACTGCGCCGATCACCGGATGCCCGGACACGAGGGGCGCCGGGGAGGCGGCGCGCAGCGTGTCAAGGTCCACGCCGCTGGGAATCGTGACGAACTGCTCGGGACGGCCGATTCGCAATCTGAGATGGTCCTGCGCCTCGGCGTCGCTCAGGGTGATGATCCGGTCTGTCCACCGGGCCGCCAGCCGCTCCAGTGTGGTGAAGGCGCGCGTTGCCAGCGGGGAGAAGTAGCCCTCGAAGACGTGTCCGTGCGGTGTGTGCACGATGTGGGGGACGCCGGCGGCCCGAGCCGCCAGCCGTCCCAGGAAGCCGGCCTTGGACGAATGCGTATGGACGATGTCCGGCCCCATCCGCTGGATCGCGCGGCGCAACTGCCAGAGGGCCCGGCAGTCCGCCACGGGACGCACGGGACGGACGAGGTGTCGTAACTGGACCCAGGGGACGCTGGCGCGGGACAGGCTCGCGGCGAGGTCTGGAGGAGGGTCTGTCGTCTGTCCCGAGATCAAGCTGCACGCGAACTCCGCGCGCGGCATCCGGGTGACGGAGATCACGGTGTTCTCCGTGGATCCTCCCACATCCATCCGCGTGATGATGTGGAGTACTCGGATCATGGATTCTGAGTCTCTCTCGTCATTTTGGTACGGGCCTCATGGAAAAGACGCACGGCCGCGTCGGAGACTTCTTCGGCTGTGACTCCTTCCCACCACGCGGAACCGTGGGCGGGATTGGTCGCAGAGAAAATCAGACAGGTCGCCCTGCCTCGAGGCCCAAAACGTGCCGGGTCTGCTGGGCCAAATGGGACTACCAGGGGAATGCCGAGGGCCGCCGCCATGTGCATGGGCCCGCTGTCGTTCGTGACCAAGAGGGTCGCCCGCTCGAGTAGGGCGGCGAGGAGCGGGAGCGAGGTCCTTCCGGCGACAGAGATCGCATTGGGGATCGTTTCGGCTAGCGTTGCGCACCGGGATTGATCGCCGAGGGTGCCAATGACCAGTGTCCTCGCTCCGTCCTTGGCGAGCCGTTGGCCCACTGACTCAAAGCGTTCGAGCGGCCAACAGGCTTCGGGTCGTGCGGAACCCGCATGCAGGCAAACGATCGGCTCGGCGGATCCGATTCCAAGCTCCTGCAGGAGAGCAGCACAGCTCACCCGATCCTCCGCGGTCACCCACAGTTCCGGGAGGTCGCTCGTCGGGACCGCGCCGATCAGGCGCGCCACGTCGAGTTGGGCATCAACCTCATGTGCCTCGCTCTTGGACACCAGGTCGTAGACGAGACCACGCCCTCTGCTATATCGCCCTATGATGCGGCTCGCTCCGATGGCCCATACAAAAACGGCCATGCGCAATCCACCCAGCCAGGTGCCAACGTAGTAGAGGTTGACAGCAAAGTCGAAATGCACCGCTCGCAGTTCTCGGATCAGTTGCCAGAGCTCTCGCCGCTTTTTCCCGAATGTCCACCAAGCTGCGGAGCGCGACCGTCGCAAATCCATGGTCCGGACCGCATCCACGTAGGGACATCGGTCGGCCAGTGGCCGCACCTCCGGAGTGGTCAGGAACCAAATGAACGCCTGGGGAAAGCTCTGACGGATTGCCCGTAGTGCCGGTGTCCCTAAGACGAAGTCCCCGATGCCGGCTACACTTAGGACTAGGATTCGCCCTTGGGCCTCCCCCGTGACCTTCACGCTATCTTCTCCGAACAGATAGCCAGTCCGCTTCCACCAAAGGTAAGATAGCGGATGCCCGAGGTGGCCACTGCTCGCAAGGGATGCTCCCTCGCAGTCAATAAGAACGTGGAACACAAGGCCGTTGCATGGATCACCGCAACGTCCACGGTCCACCTATATCCAGGTAATGGCGCAACCACAGCTCGGCCATCATGAGAGTCCACAGACGATCACGATGGCTCCGTGTTTCGCTCAAGTGTTCCCGCTTCAGGGCTTCGACGGCGTCGGGCATGAACAGACCCCGGGTCCGAACGCGATCCGGGGCAAGCAGGTCTTCCATCACGTCACGGAGATCGGTCCGGAGCCAGCGACCCAGTGGAATCATGAATCCCTGTTTTCGATGTGAGAGGACCTTGGGAGGGAGCACATCCGCGAAAGCCGCCTTCAGCAGTCCCTTGAGATGGAACCCAGGGAGCTTCATTCTAGGGGGAATCCGCAAGCTCTCCTCGATGAGTTGGTGGTCGCAGAATGGTGCCCGAAGTTCCAGGGAGTGGGCCATGCTCATCCGATCGGCCATGACCAGGAGATCGTCGGGGAGATAGCTGCTGAGATCAATCCGAAACGCGCCGTCCACCGGATCATTGTGAGCGCGGTCGGCAAAGGCAGCGCGATGGGACGCCTCCACGTTTGCTTGCCAGTGTTGCCACAGCGCCGGCGTCGCCAGGCGCATCAGGTTCGCCTCGTCGAAAAAGCGCGTCCACCCGATGTAGCGGTCGGGCAGGGGTTGCTCCGCCCCGGCGACGAACCGTCGGGCCCAATCCCCCAGGTTCCGGCTGGCGTCGGATTCCGGGATCAGGCGCGGAACCACGGCTCCGGAGATGGACCGGACCCAGCGGGGGAGCCGTGCATATCGCTCCGACAGGCGGAGGCCGAGGTATCGAGGGTACCCTGCAAATGCCTCGTCGCCGCCGATGCCTGAGAGCGCCACCTTCACGTGCCGAGCTGTAGCCTGGGCTACCACGAAGGTGGGAATGGCGGAGGAGTCGGCAAAGGGCTCGTCGAAGTGATGAATGATCGAGGGCAGGAGGTCGACCACCTTGGGTTCCAAGATCTCCTCAGTGTGATCCGTCTCAAAGCGCTGTGCCACCATGCGAGCGTATGGCAGTTCGTCGTAGGATGGTGTGGCCCGGCCGAAGCCGATGGAGAAAGTGGCGATGCGTTGGCTCGTCACCTCGCGCATGCTGGCCACGACGGCGCTGGAATCTATTCCTCCACTGAGGAAAACGCCAAGGGGGACGTCGCTCTCCAGGCGCAAGCGGACCGCCTCGCGCAGTTCGTGGCGGATCCTGGCGATGATCTCGGTCGTCGAGACGGGAGGACCGACCACGGAAGCGCCCGACGGAAGCGACCAGTACCGGTGGGGGGTCAGGATCCCGTCGTGCAGCGTCGCGGTGTGCGCCGGCGGCAGCTTCGCGATCCCAGCAAAGATGGATCGGTCGGCCGGCGTGTAGCCGAAGGCCAAGTAGTGGTGGAACGCCTCCCAATCCAGGTCTCGCGAAACGGCGGGGTGACAGAGCAGAGCCTTGATCTCCGAGGCGAAGAGAAAGAGTCCGGCGTGCTGCCAGAAGTAGAGAGGCTTCTTCCCGATCCGATCCCTGGCAAGGAAGAGCCGACGCAAGCGCCCATCCCAGATGGCGAAGGCGAACATGCCTCTGAGCTGCTCCACGCACCGTGTGCCTGCCTCCTCATAGAGATGGAGGATCACCTCCGTATCGCTGTGAGTCTTGAGCCGATGCCCCTTTGCCTCCAGGCCTGGGCGAAGCTCGCGGTAGTTGTAGATCTCCCCATTGAAGACGATCCACACCGTGCTGTCTTCGTTGGTCATCGGCTGGTGGCCGGTGGCGAGATCAATGATCGACAGGCGGGTCATTCCCAGGCACACGCCGGGCTCTTCGTGGAGGCCGGAGTCATCCGGTCCGCGGTGCGCGATGGCGCGCAGCATGGCCGGGAGCAGGCCCGGTGCCTCCGATCCTACGTGGCCAGCGATTCCGCACAATTTACCAGATCCTTTGGGCGAGGTTTACGTCTCGTTTTGGGAGGTGCCGCAGTTGTCAGAGCCCTCTCGTTGTAACGTCAGACCCACCGAACCCAGCAAGGAAGAAGCTGCTCGTGCCGGATGCCTCCCTCCCATCGCTTCGGGGTGGCGCTTCAGATGGCACCAGATACCCTCCGTCCGGTCAGCTTGTCTGGCGCTAGGCCTCACTGAATATAGTAGATTAATATACGCCGACCGGCCCGATCCTCCACAACGTGAATCATCTCCAAGTATGGACGAACTTGCTGCCCTCCGGCTGCCAGGGCCATCAGGTCCGGACGCGATTCCGGCAGGCGAAAGTTGTCCGCAATCAGAAAGCGCGCCCCAGCCTGCCGCCCTGCGGTGAGCAGATCCTCCAGCGATCGGTTGCCGAACATAATCCCGCGAGAGTCTGCGTAATAACCGAGAACTGCGTAAGACCCGATAAAGACCGTCTTGGGTCCCACCGTCCGACGCAGCCAGAGTCCCGCAGCCTTCTCAATCGCATATGGATCCTGGCGAAACCAGGGCCGTATGATCCACGGAACAAAGCTAACCAATACAACGATGAACAATAAGCAGTTCGGCATAGAGAGGCGCCGAGAGATGCGAAGACCCTCCTGGCGACCAATTCGAGACAAACCAATGCCGGCAATGATGCTCAGGACGGGGATCAGCGCAACGAAATACCGAGCTCCGACCAGATAGAGGAGGAAGCCTGACAGAGGAAGCGGGACGACGACCAAGAGCCACTCCGGCCTGGAGGGCGGACGGCGAAAGCGCAGATGTGCTAGGCCCAGCACGACGAGCACGATGCCTCCAGATGTAAGAAGGGCTGTGAGCACATACTTGTCGATGAGGTGTAGGTTGATGATCATTCGCCGCAGGGTCATCCCGGGCCGGGCCATCACGTATTCGAGCAGACTCCTCGGAATATCCTCCTCTTGCACCTCCGCGAGATGGCGCTCGCCGAAGCTGCCTTGCCGTTCGTCCCCGACGCTCTCTGCAAACAGCAGCGAGATTCCCGCCTTGCCGCTCCAGTGCCAATAACCGATCTGGCTTCTCACCAGAGCCATATAGGGATACGTGATCGTCAGCCAGCACAACGTGACGATGGCAAGTCGGGTGAGGGCCGCCCGACCAGTCCACAGCCCTCCAAAGCAGAAGGGGGCCAAGACGATTAGACCCCACACCAAAGCAAGATACCCCATCCCTTCCGGACGAGCGAGGGTGGCAAGTCCCCCGAAGATGCCGGTGAAGGCCGCCGAGGCCCGGGAGCCGGTCCGCAGGCTGCGAACCAGGAAAACAAGAAAGGTTGTGAGGCAGAGCCCGAAGGCGGCCTCCGACAGCACCTTGGTGCTGGCCTCAACCGCCGCCGGCGTGAGGGCCACCAGGAGTCCGGCCGTCCAGGACACGTCCTCGTCCGTCGTCTCACGAGCCAGCCAGAGGGTCGGCCAGACCCACAGGCCGCCCAGGACCGCCGAGAGGACGCGCGCGGTCCACTCAGAATCGTGCCACAGGCCGAGGAAGGGCGCGAGCAGCAACGAGTAGAGCGGCGGCTGCAGAACGTTGATGGAGCGCCAGTTCGTCAATAGGGCCCGCGCGTTTTCCAGATAGGTGATCCCGTCTATCTCGATCCCCTCTCGCTGTGCAGCAACCAGGATGCGGAGGGCAATCGCCAAGACCGACAGAGTGACCCCGGGGAGCAAGTCCCTGCGAGATATCCACCCCGGGGTCTGGCCTGGACGGCTTCCTGCTACGGCCACGCGTAATCTCCTCATGCAGAGATTCTGTGTCCTGCTGCGAAGAGTAACTCGCGGCTCATCCGATTCCCTGTTGGACTCTGAGACGCCGGAGCAACGCCCAGGTTAGCGTTCCCAGGCTCAACAGTTTCCCGCTAGCCAGCAGCGATGGCAACCCTCGATGAAAGAGAGGGAATCGGTCAAGAGAGTAGGCGCTCGCCTGCACGACAATGCTGACGAGAATAATTGCCCGGTCCTTCATCCGACTGGTCATCCGGCTTCTGTCTGCGAGCATGGCGATGCGGAAGGCCGGGGCGGACCCGAAGCGGCGCCGGTTGGCGTCCCAGACGGCGAAGGCAAACATGCCTCGCAGACGATCCACGCACCGCTCGCCCTCGTCCTCGTAGAGGTGGAGGATCACCTCCGTATCGCTGCGGGTCTTGAACCGATGGCCCTTTGTCTCCAGATCGGGCCGGAGGGATCGGTGGTTGTAGATCTCTCCATTGAAAACAATCCAGAGCGAGCCGTCTTCGTTGGCCATGGGTTGCCGGCCACCGGCGAGATCAATGATGGAGAGGCGCCGCATGCCCAGGCCGATGCCCGGAGCCAGGAACAAACCCTGGTCGTCCGGCCCGCGATGAACGAGGGTCCGGACCATCTTCTCCAGATGATCTCGAGTCTCCTGTCCGACGAAGCCGGCGATGCCGCACATGGCTCAGGTCCCTCGCCGGCCCACGGCGATGTCCTCAAGAAGGTCCACGAGGCGGGCCGTGGTCTTGTCGGGCGCGAAGCCTTGCGCCGTCAGCTCACGACAGGGGGGTTCATCCTCTGCAATCCGACGGCGACCCACGAATATGCCGCCGCCCTTCGTCGGATCCATGGAGAGTGCGGCCCTGCCTGCCTCTCCGGGTATGGCGCCTGTCAGAGCGCCATCCGGAACGATCGCTCGTCCCGACAGGCAAAGTGTGTCACCCGACGGTTGAGCCGGGCGGGCCACGTCTGTGGGTCCAAGGCACAGGTCCAGCGATCTCACGGCTGTCCGGGGAATCATTTCACCAAGCTCGCCTCAATGATCAGGGCTGGAAACACCCGTAACGGGCTTTGCTCGTAGAACGTGGGAAACCAGTTCGCGATCGGCTCCAAGAGATAATTCCAGAGGGACAGCCGCTTGCCGAACACCAAGCGCACCTTGCAGGTCGAAAAGCGGAAATCAAAATAGCCACAGTCCCGGGCGTAGTAGAAAAACGTTGGGTAGGCAAAAAAATGGCGGTGAGTCGGGTCGGCGTAGGCCAGTTGCCAGGTGAAATGTGGCACCGATATAATTGCCCTTCCGCCCGGCCGAAGGATTCGATGGATCTCCTTCATGGCCCGGTTATGATCCGTCAAGTGCTCCAGGCATTGATGCATGGCCACCTCGGAGACGGTAGCGGATGCGAAGGGCCAGGGATACGTGTTGAGGTCGTGCACGATATCCACACCCGGCGCCATGGGGTTCACATCCACATTCACATGCCCGGGAAGCGGCTGCCCCCCCGATCCAAGGTTCAGCCTCATGGCGCGTCCCCTCGATCCTCCCGCCGGCCCCCTCGAAGTTTCCACAGCTTGCCATAGTTAAGAAAAGGAGGGACAAAACCGTCGCGCATACCCTGGGCGGTCGCCGGGATCCAGCGAGGCGGAAACACACGGTCTGGTAGTATCCAGTCCGCAAAGGGGCCCTCAGTACCCTCGATCCAGCCGTGCGACCGGGCAGACTCCCGCGGGGTGGCGACGTGTCCACTGTCCATCTCACAGGACGCATGGATCATCTCAAAGGTGTCGGTTTGGATCATTTTCCTGTTGTCCGTCCGTCAAGCTGACGCTAGCGCCCTGGGTGCCCCGAAGGGCGACGGAGGGCTTGGTCGCGGTCGCTACGATCTCCTCTCCGCTCGGCAGGCCCACGGCGCAGCAGGCTTGCTCGCGGACCGAAAGCCACAACCTCCCCTTCTGACGGGGAGCCCTTTGGGTCCCCATCACGATGCCTTTCTTTACCATCACGCTGGCATCGTACACTCCGAGGGCAAGGCGGGGAGAGGTCCAAAGTCTAATGCTGGTGAAGCCGCACCTCCCCAAGAGCAAGCGCATGTTGGTAGTGGAATAGGAGTACAGGTGTCGTGGTGGGTCCAGCGGTAGCCAGTACCTCTGGAACCGCTTGTGTCCGAGACTTCTTGAATTGGGCGCATACAAGACTACAGTGCCGCCCGGCTTGAGGATCCGGTAGCACTTGTCCATGACAGCTATCGGGTCGTAGACATGTTCGATGACGTGATTCATCGTGATATGATCCACCGATTCACCAGGAATATCCACCTCTTCGAAGGGCCCCGAATAGACACGAAGGCCCCTGCGCCGCGCCAGTGCTGACGCTTCGGGGTCACTCTCGACACCAAGGACGTTCCATCCAAGGCTCTTCATCGCACACAGAAAATCCCCCCCACCGCAGCCAATGTCCAAGAGCAGTCCGTCCTTCTTGTAACGAGGGATCCGCTCCTTTAATTCGTTTGTGGCACGCACTCGCATCCATCGAAGACGGCCGAGAGTTTTTCCCAATGCGCATAACTTGTGATGGGAATGCAGGTGCGTGTAGCCGTAATACCCGCAGAAGATCATTGCCCGAATGGCGTCCCTCAGGCCGCCAAGGAAGCGCGGCTGCGCATCCGGTGGTGTGGAATCTGCGGCCGAAACGTGAGTGTAGTAATGCGCGTAATATTTCCCCATGTCCTCCCGCATGGGTCGGGGGGAGAGCCAGATCAGCCCGCATGTTGAGCAGATCAATTCAGCGAAATTGCCCTCATGTCCATAAAGATCGTCTCTGACGTGTGGGTAAAGCACCCTGCCCGAAGTGCGGCAGAAGATACATACCTCCACACGTTCCGTCTTAACGGTCATGGCAAGGAGTTCTGGAAGGGATACAGCATGCTCCGCTGCATCCTAGGGTCCTCGACGAAAGTGCCGCCTTAGCGGCTGCGAACATCTCCTCGACCGAGATATGCTCCACCCGCTCTCCGCGCAGGACATAGGCGCGCTCCGAAACTGGCCAGAAACGCACAGGATCAGTTGGCCCCATCGTGGAAATCGTTGGGACATTCATTGCGCAGGCTATGTGAAGGGGGCCCGAGTTGTTCCCGATGAAGAGCGTTGATCGCGCAATAGCGGCCGCAGAAACCCCGATGTCTTGTCCGCAAATTACGGTCGCCCTTGCCGTCATCGTGTTGGCGATTGCGTGGGCGAGCACGCTGTCTTCCCTGTCTCCGATAAGCACAGGTGTCAGCCCGAGTCCCGCAGTCAAATCTGCGAGTTGTGCGAATTTCTGGGCCGGCCACCTCTGCTGCGGGTAAAACCCTCCGGGGTGGAAGACCGCGTAACGCGCCCCGATACCCTGGCGAGCGAGAATATCGAGTGCGGCAGCGGATGCCCGAGGAGACAAATGGACTTCCATGGGGTATTCACGGGGCTGAAAACCCATGGTGCGAAGGATGTCAAGGGTTTCCTCGATGAAATGCTTCTTTTCGCGCGCTGGAACAGCGACATCAAAGAGCGCGCCGCGGCCGCCGATATCGAACCCGACAGAGCACCGGGCGCGGACCTGCCGCGTGAGGGCCGCCGTTTTGAGCTCATAGTCGTAATGCATGTCTACCACGAGATCGTACCCCTCAGAGGCGAGTCCCCGCACTACGCCCGCGTCTCCCTCCTGGTCGAAAACCAATATGCGGTCGACGAGCCCTCCGCCGTGCAGAAGGTCCCGCGCAAAGCTTCTCCCAAGGATCACGACCTCCGCCGATGGGAAGAGCTCCCTCACGTTTCGCAGAAAGGGGGTGGAGAGCACAAGGTCGCCTATTCTGTCGATCCTTACCAGGAGGATCTTCCGACAATTCTCCGGCAGCGTTGAGCGCCGTCGCATCAGGGCGAGCGGTGTTAGAACCATCCTCCTGGCCCCCAAGTAGGCACAGCGGAGGAGATCTTTCGCAATCATCGCGTGCCTGCCTTGGCGGCGACGACTAGCAACGCCTCTGACCAGCAAGCCCCCGTGAGGGTGTAGATCGCCATCGCGGCCCTTTCCAGGAGGATGTTCACGGGCCGGAGGGCGCTCTCGTCAATGCCTTCGAAGACGGTCCGGAACCCCACCTTCTCCAGCATGGCGCGTAGGGTATCCGGCGTGAAGTGATGCAGGTGCAGCTCTCGCTCCCCCGGCGTATAGTAGCGAAGCCGCCTCAGTCTCGCCACCGGGTAGGCGACCCGGAAGAGAGTGAATCCTGCGTTGGGGACTGCAACAATTATGATGCCCTTGTCGGTGAGCAGTTCCCGGGCTCTCGCGAGGGTCTGCAAGGGACGATCCATGTGTTCAAGCACGTGCCACATCGTCACGACGTCAACACTCATCTCCAGGTGATTGACGTGCAGCAGGTCACCCTCCAGGATGGCGAGCCCTCGAGTGTCACGGAGCATCCCCGCGGCCCATCGTGACACCTCAGTTCCAACCACCCGCCAGCCCCTTTCCCTCGCCGCCAGGAGAAACGATCCGTCTCCACATCCCACATCGAGGAGGCGGCCGGCGCGGGCGAACCTCTCAAGGAAGTCCACCCGCTTCCCCCACAGTGCGGCACGCTGACGCGCCTGTTCCGCCAGCCAAGGACGGTAGTAATCCGCGTCGTAGTGCACCGCGCTGTCGAACTTCGGGAAAGGGTCCAGAAAGATCAACCGGCAACGGGCGCACTGGACTGCGCGGACCCCATCGGCCGCAGTTTCAAGGACCCGGCGGTCCGTTCCGCCGCAAAGGTTGCACGCCGCACTCATGCGCAGACCTGCAGGTACAGCGCTTCCACTGCACGCGCGCAGGCGACGGCGTCAAATAGTCTCTCGGCCCGCTTCCTGGCGGCCGCCCCCATACGCCTCCGCCCTTCTGGCGCAAGGTAGAGATCACGCAGGCGGCCGTAGAGCGCATCTTCGTCCTGGGCCGGGACGAAAAAGCCGGTCTCCCCATCCACCAGGGTTTCGGTGTTTCCGCCCAATGGCGTCGCCACGGACGGCACCGCGCAGGCCATCGCCTCGATGAGCGAGCGGGAAAGCCCCTCATGATGACGCGTCGGAAGCGCAAACACGTCGAGCGCGGAGTAGAACTCCGGCATGGACTCGGAAAAGGGCAGGAAGAGTACACCGTCCCCGACGATCGCCCTCAAGGCGGCTTCATCGCCGCCCCGGCCGGCGATCAGCAGCTTGGCGGCGGGGGCCTCCGCTTGCAGTCTGGAGAACGCCCGGATGAGCACGTCCAGTCCTTTGAGCTTGATGACCTGCCCGGCATACCCGACAACGAAAGCGTCTGACGCGATTCTCAGCTTTTCCCTCAGAGTTCCGCAGCCGGCGCCGGGATGGAACTCCGAAAGGTCCACGCCGTTATAGACCACGCGTACCTTCGCTGGGGATTGGGAGGAAAAACGCCTCGCAGTTGCGCCGGAGACGCAAATGATCTTCGCGCAGAACAACGGAACGATCGAGTCAAGAATCCCGCCTGACTCGGAGGATCTGGCGTGGAAGATGACCGGCACTCGAAGGCCCAGCAACCCGAGCCCGCACATGAGCGCGGTGTAAATGCTATCGCAGTGGACGACGACGGCGCCGAGCCTTACGGCATGTTTCCGCAAAGGCAGCGCGTGCTGTACTGCCGAAGGGCAGTCAATGGACTTACCCGCGTCAAGGAAACACACCCCCGCGCCGAGATCCCGCGCCCGGCGTGCCACCTCACCCTCATCCGGACACAGGAGCATCGGCAAGAAGCGCTCCCTGTCCAGGAGTTTCAGGAGCAGGAGAAGGCTCACCTGTCCGCCGCCCGCCAGGTCGGCGTACCCGGAGACATAGAGCACCCTCTTTTTTCCCGTACTACTTCCCATAGAGACGCTCTATTTCGGAGACCATTCTTCCAACTGTAAACTTCTCGAGATATATCCTCCGTCCAACGTCGCCCATCGCACGCCCAACTTCGGCATTTTCAAGTACCCTCACGATGCAGCCGGCGGCCTCGGTGGCGTCTCCCGCCTTGCAGAGGAGGCCGCTGGTTCCATCCTCGACCAGCTCCGGCAATCCTCCCAGGTGCGAGCTGATGACCGGCTTCGAGGCGGCCATTGCCTCGATAATCGCTAGAGACAAGCCTTCCCTTTCTACAGATAGGAGCGCCATGGCATCCACCGCTGCAAGGGCCAAAGCAACGTTCTCCATCCTGCCTGCGAAGATGGCCGGGGCTCCCGCGTCCCGCGCGCGAGCTTCCAACTCGCCGCGGAGCGACCCCTCGCCCACGACGAGCAAGACGAGATCACCCAGTCTTGCGCGGGCGATTCGCACGGCCTCGATCAAGACGGCATGTCCCTTGTGGGGCTCCAGCGACGCCACACATCCGAGAACCTTGGCCCCTTCTCGAATCCCGAAAACCTTCCGGGCCCATTCCCTATCCAGCAGGGGGAGATCCGGAATCCCGTTATAGATCACCTCCGTCTTCTTGTGGGGGATCCGCTCGTCTTGAACCACGAAATCCCGCACCGCCTCCGACACGCATATGATCTTCGTGCTGAAGGCGGCAAGTACCCACTCAATCCGGCGCTGTCGTGGCTGAAGCCACACTCCCTGCGTGTGGATGTGCGCGAACACCCGTGGTGTCCTGGCCAGAATCGCCGCCGCTCTGCCAACGGTGCAGGCCGTGTAACCGTGGCAGTGTAGGATCCGAGCGTTCACACGACGGAGCCTGCCGGCCAGCCGGAGCAGAAATCCTGGCGACGGCCGCTCCCCCATATCCGAGACGTGGACCGGTATGCTCCCGGCCGCGATCTCCTCCGCGACTTCCCCGCCTCGTGCCAGGCACCAGACCTCAGGGTCGAAGCGTGCGCGGTCGAGGTTGACGACAATGTTGCGCACGACCTTTTCAAGTCCCCCAGTGCGCAAATCCTCGACGAGATGAATGACCCTGGCCGGGGCCGTCATTTCGTTCCGGTCACCGTCGCGATCAGCGCCGCCACGCGGTGGCGATAGGTGTGATCGGTCAGTACCTTCCCGTGTCCGCGGGCCGCTATCTCTCTGCGCTCCCGGTCGTGGTCAAGGTAATAGCGCGCCTTCTGTTTGAGGTCGCTCAGGTCCCGAAAGATTACCAAGTCTCGGCCATCTTCGAAAAGCGCCCGCACGTCGGGCTGGTCGTCGCAGAGCAAGAAGCCCCCACAGGCCAGGACTTCGTAGACTCTCGGTGACGCCTGCCTGCATGGCTCATCTGGGCCGCTCGAGTGCGCGCAGAGAACAATTCTCGCAGCGCTGTAAATCCGGACCCACTCCTCATAGCCTATCCCATCACCACGAATCTTCCCATAGACGGGACTTGAAGCAGGGAGGGCTCGCGCTCCGGGGCCCCAGACTCCCATCTTGAAATCCGCCAAGGCTTCGAGCATCGGAAGACGGTTGGGATACAAGTCGAGGTGCAGGCTTCCCACAAACGCAATGTCGCACCCGTAGAGAGACTTCTCTTCCGGAGAGAGTGTGACCCGGCGATGGAGCTCCGGGTCACATGCGAAGGGGAGCCAGTAAGGCCCGTTGCGCAGCCTGGAGCCCCGCAGTGCCTCGATCATCTCGGTCCCGCCGCAGAAGACAAAGTCGAAATATGGGGCCAGGGAAATCCTGGGATCGCCCGGCTTCGCCGAATCTATGGTCCACAGGGCTGTCGCGATACCAGTTGCACGGGCAGCCTCCACCGTTGAGGGCAGAATCCGCTCGCCGCCGGCGCACAGCAATAAGTCCGGATGTTGCTGCCGCACGGCTCTAGCCAGCCGACGATTTAGGAGCACCATATCAAAACGGCCGAGCGAGCGGATCGCCTCGCGCACCCTGCCAGGGAAGATGAAGTCCCTGTCGTCAAAGCTCGAGAGCGTGTGCCCTAACGATCGGGCGGCGCGTTGGATGTATTCTGTTATCGTTGGGAAGTGTGGGTTTCTGGCCGTTGCGAACAGAATCTTCATGACCGTTCCGCCAGCGGTGGAGTCTCCTTAGGGGAAAAGGACAGTTCGCGGAACTGCCTGACCGGCAGTCGCAATCGTGCGTTCTATCCAGCGAGCCATGGCTGACGACGCGGATCCTGTCCGTTAAGAGGGGTCATTTGTGCGGACACCTGTGTTTGAACAAGGATGAGACGACGCGCCAGACCACAGATTTTCCAAGGAGATAATAGGAGTTCACATTGAGCCAATCAGCCTTGATGGCTTTGACAAATTCGGGCACAGCCTTTTCCGGATTGTTCTCGCCGAGAAAAAAGATGCCCCTCATGAAATAGTTGTGCGCCTTGAAAAAGGGCAATTCCCTCTTCAAGATTTCATGCTCTGCCGCCAAGAAAGTTAGTCTTTCAATCCAAAAGAGCCTTGCCTCATGAAAGCGTGCACTCTTTGAATAGTTGGAGGAATGGGAAATCCATCGGGCGAACACGCCGGGTACATACCGCAGCCTGCCTCCTGAGACCAGAAGCTGGATAAAGAATTCGGCATCGTCAAAACCCGTTATTCGGTCGTCGGGAAAGAGGCCGCCGACCTCATCAAAGATCCGCTTGCGCATGAGCAGTGTCTGGATCGAGAAGAGTCCGGTGGTGGTCGCTAGGCAATGCAGCATCTCGTCCCGGCTTGCCTGCCGGCTGATGAAGATATCGATCAGCCCCCCGTTCTCATTACGGCGCTCGTAATCTGAATAGACGCCATCGATTCCTGCGTTCGCTCGGAGAACAGCCGCCTGGGCCGCGAGCCGCCCCGGAAGCATCTCGTCGTCCTGGTCCAGGATGCATATCAGGCTTGCCTGCGCGACCCGGGCCCCGGCGTTGACTGCCGCGCCCTTCCCTCCATGGGAGATACGCAGCAGCCGTATCCTGCGGTCGGCGAAACCGCCTATTATGTCGTCAGGAGAGACCTCAGACCCATCATCGACGACTATTATTTCAAGGGTCACTCCCTCCTGACGCAAGACGCTTGATAGGGACAGAGGGAGCCATTTTGGCCCCCTGTAATATGGAATGATTACGGAAACTTCCGGATCCATGCCTGGACGCTCAGACTATAGACCGCCGAACGAAGCCTAGGCCCATCTCCAGAAGGCAATCATCCGTTCCCTGGTGTGGACGTCCAAAACGAGCCTCCACACCACCGCCGCATACGCCGAGGCGATCACAAGGATTCCAACCATGACGACCGGAGTCACCAGAGGATTTCCGCGAATCTCGATTGCAGCGAATGCCGCTGAACATGCCGTAAGGGGAAGAATTACGACCTTCAGCAGTTTCCAATAGACGCTCGGCCTCTCGCCCAGTTCCACGCACGAGGCAATGTGCAGCAGAAGCGCATCAACAGACACCCGTAAGCACCATGCCCATGCTGCCCCAGTCATGCCAAAGCTCTTGATGAGAAAGTATGCCGAGGGGATGTACAGCACCAGTTCACCGCACTGCAGAACAAGTGGTATGTGCGGCTTCCCGACCCCCTGGAGGGCCGTGACGGCCGGCCGGGCCATGGCATTGAGCATGCCACCAACGGCCAGGATTCCGAGCACAAGAGCCGATCTGTCCGCAAACTCCGCACCCATCCAGGCCCTGAGAAATGGCTTGCCGAGAAAGAGAAAAAAGGACGCGAAGAAACCGTAAGAGGCGCAGATATAGAGCGTTCCCCGGTAATGGAGTTCTCGGTTATATTCCGGTCCCTTGGCGCTGAAGTAGCTGTACGAGGGGAAGAGCACGGCCCCGAAGGCAGAGGGTATGAGCGCCAGCCTGTCGATCAGGGAGAAGGGCACGGCATAGTACGTCAATAGTCCCACGGAAGTCAGCCGAGCCATGAAGAGTTTTTCAAGGTTGGTCAGCACGGGACCGATGATGCTCGCCACGGTCAGGACCCCGCCGAACCTGAGAAGCCTCGTCATGGCTCGCAGGGTGAGTCGAGGTTTCCTCAAGGCGGGCAGGAGGCGCAGGCACAGCCCGAATTGCCAGGCAAAGAGCCCGCCCTGGCAGAGCAGCATCCCCCACAAGATCTCCATGAGAGAGTATCCCGCCCAAAGCAGTCCCACGGTCAGTGCCGTCTGGGCCGTTCCCGTCATGATAGACATAAGATTCAATATCGCGAACCGTCCGACGGACCGGAGGGTTCCCGCAGCCAGGCCCGCCCACATGCTGACGCAGAGGAGAAGCGAGCTTATGCGGAAGGCCGTGACCGCCATCGGCTGGAGCCGCGCGGGGACATGTAGCAGGGTTGATGCAATAAACCCCGCCAGCACGTCCACCGCGAGCACACAGGCAAGGCCGCCCGTCACGAGCCAGGCCAGGCCACCCCAGAAGGAGCTGACGATTCCCTCTTCGTTGTCCTCGGCGAGATACTGGGAAATATATTTGGTGACAGCGGTCCCGAGGCCGAATTCGAGAAAGGCAAAATAGCTCAGCACAAAGCCTGCCAGGGAGTATAGACCGTAGAGGTCAGCCTCGAGCCTTCTCACAATGTATGGTGTGGCGATGAAAGCTATGACCAGAAGTAAACCCTGGCCAAGGAGGTTCCAGACAACTCCGGACACGATGACGCGGGACCGCTCTCCATGAACACTGATCATGGGGCCCCTGGAACGCCTGTCTCCCACGGCTGTCCGGAGTTCTGCGGGTGGGAGGCGACTCGTGGCGTGCGAGTGCCATTGCGCCGAATCGTCCTGGGGATGATGCGGGAGGCGATCCCCGTTGGACTACATGGTCGTACTGTGTCCGGATGGATCGGGGTCATGCTGTCGGCCCTGATCGGCTCGGATCCCGTTCGGATGGTTCCTTCCCGACTAGGGAGGGAAGGAGAGTGATGATCCCAGTCATAAACCAGAATGGCTCCATGACTCGGACGATGATGAAAGTATTGGCCCCAATAGCATGGGTGATCAAGGCCACCACGCCGGCCATGTAGCCTATAGCAAGCCCCTCGAACCGGGTACTAACCAGCCGCCGGTGAACCTCCCGTGCGGTCCGTATGGTCCTCCACAAAAGCCACAAAAAAGCCGCGAGCCCGATCAGACCGCTCTCCACGAGCACCCGGACGAATTGGGCATCTATGAACCCGAAACCGGTCACCCCAAAGCCAAAGAGAGGCTTCCTTTTCCAGGCTTGAAAGCCCTGCTCCCAGCTCTTCAGGCGTGCACTGGTAGATGTATCGAGGCGGGAGTCGCCGATGCGGTATTCGCCCCGGTCCTCCTTTGCGTTCAGCGTATAATTATACCGATCCACGACCTGTTTCGGAAAGGCGAGCGGGCCCAGGACCACCAGGATTCCCAGCCCTATCATAAGCATCAGGCGACGGCGGCTGAGGAGGATCAGGGTCAGCAGCATAGGGATTGCCGCCAGCCATGAGCTGCGCGAGAGGGTGTACAAAAGGGGCAGCGCAGCCAGTCCGGCAAATGCGAACCATCCCGCCTCGCCAGGCAGGGTCTTGGCGGAAAGGGCTTGTCCCAGGATCAGCGCCAACATGAAAACCAGATAGCCGCCGAAGGTATTCGGCTCTCCGAATTTCCCCTCGAAGGGCGCCCCCACCCGTTCGCCCGACGGGATCTGGGCGATCCCTATGACGGCAGAGATTGCGCAGGTCAGGAAGGCCGTCGCCAGCAACCGCCAGACCTGGCGTTCCTCCTGGATGTAATTCACCGCCATGAAATAGACCACGAAAAACTCGACGTACTTCAGGGTGAAGAAGAATCCTCGCACCGGACGCACATTCCCCAGGAGCACACCCAGGAGCGTGGCCAGGACCAGGGAAACGACGTAGGTAAGGATGGCCCGGTTCAGGGGGGTCCTCCGGATCAATCCCAGCTCCTTGAATATCGCTGTCCGGGCAAACCAGGCCATGGCGACAGCCGCGAGGACCAGGTCCTCCATGCGGAGCACAAGGACGTCGCCTTTCACCTCGGGCTTGCCGATGGAGATGCCCCCGACGCCACCCACCACGATCTCCGGCGAGAGCAGCATGGACAGGAGGATGATGTGCAGGGCCAGCTCGGTGTTCAGAAAGCTTGCGATGAGGGCGATGAGCAGGAGGGCGGCGCCCAGGCTGAGTCCAATCGTGGTCTGGGCCACAATCAGGCCTCCGCCGGCTGCCAGGACTAAGACCAAAGCGATCTGTGGGATGGGACCGGCCAGAAACTCCTGTGAACGGTTGGCCATCCTCCGCCCCTGACTACCGTCGGAACACCCGCGGACTGAGGCCCGCGGCGCGAAGGATGTCCGCCATGCGCTCTGCCTCCTCATCGGTGCGGAAGGCATCGATCCGCAGAATCTGTGTCGCGCCAGCCGATGGGTTCCCGCCGTCCGAATGGAGGACGGGGAGATATCCAGATCGGCGGGCCAGCGCCACGGCGTCGGCCGGGCGATCAGCGGCGGCCAATTTGACTTCCACAGCGTAGGGAAGTGACAACACCAGGGCCTCCCGGATCAGGCCCTTGGCGCGCATCTCCTCCCCGGATTCGACCGCCTTGGCGGCGGAATCGAAGCCTCCGACGAGGACTCGGTACCAGAGACCCCTGCCGGGAATCTCGGCGGGGACGGTGAAGGCGTCCAGGCCTGCTTTCCTCAGCGCTTCGGCGCGGGCCATGGATACTGCCCGGTCCGACCGGGAGGCGACCTGAAGGGAGAAGGGGCGTGGTGACTCGGAGGAATCGGGGCCCTCTTGGCGCTGCGGCTCCACCGAGGGTGAAGCCACGACGGGGCTCGCGCCGGACGCGGCCCCTGCCGTCGGCTGTGGTGGGGAGGGGGTTGCCTCCACGCGAGCGGCGGGCGCCTCTACGGCTCCTGAGGTTTGCGCCGATGCCGCGCGCCCCTCCTTGTTCAGGACCTGGGAGACCGTGCGCGCCTTGTCAGGAACCGGGGCCAGGGTCCCCATCCAATCCGTCGGCACGAGCCCGAACCACACGGCCAAGGCGCCGACCAGCAGGAGGACGAGAACGATCAGCAGGACGACCTTGACGGGGAAACTGAGCCTCGTCAGAAACCCGGCAACCCGGCGGGGGATGGATTCGCGCCTCCGGCTCGTCAGCCGCTCCGCGTTGCGTTGACCTGGCTCCTGGCCATAGGCGTAGCGATAGTATTCCAGTTCCGCGTAGTCGGGGCTGACCTCGGCCCGCACGCCCGTGAGGACGACCCCCAGAACCTTGCTGCGTACGTTCTCCAGGAGCGATTTTGCGCGCTTCAACGCCGCGCGCGCAGTCCGGCCTACGCGGTACACGATCAGCGTGCCGTCCATCTTGGAGGCCAGGATGGTGGCATCGGTCACCGGCAGGATCGGGGAACAGTCGAAGATGACGAGGTCGAATTCCTGCCGAAACGCCGCGGTGAGATCGGTCATGCGCTGGGAGTTCAGGAACTCGGTCGGATTGGGCGGCGGGGCGCCGCTCGTCAGGATGGAGAGGTTGTCAATGTTCGGCGCGGCCATCAACTTCTCCATGCCGAGGGGTCCCAGCATCAGGTCGGCGACGGTTCGGAGACACTCCCGCCACTCCTTGTTGCCCACGATGACCTCGGCCAGGCCGGGATCGCGCGGAATGCCGAAGGCGTGGTGGACGAACGGCCGGCGCAGATCCGCCTCCACCAGGAGAACCTTCTTGCCCATCTGGGCCGAAGCGATGGCGAGGTTGATGGCCGTGGTCGTCTTGCCTTCCATCAGCGAGGCGCTGGTCAGGCACAGGGTCTTGAGGTGCTTCTCCAGGGACAGGAACTCCACGTTGGTCCGAAGAGCGCGGTAGGCCTCGGAGATAGTGGACTTCGGGCTCAGCAGGCAGATCAGGAACGGCCGCATCTTGGCGAGGGCCGAGTCTCCCTCCTCGTCCTCGGGGGGCTCCAGGGCCGGATCCTTCGCCGGGTCGATGTTGGGGATCAAGCCCAGGACTGGAATCCCGAGAAAGCCCTCCACGTCCTGGATGGTCCCGATGGAGGTATCCATCGACTCCAGAACAAAGGCGAGGACGAGACCGATGGTCAGGCCGATCAACAGCCCGACGATCCCCTTGCCGGCGGTCTGTGGCGGATTGGTGGGGGGGCCTGGCTCGGTGGCCGGCCGCACCAGGGCGACCTCCTCGACCTGCTCCTTCTCTTTGATCTGCACCTCCTGCAGCTTCGACCGGAGCTGGGAGAGGAGATTCTCGTTGATCGTTGTGTCCCGCTGCAGTTGCGCGTATTGCCGGGCCACGTCGGGCAGGGTGCGCTGTTCCTGCCGGAGCTGTCGGATCTGCCGCTGCAGATCCGCACCCCGCCCCTGGAACGTCTGAACCTTGAGGGCCAGCTCCCGCACCATGTTCTCTCGCGTGGTGGCGATGCGGGCATTCAGCTCGCGGATCTGGGGGTGCTCGGGCGTGAGCGTGGCAAGGAGGTTCTCGCGCTCCACGCCGAGATCGAGGAGGCCGGCGTTCAGCTTCGCGATCGTGGGGTCGCCGGCGTCAGTGAAGATCCGGGGGGGCACCGACCCGGAGACGACCTGGGGGTCCTGGAGCGCCTGAATCTGGTTCACCGTCTCCTGCTGGATCTGGCGGACCTTTTCGTACTCATTCTCCAGGGCACTCAGCCGGGCCAGGGATGTGGTGGTCTCCTCCGCGAGGGAGACGAAGCCGCGGCGTTCCTTCAAGGCACGAATTCCGTCCTCGGCTTCCTGCAGCCGCCCGCCGACGTCCGCCAGTTGCTCCTCGATGAAACGGCGTGCCTCTCGGATCTGCCGATTCCGCGTGAGGATGTTCTCCTCGCGGTAGGCCTGGGCCACGGCGTTCGCGATCCGCGTGGCCTGAGCGGCATCCGCGGAGGTCACGGTGACATCGATCAGGTTTGTGTTTTCCTCGGGGGCGGCGGCGACTTGGCCCCGGAGATCGCTGAGGAACTGGATATATCGCGGGGTCCGCCTGATCGTGTCGGAGTCCAAGTCAGGTGGGATCAGCCGTAGCGTCTTGGCCGCGCGCTCCAGCACCGGGAAGCTTCGGACCACGGCGGCCTGCGTGGCGAGGTTGTCGCCGGAGGACACCGAGATGGTTTCCACCAGCAGTCCGACCAGGGTTGTCGTCCGCTCGAACTTCACCACGGCAGTGGCCTGGTAGATCGGCGGGGGCTTCTGCACCTCGGCAAAGACGTAGGCCATTGCCCCGAAGGCCAGGGCGACCACCACCACGACTCCCTTGCGCCTCCGGAGGATGCGCCAGTAATCGCGGAGGTTCAGATCGTACTGCGCCATCGAGAGCCCCTCTCGCTTCCCTGCTGCTACTTTATAGTCCTTTCGATAACGTAGGGCTGAGCTCCGAGGACAAGGAAGTCGAGGGTAGGCCGGAGCTGCGCCAGGAACGCGTTCCAATTCGCGATCCGGGTCCGCGGGATGAAGACGACGTCGTTGGGTTGCAGGAACTGGTCGATCCGGCGATCCCCATCGAGGATCAGGCGGCCCAGGTCGACGGCGATGATATCGGGTTTCTCCAGGTCGCCTCGAATGATCCGCGCCTCCTCGAACAAGGCCCCGTCGTTCCATCCGCCAACCTGAGCCACCAACTGAGCCAGGGTCATCGAGGGGAAGTACGGGACCGGTCCGGGGGTCTTCACCTCGCCTAGCAGGAAGACCCGGCGTTCTTCGCCGGGCACCCGCTCCGGGACGAAGACGACGTCTCCGGAGTCCAGGATGAACTCTTGCGAGAAATCGCCCTCCTGGACATACCGGAACATGTTGACGGTGTACGACTTGCCGGATTCCCGAGTGACCCGGACCCGCTCCAGGCTTGCGTTCGGGGCGAGCCCCCCCGCCTTGGCGATCAATTCCAGTAGGGTCATGCGTCCGGTCAGGGGAATCGTTCCAAGGCCACCCCGCGGCGCTCCCCCGACGGCACCGAGGACGGAAACTTTCTTGCTGTTGTACTCCTTGACCTGGACTTCGACCTGCGGATTGCGGAAGTAGATGGAAAGCGCGCGCGCGAGTTCTCCGGCGGCCTGGTCTGCGGTCAGGCCATCCACCTGGACCTCGGCGAAGCTCACGGAGATGCGGCCGTTGGCTCGGACAGGCGTCTGGATCTTCTCCTGCGTTGGACCCCTCGTGATGAATATCTCCAGGACATCCCCGGGACCGATCTTATACTGTGGGATGCCGTCAACGGTGACGAAGGTACGGTTCTCCGTGACCGGGGGTGGAAGCTCGGAAGGAACGAGCGGCAGGCTTGGTGGAACGACCTGCGGAAAGGTCTCGGGGTTCACAACAGTGGCGGTGGGCGGAGCCATTCGAGCGCAGGAGACCAGAGCCTGGATGACCAGCATGGCGGTCACCATGCACGCCACAGCAACGCGGGGCCCCGGGTCCCGCCAAGGGGCGATACGAACTCTATCCGGCCGATTCGACTCCAACACCTGGATTCCTCCCAGCGTTGCTACGCTGGATCATATATACCCCCTCCAAGCGTGTCAAGGGATTAGCCCCGTTTCCATTAGAGTTTACCTCAGGAGCCAGTTTCGGCCCGACCAGGAGGATCGGTTCGGGCCCAAGTCTTCTGGGCGCTCCTCAGGAGTCGACTGGCGCCCGATGAACTGGGCTAGCGGGGCCTCCGCAATGCGGGTCCCTCGCCACCACGGGGATTCCTCATGCTCGGTTTCGCAATGACCCGGCGAAACGCACCGCGATCCGCGCCGGTCGCAGAAGACATTGAGCCTGCGAAATCCGAGGCCCGAAATCCCGCGGTGGGCGGGGTGAGAAAAAAGCGGGTAGACGAGCGCCGAAGCACCGAGGCCTGCGCGGCGCCTGCACAGGAAAGCGTCAGGGGGATTCGTTGGGCTGTTGTCCCGAATGGTCGACCACGTCGTGGGTAGCCGAGTCCGTGATGTACACAAGGCTATTCTGCGCCAGGTCCACCCGGCGCGGCGATGCCAGCCGTTCTCCCCTGGGTCCTGCGATGATCTCGACCACTGGCCGCATGGGGAACGCCGGATTCGTGGCCACGACCCGAACGATCTCTTTGGAGTTCAACCGAACGAGGCTGCCCACCGGGAACGTGGACAACCCCTGGATCAGGCCCTTCAAGATTCGGGTTGGGAACATGTGGCGGTTCGTGGTGACGATCTCTTTCACAGCATCCAGGGGGACGCGGATCTTCTGGTACGGTCGCGCATGGGTCAAGGCCTCGTACGCGTCGGCCACGCCGACGATCTTGGCGTACTCGTGGATCTGATCGCCCTTGAGGCCCTGGGGATAGCCGCTGCCGTCCTCGCGCTCGTGCTCATGCCGCGCGACGATGGCCACCCACTCGAACTCCGGGCCGAGGGCCTGCAACATCCGGAAGCCTTGCTCGGGGTGCTGGCGGATGAGGGGGAGTTCCTCGGGGGTGAGAGCCCCGGACTTCTCCAGGATGCGCCGAGGGACGCTCGTCATGCCGACATCGTGCAGGCAGGCGGCCAGGGCCAGACGCTGCAACTCCTCCTCGCCATAGCCGATGCCCTGCCCGATCTTGATGGCCAAGATGGCCACGTTGACGAGGTGCCGGGGCAGGTCGAGAAGCGTCTCGCTCCCCTCGAGAGCCAAGGCCAGCAGCTCATCCCCGCGCGCCAGGGACTCGAGAAGGCCCCCGACCGCCGTCTGGAGGGGGCCCAGCTCGCACGGCTTCCCGGAGCTGACCGCCGCCACGATGGGGGCGACCTCTTGCCGGGCCGTCTGGTAGAGGGCCTTGGGGAGCGTACCGGCCGCGGCGCTCGCGGCGGCGGCTGCCGCTGCCTGTTGGCCCTCTTGCGTGGGCTCGGCGCTGGCGGCCTGAGGGGGCGGGCTGGTTGCGGGGGACGTGGAGAGGTTGCGGAGCATCGCCTGGAGGAGCCGGTCCGGGAAGACCCGCCCGTGCTGCCGTGCGATCTCCGGCGCGTCGTAGGCGGCCCGCTTGCTCCGGAACGATCGCGCATGCGTCAAGGACTCGTACACGTCGGCCAGACCGACGACCTTGGCGTACTCGTGGATCTGATCGCCCTTGAGGCCCTGGGGATAGCCGCTGCCGTCCTCGCGCTCCTGTTCATGCAGCGCGACGATGGCCACCCACTCGAACTCCGGGCCGAGGGCCTGCAACATCCGGAAGCCCTGCTCGGGGTGCTGGCGGATGAGGGCGAGTTCCTCGGGGGCGAGAACCCCGGGCTTCTCCAGGATGCGCCGGGGGATGCTCGTCATGCCGACATCGTGCAGGCAGGCGGCCAGGGCCAGGCGCCGCAGGTCCTCCTCGCCATAGCCAATGCCCTGCCCGATCTTGATGGCCAAGATGGCCACGTTGACCAGGTGCCGGGGCAGGTCGAGATGCGTCTCACCCTCTTTCAGGGCCAGCACGACGAGCCCGTCCTCGCGCGTCAGGGACCCGATCAGGTCGGCGACCACCCGTTGCAGCGCGCCCAGCTCGCACGGCTTCCCGGAGCCGACCGCCGCCACGAGGCGGGCGACCTCTTGCTGGGCCGTCTGGTAGAAATCCTCGGGGGACGCGGGGGGATGCGGCTTCGCCAAGAGCAAACTCATGTCGGAGAAGGAAAGGGCCTTGTCCTTCCCTGGCTCCGGCTTCTTGCCGGGACCCCATTTTCGGACCAGATCACTCAGGCGGGCGATGATCCTACCTCGCTATGAGGATGCCGGATGGTCTCACCAATTCCGAAGACTGAAATCCGAGATGTCCTCATGCCAAGCTCGCCGCCACTCGCTTCACGAGTGCGGCATCCACGTCCTGGACGCGGCTGGCGAACCCCTCCAGAAGGCACAGGTCGCACAGGGTGTTGATGATGCGCGGGACGCCCTGGGCATGCTGCCACACGAGTTGCAGCGCCTCCTGAGAGAACAAGGCCCGTTTGGCCCCGGCCTTCTGCAGCCGGTAGGTAATATACCGCCCAGTCTCGGCCTCGTCGAGTGGCGTCAGGTGGTATCGGATCGCGATCCGCTGCTCGAACTGTTTGAGGCGAGCGATGATCTCATTGATCTCCGGCTGCGCCAACATGATGAGGGTCAGGAGAAAACGGTCATTCAGCTGGAAGTTCAAGAGCATTCGGAGTTCCTCGAACACCGCCGGGTCTCGGATGCTGTGGGCCTCGTCCACGATCAGGACCGTTTCCTTGCCCTCTCCCGCGTTGGCGAGCAGGCGATCGTTGAGCCCCCGCAGCAAGGCCGCCTTGCCCCCACTGGGGGGCTGGACGCCCAACTGTGTGTCGATCTCCTCCAGAAAATCGTTGCCCGGCAGCGAGGGATTGGTGATCAAACCGATGTCGTACTTGTCTTCTGCGAGCTGAAGGATGAGCGCCCGGCTCAGCGTGGTTTTCCCGCACCCCACATCACCGACCAGCAGGGCCGCGCCTTTGTTGTACTTGACAGCATACAGGAGGCGGGCGAGAGCCTCCCGGTGCCGGGGAGACATGAAAAGGAAATTCGGGTCGGGCACGTTTTGGAATGGACGCGCTGTTAGTCCCCAGTATTGTTCGTACACTCCCGACTCCCCGGCCAGCTCAAGAGTCAGATCACAGGCAATCCGTGCACAACGACTGCTTCCCCGAGGTCGTGTCAGACCTCTCTCCCCGAGCGATTGCCGATGGGTCCAGGTCGGTCGTGCGCAATCCCCCCTCTGTCAACTCTTTTCTTTTGGGTGCTATATAACAAAGCCGCCGGAACTCTGCAAGCAAAAAGGCCAATCCAGTCGCTTTCCCCAAAAAAGGGCGGGAAAGAGGAATGTTCGGTCCGCCGCCGACCGACAAGGAGCGCGCCGAGACGACAGCATCCATGGGATGCATTCACCCCCCCGAACAAGAGAGAGGTGAGAAGCCGTGAAAACTGAGAAGCGGGGAGCCGCAGGTGAAGCACCCCACGGAACACTATCGGTGAGCGCGTCCAAGGCTCGGCCGAGCCGTCCTCGCGCACGCGCTGCCAATCCTCGCCCAGTGTGTCAGGTAGGCGCTGAAGGCCGACGGCTTTCCGTACCGGCAGCGGAGCCAGCTCGCCGGCGGCTATACCGCGCCGGAAAGCGCCCGGAGGATGTCGCACGCCCTGTCCATGACGAGCAAGGGGATGAGGTAGTCGAGCCGTTCCATGCACTCCTCCCCTCGATGGCGAAGCCAGTCGAGGAGGATGCATTGCGGCCCGGCTGGTCTGAGGCGGGCCAAAAACCAGGGAGGGATGGCCACCTCGAATCGCTCCTGAACCTCCCTGAGGGCATAGAAGATGGCTCGCCGGATCTGCCACCGGCGGGCACGCTCGGCCAGGACCTCCCAGTTCCAGGCATCGTCTCCGCGGCGAATGAGCAGGGCCAGGTCGAGCTGCCAGCCGAGACCCGCGAGGGCGTGGTGGATTGCCCAGTGGAGGGCCAGGTAGATCAGGAGGTCCTCCCGACAGAGCCCCAGGTAGGCGCCTCCCGACGTCTCAACTCGCACCGCCCGGTCCCACAGCTCTTGGTGATGAACCGCCGTCGTCGGCGCGATCCCCGGGTAGTCAACCAATCCCCAATGAAGGTCGATGGGAAGCTCATCGGGCCTCCCGGGCATGAAGGAGGCGGCGTGCCTCCAGGCGAGTTCGTGGGAGAGGGAGCGCCCGCCCTTCGAGATCCGGGCCTGGCCCGCGAACTGCCCGGATTGCACCCGAACGATATCCAGCCCCGCGAGCTTCCGGAGCTGGGCGAATGTCGTGAACCAGGCGACGTCGCCGATCTCGGCCAGGAGGATGGCGGCCACGGTGGGGCCCACGCCCGGGATCGTCCGGAGGAGCGCGTAGGCCGGGAGCCGCTCCGCGAGGGGCGTCAGGGCCGCCTCGACCGCCGCGATCCGGGCCTGCACCGCTATGACCTGGGCCCCGAGGTCAGCACAGGCCGTGGCCAATCCCAGGGGGAGCCGCCCCTGGGCCACGGCGGGGCGCCCCGGGGTCACCCGCTCCCAGGCCTGCAGCACGGCGGGCAACTCGGCCCGGAGGCGATTCGGGAGCGGCGCCCCCATCGGGCCGAGGGCCGGGCGGAGCGTGGTCCGCCAGCGGGCCTTGCAGGCCGCCAGCTCACTCCGGGCCCGGCGGAGGCACTTGACCAAGGGCCGGAGCTCGGCGAGGGGGCCGGCGGGCCGGCTGTAGAAGAGCACCTTTCCCTGCTCCAAGAGGTCGGCGCAGTTGGCCGCATCCTTCCGGTCGTGCTTGTCCCAGGTCCCGTCCTGGGTCCGGCGGTTCCAGTACGCCACGCTGCTGGAGATCAGGACCACGTCGGCGCCCTGTTGCTCGAGGAAGTCTGCCACCGCCTGGTGGTAGGTCCCGGTGGGCTCCAGGCCGCAGACGACCTCGCGGCACCCGGTCGCCCGCCGGGCCTGCTGGATCCGGGCCCAGAGCTGGGTGAAGCCCCGGGCGGTGTTCGGGATGGTGAGGGTCGGCGTGACCACCCGGGTGTGGGCCAGCCGGAGGTGGACGACGTGCGCGGCCTGCGCCACATCGATCCCGACGAAGAGCCGATCCCGGCGGGTCCGGAGGTCCTCCCGCAGCGCCCGGAAGCGCTTGACACGGGTGGCATTGTCTCGTACGGTCGGCATGGGGCTTCTCCTTCTGTTGGAGGCACGACGGCTTGGTCCCCTTCGTGACCTCGGTTCTACAGAAGAGAGGCCCCTTTTGCTAGCTGCCATTTTCAGCAGAAGGGGATCAGACTGCGGGAGTCTCGCCGGCGGGATCTCGTTCATGCGGGATATACTACGTTGTAACATTAATTACTTTGTTTGACGACGGACCGTTTGTCTGTGGGGACGGGGCGCGAAGACGTGGATTGTGCCTGGCTGGGGTCGAGTCCCTGCCGATGCGAGGCCTTACGACCTCTCCGGGCGGTTGGGGGCGAAGTGAATCCCCTCACGCGGTGATGGTCGTCTTGACCCGGGCCAGCTCTTTCTCGAGGCGATCCAGGCGCGCCTGCACAGTCTCCCTCGTGGAGGGGCCCTCCCTGAGGAGGCTGTTGGGTAATAGGGGACGTGGCGACTTTATTGACTTTGTTTGACGCCGGACCGTTTAGAGGGACGACACCTCGTTATGTTCCTCGCTCCCGCAGACAACGAGATGCGGGAGGGATGGCGGGCAAGGGCTGCAACCCGCGGAGTCTTTCTTGGCGGTTGATCGAATACGGCAAGCGCGGTGGGGCACGCCCTCTGGGCGCTGGGGCGTGGCTCGAAGAGGGGAGAGAGCCAGGGACAACCCACAACTGCAGTGTGCTCCTGGTGATACATCCGGGGGGTTATCGAGAGCCCCGAGACGGCACGAGCGTTCGGATGCAGCCTCCCCTCAAGCCGGTGTGCTCCCGGTGGCGCAAGCGCTCCGAGCGGTACCGGGCGGACGGGGTCCGTCTGCGGCCGCACAGGTCAACCGCGGCCGGCCCCCGGAGCTCCCGCCTTATGTCGAGCGGCTGATATCCGCCGGACGGCCTCGACCACCTCGGCGGGCACGTGGATCGGACTCGGCTCCCCGGCCGGGAAGGGCCGGACCACCTTCACGGCGCCCCGGCGATCGGTCCTGACTCGGTCACCCCGCTTCCGGGCGCGAGGGCTGGGGCGATCACTTGACAGGCGATACCGGGGGCGCTAGGTTGCCGGTAAAGATCGGGGCTGGGGTCCTCCTCGCAGCAGGCCACCACCGGCCCGTCGGGCTGCAAGGTCGCCAAAAAGCGGCGCATCCGGCGGGGCTCGGTCGGGATCCAGCGCAGCTCCGGCTCCTGGGCCCTCGCGTGCAGGATCCCCATCACGATGGGACGCATGCTGTCATCCATGGCCAGGTGCGTGCTATGCTCTTGCATGAGCGGCCCCTTTCGCACACGGCTCTGCTCCTCCACGGAGCAGCCCGCGCTATTGTGCGACAGGTGAGGCCGGTCCTCCTATGTTGTCTATCATGGGCGGGGTCACGCCATGGCGGGCCATTGGCTATGGGCGGGGCTGGTGAGGGAATGATCGGCCTCCGCACCAGCGGGTGGACGATCACGCCGACCCGGCGGCGGAGTTGCGGCGGTCTTGCGATCCGGTGGTGCAGCACTCGCTCAGCAGCGAACGGGAATACGGGCGGACGGTCTTCGCCTCTCCAGCCAGGTGAAGTATTCGCCTGGATCCGGTGAAGCCGTTTCACCATTTTTTGAACGGGCAATATGCATACTCCTCCATTGGAAACCCATCACAAGCTCATGGGGATGCTTCTGTTTGAGCCACAGAAGGCAAGGCGCTTTCTGTCCGGTCATGAAGCCGGGAGGGCGCCGTCCGGGCCTGTTCCCGATTGGTCCCGTCTTGTCGAAATGGCGGAACAGGAGGGGGTTTCCGCAGTTCTGTTCCATAACATCAAGAAGCATAGCCTGCAACATCTTGTCCCGTCGGAATGCTACAGGGACTTGTCAAACCAGTACCATGCCAACCTGAAACGCAACCTGTTGGTCATCGGCGCATTGCGGCAGGTGCTGGCCACGTTTCAGGCGGCCGGCATTCACTGCATCATCCTCAAGGGCATCGCTCTCGCGGAGCGCGTGTATCCGAATATTGCCATGCGGGGGATGTCAGACGTCGATATCCTGGTCAGGAAAGCGGATCTTCTCAAAGTCGACGGACGTCTGTGCTCCTTGGGATACACCTCACAAGACAGTACCGCGACACTGGCGATCCATAATCCCGCCGGGTATCTCGCCAGCCTGGAATACCGCAAACATGAGCCGGGCCCCTTAAGCGTTCACGTTCACTGGCATCCGGTCAATACGTCGATTCCGGCGGCCATCTTCGCCAACCGTATCGATACGAACCGGCTCTCGGAGCGCGCCATGGCGAGCGTCGTGGCCGACAGCCAAGTCTGGATTCTGAGCCCGGAGCATCTGATTATCTACCTTTGCGAACACGCCCTGAGGATCGGCCATTCCTTTGACCGCCTGATTCTCGTCTGCGATATCTTTTACGCGATAAAGGCCTTTGGGGATACCATCGACTGGGACTTTCTTGTCGAGGAGAGCCGTCGCTTCAACCTCTCCCGGTTCGTGTATCATGGACTGTCCATCGTAAAATATCACACATCCTTGAATATCCCGGAAGCGTGCATGGCAAAACTACGACCGCCCGATATCTCATGGGGGGAAAGGTATTTTCTCAAACTCCAGTTCAACAACCGGCGAATCAGGGGGAGCAGTTACTTCATTTATCTGGCCATGAACAGGGGCTTTTTCGCCAAAATCGCATTCATCGCCCGGACCGTCTTCCCGCCGGTCCGGATCCTCCAGCAGCGGCAGTATCGGAAAGACGCTGAATTCTCAAAATCACTGTATCTCCAGCGCGCCAGGGAGATCATTTCACATATTCCGGGATTATTGGCGACTGGGCGGAAAAAAAGCGCCTGAAAGTTCCTGACGCCGTGAATCTTGTAGAGGCGGCACTTCCTCCTTCTTCCGGTGGGACTTCGGCGAGGGAGCGCTACGCAAGACAAGAGAAAGTTGACGAAGGCCCTACAGTGCAAGCCAAGAAAGAATCAGCCGGGACGAATCGAGAGGACTGCGGGACTGCTCTGCAAGCGGAAGAAGCCACCTTCTTCGAGGAATGGCTGGCCGCAGGCCAGCCCCCGGAGCAGCTCTCGATCAGCGCCGTATGCAACGCCCGCTGCCTATTCTGCTCGAACAGGATGAATCCTTTTCCGGTCACGCAAAATGTGTTTCGGGACATTGAAGATGTCAAGCTGCAGCTTTCGCTGGGTTCCGCCAACTATGAGGGCGACATTTACATGAGCGATTCCCTGCCGGGGCGAATTTCGGAGGGGGAGGCTTTTCTGCATCCTCGGTTCTTTGAAATTCTTACCCTCGTCCGGGAAAAATTCCTGACCAACCGCCTGCACTTCACGACCAACGCCTCCCTGCTCGATGAGCTTTTTGTGCGGAGACTGGAACCCTTCCGTCCTGTTGAGCTCAACATTTCCCTGCATTCCACGCAGCCCGAGCTGTGGGCGCGGATTTTCCAATCCTCGGAAAGACGAGCCAGGATCGCCTTGAATTCTTTTGATCTTCTGAAGAAGCATCACATTGACTTTACCGGAACCATCGTTCCTTTGCCCCGAATTTGCGGGTGGAACGACCTCGAAAACACCTTTGCTTTCCTGGTGGCCGCGGGGGCCAAATCCATCATTCTGTGGTGGCCTGGGTTCTCGGAAAGAACCCCTGCCGGGTTAAGAAGGGAAATCGAGTGCCCCTGGGATGAATTCGAGGATTTCGTCAAGCGCATGCAGGAAAGGTTCCCGCGATTTCCGGTCACGCCACAGCCGAACCTGCTGGAGCCCCGGAGGCTGCCGATCAAGCGGATCATGAATTTTACGCTTCAGGGAAATCTGAAGACCTTCGGGGGGGCTTTTCAGCAAGTGCTCTGGCTCGTTTCGGAGGCAGCCTATCCGGAAATGTGCAAAATGGTGGCACAATTTGCGCAGGATGTTCCCAATGAACACCATGTCTTTCCGGTAAGAAACAGATCCTATGGCGGAAACATCCAGGTCAGCGGGCTGCTGATGGTCTCGGACTTTCTGGCTGCGGGAACGGAGGCACTGCAGAGGTGGCCCGCCATCGATCTCGTGCTTGTTCCCAAAATGGCTTTTGACGCCTTCTTTCGCGATCTGCAGAAGACACCGGCCTACAAGATTCCGGAAGCCCTGGGAAGGACCACATGGCTCGTCTTTGAAAAGGGCTCGTTCCTTTCTCTTAAGGGCCGCGGGTTCGTCAAGCCGGACAATGATCCCCAAAAGACCTTTGAAAAATTGCTGAAGGTTATTGACGAATCGATACAGGCGGACAGGTTTGACGCCCTTTCAGCGCTGGTTGTCGCCTTTCCGATTCCCACCTCCGAGGGGCTTCTGAAAGAAAGGGAATTCCGGGACTTTTTGAAGGGGATCAAAAAGCGCCAGGTTCCGGCCGGAGCGTTTGAGAAGCGCGTATTTGAAAAACTTGGCGACCATCGCGTTGTTTGCATGGAAGAGCGGCCGACTGCAGATCCGTCCGATGCGTCTACTCGCTGGGTATTTTTCAGAAGAATAGGGAAGGACTGGAAGCTGGAAATGATTTTCTTTTCGCACATTTCTGTTGACAGCGGCTCAAATGGTTCGCTATGAAAGGTGCATCCCTTTGAAATGGATGCCATAAGCGCAATGGGGGGAAGAACATGAAAGACAACAGGAAAGAATGGATCCCGCCCCAATTGATCGTCCTGGGCAGAGGAACGCCGGAGGAAAATGTCCTGGCCGGCTGCAAGACCTCGAAGCTGACGGGTTCCGGCGCCACGGTGGCCAGCTGCAAGAAGAAACAATTTACGACCTGCAATTCAACCCAGTGCAGCACCATTTCCAAGACGTCTTAGGATCTTTCCTATTCCTGAGAAGGCTGGGGGTTGCGACCCCTCCCCCTGTCGGCGGACGACTCAACGGTTTAACCCCGAGGGGGACATCAATCCTGGAACAAAGGGCCGTGTGCAGCGCTGAACCCCTGCCCGCAACGGAGTACTTCCGAAGTTGTCATTCTTGGATAGACGAAGGAGCATCATCGGAAGCGGGAGACCCATCCCGCGCCTGCCCCTCGAAGGCAACCTCGATCTGACCTACCGCTGCAACTGCAACTGCCGCCACTGCTGGCTGCGGATGCCGGCGGAGGATCCGGCCGGGGAACAAGAACTTTCCTTTGACGAAATCAGCAGAATTGTGGAGGAGGCCCGGGCGCTGGGGTGCCGCAAGTGGCTGATCTCCGGCGGCGAACCCATGCTGCGTCCCGATTTCGTCGATATTTTCGACATGATCACGCGCCGTTCGGTTTCCTATTCGCTGAATACGAACGGCACGCTGATCACGCCGGCCATTGCCCGCCTGCTGCGAAGAAAAGGTGCGAAAATGGTCGCTCTTTACGGCGCGACCGCAGAAATCCACGATCACATTACGCGCACCCCCGGATCCTTTGCGGCGACCATGCAGGGATTTGCCTACCTCCGGGAGGCAAAGGTGAGTTTCATCGTACAGCTCATCCCCATGCGCGACAATTATCATGAGTTCGACGCCATGATACGACTTGCCCGCTCCCTGAGCCCCATGTACCGCGTGGGCGCACCTTGGCTGTACCTTTCCGCCTGTCGCAGCGCCGTTCGCAACCGTGAAATTTCACGGCAGAGGTTGGAGCCGGCGGACGTGATCCACGTTGATCCGCCCGATGGCACCGATGACGATGAACCGTTGACCCCCATCGAAAGGGACGATAAACCACCGGCCCGCCTTCGGCCCGGCGCAGGCAGAAGGCTTTTCGCGGCCTGCATCGAAGGTTGCCGGGATTTCCACATCGATCCCTATGGCGGCATGACCTTCTGCTGCTTTGTCAAGGACCCCGGGCTGCGTTACGATCTGCTGAAAGGGAGCTTCCGCGAGGCATGGGATGAGTTCATCCCTTCGCTTGCCGAGAAGGTACAGGGCGATCCGGAGTATGAGGAAAACTGCGGCTGCTGCGAATGGCGCGAGGATTGCCGCTGGTGCCCCGCCTATGGCTATCTCGAACACGGGCGATACTCGGCAAAAGTGTCGTACCTCTGCACCCTTGCGGATGAAGCACGTTCTTATATGAAAAACTGGCAGCAGCATCATCGCCGATATTTCCGGATTGCCGGCGTCACGATCCGGGTGGATTCCGATCTTCCGTTCACGGAAAAGACCTTTGACCCGAAGTTCAAGAAATTCGAAGCGGACGGCCCGTCGGAGGATACGATTTCATTGCGCCACCATTTTTCGATCCCGGGATTTGATCGGGACGATACGGGCCAGGAGGTGTACCGCCGGGTGCCCTGGGCGATCTACCGCAAGGACCGATCCTGGATCTACCTGGGGATTGGGCCCGGCCGGCGCGATCAACCTATCCATTGCGCGGCCGTATTTAACGAGGGGCATACGCGGGGGCGGATCTACAACCACAGTGAAGCCCTGTTTCGCCAAGGGAACCTGCATGCCTTGACGCTGTTCCCTTCCGATCAGATCCTGCTGGCGCGGGCGCTTGCCGACCGCCAGGCCTGCTTCATCCATGCCGCGGGGGTGGACATCGGCGGGAAGGGACTCCTGCTTGTGGGGCACTCCGGGACCGGCAAGACCACGGCGGCGAGAATGCTGCGGACAGAGGGGGAGGTGCTCTGCGACGACCGCATCATCGTACGCCGCTGGCCGGAAGGACTACGCATCCACGGGACCTGGAGCGCCGGCGAACTGCCGGATGTATCCGCCGGCTCCGCCCCGCTTTCGGCCATCCTTTTCCTGGAAAAGGCGGATGGAAACCGCCTCGTGCCGATGACAAGGGACATCGAGATCGCGCGGCTTCTTGCCCAGCATGTGGTGAGGTCTCTGGTAACGGCTGACTGGTGGGAAAAGATCCTGGCCCTGATAGACAGCATGGCCCGGGAAGTTCCGGCATACCGTCTTGAGTTCGACAAGAGCGGCCGCATGATTGAGGATATCGTGAAAATACTTTGAGACTTCCTTGCTGATCGGAATCAAAGCATGGCAGAACGCACATACGTTGATGAGAAGAATATCAGTCATGCCCCCCCCTGGAAGGGAGAGGGGCCTCCCGCGGTTCACCTCGACATCGAGCTGACGGAACGCTGCAACAATGCCTGCATTCACTGCTGCGTCAACAAACCGGCCGGGGACAAGCGGAGCCTGGCCCGCGAACTCGATACGTGCGCGTGGAAAGACATCCTCCGCCAGGCCGCCGGGCTGGGGGTGATGACGGTCCGTTTCACCGGGGGCGAGCCACTGCTACGGAAGGATTTTTCCGAACTCTACCTGTTTGCACGCCGGCTCGGGCTGAAGGTGATGCTTTTCACCAACGCTCGGCTCATCACACCGCAAATCGCTGCAATGCTGGCCGATGTTCCCCCCCTCGAAGATATCGAGGTGTCCGTTTACGGCATGAGCAGGGAATCCTATGAAGCCGTATCGGGCGTTGACGGTTCGTACGTCGAGTTCCGCAGCGGCGTGCAATGCCTGCTCGACAGAAAGATCCCTTTCGTTGCAAAAGGAGCGCTGTTGCCACCCAATAAGAATGAAATGGCGGAATTGGCTGCCTGGGCGACCACCCACACTCGGATGGATGTCCCTCCCACGTACGTCATGTTCTTTGACTTGCGGAGGCGGCGGGATTCCGCCGCCAAAAACAGGAGGATCAGACGCTTGCGCATTTCTCCCGAAGAGGGTCTGGACATCCTGACGCAGCATCCAGACCGGTACGTGAAAGAAATGTCTGAATTCTTTGAGAAATATTTGTCGCCTCCGGGTGACCGGCTGTTCACCTGTGGAATCGGACCGGGATGCGTAGATGCCTACGGTGTTTTCCAGCCCTGTTTGTCGCTCCGACACCCCGATTTGACTTTTGATTTGAAACAAGGCGCCTTGAAAGAAGCCATGGGCTCAGGATTCATCCGCCTTCGAGCAATGAAGGCCACGAATCCCCTTTATCTCAAGCGATGCGCCCATTGTTTCCTGAGGGGTTTCTGCGAGCAATGCCCGGCCAAGTCATGGTCCGAGCACGGCACGCTGGACACGCCGGTCGAATACTGCTGCCGGGTGGCCCATGCGCAGGCCCGTTTTCTGGGACTCGTCATGGAGAAAGAAAGGGCCTGGGAAGTCCGTGATAGCGCAGAAAGAATACAGAACCTCATAAGGAGAGTGGCGGTGTCATGAAGAAGATACGGATGGACATGATTTTTTCCCACTCCGGCGATGTGGTGTCGAGAGAAATTGACGGCGCCTTGATTATCGTTCCCCTCACATCCGGCGTGGGCGACATGGAAGACGACCTGTTTTCCATGAATGAATCCGGTACGGAAATCTGGAACATGCTGGACGGCAAAAAGACCTTGCAAGAGATCGTCGAAGCCCTGGCCCAACAGTACCAGGCTAAGCCGGGAGAGATCGAACAGGACGTCGTTGGAATCGTCGCGGAATTGCTCAAAAGGAGAATGCTTGTCGAAGCGACTGCCGCGTGAATACCTGCATCCCGCGATGCGGAAAATCGGCCTGCCCCTTTCCGGAAAGGCCCTGATTGAGCTCATGCAGGCTGTGCATGCGAAGGGATTGCCCTTCCGATTCAGCGCCGGCGGATACAGCATGACGCCCTTCATCAGGGATGGTGACGTGATCACCGTCTCTCCCCTGGCTTTGCATGCGCCGCGTCGGGGGGACGTGGTGGCGTTCATCCATCCGAAAACAAACCGGCTCTGCCTGCACCGGGTGCTGTCCGTCCACGGAGGTAGCTTCTTCATTCAGGGCGATAACATGCCTGAAAGACCGGACGGTGTGATTCCGCGAGAGGCGATTCTCGGGCGGGTCACAGGTCTTGAGCGCGCCGGCAGGAGGGTCAGACTAGGGCTCGGTCCAGAACGCCTGCTGCTCGCCATTCTGAGCCGCTGCGGAGGCATGGCCCTGACCCGGCGATATGCCGGGTGGCTCTATGCCTATTTCAGCAGGAGCCACGGATCTTGCGAAAAGCATTAGTATCCTATACGAGCCTGCCTGATTTTGCGCTCTGGGACAAGTTTGGGGACCGGCGGATTCCGCTGTCCTTCGATCTCGAGGTGACCGCCCGCTGCAACAACAACTGCCGTCATTGCTACATCAACCTCCCGCCGGACGATAGCGCGGCTCTGCGTGATGAAGTGACGCTGGAGGAAATCAGCCACATTGCGGACCAGGCTGTCTCCCTCGGGTCTCTCTGGTGCCTCATAACGGGCGGCGAACCCCTTCTCCGAGAGGATTTTCCTGAACTGTACCGGGTGCTGAAGAGCAAGGGCCTGCTGGTTTCCCTTTTTACCAATGCCTGCCTGGTCACGGACGAGCACATAAAACTGTTCAGGAGCTATCCCCCGCGGGATATCGAGGTCACCGTTTATGGCGCCACGGGCGAGACGTATGAACGGGTGACCCGCAGTTCCGGATCCTATGCGGCGTTCCGCCGCGGTCTGACTCTGCTGCTCGAGGGGGGCGTCAAGGTAAATCTGAAGACCGTGGTGCTGCGTTCCAATATGCATGAACTGCCGGCTATCGCTCGTTTCTGCCGCGAAAGAACGAAAGACCCCTTTCGCTTTGATCCCATGCTGCACCTGCGGTTTGACGGAAACGAGCGAAGAAACGCTGAAATACGAGCAGAAAGGCTGTCGGCCGAGGAGATCATCGGGATTGAACAGGCGGATCCGGAGCGGTCGGAGGCCATGGAAAAGAGATGCGGCATGCTGGAGACAGCCGCCCCCGAGGCAGGACCGGATTATCGTCTTTTTCAGTGCCACGCGGGAGGAGAGAGCTTCGCCGTGAGCTGCAACGGTCTCTTTCGTCTCTGCTCGTCTCTCTGGCAGCCTGACTGCCTCTATGATCTGCGCCAGGGCACGCTGGCCGAAGCCTGGTTCGATTTCACCCCGCGGATACGCGCAATCACCTCGGACAGCACTGAATATCTCGAAACATGCCGCCTGTGTCCCCTCATGAACCTGTGCCAATGGTGCCCCGCCCATGCCCATCTGGAGTGCGGCCGCATGGATGAACGGTGTGGGTACTTCTGCCATGTGACGCAAGCACGGGCGGAAGCGTTTGGGAAGCGGGGAAAGGCGGCATCCAGATCCAGAGAAGGATGAAAAGCTGTCTAATCCCCGCAACGACACCACCTCGGGATCTCGGCCTGGAGGACTCGCCGGGTACGGCTCGGCCCCGCTGAGCGCCTTGTGGAGTGGCACACAGGCGGCGGTCGCTCTCGTGTTAGAGCGGATACACCGGAGACATTTGCGGTTGACGCGCCATAAGCGTCTCGCTACGCTGAACGTCAATTGTAGGGTCCAATACGCCCAATCCGCCGTCCTAGTTAAGGGGTGGTTGGCGGAAGGAAGAGATGGATCGAATAGTGTCTTGGAATGGACACCAGCGAATCGAGAGTTGGGCCTAGCAGAGTGGCCTGCCCCCACCGATTGGTCCACCCCGAGGTTAGTGCTGAGCGGCAGTGAGGTGCCCCCGGAAACTGGTCCAAGAATAAGTTGAGTTTTTGGCCTCCGTGGTTCGGATCGGCCCGATTTCTCAGCCGATTCCGGGTTAGTGTATCTCACGTGAGTGTCTCAACCAACATGGATGAGTCCTGCCCGGGTGGACCGGCCTCCAGCAGCTCTGGCGTACGGCTGCTCCACGTGGCCGCTACCTCGGCGGGCGTGCGATCGGCCAGGGCCGAGTGGGGGCGATAGTGGTCGGAGTCATCCCGCCAGCATTCGAGCTTCCGCCGGGCATCGTCGAGCGAGAAGAAGCACTCCACGTTCAGGCACTCATCCCGGAGCCGGCCGTTGAACGCCTCGATGAAACTGTTCTCGACCGGTCTCCCGGGCCGGATGAAGTCGAGCTGGATCCCATGCTGGTAGGCCCAGACCTCCAGGGCCCGGCTCGCGAACTCGGACCCGTTGTCCACCGTGATCGCCTGCGGGGCGCCACGATACTGCACCACCGGCTCGAGTGCGGCGGCCACCTTCTGCCCGCTCAAGCCGCTGTCGGCCACGAGACGGAGGCATTCCCGCGGGCACTGGTCGAGCACGGTCAGCACGCGGAACCAGCGCCCGTCGACCAGCCGTTGGTGGACGCAGTCCATGGCCCAGCGCTGGTTCGGCGTGCGCACGGGACTCTGGGGGACCCGCTGGCGCTGGGCCGCGCGGTGTCGGGGCTTCGTCCGCACGATCAAGCCTTCCTCCGGGTAGAGCCGGTAGATCCGCTTCGCATTCACGGGCCAGCCTTCCCGGCGGAGCAGGACCGTGAGCCGGCGGTAGCCGAAGCGGACGCGACTGGCCGCGAGCTCGCGCAAGTGGATCCGGAGCGCCTCCTGGGGATCCCGGTGTGGGCGGCACCGCACCGTGGACCGGCCAAACCCGAGGAGCCTCGTCGCCCGGCGCTCGCTCACCGGGTGGGCGGCGTGCACTGTCGCCAGCAGGGCGCGCTTATCGAGCGTCTTGACCGTCCCCGGATGGAGCCACAGGAGCAGGGCCACCGCGCTGTTCGTGAGGACCTGGCAGAGCTCTCCGACCAGCGCGCCGAGCTGCGTGGTGCCCCGGGCATCGCGGACCGCCCAGGGGAGCCGCTCGGCCTTTACCCCGCCGGGGGCACAGACCACTCGGTGCTGCTGGACCCGAGGGATGGTCACGTGTTCCCAGCGGAGCAGGTGCTGGAGTTCCTGGACCCGCCAGGGCTGGGCCCCGGCCGAGTCCTGCCCCCACCCCCCCAGGTGTAGCGGGGTTCCTCACGTTCCAGATTCAGGACCACCTCCGAGCGGCCCTGCCGGGACCGGAGGAGCTGCCGCAGTGCCGTCAGCAAAAAATCTGCCCCGGCGCTATTTTTTTCTTGCATTCGCCGGAAAACACACTATAAGACAACTAAAAAAATTTCCCGGGGCCGGCCGCGGGCCCGGGGCGAAAGGGGGTAGTTAATTGCACGCATTGGGCAGACACCTGTTGGTAGAACTCCACGGTTGTCACCCAGACTCACTCAAGAAAGTGGACGTGGTCAAAGACATCCTCGTCGGCGCCGCCCGAGCCTGCGGGGCCACCATCGTCGACGTCGCCTTTCACGAGTTCAACCCCTTCGGGGTGAGCGGCGTCGTGGTCATCGCAGAATCCCACCTCTCGATTCACACCTGGCCCGAGTACCGCTATGCCGCGGTGGACATCTTCACCTGTGGCGATGTGATCAAGCCCGAGTTCGCCGCCGACTACATCGCCTCCCGTTTCCGCTGCAAGAATCCGTCCATCGTCGAGATGAAGCGCGGCTTGATCCCCGGCGTCTCGGGGAAGGTTGCCCACAAGGTTTCCGACTCCGCAGGCAAGATCACCCAGCGGGTCACCCAGAGGGTCCCCGATGCCCCTGAAGAACTATCGCTGGTTCATTGAGTACTTCAGTGCCGAGGAGGGCCACCTCCACGGCATCCGCCAGGTCCTGTTCTCCAAGGAGACCCCGTTCCAATCCATGGATATCCTGGATCTCGGGTCCTACGGCAAGGCCCTGGTGTTGGATGGGCGGATCCAGTCCAGCAGCCGCGATGAGTTCATCTACCACGAGATGCTGGTTCACCCCGCCATGTTGGCGCACCCCGAACCGCGGCAGGTCTTTATCGTGGGGGGCGGGGAGGGGGCCACGCTGCGCGAGGTCCTCCGGCACCGCAGCGTCCAGCGCGTCCTGATGGTGGACATCGACGAAGAGGTCGTGGCCCGCTGCCGGGAGCTTTTACCCGAGTGGCACCAGGGGGCCTTCGAGGATCCCCGCACGGAGCTCCGCTATCTCGACGCGCGCAAGTACCTGGAGGAGACGTCGGAAAGCTTCGACGTGGTCATCATCGACATCTCGGAGCCGATTGAGGAAGGCCCGGCCTATCTCCTCTTCACCCGGGAGTTTTACGAGATCGTGCGCGAGCGGCTGTCCCCGGCCGGCGTCATCTCGCTCCAGGCCGGGACGGTGAGCCTGAACGATCTGGAGTGTTACGCGGCCATCCAGAAGACGCTGGAGGGTGTCTTTCCCGTGGTGGCCCCGTGCTGGGCCTCCATCCCCTCCTTTGCCTTGCCCTGGGGGTTCTCCGTGGCCTCCAAGCAGCAGGATCCCCGGCACCTGACGCCGGATGATGTGGACAAGCTGGTGGCCGATCGCATCGCGGGAGACCTCCGTTACTACGATGGCATCACCCACCAGTTGACCTTCTTGTTGCCCAAGCATATCCGGATGCGGCTGGCCAGCCAGACGCGCATCATCGAAGACAACCACCCCTTGTTCACCTGGAGCTGACCGATCGCTTCTGGACCAGGACCGCGCGGAATGAGGGCGACGTCACGGGGTCACGCGGGGGTCCTGTCCGCCCCCGGCTGTCTTTCCCCTGCCCGCCGCCCATGCCCATGATCCCCGAACGGCAGTACCGCACGCCCCTCTTCGACGCCATGGTCGCCCTCGCAGAGGCGAGGAAGGTCTCGTTCCATACGCCCGGCCACAAGAGCGGCAAGGGCATCTCCACGCGCTTCCGGAAGTTCGTCGGCAGCAAGATCTTCACCATTGATCTCACCACCCTGGACGAAGTGGACTGCCTCCAGAAACCGGTGGGGGTCATCCGCGAGGCGCAGGAGTTGGCCGCCGAGGCGCACGGGGCCGACCGCTCCTTCTTCCTGGTGAACGGGACCACCGTGGGCAACCACGCCATGATCCTGTCCACGGTCCTCCCCGGAGAGGAGGTGCTGGTCGCGCGGAACGCCCACAAGTCCATCCTGGCCGGGATCATTCTGAGCGGGGCCACGCCCCGGTTCTTTCTGCCCAGTTTCGATCCGGACCTGGGGATCGCCATCAACGTCAGCGCCTCCGCGGTCGAGGACGCCATGCGGGCCCACCCGGCGGCGCGGGTGGTGGCCCTGACCAGCCCCAATTACTATGGAATCGCCATCGACATGCCCGCCATCGTCGCCGCCGCTCACCGCCAGGGGAAGGTGGTGATTGTGGACGAGGCGCACGGGCCCCATCTGCACTTTCACCCGGCCCTGCCCCCCTCGGCCGTGGACGCCGGGGCCGACCTCACGGTGCAGAGCACGCACAAGATCGTCGGGGGGATGACCCAGGCCTCCATGCTCCACGTGAAGGGCACAGCCGTGGACGCGGGGCGGGTGGCCGGCATCCTTCAAATCCTCCAGAGCACCAGCCCGTCCTACATCCTGATGGCCTCCCTGGACCTGGCGCGGATGCAGATGGCTACGGAGGGACGCAAGCTCTTGGGGAAGGCCATCGAGCTGGCCGAGGACGCCCGTTCACGGATCAACCGCATCCCGGGTCTTCGCTGCCTGGATAGCCGCCAGGTGAAAGAGTGGGGCGACCTGAGCCTGGACGTGACCAAGCTCACCATTTCGGTGAAAGAGCTGGGCCTGACGGGCTACACTGCCTCCGCGCTCCTCAATGCGGAGTTCGACATCCAGGTGGAGATGGCCGATTTGTTCAACCTGCTGGTGATCGTCAGCATCGGGGATCGTCGGGATGACCTCGACCGCCTGGTCCGGGCCCTGGAGGCCCTGGCGCGCCGGGCGCATGGGCCGGCGTTCGTCCCCGAGATCCTGCCGACCCCACCCATCCATGAAATCCGCCTGGCCTGCTCGCCCCGGGAAGCCTACTTCGGCAAGTACGTGTACGTCCCGCTCCGCCAGGCGGCGGGGCGGATCACGTGCGACATCGTGACCATCTATCCGCCGGGGGTCCCGATCCTGACCCCGGGGGAAGAGATCTCCCCTCACGCCGTGGAGTATCTCCAGTTCCTGGCCCAGCATGGCGCCCGGATCGACGGCGTGATCGAGCTGCCGGAACCCGGGATCCGCGTTTTGGCCCAGTGACCGGTCCTCGCTTCGCCCGTCCTGGCGGAACCCGGACCCCAGCCCCCCCCACAGCCGCTGGGCGTTTGCCTTGCGGCGACCGTACAGCCTCGAATGTTCAATGAATCAACTCTTTGCGGAATTGCGTTGCATTTTTTCTGAGCCCTGCTATAGTGCGCGGCGGTTTGGCACGGCCGATCGAGAGCGGGAGTGGGGTGGAGCCGTCAAGGCGGGCTAAGGGACGGGGCCGGCTCAGGCCCGGTTCTTTAGCCCGTGCGTCGTTCTGGGAGATGGGTCAGTGCGTAAACGGATCCGTGGTCGCGTGATCCTCTTGGTAATCGCCACGCTGGTCACGGGGTATTACCTCCTCCCCAACGTGGCCCCCGTGGGGAGCTTGCCCTCCCTCTTTCCCGGGCTCCTTCCGCGGGCTGACCGGATAAATCTCGGGCTGGATCTGCAGGGGGGGATGCACCTCGTCCTGGAGGTGCAGGTGGAAAAGGCGGTGGAAAATGCGACGGACCGCCTCATGGAGGAGGCCCGGCGCATTCTGGATAAGGAGAAGATCGGCGTCTCACGTCTCACCCGCGAGGGCAAGGCGGAGATCTCGCTGAGAGTGGCCAAGGCAGATGAGCGGGACAAGGCCCTGCGGGCCCTGGGAGAGCTGGTGACGCTGGATAAACTCCCCGGGGCGACGCCGGACGAGCTTCGTCTGACGCTCCAGGCGCGGGAGGTCAAGCGGATCGAAGAGCTCGCCGTCCGGCAGAGCCTGGAGACGATCCGGAATCGCGTGGACCAGTTCGGTGTCACGGAGCCGCACATCGTGCCCGAGGGAGACCAGCGGATCGTAGTGCAGCTGCCCGGGATCAAGGACCCGCAGCGCGCCATCAACCTGATCGGGAAGACGGCCCTGCTGGAACTGAAGGCGGTGGACACCACGCTCAATCCCGTAGACGTGGAGCAGGGGAAGGTCAAGCTGCCGCCCGACCTGCAGCTGCTCTACCAGCGCGAGGTGGACGAGAACAAGCAGGTGGTGAGCCGACGACCGATCATCATGCAGCGCCAGCCCATCATCACCGGCTCGTCTCTCACCTCGGCCGAAGTCCGGCCCGATGACCAGGGAGGCTGGCTGGTCGCTTTCACCCTGGACAGTCAAGGAGCACGGACTTTCGGCGACTTCACGGGCGCCAACATCGGCCGGTACCTGGCCATCGTCCTGGACGACACGGTCTACAGCGCGCCGGTCATCCGCAGCAAGATCGGCGAAGGGCGGGGGCAAATCGAAGGGAGCTTCACCGCCGATTCGGCGCGGGACCTGGCCATCGTCCTCCGGGCCGGCGCCCTGCCGGCGCCAGTGAAGATCATCGCCAACCTCACCGTCGGGCCGTCCCTGGGACAGGACTCGATCCAGAAGGGGGTCCGCGCCGCGATGCTGGCGGCCATCCTGGTCGTCCTGCTCATGGCCTTCTACTACAAGCTGTCGGGCGTCATCGCCGACTTCGCCTTGGTTCTGAACTCCATCATGCTCGTGGGCGTCCTGGTGGCGATCCGGGCGACCCTGACGCTTCCGGGCATCGCCGGGATCGCGCTGGGCATCGGGATGGCGGTGGACAGCAACGTCCTGATCCTGGAGCGGATTCGGGAGGAGCTGAAGCTGGGCAAGACGGTCCGGTCCTCCATCGACGGCGGGTACGACAAAGCGTTCGTCACGATCGTGGACTCCCACGTGACCACGCTGATCACGGCCGCCGCCCTGTTCCTGTTCGGCACGGGGCCCGTCAAGGGCTTCGCCGTGACGCTCTCCCTGGGCGTGGCGATCAACTTGTTCTCCGCCCTGGTCGGCACGCGCGTGGTCTATGACTGGATGACGTCCCGTCGCGATCTGAAGCGGCTGAGCATTTAGGCGACCTGGCAACCCCGCCATCGGCGGGGCAATCCGGGGACTGGGGACCTGGAAACCCCTGGGTGCCAGATTGCCGGATTGCCAAAGAGAGAAACGTGGAAATCCTGGGCAAGACAAACGTCGATTTCATCGGCAAGCGCTACATCGCGTACGCCGTCTCGACCGTCCTGGTCCTCCTGGGGATCGTGGCGCTGATCCAGATCTCCCGGGGCACGGCCAACATGGGGATCGACTTCGCGGGCGGCACCGGCACCCAGGTGAAGTTCGAGCGGCCCGTGGATCTGGGCGCGGTGCGTGAGGCGCTCTCCAAGAACGGGATCAAGGACAGCGAGCCGCAGCAATTCGCCGACGGGCGCACCGTGATGATCCGGCTGAAGCGGGGCACGGGAGAGGTCGCCGGGACGGCCGAGCTGATCCAGAACGCGCTGCGCAAAGAGTTCGGCGCCAATCCCTTCACGGTGGAGGCCTCCACCGAGGTGGGGCCGGCCATCGGCAAGGAACTTCAGCAGAAAGCCTTGATCGCTATTGCCATGTCGTTAGCCGGCATCATCGTGTACATCGCCTGGCGCTTCGAGTTCCGCTTCGGCGTGGCCGCAACCGTCGCCACCTTCCACGATGTCCTGGCCGTTTTGGGCGTCGTGTTCATCCTGAACAAAGAGATCACGCTCCTCATCGTCACGGCCCTCCTCACCATCGCCGGGTACTCCTTGACGGATACGGTGGTGGTCTATGACCGGATCCGGGAGAATCTCCGGGCGCGCCGCAAGGAGCCCCTGGGCGACATCATCAACGCCAGCATCAACCAGGTACTGAGCCGGACGGCCATGACGTCGCTGACCACGCTGCTGGCAGGCCTCGCCCTCTTCCTCCTGGGCGGGCAGGTGCTGCACGACTTCGCCTTCGCCCTCCTGATCGGGATCCTCGTCGGGACCTACTCCTCCTGGTTCGTGGCCTCGCCCATCATCTACGAGTGGCGGGTGCGGGTCGAAGCCGCCCGGCGCGCCCGGCGCTGAGGCCAGGGACGCTTCCCGCAGTGTCAGGGGGCCCGGGCAAGAGCAAGCGCTGGCGGATCGCCGAGGGTCCGCCGGAGGCGAACGCCACGGCCCTGGCTCGAGCGCTGGGGGTGTCCCCCCTCGTGGCGGGCCTCCTCGTCCGCCGGGGCTGCGACACGCCCGAGACCGCACGCACCTTCCTGGATGCTCCCCTCACCGCCCTGCACGACCCCTGGCAGATGCTCGGCATGCATGCGGCCGTGGACCGGCTGCGGGCGGCCGTCGCACGACGTGAGCCGGTCCTCATCTGCGGGGACTACGACGTGGATGGCGTCAGCGGGGCGGCCCTGCTGGTGGCCGGCCTGCGCCGGGCGGGGTGCGAGGCCGAGTATGTCGTGCCCCGGCGATTGGAGCACGGGTATGGACTCCATGTGAGCATCGCCGAGCAGGCGGCGACTGCGGGCGTCCGGGTCCTGGTCACGGTGGATCACGGCATCTCGGCGTACGAGGCCGTGGCCCTGGCGCGCACGCGGGGGATGGACGTGATCATCTGCGACCACCACCTGCCCCCGCCGACGTTACCCCCCGCCACCGCGATCCTCAATCCCGCTCAGCAGGACTGCACTTACCCGTTCAAGGACCTGTGCGGGGTGGGGATTGCGTTCAAGCTGCTGCAGGCGCTTTTCGGGTGGGAGGCAGGAGAGGAGCTGTGGCCCTTCCTGGATCTCGTCGCACTGGGCACCATCGCCGACCTGGTCCCCCTGCTGGGCGAGAACCGGATCCTGGTGAAGCATGGTCTCATCCAGCTTGCCGGGACGACCCGTCCCGGCCTTCGGGCGCTGGCCGACGTGGCGGGGGTTCCGCTGTCCGCCCCGGGTGGCCTCGGGGCGGGACGCGTGGCCTTCGGCCTGGCCCCCCGGATCAATGCCGCCGGCCGCCTGGATGATGCGAGCACGGCGGTCCGTCTGCTGCTCACCCACGATCCGGGCGAGGCCCGGCAGTTGGCCGCGGACCTGGACCGTCAGAACCGGGAGCGCCAGGAACTGGAGGGCTCCATCCTGGCGGAGGCCTTGGCCCAAGCCGATGCGACGCACGACCCCCGACGGGATCGCGCCATCGTCCTGGCATCGCCGGCGTGGCACCCGGGCGTGATCGGCATCGTGGCCGCCCGTGTGGCGGAACACTTCGGGCGACCGACTGCCCTGATCGGGACCGGCGGCCCGGAGGCTCGGGGCTCGGCGCGGAGCGCTGCAGGCTGGCACATCGCCGACGCCCTGGGCCGCTGCGCCGACCTCCTCTTGCATTACGGAGGGCACCGGGCGGCGGCCGGCTTCTCCCTCCGACCGGATCGAATCGAGGAGTTCCGGGAGCGCTTCCTGTCCCTGGCCGCCCAGGAATTGTCGGAGGACGATCTGGTTCCCACACTCACTGCCGACGCCGAGGTTTCCCTGGACAGGGTGGACCTCGTGCTGGCCAACAGCGTGGCGCGGCTCGCCCCCCACGGCATGGGAAATCCGGAGCCCCTTCTGGTCGCCCGCAACCTGCAGGTCATGGCGTCGCCCCGGCGGGTGGGGCAGAATCACCTGAAGATGAAGGTGAGACAATCCGGGAAAAGCGGCCAGGTGGTGGAGACCATCGGATTCAATCTGGGGTCCTACGTCGAAATCCTGAATCGGGCTCCCTCACCGTGGATAGACCTCCTCTTCGTTCCCGAGCGAAATGTGTGGAACGACCGGGAAATTCTCCAGCTCCGCGTGAAGGATTTGCACCTCCTGGAAGGCAGCGGGGAGCACCCGGCCGATCGGCCGCTAGGCGGCGGGACGGCCGGGCCCCGAGGGCTCTAGAGACGGCGGCCGGCGAGGGGGATTCCAGCCCGGCTGGGGGCTCACACGACCGCCCAAGAGTGTGTGAAGAAATCGTCGCCGGGCCGAGAGCCCGACTGTAACCTGTTGATTCTCCGTGGATGAAAAACGCGCCTGGCGCCGATTCGCTGGTGCTTTCACACACTCCCAACAGATAGTCAGGATGGTTTTTTCTTGACAAGGCCGGAACGGCAGTGTACTTACCCGAACGGAAAACCTCAGCGGGGACGCGGTGTTCCGCGATGGACCGGAGGGCCGGTCTGAGGTTTTGGACCCATCCCGGTCGGGCGGGATTTCCTCCCGGCTGAGAATTCGACACGACACGATGCAGGCTGGCATCCATCAGATGTTCCGGGAGAGCGCGGCGGTGAAGCTCCGCTTCGCCGAGCAATACGCCCCCCGGATCGAGGCCGTAGCCCGGCGCATGGCCGACGCTCTCCGGCGGGGGGGAAAACTCCTGTTCTTCGGGAACGGGGGAAGCGCAGCGGATGCCCAGCACTTGGCGGCGGAGTTCGTGAACAAGTTCCTGCGGGACCGCGGTGCCCTGGCCGCGGTGGCCCTGACCACGGACACATCCGCCCTCACCAGCATCGGGAACGACCTGGGATTCGACCAGGTGTTCGCGCGCCAGGTGGAAGCGCTGGCGCGCCCGGGCGATGTCGTGGTGGCGATCAGCACCAGCGGGAATTCTCCCAACGTGCTTCGGGGTGTTGAGGCTGCGCGGCGGCTGGGCTGCACCACCGTGGGGATGACGGGGGGGTCTGGGGGCCTGCTGGCAGCGACCGTCGATGAGGCCTTCGTGGTCCCCAGTTCCGAAACGCCTCGGATCCAGGAGACGCATATCACGCTGGGCCATGCCTTGTGCGCCACGGTTGACGAGATCCTGCTATCGGCCGGCGATCCGGCGAGGCTGATGACGGATGGCTGACTCGGGCCGGGGAACACGGCGCAAGAGTGGAAATGCCAGGATGGCGGGGTCGGGTGACATGCAGGCCTGCCCCTTCCGTTTCAGGGCCTGCGGAGGGGTGTGATGCCCGGCCTCCAAGGATCCTTTGACCTGGGGGGAGCGTGAAACGACAAATTCTGTGCGGCGGATTGTTGGCATTCCTGGTTTCCGGGTTGGCCGGCTCGGCGCCCGCGGCGCCCAATCGCTCGGGCATCCTCAGCTCGCCGGGGGGCCGGAGCGTCCGGGTGAGTGTTCTGGCGCGGCATCGACACCGCGCGTCGCCCCCGCTCCTGGAATTCCTGGACCTCCCGCGGCCTGCGTCTCAGCCAGGCCCGACACGGGTCAGCGCGGCCTCAGCCATCCTGATGGACGCCGCGACGGGAGAGGTGCTCTTCGAGCAGAACGCGGACGCCCCGCGTCCACCCGCGAGCATCACCAAGATCCTGACCGCGCTGGTGATCCTCGAGCGCGGGCAACTCGAGGATACGGTGGTTGTCAGCCAGGAAGCAGCCAGCGTCGGCGGGTACCGGCTGGGACTCCGGCGCGGGCAGCGGATTTTGTTGCGAGACCTCTTGGCGGCCATCCTGATCCGATCCGCCAACGACGCCTCGGAGGCCGCGGCCGAGCATGTGGGCCGCGGGGTGCCTGGGTTTGTGGCGCTGATGAACGCCAAGGCGCAGGAGTTGGGCATGCACCACAGCCACTTCGAGAACCCCCACGGCCTGGATGAGCCGGGCCACTATACCACCGCCCGGGATATGGCCGTCCTCACGCGGGCGGCCATGGAGCATGCGGCCTTTGCGCAACTGGTGCGGACCCGAGAGACCACGGTCAAGATCTGGCAGCCCGGGCCCCGGGGTCTGTTGCAGCGGGCGCGCACGATCCAGACCCACAACAAGCTGCTCGGTCGTCTGGAGGGCGCAGATGGGGTCAAGACCGGATACACGGATGCGGCGGGGCGGTGCCTGGTCGCGTCGGCCAGCCGGGGCGGCCAGCGGATGATCGCGGTGCTGCTGAAGGACCCGCAGCGATGGACGGATGCCGCCACGCTTTTGGAGTTCGGATTTGAGGCTGCCGGCGGGGAAGGCCGGCCCACCGGCGGCCCGTGGCGGGCGGCAGGCACTGGGGGCAGCCGGGGCTGAGCCCCGGCCCTCACGGAGGAGTCCCCATGAAACGAAGACGCGGTGGCTACCTCGGCAAGCTCGGGCTGATCGTGCTCTGCCTGGTCGTTCTCCTGGCGACAGCCGAGGCGCAGACCCAGGCACCGGGGGCCGGGATGCCGTCCCCGTCGGCGACGTCGGCGACGACCGGGCCCGCGGAGAGCGAGGGCACGTATGTCGTGAAGAAGGGAGATACGCTCTGGGGGATCGCCAAGAACCTTCTCAATGATCCGGTCCTCTGGCCCCAGATCCGGGAGCGCAATCCCTTCATTACCGATCCCAACCGGATTTTCCCCGGCGACACGCTGGCCATTCCCGGAGGGGAGCCCGCGCCACAGGCGCAGGTCCCTGTGGCAGAGGCGCCAAAGCCAGAGCCACCCAAGGAGGCGCCGAAGGAACCGAAGGAAGAAGTCAAGGCCCCCGCCCCGGCGCCCCCGCCGGCAGCCCCCGAGGCGATCTTGGCCCCGTTGCCGCCGGTCCCGCCGGCCACCCAGATGGCTATTGCCTGCTCCCCGGTTCTCCTGGACGAGGGGTCCGTGGAGGCCGCGGGCATCGGCAGCATCATCAGGAGCACGGACAACCGCCTGATGCTCTCCATGGAAGATTCCGTGTACGTCGGCCTGGACAGGGATCAAGTCCCGAAGGTGGGGGATCGCCTGGCGGTCATTCGCCTGGGCGCGCGCGTATCCCATCCGTGGCAGAGGACCGCCGTGGGGCGAACCCTCAACACCTTGGGCGTCCTGGAGGTCACGGAGGTCCGGGACAAGACGGTCCGCGCACGCATCGCGTATAGTTGCGAGGCCATGGCAATCGGGGACCGGGTCGGTCCACTCGTTCTGGCGCCGTTCCCGGAGGACAAGATCCCCCAACCCGCATCCCGGCAGGTCGAGGGGTTTATCGTGGACAGCCCGCGCTCGCTGCAGCACCTGAGTCTGCAGAGCACGGTGTATCTGGATGTCGGCAAGGACAAGGGGATCAACCCGGGCGACGTGTTCGCCATCTACCGGCCGAGCCTGCCGGCTGCGAATCCTGGGACGGGTCAGCTATTTCCCATCATGCCGGACCGCCTGGGTGAGGCCACGGTGATCCGCGTGACCGACACCAATAGCACGGCGGTCATCACGGCGAGCGGGAAGGAGATCCGCGCCGGCGATCGGGTGGTCTTGAGCCGGCAGATTCAACCCTGAGAAAGGTCCGCTGATCCGGTCGGGGCTCCAGGCAGGGGAGCAGCGAGGTCCCTGAAGGCGGGGGTCAACCCTCCGCACTTTTCAGGGGGCGGGGCCGGATGGAGCGGAGGACTCGGCATTCCGGTGGATCACGCTTTTGGGAAAGTGGGGTCGGACCGTGACAAGCGACGCCCGGCCCCGGAGCGCGGCGGGAAGTCCCGCAACGGAGGCGGAAGAGCGGGAAGCACGCTGGGCTCTCGGCCTCGTCCCCCAACTCGGGGGCGTGGCGCTCCAGGCATTGCTCTCGGTCTTCGGCTCCGCCGTCAAGGCCTGGGGGGCGACCCCGCAGGCGCTCCTGGCCGTGCCGGGGATCAGTCGGGGGGCGGCGCAGGCTATGCGCCGTTTCCCGTGGGCCCGGGCGCTCCGGGATGATCAGGCGCGTGTGGCGCGAGCCGGGGTGCGCGTGATCATCTGGGGAGATCCGGATTACCCCGCGCGCCTCCAGGAGATCCCGTCAGCGCCTCCGGTCCTGTATCTCCGGGGCACGCTGGAACGGGAGGATGACGCCGCCATCGCCATCGTGGGGGCCAGGCACGCTACAGCCTATGGGGAGACCGTGGCCCACGAATTGGCGGGTGAGCTCTCCCGCCGCGGCCTCACCATTGTGAGCGGCCTGGCGCGGGGCATTGACGCCGCGGCCCATCGCGGCGCGCTGGAAGCGGGCGGCCGGACGCTGGTGGTGCTGGGGAGCGGGCTGGACCAGATCTATCCGCCGGAACATGGGGGGTTGGCGGGCGAGGTCGCGGCGCAGGGGGCCCTCCTCAGTGAGTTCCCCCTGGGCACCCCACCGCTCCGGCTGCATTTTCCCCGGCGCAACCGGATCATCAGCGGCCTGAGCCTGGGGGTCATCGTGGTGGAGGCCGGCGTGGGAAGTGGCGCTCTCATCACCGCCCATCATGCGCTGGAGCAGGGGCGCGAGGTCTTCGCCGTTCCCGGGCGGGTCCACGCCCGGTACAGCGAGGGGTGCAACCGGCTCATCAAGGCCGGGGCCAAGCTGGTGGAAACCTGGGAGGACGTGCTGAGCGAGCTGGTCCCGCAACTTCGCCGGCGCTCCCCCAAACGGGCGGCGAGCCCTCCGCCGCCCGCGCTGACGGCGGCCGAACAGCAGGTCTTCGACATCCTGGCCGAAGGGCCGCTGCACATCGATGCCCTCATCGTTCAGGCGGGCCTGCCCGGGGGGCGGGTGGCCTCGGCCCTGGTCGGCCTGGAGATGAAAGGCCTCGTGCGGCAACTCAGTGGCAAGGTATTCGAGCGGCACGACAGCAGTTGAGGTTGCGGCCCGCATCATCGGGAGGTCGAGGGACCCAAGGCCGATGCGCGCCTTGGGTTTTCGCGTCTTGGAGAACGTGGGAGGAATCTAACCGCCAAGGCGCCAAGAAGATCGTGAATGACGAAAGCGTGAGAACCGGAATTTCGGCATTGAGAGGAATGGTTCGGCGAATTCTTGGCGTCCTTTGCGTCCTGGCGGTTCGAACGCAATCTCTGGGCTGAAGGGAGTACCAACGCGTGGCGAAGTCGCTGGTGATCGTCGAATCCCCGGCCAAGGCCAAGACCATCAACAAGTTCTTGGGCCGGAATTATGTGGTCAAGGCGTCCATGGGACACGTGCGCGATCTGCCCGTGAAAACCCTGGCCGTGGACGTGAAGAAGAACTTTGCGCCGAAATTCGAGGTCGTCCGGGGCCGGGAGAAGATCCTGGGGGAGATCAAGAAGGCGGCCAAGACCTCGGAGGCCATCTACCTGGCAGCCGATCCCGACCGCGAAGGCGAGGCCATCTGCTGGCATCTCGCCGAAGAGCTGAAGCGCCTCCGGAAGCCCATACATCGGGTGATGTTCAACGAGATCACGAAGCGGGCGGTTCAGGAAGCCTTCGCCCATCCCGGCCGGATCGATCCGCGCAAAGTGGATGCGCAGCAGGCGCGGCGGATCCTGGACCGGCTGGTGGGGTACCAGATCAGCCCGCTATTGTGGGAGAAGGTCCGCCGCGGCATCTCGGCCGGCCGCGTCCAGTCGGTGGCGTTACGCCTGGTGGTGGATCGGGAGAAAGAGATCCGGGCCTTCACGCCGGAGGAGTACTGGACGATCACGGCTCAGCTCACCCGGCAGGACGCGGTCGGGCCCGCGTTCCCAGCCAGGCTCGCCCGGGTCAACGGGGCGAAGGCCAGCGTGACCTCCCAGCAGGAAGCGGATCGGATCCTGGCAGAGCTCACGCCGCTCTCCGGCGAATTCCGGGTGGCCAGCGTGGTGCAGAAGGAGACGCGCCGGAATCCCGTCCCGCCCTTCACCACCAGCAAGCTGCAGCAAGAGGCCGCGCGCAAACTCCGCTTCACGGCCCGAAGGACGATGCAGGTGGCCCAGCAGCTGTACGAGGGGATCGAGGTCGGGGACGAGGGGGCGGTGGGCCTCATCACCTACATGCGGACCGACTCGACCCGGATCTCCGCCGAGGCGCAGGCGGAGGCCCGGAGATTCATCACCCAGCGGTACGGCGCGCAGTTCCTGCCGGAGAAGCCGCCCAAGTACCGAAGCGGCAAGGGCGCGCAGGAGGCGCACGAGGCCATCCGGCCCACCTCGGTCCTGCGCGAGCCGGGCCAGGTGGCGTCCTTCCTCACCCGTGAGCAGCTTGCCATCTACACGCTGATCTGGAACCGCTTCGTGGCCTCCCAGATGCGCCCCGCCCTGTTCGACACCACGACGGCCGACATCGCGGCCGGACGGTACACCTTCCGGGCCAGCGGGCAGCACATGACGTTCCCGGGCTTCATGCAGGTGTACGTGGAGGGACGGGACGAGCCCGCCAGAGGCGGCGAGGCCGAGTCGGAGGGAGACGAGGAGCGAAGTCTGCCGCCGCTCGAGGAAGGCCTGGCCCTCCTCTGCCAGGGCGTGACACCCGAGCAGCATTTCACCCAGCCGCCGCCCCGGTACAACGAGGCCACTTTGGTCAAGGAGTTGGAAGAGCGGGGGATCGGCCGGCCCAGCACCTACGCCGCCATCCTCAGCGTGATCCAGAACCGGGACTATGTGGTGAAGGAGACCGGCAGGTTCAAGCCCACGGAGCTGGGCGAGATCGTGGTGGATCTCTTGGTGGAGAGTTTTCCGCGCATCCTCGATCCCGGGTTCACCGCCCGGATGGAGACGACGCTGGACGAGATCGAGGAGGGGAAGACGGACTGGCTGGATGTCATGCACAAGTTCTACGGCGCCTTCACCAAGTGGCTGGAAAAGGCCAAGCAGAAGATGCGGAACGTGAAGGCCATGCAGGAGCCTACGGACATCGTCTGCGAGAAGTGCGGGCGCTCCATGGTCATCAAATGGGGCCGCTTCGGGAAATTCCTGGCCTGCTCCGGGTACCCGGAGTGCAAGAACACGAAGGAGTTGCCCGGCAACGGCAACGGCAAGCCGGCCGCGGGGGAGAATGGTCGGGGCGAGACGGTGGGCGAGGGGCAGCCCTGCGAGAACTGCGGGAAGCCCATGGTCCTGAAGCGCGGGCGCTTCGGCCCGTTCCTGGCCTGCTCTGGCTATCCGGACTGCCGCACCGTCGTCCGGATTGGAAAGGCCGCGCTCCCGCCACCGGAGCCGACGGACCAAGTGTGCGACAAGTGCGGGGCGCCCATGGTCATCCGCGCGGGGCGGTACGGCCGGTTCCTCTCGTGCAGCACGTACCCCACGTGCAAGCACATCAAACCGATCCCCATCGGCGTAGACTGCCCGCGGTGCGGGTCGCCGCTCACGGCGCGCCGCTCCAAGCGGGGGCGGACGTTTTACGGCTGCAGCGCCTACCCCAAGTGCGATTTCACCCTCTGGGATCGCCCCATCCCCGAACCCTGTCCGGCGTGCGGCGCCAAGTTCCTCGTGGAGAAGCGGCTGAAGGGAGGCCTCAGGATCCAGTGCGCCAGCGAGGGCTGCGAGTACAAGCGCGAGGCGGCCAAAGCCGCTGCCGCCGCGGCCACCGCCACCTCCTGAGGTGCTCGGCTCTCGGCTCTGGTCCTCATTCCGCACTCCGCATTCCCCATTCCGCTCCAACTCTGTGCTGGTCCCCAGGCTATGCATGTTGTAATCTAACGGCATGACTGAGCCCGTTGTAACGATCATCGGCGGGGGCCTGGCGGGCTGCGAGGCGGCCTGGCAGGCGGCAGGGCGCGGCTGCACCGTCCGCCTGTTCGAGATGCGCCCGACGGTCCCGACGCCGGCGCACGCGACCGATCACCTCGCGGAGCTGGTCTGCAGCAACTCCCTGAAGTCGGAATCCCTGGAGGATGCCAGCGGCCTGCTCAAGGCAGAGATGCGGACCCTCGGCTCGATCATCCTGGAGTGTGCCGAGGCGACCCGGGTCCCAGCCGGATCGGCGTTGGCCGTGGACCGGGAGCGATTCGCCGCCGCAGTCACCGAGGCTATCACCGCGCACCCGCGGATACAGGTCGCCCGGCAAGAGGTCCCGGGACTCCCCGCAGAGCGGCCGGTCATCGTGGCCACCGGCCCTCTCACCTCCGACCGCCTGGCCGCCGATCTCACCGCCCTCTTCGCCGCCTGTCTCGAGCCTGGAACGGCAGCGCCTCGAACATCGAACCTCCTGTACTTCTACGACGCCGTCTCGCCCATCGTCTCGGCTGACTCGATTGACTCCGGCATCGCTTTCGTCGCCTCGCGCTACGGGAAGGGCGGCGACGACTACGTGAACTGCCCGCTGACGCGGGCCGAGTACCTCGCGTTCCGCGAGGCCTTGCTCAAGGGCGAGCGCTACCCCCTCCACGAGTTCGAGGAGCCGAGGTACTTCGAGGGGTGTCTTCCCATCGAAGAGCTGGCGGAGCGGGGGGAGGACGCGCTGCGCTTCGGCCCCATGCGCCCCGTGGGCCTGACGGATCCACGCACAGGGAAGCGACCGTATGCGGTAGTGCAGCTCCGGCAAGAGAACCGGGGACCCGACGGGCAGCCCGCCATGTACAACCTCGTGGGCTTCCAGACCCGCCTGCGGCGCGGCGATCAGCTCAAGGCGCTCCGCCTGATCCCGGGATTGCAGCAAGCCGAGGTGCTTCGCTACGGAAGCGTCCACCGGAACACGTTCATCATGGCGCCCCTGCTTCTTCGCGAGACACTCGAGTTCCGGGGGGAGGCCGGCGTGTTCATTGCTGGCCAGCTGATTGGCGTCGAGGGGTATCTGGAATCAGCGGCGACCGGCCTCCTGGCCGGGATCAATGCCGCGCGCCTGGTACGAGAGGAGGAGCGCCTCAGCCCGCCGGCCACGACGATGCTGGGCGCCCTCCTGCGATACGTCACCCAGTCAGCGCCGGAGACCTTCCAACCCATCAACGCAAATTTCGGCGTGCTGCCGCGGCTGTCGCAGCTCATCCGGGACCGCCGCGAGCGCAACCGGCACCTCACCGACCGCGCTTTGGCCGAGTTCCGCATCTGGCAGCAGACCCTGTAATCCCGCTCTCCACTCTCCCATTCATTCCTCACTCTGCATGGCCCATTCGGCATCCTGCAACGCTTCCCGCTTGCGGGATGGCGCTGCACTGGCTGCCAAGTAGCCTTTTCGCTTGATCTTTCAGGGCATCCGGCGTAGATTTCGCACGAGGTGGCCGGTTGCCAGGTCCGCCTCCTGGTGGACTGGCGACTGGCCGTTTCGCCTTTTTGGGGGAGCGATGCGGGCAGCCATCGAGGAGTACCTGACCTACCTCCGGGGGGAGCGCGACGCGTCGGTCCACACGCTGCGGAACTACCGGGTGGACCTCGAGCAGTTCCTGGCCTATCTCCAGGAGCGTAGAGCATCCGGGGGCGGCTCGCGTCCCGAGGCGGTGGATCATCTGGCCATCCGGGGATTTTTGGCGCGGCTTCACGGGGCGCATCTGGCGAAATCCAGCGTGGGCCGGAAGCTGGCGACGCTGCGCTCGTTCTTCCGCTTCCTCTGCCGGCAGGGGCGGCTCCGCGCGAATCCGGCGAAGCTGGTGCAGGGTCCTCGCCTCCCGGTGCGGACGACGCCTCACCTTTCTGTGGACGAAGCCTTCCAATTGATGGCGTCACCCCGGAACGCCGAGGGTGAGGAGTCCCCACGGAGGGACGCCGAGAGCCTCACACTACGCGACCGGGCGATCCTGGAGGTGTTTTATGCCGCGGGCCTCCGGATCGGGGAATTGGTCGGACTCAATCTTCCCGATGTGGATCTTCATGAGGGCCTCGCCCGGGTCCGGGGCAAAGGCCGGAAGGAGCGGATCGTCCCCGTGGGCCGGCCGGCCCGGGAGGCCCTCCGCGCCTATCTGGATGTCCGCGACGAGTTTCACCCGCGGGCGGCCAAGGCGCCAAAGGACTCCGAGGCCGTCTTCCTGAACCACCGGGGGAGCCGCATCACGGACCGGAGCGTCTCGCGGATCGTGCTGAGGCATCTGATGGCGAGCGGCTTGGGAAAGAAGATCACCCCCCACGGCCTGCGGCACAGTTTCGCCACGCACCTCTTGAACGCCGGGGCGGACCTCCGCGCCATCCAAGAGCTTCTAGGCCACGCGCACCTCCGCACCACGCAGCGCTATACCCACGTGGGGCTGGACAAAGTGCTCGAGGTGTACGACCGCGCCCATCCGAGGGCGCGGGCGGGTCGGGCAGCGGCGGCCCCCGGCACGAGGACATGATGCGGACATCGGAGACACCCAGCGTGCGGGGCACGACGATCGTGTCCGTCCGGCACCAGGGACAGGTGGCCATCGCCGGGGACGGGCAGGTCTCCTTCGGCGACGTGGTGATGAAACACACCGCCCGGAAGGTCCGGCGGATGTACAACGACACGGTGATCGCCGGATTCGCCGGCGCGGCGGCGGATGCGTTCGCCCTGTTCGCCAAGTTCGAGGCGAAACTGGACGAGTTCAGCGGCAATCTCCCCCGGGCGGCCGTGGAGCTGGCCAAGGACTGGCGGATGGACCGCGCGCTGCGGCGGCTGGAGGCCCTCCTGGCCGTGGTGGACCGCGAGCACTCGCTCATCATCTCCGGGACCGGCGATGTGATCGAGCCGGATGACGGGATCATCGGGATCGGCTCCGGCGGGGGCTATGCGGCCGCCGCCGCCCGTGCCCTGGTGAAGCACTCGAGCCTGTCCGCCCGACAGATCACGGAAGAGGCGATGCACATCGCCGCCTCTCTCTGCGTCTATACCAACGACCAGATCACGGTCGAGGAGCTGTGAGTGATGGATCGAGCGCAGGCCGGATTGCCCGCCAACTTGGCGAAGGATGTGCAGTCCCTTTTCTGGGAGGTGGATGCCAGCACCCTGGATGTCTCCGCCCACCGGGATTATATCCTGGGACGGGTCCTAGAGTACGGTACGACGGGTTCTGTATGCTGGGCAATGCAGACCTACGGGGAGGCAAAGATCCGGGAGTTTATCCTGGGGCGGGGGCTTCGGGTCCTGTCGCGAAGGACGGTGAACTACTGGGCGATGCGCCTGGGCCTCCAGGATGAGGAATGCATCCAGAGATTCTTGACGGGCCCCAGAAGTCCGCTCTGGCCCTATTAGAGCGGGTGCCGATTTCTCCGGGAATCTACCTGGCCGGTGGAACGGCCCTGGCGCTGCATCTCGGACATCGGCGCTCCGTGGATCTTGATTTCTTTTCGCAGGAGGCCCTCGAGAGCGAAGGCCTTGCGGCATTGCTTCGGCAGATCGGGGATATCCGAATTGAGCGAAGCGAACCGGGAGCATTTCGAGGACAACTTGCCGGCGTGCAGATCAGCTTCATCCGATACGAGTATCCCTTGTTGGACCCGCCGATCAAGCCCGACTTTGGGCCACGGGTCGCGGGGATCCGGGACATCGCGAGCATGAAGCTCGCGGCCATCGTGGGCCGCGGATCCCGACGGGATTTCGTCGACCTGTACGCAGTGTGCCAGCATGGGTACAAGATGGATGAAGTCCACGGCTGGTTCGAGCAGAAGTACCGCGGGATTTCCTACGATCCGTACCACCTGGCTAAGAGCCTGGTGTATTTCGTGGACGCAGAGAAAGAACCGATGCCGGCCATGCTCTGGCCGTGCCGTTGGGACGAGGTGGAGGCGTTCTTCATCCGTGAGTCCCAGCGGGTCTTCGGGGCCTAGCTCCATGCCCGGTTTTCGGTTGTCGGTTGTCAGTTTTCAATTTGAAATTGAGGTGTAGCTTCTGATGGACCGACTGACCCCCCGCCAGATCGTGGCGGAGCTCGACAAGTACATCATCGGCCAGCACGACGCGAAGCGGGCCGTGGCCATCGCCCTGCGGAACCGCTGGCGCCGGCAGAAGCTGTCCCCGGGGCTGCGGGACGAGGTGGCGCCGAAGAACATCATCATGATCGGCCCGACCGGCGTGGGCAAGACCGAGATCGCCCGCCGGCTGGCCCGGCTGGCCGAGGCGCCCTTCATCAAGGTGGAGGCCTCCAAGTACACCGAGGTCGGGTACGTGGGTCGGGACGTCGAGTCCATGATCCGGGACCTGGTGGAGCTGGCGGTGGGCATGGTCCGCGGCGAGAAGACCCGCCAGGTGGAGGGGCGCGCGCAGGAGCTGGCGGAGGAGCGACTGCTGGATCTCTTGCTGCCCTCGTCCCGGATGGGGGCCTTCGGCCAGGCCGTGGCCCCGGAGATGAGCAGCGCCCAGGAAACCCGGGAGAAACTGCGCCAGCGGCTGCGCGAGGGGGCCCTCGACGATCGGACGGTCGAGATCGAGGTCACCACCCGGGGCCTGCCCATGGTCGAGATCCTCGGCGGGCAGGGCATGGAGGAGATCCAGGAGAATCTCAAAGACATGCTCGGCAACCTCCTGCCCCAGCGAAGCAAACGCCGCAAGGTCAAAGTCACGGACGCGCGCCGCATCCTCGGCCAGGAGGAGGCGGACAAGCTGGTGGAGAAGGAGGAGGTGGTCAGCGAGGCCATCGCCCGCGTGGAGAATTCGGGCATCGTGTTCCTGGACGAGGTGGACAAGATCGCCGGGCGCGAGCGGACCCACGGGCCGGACGTCTCCCGGGAAGGGGTGCAGCGCGACCTGCTTCCCATCGTGGAGGGCTGCACGGTCAGCACCAAGTACGGGCTGGTCCGGACGGACCACATCCTGTTCATCGCCGCCGGCGCCTTCCACGTCTCCAAGCCGTCGGACCTCATCCCGGAGATGCAGGGACGGTTCCCCCTCCGGGTGGAGCTGCAGAGCCTGACGCGAGACGATTTCGTGCGCATTTTGACCGAACCAGAGAACGCCCTGACCAAGCAGTACACGGCCCTGCTGGCGACCGAGGAGGTGGACCTCACGTTCACGCGGGACGCCATCGAGGAGATCGCGGCCATCGCCACCGCGGTCAACCAGGCGACGGAGAACATCGGAGCGCGGCGCCTGTACACCATCATGGAGCGGCTGCTGGACGAGATCTCGTTCGAAGCCCCGCACATGGGAGGCGCCAAGGTGACGATCGCCGCCGAGGACGTGCGGAAGAAACTGGCGACGATTGTCAAGGATCAGGATCTCAGCCGGTACATTCTCTGAGGACGAAGCGGCCAGCCAGCAGCGGTCGGCCCTCCGCATCCGGATGCACGGCGCGCGTGCCGGGACCACCGACCCGGGTCCGGCGCGTCCCCGTTTCCGGCGGCCGACGGATCATCCCCGGCCGCTGACCGGTTGGGTTCCACCAACCCGTAGCTGACATCGGGCTGAGCCATGGACACTATCTTGATAATCGAGGACGAACGGCTGTTTCTGACGCTGGCCCGGGACGGGCTGAAGAAGGCGGGTTTCGCGGTCCAGGTGGCGGACAGCGCGGCGCAGGCCCTGCAGATCCTGGAGCGGGAGCCGGTCCGCGCGGTCATCCTGGATGTGGTGATGCCCGACGTGGACGGGCTGGGGCTGCTGGCCGGGATCCGCTCGAAGTATCCCGATGTCCCCGTGCTGGTGGTGAGCGGGCGGGACGCCCCGCGCACCGAGGTGGAGGCCAAGCGCCTGGGCGCGGTGGAATGCCTGCGCAAACCGCTCAACGTCGAGGAGATGGTCCGGATCATGGGCGACGCCATCCGCCAGAAGGCCGACCTGCCCGCCGAGAGGGAAGAGCTGCCTCAACTGACGCGGCTCCAGCAGAATGCCATCGAACTCTCCAACATGATCCGGTGGGACACCTTGGGGGAGTTCCTGAAGGACAACGCGTCGCTCTTCCAACGGGTGATCGACCTCATCGCCGACGCCCTGGAGGTGGAGATCGTCTCCCTCATGCTGATAAAAGAGCCGGAGGGGATCCTCCGCATCGCCCACGCCAAGGGCTTGGACCCGGCGGTGCAGCGCGAGGCCGTCTGCCGCGTGGGCGAGGGGATCTCGGGGCGCGTGGCCAAGACGGGGGAGCCCCTGCTGATCCGGGACCTGTCCCAGGATCCCGTCTACGGGAAGGGCAGCCTGCACCCCCGCTATCGGACCAATTCCCTGATGTGCGTCCCCCTGAAAGTCAACGGGAAGACCATCGGGGTCTTAAATGCCAACAACAAGGTGACCGGGAAGCCGTTCGACGGGAACGACCTGGCCCTGTTCACCACCTTCTCCTGCCTGGTCTCCTTGAGCTTTGCCACGACCCAGCTCTTCCAGCGCCTCGCCTTCTCGGTGGACGAGTTGGCCAGGACCAACGCCCGCGTAGCCCGGGTGAACGCCGACCTGGAGGCACGGGTGCGGGAGCTGCAGGCGCTGCGGGGCCCGGGGACGCAGGCCTGAGGAGAGGGCATGGGCACGCTTCCCAGCAAGGCCGAGATTATCATCGGGGCGCTGCCGTTCATCCGCGCGTTCAGCGGCAAGACAGTGGTAGTGAAGTACGGGGGCAACGCCATGGTGGACCAGGCCCTCACCACGGCGGTCATCCAGGATCTCATCCTGATGCGACTGGTGGGGATGCAGCCGGTGGTGGTCCACGGGGGCGGGCCCCAGATCGACCAGGCAATGAAGGCCGCAGGGCTCAAGCCGCATTTCGTCCAGGGCCTGCGCGTCACCGACGCGGAGACGGTGCGCATCGTCGAGCGCGTGCTGGTGGGCGAGATCAACCAAGAGATCGTGGCGTGGATCCAGCGGCTGGGCGGCGCCGCCATCGGCCTCTCGGGGAAGGACGGGGGATTGATCCAGGCGAGGAAGGCGGCGCCGGCCAGGACACCCGACGGACAGGTGGTGGACCTGGGCCTGGTGGGGGACGTGGTCCGCGTGGAACCCCGGCCCATCCGGGCGCTGCAGGAGGCGGGATACATTCCCGTGGTGGCGCCCACGGCCGGCGATGAGGCGGGCGCCACGTACAACATCAACGCCGACCTGGTGGCGGGCGAAGTGGCGGCGGCCCTGGTGGCCGAGAAGCTGGTGCTCCTCACCGACACCGACGGGATCCTGGACGCGGAGGGGCGGGTCCTGTCCACGCTGGCCCGCCGGGACGTGGAACGCCTGATCGCCGAAGGGACCATCAGCCGGGGCATGCTGCCCAAGGTGCAGGCGTGCCTCACCGCCTTGAGGGCCGGGGTGCACAAGACCCACATCATCAACGGGACGCGTCAGCACGGGCTCATCGAGGAACTGCTGACCCCCGAGGGCGTCGGGACCGAGATCGTGGCCTGAGGGCCCATCTGTTCCCGCAGCGGGCAAGGGAATCCGGCCATGGAGATTTCTATCGCTCTGCTAGTGGTCATCCTCGTCCTTGTGGTCCTGTTCCTGGCCAACGCGATCCGGGTCGTGCCCGAGTACCAACGGCTGGTGATTTTCCGCCTGGGGCGCTGCATCGGGCAGAAGGGACCCGGGCTGGTGATCATCATCCCCCTCATCGACCGCCCGGTCCGGGTGGACCTGCGAGAGCTGTTCTTGGAGATCCCCCACCAGACGTGCATCACCAAGGACAATGCGCCCATCGCCATCGACTTCCTGGTCTACTGGAAGGTGGTGGATCCGGCTCTGAGCGTGGTCAAGGTGCGGGACTTCGCCGGCGCCTCCCAGGGGATCGCCACGACCACGCTGCGGGCGGTGGTCGGCGATATCCCGCTGGACGATGTCCTGGCGAAGCGCGAGCAGATCAACCAGGTCCTCCGCACCAAGCTAGACGAGGTGACGGAGCGCTGGGGTGTGAAGGTCACAACGGTGGAGATCCGGGAGATCGTCCCGCCCAAAGAGGTCCAGGAGGCGATGAACAAGCAGATGGCGGCCGAGCGCAATCGGCGGGCCATGGTGACCGAGGCCGACGGCCGGCGTGAGGCCGCGGTCAAGGTGGCCGAGGGCGAGAAGCAGGCGGCGATTCTCCGGGCCGAGGGCTTCTCGCTGGCGCTGCAGAAGGTGTTCGAGGTGGCCAGCACGGTGGATGCCAAGACCATGAGCCTGCAGTACCTGGATACCCTGAAGGCCCTGGGGGCCAGCCCGGCCACCAAGATCGTCTTCCCCCTGGAGTTCACCTCGCTGCTGCGACCGCTCTTCGAGAAGGCCTCGTAAGCCGGCGCAGTCGGGGAATTACAGGAATTCATCCGAGGTGCAATGATGACGACCACCCAGGATCTGATCGCGGCATCGGCGAAGTACCTGGCCAACACCTACGCGCGCTTCCCCATCGTCCTGGTGAAGGGGCAGGGGGTGCGGCTCTGGGATTCGGACGGGAAGGAGTACCTGGACTTCGTGGGCGGCATCGCCGTGGATGCGCTGGGCCACTGCCACCCGCGCATGGTCGAGGCCATCCGGGCCCAGGCCGAGACTTTGATCCACGTGAGCAACCTGTACCACATCGAGCCGCAGATCCGCCTGGGGAAGCTCTTGTGCGAGCACTCCTTCGCCGACCGGGCGTTTTTCTGCAACAGCGGCGCGGAGGCCAACGAGGCCGCCATCAAGCTGGCGCGCAAGCACGCCAAAGACCATTGGAGCACCGACCGGTTCGAGATCATCGTGATGCGCCATTCCTTCCACGGCCGGACGCTGGCCACGGTGACGGCCACGGGCAACGAGAAGTACTGGCACGGGTTCGAGCCACTCGTGCCCGGGTTCAAGCACGTCCCGTACAACGATCTCCCCGCGGTGGAGCGGGCCATCGACTCGCGCACGTGCGCCGTCATGGTGGAGCCGGTGCAGGGGGAGGGCGGGGTGAACGTCCCCGGGGACGACTACTTGCCCGGCCTGCGGCGGCTGTGCGATCAGGCCGGCGTCCTCCTGATCCTGGACGAGGTCCAGACGGGGATGGGCCGCACGGGGAAGCTCTTTGCGTATGAGCACTGGGGTGTGGAGCCGGACATCATGACGCTGGCCAAGGCGCTGGCGGGGGGCATCCCCATGGGGGCCATGCTGGCCCGGGAGCACGTGGCGGCGAGCTTCGTCCCCGGCAGTCACGCCTCGACCTTCGGGGGGACGCCATTCGTGTCGGCCGTGGCCCACGCGGTGGTGACCACCATCATCCAGGAGGACCTGCCGGGCAACGCGGCGCGCGTGGGGAAATATTTCCTGGATCGCCTGTGGTCCCTGAAGGAGAAGCACCGCGTGGTGACGGCGGTGCGGGGCAAGGGGCTGATCCTGGGGGTGGAGGTCTCGGTGCCGGCCCGGGTCATCGTCTCCGGGTGCATGGAGCGGGGGCTTCTCACCATCACGGCCGGCGACAACGTCCTGCGGTTCGTGCCGCCCCTGATCGTCACCGAGGCGGATGTGGATCGGGCGGTCGGGATTGTCGGAGAGGTGCTGGGCGGCATCACCCGGTAAGGTGCAACAACCAAGGGACCACTGACTACTGACAACAGACCCCGAGATTCAACGGGTGGTCAGTGGTTAATGGTCAGTTGTCCGATGTGAGGTCGATCATGAACCGGCATCTGCTCACGCTGGATGATGTCACGGCGGGCGATATCCAAGAACTCTTCGACCTGGCCGCGTCCCTCAAGGCTAAGCAGCGGCAGGGGATCCCTCACGCGCTCCTCCAGGGCAAGACCCTGGCCATGGTCTTCGAGAAACCCTCGCTGCGGACGCGGGTGACCTTCGAGGCCGGGATGACCCAGCTCGGCGGCCACGCCATCTATCTGGCGCCGGGGGACATCCGCCTGGGCCATCGGGAGACGGTGCAGGATGCGGCCCGCAACCTGGAGCGGTGGGTGGACGGAATCGTCGCCCGCACCTTCAGCCACCAGATGGCGGAGCGCCTGGCCCTCTACTCGCGCGTGCCGGTGATCAACGGCCTGAGCGACAGCCACCACCCGGTCCAGATCCTGTGCGACTTGTTTACCTTGTGGGAGAAGCGGGGGCCGCTCGCCGGCCTGCGCGTTGCGTTCGTTGGGGACGGGAACAATGTGTGCCACTCTTGGCTGCAGGGGGCGGCCAAGGTGGGAGTGCACTTCACGGTAGCCTGTCCCCCTGGGTACGAGCCCGACTCGGCCGTGATGATGCGGGCCCTGGAGGAGGCCAAGACGAGCGGGGCCCGCCTGGCGGTGACCCACGACCCTGGTGCCGCTGCAAAGGGCGCGGACGTGCTCTACACCGACGTCTGGGCCAGCATGGGCCAGGAGGAGGAACATGCGCGGCGCCTCCGCGACTTCGAGGGATTCCAGCTCGACCGCACCCTGGTGGAGCAGGCCGGCCCCGACGTCCTGGTGATGCACTGTCTGCCGGCGCATCGCGGGGAGGAGATCACCGACGACGTCATGGACGGTCCCCGGAGCATCGTCTTCGACCAGGCGGAGAACCGCCTGCACGTGCAGAAGGCGATCCTGGTGAAGCTCTTGGGGCCGAAGGCCTGAAGCGAGGGGTGGAAACCAGGGGAGCGCATGCGACTGGCACAGAAGGTGGCCATGGTCACCGGCGGGGGGGTGGGGATCGGCCGCGCCATTGGCCTGGCCATGGCGCGTGAGGGTGCCGACCTTCTGGTGGCCGACATCCATCTGGGTGCAGCCGAGGGCGTGGCGAAAGAGGTGCGGGACCTCGGGCGGAGGGCGGTGGCCCTGCCGGTGGACGTCAGCCGGGAGGCCCAGGTGCAGCAGGCCATCGCCGACGGCATCCGGCAGTTCGGGCGAATAGACATCCTGGTGAATAACGCCGGGGTGACCCCCCGGCTGGGGCTGCCCTTCACGCGCCAGGAAGAGGCCGACTGGGACAGGGTCTTCGACGTCAACGTGAAGTCCGTTTTCTTCACGTGCAAGGTCATCGCCCCCCACTTCATGGAGCGGCGCTCGGGGAAGATCATCAATATCGCTTCCATCGCGGGGCCGCTGTCCAGCCAGACCATGCCGTCCTACAGCGTGGCCAAGATGGGGGTGATTACCTTCACCAGGATCGTAGCCAAGGAGCTGGCGGCGTACAACGTCAACGCGAACGCCATCTGCCCCGGCCTCCTCTACACTGACATGTGGAAGGGCATCGGCGAGGTGATCCGGGAGACGAATCCCGCCTATGCCGAGCTTACGCCCCGCCAGATGTTCGAGCGGCGGGTGCAGGAGTGGGTGCCGCTCCGGCGCGAGCAGACGCCGGAGGACATCGGGCAGGCGGCCGTCTTCCTGGCCTCGGAGGAGGCGCGGAACATCACGGGCCAGGCCCTGATGGTGGACGGCGGGGCGGCGATGTGACGAACGACAGTTCGATGGTTCGATGGTTCGGGGGTTCGAGAACCACCGAACAACCGAACTGCCGAATCATCGAACGGTTCGAGGTCGAAGGGCGGGAGGGGATAAGGACGGTGGGCATGGCGGGGACGGTGAAGAAGATCGTGCTGGCGTACTCGGGCGGGCTGGACACGTCGGTCATCCTGCGGTGGCTGATCGAGACCTACCGGTGCGAGGTGGTGGCGTTCGTGGCCGACATCGGCCAGGGCGAAGAGGTGGGGCCGGTCCGCGAGAAGGCCATCCGGACCGGCGCCAGCAAATGCTACGTCGAGGATCTGCGGGACGAGTTCGTCGGGGACTTCGTCTTCCCCTGCCTCAAGGCCAACGCCCTGTACGAGGGGCGGTATCTCTTGGGGACCTCGATGGCGCGGCCCCTCATCGCCAAGGGCCAGATGGCCGTCGCCAAGAAGGAAGGCGCGGACGCCGTCTCTCACGGGGCCACCGGCAAGGGCAACGATCAGGTTCGGTTCGAGCTGACCTACTACGCCATCGACCCCCACATCCGCATCATCGCCCCGTGGCGCGAGTGGACCTTCCGCTCGCGCACGGACCTCGTGGAGTACGCCAAGCAGCATGGGATCCCCACCCCGGTGACGGCCGAACGGCCCTACAGCAGCGACCGGAACCTGTTCCACATCAGCTTCGAGGGGGGCATCCTGGAGGATCCCTGGGCCGAGCCGCCGGAGAAGATGTTCGTCCTCTCGGTCTCACCCGAGGTGGCCCCCAACCGGCCGACCTACGTCGAGATCGACTTCGAGCGCGGCCTTCCCGTGGCCGTGGACGGGACGCGCATGGGGGCCGCGGAGCTCCTGGCCCATCTCAACCGGCTGGGGGGCGAGAATGGGATCGGCCGGGTGGATATGGTGGAGAACCGGTACGTCGGGATGAAGTCGCGCGGGGTGTACGAGACCCCGGGCGGCACCATCCTCCAGGCGGCGCACCGGGCGGTGGAATCCATCACCATGGACCGCGAGGTGATGCACCTCCGCGATTCCTTGATCCCGCGCTTTGCCGAGCTGGTCTACTATGGCTACTGGTACTCGCCGGAGATGGAGCTGCTCCGGGCGACGATCGACGAGTCGCAGAAAACCGTGACGGGCACCGCCCGCCTGAGGCTGTACAAGGGGAACTGCGACGTGGTCGGGCGTAAATCCCCTGTGTCTCTGTACGATCCCGAGTTCGCCACCTTCGAGGCGGAGCGGGTGTACCAGCAGGGGGATGCCACCGGTTTCATCCGGCTGAACGCCCTCCGGTTGCGGATCCGTGCCCTGGCGGCCGCGCGGCGAAAGGGTTGAGGACACCGCGGCCTGGCCCCGAAGGCGGGGATCGGTCCGGACGGCGGGAGGGTGCCCGCCGCCGGATGACGTGAGGGATCAGGCGACACTCCTCGACGGTGGGGGCTGACTGTATGGTCGAGCTGATCGGGAAGTTCATCCCCCTCCGGCTGCCAAACGAGGAGCGGGTGTCGATGATCCTCGCCCAGATCCCCAGCCGCCTTCGCTATCGGAATTACTTTTACCAGGTGGTGGACCCGGAGGGCCAGTGGGCGCTGGTGGAGCGGACCCTCCGGATGGTGGCGCGGGGGGAGGATGGGCTGGATGGCGCGGCGTTCCTGATCTTTCCCGAGCTCTCGGTCCCCTTCCAGTTCAAGGACGACCTCGTGCGCATCATTCAACAAGACTTCCGGCCGAATACGGTGACCATCGCCGGGTTCGAACACATCAGCCTGCGCCAGTTTTGGCAGGTGCTGGCCGAGTACGATGCCGACAATGCGGAGGCCCATCGGTTGACCGCAGACGGGATGAACCGGGCCGAGGCGGACCGGCCGGTGAACTGGTGCCTGGCGGCGGTCAAGGACGCAGAGGGCCACCTCCACTGCTTCGTGGAAGCCAAGACGCATCCGTTCTTCGGCGAGGAGTTCCTGGATCAGCCCCGGGACCTGTACCGGGGACAGTATCTCTACTTCTTCCGGTCCCAGTTCGCCCCGTTGTCCTTCGTCGTCCTCATCTGCCTGGACTACATCTACCGGGACCGGCATGGCTCCAACATCCTCAACATCATCCGGAAGGCCAACGAGATGTACTACCGGGAGCGGCAGGCGCTGGATCTGCTCTTCGTCATCCAGTGCAATCCCAAGCCGGAACACCAGCTCTTCCAGGACACGGGGGTGGGGTTCTACGGCGAGCACCTGATCTTCACCCCCGGGGTCAAGAACGCCACGACTGTCCTCCTGAACACGTCCGGGGAGACGAGGGTGGAGGGGGTAGCGGAAGGTTCGGGCGGCTTCGGGGACACCGCTGTGCTGGTGCACAAGGGGCGGCGGCCTCCGGCCACGGCCGTGGCGGAGTACTCCACGGACCAGCTCGGCGGCGGGCCGGTCTCGCGCCTCCGGTTCGGCACCGGGACGCGCTTATATCATCTGGATCTCTCCCTGTTCCACGAGCGGGATCCCCGCACTTCCCGCAGCCCGATCAAGATCCTGAGCGTCCACGGCCTGCGGGACGGGGAGTGGCGCCGGCTGGAGGGGGAGGAGATCATCTCGGGGGTGAGCACGCGGGAGGAGCTGGATTGACAGCAGGAGCGGGGGCATGAGACGCAAAAAGCCTTGGGGCGGCCGGTTCGAGGGGGAGACGCACGGGCAGGTCGAGGCCTTCACGGCCTCGATCCATTTCGATCGGCGGCTGGCCGCGCACGACATCGCGGGCAGCATCGCGCACGCCCGGATGCTGGGGAAGTGCGGCATTATCAACAAGGGCGACGCGGACGCCATCGTGACCGGCCTCGAAGAGATCCGCGGGGAGATCGAGCGGGGGGAGCTGCGCGCCGATCCGGTCCTGGAGGACATCCACACGCACATCGAGCAGCGCCTGCGGGACAAGATCGGGGAGGCGGCCGGCAAGCTCCACACCGCGCGCAGCCGGAACGATCAGGTGGCGCTGGACCTGCGCCTCTTCGTGCGGGAGGCTATCGGCCAGATCCGCGGGCGGATCCGCAGGCTGCAGGACGAGCTGGTGGCCAAGGCCGAGGTCCACCTGGGAACCATCATGCCGGGCTACACCCACCTCCAGCGGGCCCAGCCGATCCTGCTGGCGCACCACCTCCTGGCCTATTTCGAGATGTTCCAGCGCGACCGGGACCGGCTCGCCGACTGCCTCATCCGAGTGAACGTCCTGCCGCTGGGCGCGGGGGCGCTGGCGGGGACGACGCTGCCCATCGACCGGGCCTACGTGGCCAAGCTCCTCGAGTTCCCCAAGATCGCCGGGAACAGCGAGGACGCGGTGGCCGACCGGGACTTCGCCGTCGAGTTCCTGGCCTGTTGCGCCATCCTGGCCATGCACATCTCCCGGCTGGCGGAGGAACTCACCCTGTGGGCCAGCGCCGAGTTCGGCTTCATCGAGTTGCCGGACGCCTTCGCCACAGGCTCCAGCATGATGCCGCAGAAGAAGAACCCGGACGTGGCCGAGCTGGCCCGGGGCAAGGCGGGACGGGTGTACGGCGCGCTCCTGGCCCTGCTCACCATCCTCAAGGGGCTGCCCCTGAGCTACAACCGCGACCTCCAGGAGGACAAGGAGCCGCTCTTCGACGCCGTGGACACCATCCGCCAGACGCTGGACGTTTTGCCCCCGATGCTCAAGGCCATCAAGTTCCGCCCCGAGCGGATGCGCGCCGCCGCGGCCGAGGGCTTCCTGAACGCCACGGACCTGGCCGAGTACCTGGTCACCAAGGGTGTCCCGTTCCGCGAGGCGCACGAGACGGTGGGCCGCATCGTCCGGGAATGCCTGGAGTCGGGGCAGCGGCTGGAGGATGTGCCGTTGGCGCGTCTGCGGCATTTCTCCCGGGCCTTCGAGCCGGATGTCGCCAAGTACATCAGGCTGGAGGCGTGCGTGGAGCGGCGGCGGTCGGCCGGGGGCACCAGCTCGCGCCTGGTCGGCGAGGCCATCCGTCAGGCCAAAAAGACCCTGCGCCTGCCATGAGGATCCCCCATCTGCATTCCCCCGCTGCGCGGCTGCTCTTCGGATCCGCCCTGCTCGTCGCGGGCCTCCTGGGCTGCGGGCGACGGGGCAGCCCGGTGCCCCCTCGGCCCGTGGCCCCGGCCGCGGTGGGCGTCTTCCGCGCGGACCTGCGCGATTCCGCCATCCTCATAAGCTGGACCCGACCCACCCGGAACGAGGACGGATCGCCCCTCACGGATCTTTCCGAGTTCCGGCTCTTCCGCGCCGTCGGCGCCGCGGCGGCCCGAGAGGCCAGAGGGCGTCCCACCTTCTCCTTGCTGGCGACGGTGCGGGCCGACCAGCCCGAGAACGCCGTCGTCCGCGGCGACCAGTACGCGTTCCTGGATGACGGGGGGAGTGCGGGGCTCACGCCCGGCCTCCGGTACAGCTACCGAATGCAAGCCGTGAACCGCCGTGGCGTGGTGGGCGCGCAGTCGGCGGAGGTTTCTGTGGATTTCGCCCTGCCTCCGCCGCCGCCGGTGGGCCTGGTTGCGGTGGCGGGAGACGGTGTGGTCAACCTGACCTGGCAGCCGCCTGCGGGGCAAGCCGGCCCGGCGCCGCCGGGGGGCTACAATATCTATCGCGGCGTCCAGCCAGGCGTGTACGGCTCCGGGCGGGTCAACGCCGGGCCGATCGTCGAGACGCAATTCCGGGATGCGCTGGTGGCGAATGAGACCACCTATTACTACGTGGTCCGCAGCGTGGGAGGCGAACGGCCGCCCTGGCGCGAGAGCGGGAACTCCGCCGAGGTCTCCGCGACGCCCGTCGACCTCACGCCCCCGGCGCCGCCCCAGGCGCTCACCGCCATCCCCGCGCCAGGCGTCGTCTCGCTCTCCTGGAGCGCCAATACCGAGCCGGACCTCCTCGGATACCTGGTCTACCGGCGGGAGCCGCCTGCCCTGAACCCGGTGCGCCTCACCGAGGCCCCGCTCCAAACCACGACCTTCACGGACCGCGCGATTCGCGCGGGGGCGGCCTACATCTACACCGTGACCGCCGTGGACCGCTCCTCCCACCGGAACGAGAGCGCCCCGTCCCAGGAGGCAGCCGTGAGCCTTCCATGACAGGATCTCGAACACGGGCCGATTGTCTGCCGCCGTCGGCCAACTTTCACTTCTGGCCCTTTTGATGGGAGCCAGCGCGCTCAGGTGTCTGGACAACAGAGCATGGCTTGGCGAAGAGTGACACGGCTCTTGTTTTCTGCAGCTCCGGCTGGCGTGGTTACTAACTAGTCCGTAATAATGGCTACACATTCCTAGTGGAATATGTTACTATCTCTGCATGAAAACCGACGGCCGGCAGCTCCATCGGAAAGCCTTGGATGCAATCCGCGCCCTGGCGCTG